>VFQO010006560.1_pt1 | contig 44737 bp, 67 predicted proteins | sample 3512331 | NCBI WGS metagenome assembly VFQO01 (sample SAMN10412371, study PRJNA504923) | tailings metagenome | isolation source: Replicate 3 from Balatoc abandoned mine | place: Philippines: Itogon, Benguet | collected 2017-08-28 | reverse complement strand
TCCGGCAACCCTCCTACCATTCTTTGATAAGAATGACCCCAAAATTGGTCCAAGGTCCAAAGCTGGCTGTTTGGGTTGCCTTGGGTGGCCTTAAAGGCACTGACAGCAATCGCATACCGTGGGCGCCAGCACTTCGACTGCTGTGCGTGAGCTGTGCAACAGAAGTCAAACATGACTGCCAGAAGCGCGCTTGCATCTGCGGCATGGGAAATTGTGCAGCACGCTTTACGCCAAGCGCACTCGCATGTGCAATGCTGCTGCAGATGGCCCCTATGTGTGCAGCGCCGCATCACGCGTCCCTGCCGCCGCTGCTTCGTGCTCCCGCTGCAGCTGCACTGCCGCTGCGCTCGTGGGCTTCTGAAGCGCTGCCTCGGCCTGCGCGGCCAAGCGGTCGATGGCGCGGAACTGCCAGGGCCACCTGCGTGTTGGGTAGAAGTGGAGGCAGAATTGCATCAGCACCCGGCTTTGAACAGCATCTGCCGTACATCTTATGGTGAGGGCAGCTTGCAGGCGGGCCCACAAGGCAATGACCAAAAAAGCAGCCGCTGGAAGCGTGCCGGAAGTGCACAGGAACTGGCAGGGCCTGGCACAGTTCGGTATACACAAAGCAGTACAACCAACGATTGAACTCTGTGAACTTGCCGGAAGTTGTACAGGAACTGGCGGTGGTCGAAGCGGTTGTCGTCGGGCGAGTAGCTCTCTGCAGGGGGTGGAAAACAGGAAGTCAGTGTGGAGCATTCTTTCTAGCTTAGCGCCACACCAGCAGGGCTTTTTAACTAAGCTCACAGGCAGCAGGGTGCGGCACTTGCAAGCCATGCGCAAGCCTCTTGCAAGCCTCTTGCAAATCGCTTGCAAGCCACCTGCACGCCAAGGTGCATGCCAGCTGCATGGCGCAAAGCGCGGGCAGCACACCTGCGTGGTAGGCGGGAGTGAGGGTGGTTGCCTTGTGCCGGTTGATGGCGTAGTACCTGGCAGTGAAAGGACAGATGAAGGTGATGTAAATGTGAGGGAGCCCCAAACATGGATGCAGAGGCCTGGCGTGCGGGTTGATGGTGTTGTACCTGGCAGGAAAGCAAAAGGAGCAGCCCAATCTGGCTCTGGTTGCAGTGAGCAGCGGCAGCGGAAACAAGCAACCTGTCAAAAAGATAACCTGGCAAACCCAAGCACACTCACTTGAAGAAGTGCTTCACTTTCTCCGCCACCTCCCCGGGCGCATAGCGGTCGCGCCACTGCCCCAGCAGCGTGCTGCAAACACGACCCAGGCGGAGTGGGGTGCCAGGAAATGCACACAATTACAGATGCAGTTCAGACCAGACAGCCGCGCAGCAGGCACAGCAGCTGGGCAGCCGCGGTCGGCGCAGGCAACAAGCCAGGTCAAGAAGCCAGACATGCTCCACAATAAACCATCACATTATCATGCACCCCGGCTCACCGGAACATGCTGAGCGGGCCGCAGCGGCTGATCTTGCGCAGCCGGCCGTAGATGCCCAGCTCCTGCGAACAAGGATTGGTGATTGAGAGGTGATTAAGAAATTGTTAGCACGTTCACCCAGCCGGCCGTAGATGCCCAGCTCCTGCCAAGAAGGGCAAGACAGCACTCTGTGTGAGCTTAAAACTAGCAAACGCCCACCCACCCTCTGATTGCGCAGGTCATCGCACCCTCGCCATGCCACGCCCCCTCAGGCAACCCCCTCCCCCCCGGGTCCGTCAACCGACCCATGGAATGGCCTGCAATAAAGCTATCCAATAAGCTACCCACCTAGTACGTCATGCCTTGCTCGTCTGTTTTGCGCAACTATTATACTAGATACTGCAAAGCAACTCTCAACAGTTCGAAACAATACCCACCTCGTGTGTCATGCCCATGTCCTGATCATCCCTTTCGAAACAATTAATAACTGCAAACATACCTAATGTCTGCAACTCTCAACAGTTATAAAACAACCCACCTCGTACGTCATGCCCATGTCTTGCTCATCGGTCTGCGCCACAGCCCCATTCGCTCCCAGCGGCTCCAGCTCAGCGGTCGGGGCTGCGTGGAAGTGACCATGACACCCAGAAAGCAGGGACGCGATTTTCAGCACGCAGCTGCTACACTGTAGCACTGTGTGGGCGGACGGGCAGTTGAGCTCCGACGACCGCTGCACAGGGCAGCCGGTCAAACCCCCACATAACACGATTGCAAACCCCTCCCACCCTCCCACCCAGCCACGCACGTGCCGCCTCCACTTTGCAAAGAGCCGGGTAGCCAGCTGGCAGCCAGACCAGCTGATTTAACATTTCCCAAACACCCCATGCAGCTACGCTCACGTGCCGCCTCCACTTCTGCCAGGGCCGGGTAGCCCGCTGATGCCAAAAAAAGCAATTTGATTGCATTTGAAATTGTATTATCCCTCCCAAGCCCACTCACGTGCCGCCTCCACTTCTGCTAGCGCCGGGTAGCCCAGGTGTGCCGCGCCCCACTGCAGGAAGCGCCGCAGGTCTGCCTTGCTGATGCCGCCTGGGGGAAAGGGATTGCGCGTCGCTGCGTTAGGTATGTGTTCAAAAGATGGAACAGGAAGCGCCGCAGGTCTGCCTTGCTGATGCCGCCTGCAGCAAGTGGGTGGCGAAAAGCGCACGTGCTCCATGTCTGCTGTGGCAACTGCTTGGCATGCCGTGCGCATGCCATGCCACTACATGCTTGCTAAAAACGCAGCGGCGCACCAATGGGATTGATGTCTGCTGATGAACAGTCATACTCACATTGCCATTTGATGGGACAAGGCACAAATCAACAATCCGCACCAATGGGGTTGATGTCCGCGGATGAGCAGTCATACTTGGTCAGATAGCCGCGCAGGCCCTCGTCCACATTGGCTGCAAGCACAGAAAGAAATTGAATACAGTCTGGTGATGAGCCAAACTGTGCATGGGCCCCTCCTTTCCAGCAGCAAATCTCCGGCCCCTCCTGTGCAAAAGCAAATCTCCAGGCCCTCCTTTTTGCAAAAGCAAATCTCCGGCCCACACACCTGAGCCCAGCACCAGCAGGAAGCCGCTGCGGCCACGCACCCACGGCATCAGCTGCGCAGAATAGTGGCAGATTTGGCAGAACAGTGGCGGACAAGTGGCGGACAAATGGAAAGACAGCAAGAAAGACTACGCCCTTGGGCGTGGGTTGAGGGGGCTGGCAGGGCATCAAACCCCCGAGGGCACCGGCCGGCCACCATATGTGAGATGGGCGCGTGGGGCAGGGAAGTGTGAGGGTCCGTCAGCGCGCAAAGCAAGGGTTGAACATGTGCCTGCAAGCCCCTCTGGAGCAGACTGTGAGCCTTGCAGTCGTCTGCTCTGACGCAGCGCACCTGGGCCAGCAGGAAGGCGAGCACCATGCGCAGGCGGGCCTGGATGTTCTGCAGCGCCAAATTCTCGGCTGCGCTGCCGCCGTGCACCCTGCAGTTGGTGGCGTTTGGCAGGACAGCAGCAGTGTTAGATCGGCGTTGCAAGTCGATTCCCTGCCGTGCTGCCGCCGTGCACCCTGCGGTTGGAGGTGTTTCAGTGGGAGACAGTGTTGCAAGTCGGCGGCGCAAGTCGATTCCCAACTGCACTGCAGCCTTTCCAGCCGTGCTGCACCACGAATGTCCGCTCCCCGCACAGGCGCCTACCCAACCATGGCGTGCCAACTTCACCCCAATATGCCAGACCTTTCCATCGTGCGAACAAAGCCCACACAGGCCCACCTGAAGCGTGGGGTGCGGCCGGTGATGAGCGCAAACAGGTTGGTCATGGCCGCAACCACTGAGTCGATCTTGACGCTCAGATGGTGTGCTCCAACCTGCGTACAGTAGAGAGAATCGCTGCGTTGTGGCCGGTGGTTTGGGTCGTTTGCAATGGGTTCATGTGCATGCACAATAGAGCGGCAGCCTTCGACAACCAGCAGCAGAGTGGGGACATTTTCAGCCAGAGGAGACCCACCTGCTTGGCCAGATCCGCCGCTCGGTCGCACGTCTCCTGGCTGCTGTTCTGCAAGCATGAGCCAGGCAGCAGCAGCACGACTTTGGTGTAGAAACACAGTCCTGGCATTCCACCTGCCGGCAAGCAGTTGCAGTCCCGCAGCAGGCTTCCAGAAACATCCAACTGCACGGCAGAGAAGCTGCAGTTTGGACAGACCAAAGCATCTGCCGATGCAGCATGCACGACCGAGTGACGCAACAGGCAAGACGCTGTCGCAGTGCATGTGCATCAGGTGCACCGCACCTCTGTCCCCATGTACACGCTGCACAGCAGACGGTTGGCCAGCTCAGCCGCATCGGTGGGCCGCTCTCCCTCGCCATACTGCCCCACCCTGCAGGCACGAGTTGGAATGGACACGACGCTTGGCATGGCCCTTCCCAAACTGAGCGATATCTGCAAAGTCCTCTTGCGGAGCGTCCAGTCGACCGCATCCGCCAGCCGTTTCCTTTCCGCTCCTCGTGCAGGCAACAAAATCTGGTATACTTCCCTACAAACCGCACCTGACCGCATCTGCCAGCACATCCCAACACCTGGTCATGCGTGCCTCAGCGCTTGGCCAGCAACAACCGTTGTTGAACGACGTTGGGATATGCGCTTGCAAAAAGCGCACCTGACCGCATCTGCCAGCACATCCTCGTCGCCCTCCGCCACCGCTTGGCAGACCATCTGCGCAGCACAACAATAGAGGTTCCATTCGGTGTGCAAGTTCCCCTGGGCAGAGCAGGGGGTGTCAGAGTGCCCCTGCCGCCCTAAATCGACACATGCAGCCCCGCTCCCAAACCCTGCACATCCTGCTGCCTGCGGGATGCTTGCAACTGGCGAAACACTCTATCTGGCACATGCAGCCCACCATTGCAGTCACACTGCTCGAGTAGGCGCCAGGTGTATCTTAGAAACACTATAGAAACTGCCGGAAAAGCATTACCTGGCACATGCAGCCCACGATGGCGGCCACGCTGCTCGAGTAAATCGGCACCTCAGCAAACCCCTGTCCTTTTGCTGCAACCTTGCAACTTGGTACATCATTACCTGGCACATGCAGCCCACGATAGCAGCCACGCTGCTCGAGTCGGCGCCGCCGCTGAGCGGCAGCAGGAAGCCGCTCGCTCCAGACCTGCAATTTGGAAGGCAGGCTTTCTGAAAGCAACAGAAAAGCAAGCACGGGATTCATCGCCCGTGACACACCCAGTCAGCTATGCTGCAAACCACTTGGCAAAGCGCGGCAACCCTTGCTCACCGCCGCATGTAGTCACACAGCCAGCATTCAAGCATTTCAGCGCATACACCCCTTCGCTACTGATCGTAATGAGCAAGCACCAGGCCCCTTGCTCACCGCCGCAGGTAATCCCACAGCCAGCAGCAATGCTTTCCAGCCCAAATGACCTCTGAACAATATTACGCGTGAAAGCACTAGGGACCCCTTGCTCACCTCCGCAAGTAGTCCCACAGCCAGCAGGCGGGCCCCCGCCCAATCTCCTCTTCCGGCGAGTGATAGAAGGGCTCTCGGACGGGGGTGGGCAGGCAAAAGGCGTCCGGTGGGCAGCAAAGGCTGGGCAATTAGGGGTGGGGAGGCGTGAGCGGAGTGAGATTGGATGGTTTGCGGACAGGCTCAGCCCCAACAGCGCCTCGTGCTGCGCTAGCAGGCTGAGCAGGCAGCGCAGAAGCTGGCCATGGGTAAAAACGAAGGAGGGAGGGGGAGTGGATGGCTGGGGGCAGAGCGGTTGGTCATGTGGCCTCTTGCCAACACAGGCGGTGCTGGCAGCTGCACCGACGCCGGCTGCGCCATGCCACGCCCACTGTGCTGGCAGGTGGAAATGCAGCACCGCTCAACGATACATGCAAGGGCAAATACTAAGAGGACAATACCAAGCTGCTCACTTGAAGTCCACGTGTATGAGTGGGAAGGGCTCCGCGCTGCTGGCTTGCTCTTGGAGGCTCGCCACTGCAGGAAAGAAAAGCGCATGCATGACAATTGATTAGTGACATCTTTGTATTACCTGCAAACGTGCATGCAACGCTAGACAGCCGGCGGCTTGCTGTCCTAGCTAACGCACAGCAATGAAAGAACGATTTAATCCATCAGTGCAGAAAAGCGTGCCAGGGACCGCTCACCCGCCCCTCGGTAGCTGGCCCCATCTGGCTAGGCGTGCAGCACTGGGAAATCCACTTCGTTCAGTGCAATTGCAAATAAGAGCAGCTCACCCGCCCCTCGGTAGCTGGACACCTCGTCCAAGTCCACGGTGGCAACCACCACCTCAACCTCCTTCATGCTGAACTGGGAGCCCTGCAACCCAAGTTGCGGCGGCAGCAGCAGGAGGGTAGGCAGCAGCAGCAGGGCAGGGGACTGAAGGCCTTGGGGGTGCTGTGTCTGGAGCTTGGCGACAGCATGACCTCGGCCCGCCTGATGCCTTCAAACCCGCCACGCTGCAGTAACAACACTGCTCCACACCTGTGCCACCAGCTTGCCGTTCACCACTGCGCACGCGCAGCCGTCGAAATACAGCCGCCCGCCGTCGCAGCCCTGCGGGCGTAGCAGAGGTATGGCAGGGAGGGCTAGTCTAATCAAGCCTTGTTACTTTTTGCCAGTCCCTTAGGGCCCCGTCGGGGCGGCCAGCTTGTAGCAGAGGCAGGGAGGGCTGGGTTGCACAGCTGCGGCCGGCACACTCAGCAACCTGCACTCGCTTCTCGATTGGCCAGTCAACAAATGGCAAACCTCATGTGAAGATGCAGGCAGCAGCAGCCACCTGCCTTGCCTGCTGGTTGGCGTACAGGTAGCATCGTCCAGCTATGAAACGCAGGCAGGCAGCCAAGCAGCAGCAGCACACAGTTATCAGCGGCAGGAGCCACTCGCCTGCTGGTTGGCGAAGACCTAGCATCAGTCAACCATGAAACGCAGGCAGACAGCCGAGCAGAAGCATACAGAGCCAGCGGCAGGAGCCACTCGCCTGCTGGTTTGCATAGAGGTACACTCCGCCCGACTTGGCGGTCGCATTCAGCATCAGGTCCAACCGCTGCAGAAAGGTAGCAGACAATACTGGTGCAGGGCTCAGAAGAGTGGGGGTGGAGAGACAGCAGTGGCAGCGGCAGTGGCAGTGAGCGAGCCATGTGACATGCCAGCTGGGGTACGGGGTGGGTGTGGCGTCAGGCGCACCATGCTGGCAACCAATTGAGTAGCAAGAAGACATGCATATCTGTTCAGATCACCCTTGCTACATGGCTGCCAGACGGAATGGCGCGGCACCAAATAACAAGCGCATTGGTGCCATTTCATAAACGTGCCTGACTCAGCTTGCGCAGCTGGTGGTGCGAACCGCTGCCGTTGCTGATGATCTCCACACCTGAGGGCATTAAACGGGCGGAGCATTTAGTGCAGCATGATTAGAGGCCAGCAAGGCTGGCTGGGCAGTGGAGGGGAGGAGACGAGGCACAGCGCAGCATCACGTAATGAACACAGCGTGGTTGGCACAGCACGTCACAGCATGCCGCGCTCAGCATGGGAGCGGGAGGCGGGTGCGTGCTGCGCGATGCAACAGCCTCAGCATCCCACACAGGCCAACTGATCAAGATACATGGGCACCCCAGCGGACGCTATCAGCACAATCCAATGGCTATGGAGTCGAAGCACAACTCACCTGCCAGTGCCAGGTCGATGTGGGGCGCCTGGGGAGTGAACAGCTCTTCACAAGTCTCCGCCGCCAGCACCGTATCGCGAAACGCCAGCACTGCAGGGCAAGGAAAAAGGCAGTGTGCATCAACACCAGATTCAAGCAGACGCCAGCACTGCAGCAGGGCAGGAAAAGACGCAAGGCACGTGCTTGGCAGCGCCGCGCTTGCAAAGCATACACTGGAAATGACTCGAACAGCCGCCATGGCACCGTGTCACGGAGTGCCAGCACTGCAGATCCAGAACACTGCAGTATTGCATGCCTGGCTCCCGTGTTCTCCCTCCCTTCACGAACAGCGTCTTTTGTTCTCCCTCCCTTCAGGAATCAGCAGCGAGCGTACCCGCGTCGCCAAAGGGGCAGGCGGCGTGCCCAGTGATGGCAGCCACCTCGCCCGGAAGCGTGTGCTCCTCCCACTGCCGCCGCCGCTTCCACGTGGCAAAGTAGCGCGTCTCCCTGCAGGGGCAAAATATGGTAGCAGAGCAAGCATGGGCAGGGGATGAATGAGGTGCAGTGTGTGCTCCTCCCACTGCCGCCGCCGCCGCCTCCAGGTGGCAAAGTAGCGCGTCTCGCTGCAGGGGCGAGGGGTGTTTGCAGGCTGCAGGCTGACTGGCGGTTGAGGCGGCGTTGTCCCCAGCATGCGCGTCCATCAGCGCAGCAGGGGCCTGCAAAGACAGTGCATACGGTTTTCGCCAATGGCAGTTGCCATCGCTGGCCAAGTGCGGTTTGGCCTGGCAGCTTCTCAGCTCATCAATTTCAATCTTGGCTGCAGCTACAAACCGTAGCATACACAAATATCTGCACTGCCAGCGCACCGGTAGTTGCCATCATTGGCCAGGTGCAGCTTGGGCCGGATCAGCAGCACGCGGCGGTTGAGCAAAAACACCCTGCATTGGGCAGCAGGGTATGTTGGCAACGCAGGGTATGTTGGAACGCTGGGCAGATGGCAGCAGCTGCGACTGCGTCCAAGGCAGTAAACGGAACGCCGCGCACAAGTCAGCACGACGTTCCCACAGCAGCCTTGGGGCAGGCGGCACTGGCAGCAGCAGCAGTGGCAGCGGCAGCGGCAGCGGCAGCGGCAGCAGCAGCAGCAGCAGCAGCAGCAGCAGCAGCAGCACCTGCAGCAGTTGTAACGCACGCTGCGGTGCATAACCGGAATGCCCACATCGCACCCAAAACAGCCAACTGCAGACAGCAGCACTAGGAGCAGGCAGCAGCCGCACCTGCAGTTGTAGCGCACGCCGCGGTGCATGACGGGCATCCCCACATCGCACACAATGCCGTCGGTGTGCCCGCCTCGCAGCAGCTCCGCAATGCATTCCTGCGCTGAGATGGTTTGTCTGATCAGTCAATTCATGCAGGTAGCATGATGGCCGGCAGCCTCCAGCGCTGCTCAATGCACGCACGGGCAGTGCGGCGCCCAGCAGGCCAGCAGGGCATGCAGTGACCAGCACCCGACGCAGGCAGCCGGCAGCCTTGCCGAGTGGCAGCTGCGCTCCGCTTTGAGGGTTCTAAAACTTCCAAGAATCGCTCGAGCTCTCACCCACGAGTGCTCCACCGTGTCGTGCTCGTTGAAGTGGTCCTCGCAGCCGTAGCCCGGGATCTCCAGCTCCGGGCCCACCTGGCAGCGACACAACGGGAAACAGCAAACAACTGTTGGAGGGATCTCCAGCATGGACTGAGGCGAAAATGAAAAGAAACGAGCAGCAGATGCACGCTTGACCAGGCAACTGGGCGGGCGCATCATTTGCAGGTGCCGGGCTGCCACGGCTGCGCCTCAAGCCACCCTGTACCCCTGCCCAGTGACAACCCCTGCAGCATGCAGCGCAAAACTATACATGGAGCGCCCAGCAGGCAGTGCAGAGCCCACCCGGTAGGTGGCGCCGCGGCGGCGCGCCTCGGCGATGGAGCGGGTGATGCGGCGCAGGTTGCCCTCAAAGTCCATGGCCCACTGGTCCAGGTTGCACGTGGCCAGGACGGCCAGCCGCTGCCGTCCCACCATGCCGGGCGGGCTGGGAGGGCTGGGTGGCGAGCGAGTGGAGCGGAGGGCTGGCGGGCCGGGAAGAAGCGGGTTGATCTGGAGCTCCTTTGACTGTCCCAGTAATAAATTTGGTTGCGATGGGCGCTCCCGAGCTCAGAAGAGCACAGCACGGTCCATTCGGCACAGCAGGGCAGCGGCAGCAGCGATGCCGGCCGCCATCGGCACCCGATCGATCGACCAGCTCATGTGGAATTGAGCAGGGCGCGCCCCGGGAAGCGCAGCGATGGAGCCCGAGCTGCGCGAGGCGGAGGCCTCGGAGGAGCTGGGATTCTTCTTCAAGCGTCTAGGAGAACTGTGCTTCTCTCCAGCAGCGTCGCAGGACCACGCGGGGCCCGCCAGCAGCCTGGCGGTGGCCGCTCGTGCCGGCGCCGTCTTCTTCAGCGACTCCCAGGGTGCGTGGCAATGTATGGGAACGCATGCATTGCTCTACGATCGACAGCAACGCCAGCTGCGCACCTGCAAGCCGCTCGCAAACTCAACTCGCCCTGCTCCTTTTCTTTCTGCCCTGGCTGCTGCCCTGCAGGAGTGTACGCGTGCCGCACCGCCGATCTGCTGCCCCGGCTGCAAAAATGGAACAGCGACGAGTGAGCGGGGGCGGGTGCCGCCGCCGCTGCTGCCGCTAACAGCCGCCGTTGCGGGGCCCTGTGCTTCATTCATCCTGCCAACCCATCGCCTTGTTCCATACCTTCCACACCCTGCAGGCAGCTGACGCCCACGCCGGCCGGCGAGGTGGCGGCCGCGGTGCTGCCGCTGCCGGGCACCGCGCTGCTGTCCCTTTCGCCTGACGAAGCGCTGCTGGCAGCTTGCCTCGGCTCCACAGTGCACATCTACAGCACGCAGCAGCTGCTGGCTGGCAGCACCACCGAGCTGGCGCAGCGGTGCCTGCCGGCCGAAGTGCTGCGGCTGGCGTGGCGCCCCGGCCCGGCTGCTGGAGAGTTTGCGGCGCTGCTGGGCGATGGCAGCACCCACCTGGGCAGCCTGACGGGCAGCGGCACTGCCCCGCTGGCAGCCGCCGCCGGCCTGCCTGCCGCCTGCCTCACCTGGAGCCCCGACGGAACAAAACTGGCTGTGGGTGCTGGCGATGAGGTGGCCATGTATGCGCCAGAGGGTGACAGCTGGCGCCAGGCGGCCGCGCTGCGCGCGCTGTCCGGCGAGGTGCAGGACGATGACCAGCAGCTGCAGGTGAAACTTTGGGTGCCTGCTGTAGTGTTGAGGTTTTGAGATGGGTGCTGGGTCAATGCGAATCTGGTCCATTGCTGCCGGCCAGCAGTGCAGTGTGTCGCATCACAACTGAGGCATGAGCTCCCAACCCTACCGTGCCATCTGCCCCATGACCTACAAGCTGCAGGTTGACAGCCTGGCCTGGGTGGCCCCCGCTGCCATCCTGGTGTCCTGCAAGCTGCTGACCGACGGGACCGAGGAGCCGTATGCGCCGCTGGCCATGCTGACGTGGCAGGGCGACGCGCCGGCTGCCGGCAATGCAGAGCTGGCAGGTGTGGCATTGTCAGCGGGAGATAGATGCCGTGTGGGCTTGCACTGGGTGCATGTGGCAGCGCCACGCTTTGCAAGTTGGTTGCAGCCAGTGGAAACACTACCGAGCGGCTATGGGTGGTTGTGGCTGCGCCATTGCAAGTTGCCGACAGCTAAGGCCGCTGGCTGCACTCACTTACCACTGCGCAGAGTTCTTTGCCAACAACATTTCCGAGGGTGCCGCAGCCCAGGGGCCCTGGCTGCTGACCGCCACGGTGCCGCAGGTGCGTGAGCGGGTTTTGGTCACCAGCATGCTGCCTGGCTGCTGCTGCTGCTGCTGCTGCTGCTGCTGCTGCTGCTGCTGCTGCTGCTGCTGTGGCACTGTTTGTTCATCCGGGAACCATGACGTACCAACTGCATCGACCTCTTGCTGTGCAGTGGGGCGCCACGGTCTATGCCCACCGCAAAGCCATGGACGACCACGTGAAGCTTGCTGTGCTGGCAGGCGGGCAGGCGCTGGCAGCGGACGTTACAGACGATCGGCTGGCGATCCGCATCCCCAATGCGCCGGGTGGGTGTTGAGCGGTGCAGCCGAAGGGTACGGCTTGCTGCGCAGCGCAGCCCGGCAAGGTGTCAGAGCCTGCTGCACTGCTGCTGCAGCCGGGAGGATGCGGGGCTCTCGGAATTTTGCAGTTGCCCAGAGTGTCCTGCCTGCCTTTGACAACTTTTGCACTTCTCACATCTGCCCCTTCCCTCAGATGATGAGGACAACTTTGTGGTTGGCTTGGGCATTGACTGCACGAGCACCGGTGTTGAGGTGCAGCACCCAACCGACGTCACCGCCCCGGACCTGCCGCCGCAGCCGGTGCTGCTGGTGAGGCGCGCTGCATCTGCAGCTGCTGGGAAGAGCATGTGCAGAGTTGGTTGGTGGCAGGCTGTACGGCTGTTGGTGAGGGCAGCTGTGTCTTGGCTGCTGGGAGGTTGCATGAAAGCGACTGCCCTATGCTTTCCACCCGCAGGTGGCCACGTCAGATGGCGTGCTGCGCTGCTACACCTTTGGCCGCATGGACTCGTCTGTAGGCGGCCCTGCAGCCTGTGTCGTCGCACCCCCACAGCCGCTGCCGCCGCCTCCAGCTGTGGCAGCTGCGCCTGCTGAGGCAGCTGCTGGTGCTCTGCCTTCGGCTGAAGACAAGGCGGCGGGCACGGCCCTGCCTGATGAATCCGATTTCGAGGTGGGTTACTGGTGCTGGCATGCCTTACAAATCTGAACAGCAGAGGAAAGCAAATCGACAGGGTGCTTGCTGTCAGAGTGCCAGGTTACGGATGCTGCCACAACATTCCCCGTACATAGCATGTTTGTGGATGGAATCCCTCTATGGCGTGGTTGGGTGCCTGCAGGAGGAGGAAGAGGAGGAGGAAGAGGAGGCGGAAGAGCAGGCAACGCCAGCACAGCAGGCGGTAGCCGCCCCTGCAGCCGCCCCTGCAGCCTCAGCTGAGGAGCAGGCGGCGGCCACTGCACTGCCTGATGAGGAAAGCGATTTCGAGGCAAGTTGGCGTGCACTGGCAGGACTGTTTGATGGTCGTCTCTACGCTGGGCTGTGCCTGTGGCGGGGAATCGGTCGAGGGTCGAGGGCTCCAGACACCCCCCGTATAGGCCCTGCTGGTGCAAAACTCGGCCGTCCCTGCTCCTTCTTCTTCTTTCTGCAGGAGGAGGAGGAGGAAGTGGAGACGCCCAAAGGGGCGGCCCCTGTCCCGAAGGCAGCGGCCCCTCAGAAGCAGCCAGAGCAGCTGACAGCGCCGCCTGCTGAGCCGGCTGCTGGCAAGCCGCTCTTCTCTTTTGCCTCTGCGCCAGCCAGCGGTGCCAGCGTGTTCGGCGCCGCACCAGCCAGCGCCGCAAGTGCGTTTGGTGCAGCATCGACGCCGGCCTTTGGCGTTGCAGCGGCGAGCAGCAGCACATTCGGGGCGCCTGCCTCGGCGCCAGCCTTCAACTTCAGCCTTGGATCCAGCAGCGCTGCTGGCGGTGCGGCTGCCTCAGCTCCGGCATTCGGGTTTGGTGCGCCGGCAAGCAGCGCTGCTGGCGGCGCGGCTGCCTCAACGCCGGCATTCGGCTTTGGTTCGGCTCCAGCCGGCGGCGTCAGTTTTGGCGGGCCTCCAGCAGCCAGCAGCGCCGGGGGGCTGGCCTTTGGCAGTGCACCTGCCTTTGGCAGTGCACCTGCATTTGGCGCAGCGTCATCAGCGGCGGCAGGTTTCGGCTTTACAGCGCCACCCGCAGCTGCCAGCAGCGCAGCAGCAGCCCCAGCAGCAGCACCGCCCGCAGCCAAGCCCAAGGCAGCTGCATCGCAGCCGCCCATGCCCAGCCTGGCTGCGGCGGCAGAGTCGCAGAAGCTGCTTGCCAAGGCTGGAGTAGCAGCCAAGCCGACAGCGGCAGTCGAGAGCAAACCAAAGGCAGCCTCCTCGCAGCCACCCATGCCCAGCTTTACCGCGGCAGCAGAGTCGCAGAAGCTGCTTGCCAAGGTTGCTCCGGCAGGGGATGCCGCCAAGCCGGCAGCCGCTGCTGCTGCGGTGCCTGCAGCTGCCCAGCCAGCCAAGCCAGCAGCAGCAGAGCCAGCCAAACCTGCTGCAGCAGCTGCCCCGCCGAAGACAGCTGTAGAGGCACCACGCCCCAAGCTGGCAGGTGGGCTCAGAGCTTGCTGTGTCGCGCTGAGCATGTGCTGTGCCTCGCGCCTGCCTGCGCAGTGCTATGCAGCGCTGCACGCTTTGCCTGGTCTGTCTCGCAAGTTGCACTGCAATCTCGACTGAATCTGTCCTCATCTCGCCCGCCATATTTTGCCTGCAGCCGAGGCCCAAGAGGCAGCTGCTATGGATGCCGATTTCCTGCGCTCGCTACCCAGAACTTTGAACGAACATTTCTGTGCTTGCCTGCCGTTTACTGCCTGCAGCCGAGGCCCAGGAGGCAGCCGCCATGGAGGCCGATTTCCTGCGGTCGCTGCACCAGACGCGGCAGCTGGAGGCTGAACTGCACGACGCTCTTGCTGCGGTGTTGAAGGTGGGTTTGCATTGCTGTCTAGGACAAGCTGAAGGGGTTGTGATTGCCGGCAGCTGGAGGCCGAATTGCATGATGCACTGGCAGCGGTTTTGAAGGTGGGTGTCAGCAGCATTTGCCAGAAGGCCAGGGAGGCTGGTATGCTGCAGCGGTTGCCTCTTCCATCTGGCCGGCAGCGACTGCATCATTTTGAGCCGGCGCCACTGTCCACAGGGCGAGGGTCCGCACACGGCCGCCGCATTCACCAAGCTGCAGCAGCGCACGCAGCAGCTGCAGGAGCGGGGCGCGGCTGCCACAGCCCGGCTGGAGCAGCAGCGGCAGCAGGTGGCGGAGGTGGCGGCGGCTGCCAAGGCGAGTCATGTGCATTAGCAGGTGGCGGGCTGTTTGGGAGATTGGGCTGCCAAAGGCATACATGTGCTTGGCTGTGCATCTGCCAGGCTAAGCTTGCGTGCATATCGATGTGTCGCTAGTCTTCCTTTGCAGGACGCGCTGCGCAAGTGCGAGGCCATGCCGGCCTTCAAGCCGGGCGCAGCCGCAGGCGGGTTGTCTGACAGTCAGGCCCTGCTGGCCCGACAGCCGCTGGAGCCGGCCCTTGCGGCGCTCAGGTGGGCTAGGGGCAAGGCAGGGGGGGCATTGCAGCTCTCCTGTGAGCGCAGACAAAGAGACTGGGTGTTTCTGCAGCGCCCGGCTGCAAGGCATGCCTGGCCCACTCCTGCCCCTTTTGCCTCTGTTTTGAGCGGCATTCACTTGCTTTTTGCGGCATAATTTTGCTGTTGCTCCTCATCCCGCAGGGACGACATCCGCTCCCAGCTGCAGCAGCTGCGCCTGACGGCAGATGACCTGCAGGAGTGCCTCATGGTGCGAAGCAACTCTATGCGGGGGTTGTGCTCAGTGTCGCTCTCTGGGTTAGCTGGCAGCGGTGGTGGCTCTGGATGTTTCAATGGTGCGCCAGCCGCGCTGCTCGGCAAACTGTTTGCCCCCTCCTCCAATCCCATGCGCAGGCGCTGGAGGAGCGGCAGCGGCAGCTGCGCGCCGCCGACGGCGCGCCGCAGCCGCGCCTGACCAGCCAGCACCTGTACAACACAGTGAATGCCCAGATGGGCATCATCCAGGCGCAGGTAAGAGCGGATAGCTGCGATTGGGGGAGAGCTGATGGGCTGATCTTGCCTCAGGGTTGCCGCAGGCATGGCTGTTGCTGTGCAACTGCTGTGGCTGCAGTCAACAGCATGCATTATTTCATGTTGGACATGATCTCGCGCAAGAAGTGGGCAGCTCGCCGCCTGCCTGTCAACTCATTCCCCCGCACGCATGCACACCCTTGCACTCGCTGCAGGCGCTCCGCTTGCAAGAGCTGACCGCCCGGCTGGAGGCTCGGGGGTTGCTGGAGGATGTGGATTTGGATTTGGACATCGATGGGCTAGATGGAGGTACACACAGTATTGCCCTGTCACTCACTTCGTTGCCGGTGCTCGTCAGCAAAAATGCGCTCTATGGCTTGTGCATCCAGACGAGGGCAGCCTGCCCATCACCGTCCGCTGACCCGCTCCCTCGTGCCTCCTGCCAGTATTCCTGAGTGCAAAGCGCCCCATTATTCTTGGTATGCAGACGAGGGCAGCCTGCCCATCAACCGCCAGCTGACGCGCCTGGTGCTCACCCCCGGCAGCGCCACCCCGGGCGGCAAGGGCGGCCAAGGCCGCCGCGCATCGCTGTCGCCGTACGACAGCGCCGGGCGGCGCAGGTGAGGTTTGCAGGCAGTGTGAGGTGCAGTGCAAGGGCATCGCACGATTTGGCGCCAGCCACAAGCCGCAGTGGGTTCGTTCTCTCTCCCGTCTGGGTGGGGTGTCCCTTGTGCGGCACTCCGCGTTCACGTGCCGTGTCAAGCGGTTGCTGTCCCGCCAACAACTTTACCCACACCTATCCTTCCTGGTCTTAGGTCGCCCTGGCAGCTGGTTGCCGAGTCTCCAGCCTCCCAGCGGCGCGGCAGCAGCAGCAGCCAGACACCCGTCAGCCAGCCTCGGCGCTCGCCTCTGGCGCAGGTGTCCCCAGCTGGCGGCGCCACGCCTGCAGGGAGTAACACCGCGGGCCGCTGGCAGCACCTGCAGCAGCAGCTGCTGCAGCGCTGCCAAGGCGAGGGCGGCGGCATTCGTGTCACTGCAGCCAAGGCACGGGCCCGCCCCGCTGCCGCGGCTGCGCCCTCACCGCCCGCCAAGCCTGCAGCTGCAGCACCCGCCCCTGTGCCAGAGCTGCCGCCTTTCAGCCTGGCTGGCGCCGCCAAGCCGGCAGCAGCGCCTGCACCCGCAGCCCCTGTAGCCAAGCCAGCTGCTGCTGCGCCAGCTGCTGCACCTGCCTTTGGCTGCACGTTTGGTGCTGCCTCCACGCCAGCATTCAGCCTGGGCGGCGCGCCCGCTTTTGGCGCTGCCTCTGCACCGGCGTTCGGCGGCCTGTCTTTCAGCAGCGCGGCAGCCAGCGGCTCCTCTGCATCCACTGGTGCGCTTGGTTCCATTCTGCAAAGTGGAATCCTTCTGGATTGGCTGCTTGGGGTGCAGCTACTTGTTTGCGCGCCATCTGCTGCTGCTGATCCTTTGTTACTGCCGGCTTTGGACACGCCCCCACCCTCGGTACGCTGCCGCCTTGCCCACTACCACCCTAGGTGACTCTGGTGCCTTCTTCCTGCCGGCTGCTCGGTTTGAAGGGGCAAGGCCCGGCTATGTCTTCAAGATGGATGGCAGCGGGCTGGGCTATTACAAGGACCAGCAGCTGCCTACTGCTGGAAGCCTCTTTGGTGCGTGTGCACTGTGTTTGTTCAGGTTGTTTTGTGCTCCGCCAGCTGCCATCTTTGGTCACTCTGTCTGCCGTTTGCTGCGCTTTCCAGACTGGCGCCAGCTGCCTGACTAACTGCCCGTGCACACCCCTCTTCTTACCTATGCCTCCTTTCAGGCAAGCCAACTGCAGCAGCGGCGCCCGCAGCCAAGCCCAAGGCAGCTGCATCGCAGCCACCCATGCCCAGCCTGGCTGCAGCAGCGGAGTCGCAGAAGCTGCTTGCCAAGGCGGGGGCAGCGGCAGGTGCGGCCAAGCCTGCAGCGGCAGCGGAGAGCAAACCCAAGGCGGCCTCCTCGCAGCCACCCATGCCCAGCCTGGCGGCAGCTGCAGAGTCGCAGAAGCTGCTGGCCAAGGCGGGGGTAGCCACAGGCGCAGCCAAGCCCGCACCAGCGGATGCAGGCCAGCCCAAAGCGTCCTCTGCGCAGCCGCCCATGCCTTCGATGGCAGCAGCCCAGGCGGCTCAAGCTCGCCTTGCTGCTTTCCAGGCCAGCAGCGCAGCAAGCAGCAGCAGCGCGGCAGCCGCACCAGCCGCAGCAGCAGCTCCCGCCGCAGCCTCGGCTCCCGCCTTTGGGTTTGGGGCAGCCAGCGGGGCAGGTGGCTTGTTTGGGGCGCCTGCACCCGCAGCCTCCTCTGCCGCCGCAGCCCCTGCCACCTCAGCACCATCAGCAGCCAGCAGCGATGCCGGGGCCGCAGGGCTCAGCTTTGGTTCATTCGGTCTTGGAGGCGCCAGCAGTGCGGCCGCAGGCGGCGCGGCGGCAGAGGGCCAGGCCTCTCCATTCGGCAAGGGCCTCAGCTTTGGAGCCAGCAGCTCCGCAGCCGCAGCCAGCAGCCCCTTTGGTGCATTTGGTGCGGCGGCCAGCAGTGCTGCAGGCAGCGCCGCCCCTGCAGCAGCTTCCTCTGCTGGCTTTGGCTTTGGGGCCGCCCCGGCGGCCAGCGCACCAGCCAGCATCTTTGGGGCAGCAGCCAGCAGCGCGGCGGCAGGTTCGCCTTTCGGGGCGGCAGCTAGCAGCGCGGCGGCAGGTTCGCCTTTCGGGGCAGCCAGCAGCGCGGCCTCTGGGCCGATCTCCCTGTTTGGAGCGGCGCCTGCCAGCAGCAGCGCTTTTGGCACGATTGGGGCTTCACCAGCAGCCAGCAGCGCCGCAGCCTCACCGTTTGGTGCGTTTGGCGCAGCGCCGGCGGCGAGCAGTGCGGCGGCATCGCCGTTTGGAGCCTTTGGAGCCTCCCCAGCAGCCAGCAGCGCAGCGGCCTCTCCTTTCGGAGCCGCCACTGCCTTTGGCGCAGCGCAGGTGGGGAGAGTGTCTGGTTGTGCCTGGGCAACTGCCTTGGACAGGCATGAGTTCATTAGAGGTCGTTGGCGGCAAAATAAGTCAGAAGATGCAAGAGTTGTGAGCATGGACAGTGCAGGTTGGCACCGACGCTGGCCCATCTCACAACACTCGCCTCGTGCACTGCCTTTTCTTTGCAGAGCGGTGCCGCACCCAGCGCCTTTGGAGCGTTCGGCGCCGCCAGCAGCGCCGCCGCCGGCAGTCCCTTTGGCCAGGCAGCGGCCGCATCGCCCGCAGCTGCCTCCTCACCATTTGGGGCTCCAGCTCAGCCTGCGGGTGGCGCATTTGGCGCAGCTGCCACCCCCGGCTTTGGCCAGCCCAGCGGTGAGCTGGGGGTTGAGGTGCTGTAAGGTGTTGTGCTTTAGGCCACGCCAGTTGATGGGTGAGGTGCGCGCTGCTTGTGTTGCGATATTGTGTTGCCAGATTGCTGATTGCTGCGCACCGCAGCAAAAAAACGCCACCAACGAGCTCAATTTGGTTTGCCCCTGCTGCAGGCTTTGGCGCCGCCGCCAGCCAGCCTGCTTTCGGTCAAGCCAGCGGTTTCGGGGCTGCTGCCAGCCAGCCTGCATTTGGGCAGGCTAGCGGGTTTGGAGCGGCTGCTTCGCAGTCCGCATTTGGACAGCCCAGCGCCTTTGGTGCCGCGGCGGCGGCTGGGCAGTCGGCATTTGGCCAGCCATCCGGCTTTGGCGCTGCGGCCAGCCAGCCAGCCTTCGGGCAGGCCAGCGGTAAGTGCAGGGAGGGCTGTTGACTGATGTCCTTCCAAGACTGCCCTGATTGTGACACAAGGAGACGGTTTGGCAGGCGGTGAATCTTCTATCACCAAAACCAGTTGTCTGCTGCCCACACCCCTGCAGGCTTTGGCGCCGCAGCCAGCCAGCCGGCGTTCGGTCAAGCCAGCGGCTTTGGCGCAGCCGCCAGCCAGCCGGCGTTTGGCCAAGGCAGCGGCTTTGGGCAGCCTAGCGGTGAGCTGAAAAGGAGTGGCTAGTAGTCGGATCACCTCCCAGCAGAGCCCCATCTCTTCATTGGCAGCACAATCTCTAAGCAGTTGCACATCACCTCTGCGTCTCCCTGCTGCAGGCTTTGGAGCGGCAGCCAGCCAGCCGGCCTTTGGCCAAGCCAGCGGCTTTGGCGCTGCTGCGCAGCAGGGCGGCGGATTTGGCACCTTTGGCCAGCAGGCCTCTCCGGGCGGCGGTAGTCCGTTTGGCGGAGGGTTCGGGTGAGGCAGAAGGGGCCAGGGGCTCTGGGGAAGATGTCGGCTGCTTGCCCAGTGTGGTGGCCTGCCCAGCTGATGACATGCTGCTACCTAGCACGCTCAGCCTTTTCACCACTGCATGCTGTCGTGTGCCAACTTGTCGCTGTGCAGGCAGCAGCAGCAGGGCGGCGGCTTTGGCGGCTTTGGCGGCGGCGGGGCCACGCCACCCAAGCCGGCGGGCGGCTCGATGTGGCAGCCCCGCAAGTGATGCGTGCGCTGCAATGCAGCATGCTGCTGCTTGCGATGCCGCCGCGATGAGCTGTTGTTATTATTCTGTAATCAAACTGCGCTCCTCAGGCCAGCAGCCGATGTGCCGCTTCGCTGCCGCCGAGGCGGCGGCGCTGGGTGCCGGATGCACAGCCCCTCAGCGGCTGTCGGCGGCGGGCGCGAGGCTCCCTGCAGCCTCAGATGGCTTTTTCAAGCAGGGATCCGGGCATGCTTCTCTGCCAATGGCCACGTGACGCGGCCCCCGCGGCTTGTAGCGGCCGCAACGGGTCTCGCACGGCGTTGTTCGCGCCTTCTCCGCAATTTTAGTAACATTGACATCCTTCTGAGACAAATCCAGCCCCTCTGCGCAGCTACCCAAGCTTGTGCCCGCTCCGAACGGCCCTTAAGCAGCCGTTGCGCCCCTCCGCCACCTGCTCGTAAGTTGCGCATGGCCGTCGCATGCGAATGACTCAGCGGGCGGGTCGGGGGAGGCTTGCGGCCGGCCGCCGCCGCCATCACCGGCGCAGTTGCCGCTGCTGCCGCTGCACGCACGGACCATCTTGTCGGCAGCTGAGCAGGCCCCTGCTTCAGCTAATTACGTCGTGACCAAGTTCGCGCAGCGGTCCAGAGTGTTTCTACACTGCTCCTCATCCCTGCCGCTGCCCAGATAGATGCGCTGCCCCCCCGCGCTCCCGCCGCTCCTGCTGGCCGCGCTGCTGCTGCTCGGCGGCGGCGGCGGCCCCGCCCAAGCCTGCACCACCGTCATCGTCGGCAAGAAGGCTTCTGTGGATGGCAGCATTTACGTGGCACGTACCGACGACACAATGGTGTGCTGCATGGGCCTACAGAATTGGGGTGCCGCTTGCAGGTGGCGGGGGGGCAGCAGGCGCTGAGGCCTCGTGCACGGCTGCTGCAGTCAATCAGAGTCAGGAACAGTGCAGGGCCTGACCAGCGGCACACAGCTTTCCAGCCAGCTAGTAGCTTCCCTCCATTGCCTCAGAACGCAATCATCACCAACAACGCGCTGTACCACCCGGCACGGGACGGCCCCGCGGCCTTCAAGTCCAACGTCAACGACTTCCAGGTGGGTGGGGCTGGAGATAATGGACCGACGATGCGTGCACACCCAACTGCTCTTTGTGCGCCTGCCCCTTGTGTGGCCCCTGTGAGCAGGAGCTCCACTTGAAAAAACAATTGCGCAGGTGGTGCTGCCGGGGCCTGGCCTGGCATACGCCGCCGCCGCCAAGTGGTACGGCTGGAACACGTGGCCCCTCGTGAGCCAATGATTGTTGGGCATTGTTACTTATCAAATTTCAATCAAGTGTCCTGCTCGAGAGCTGGAACATGCGGCGCCAGATAAGCAAGATTGCATCGATGTATAAGTGACTGAGTTTCAGTTGTTCTGTAACTTCGGCTGAGTGGTGAGCCAATGGGTTTAGGCACGACCTCGACCAACCATACCGAGATGCCGTGCATGATGCCTGTTGCGCTGCCATGCTGGAGCTGGCGAGAAAGCGGCATTTGTCCAATTTGACGCTTACCGCTCTTGGCAGCAACCGCTTCTGTCCAGCTGTTTCACTCCCACCCCTGCAGGGCTACGATCGGGCCAGCGGGCGCAACGCCAGCAAGGAGGAAACCGGCATCAACTCTGCCGGAGTGGCCATCAGTGACACAGAGACGATTTTCAACTCGGATGGCGCTCTCAAGGCAGATCCGTACCTGAACGACACTGGTCTAGTGGAAGATAGCCTCACCTCGGTGCTGCTGCCACAGGCGCGGTCGGCACGGCACGGGGTGCAGCTGCTGGCGAAGCTCATTGCCAGCAAGGGAAACGGCGAAGGTGGGCTGGGTGGGGAGTACGGCGCTGCTGGTTGGCTTGCATGCCTGCCTTCGACAGTACTGTCAAAGTGCAGCATGTGTGCCGCCGTCTTGCTGCTGGCTGGCTGCCTGCCTTGCTGCCTGATGCGGGCGCCCTATCTTTGCCGTGCCCTCAGGCTTTGGCAGCATCTTCGCCGATTCCTCGGAGGCCTGGTACCTTGAGACCGCCAGGTAGGCGCTTGCATCTGGCAGGACATAACATGGAGAGTTTTGATGAGGGCAGCGGCGCCGGCAGCAGCAGCACTGCCGAGTGGTTCTGCAATGGCAGCGGGTTGACCCATGCACACCGACGGTTTATTCCATCTGTGTCCGTGGCTCTAGCGGGCACCACTTCCTGGCGCTGTGCATGGCTGCAGCTTTTGGCATATCCAATCGAGACTCCTTTCTGTTGCATGTTGTCCCATGTTGGCATGCTTCCTTGGTGCCAATCTCTGCAGCGGGCACCACTTCCTGGCGCAGCGCGTGCCGGACGACAAATACTTTGTGAGCGCCAACGAGGGCCGCTTTCAGGTGAGGCGAGCTGCACTGTCTTTTTGGCTGCGCCACTTGAGCAGAGTCATATGAATGATACGCATTGCAAAAGCAGTAGGTGCCAACCAGGGCCGCTTCCAGGTGGGCGGCGCAGCAGGGAATGCTGTGCACGCTGCGCCTTGCGGTGCGACCTCGTCAGCACAGGTCCCCGCTTTCACATTCTCTGCTATCGAGAAAGCCATCCCTCCCTCTTGACTCAGGAGGTCAACCTGGCAGACACAGCCAATGTGGCGGCCTCCCCAGGCCTGCTCAAGTTTGCAAGGGACAACAAGCTGTGGGACCCCAGCCAGGGGCCCTTAAACTTCTTCCGGGCGTTCCACACAGACACGCCCGCCGACCACCGGTGTGCTCAGCCGCGCTTTAGAGGAAGTTTTGCTGATGCGCGATGCACTTGTTTTCCCCGCTCGCTTGCTGTTTTGCAGAGCGGTGTGCCGCGGACCCATGCCGCCTTTCCCACATCCACTGCTGAGCACCTCTGGCCGGTCGCCTGCAGGTCCAGCTACCCCCGGCGCCGCGCCCTGCAGTCCTTCTTTGGTTGCCAGCCCAGCGTCCTCAAGCAATACTGCTGCTAGTAGCCATCCATCAGCCGCTGCTGCCCTGCCCCTGCAGGTCCAGCTACCCCCGGCTCTGCGCCCTGCAGTCCTTCTTTGGTGGCCAGTCCAACGCCAGCTGCTGGGCGTCGCTGCCGCTCAGCCCCGTGTTCCTGAAAGCCAGCCGCAAGCTGTCGCTGTGGGACATGTTTGCAGCGCTGAGGCACCACAACGAGGGCACACCCCAAGACCCGTAAGCTGCTCATCAGCCCTCCGACGGAGACCCGCTTCCTGTGTCTTTCTGCGCTGCCGGGCAAGGCTGCATGAAGCAGTGAATCGCTGGCAGCGCTGCCTGTAGGGGAGGGGAGCAGTTGCAGGGCAGCACAGCGGGGTGCGCCCACCACCCTGTGCATCCTGGCCGACATCAAATCTGCTTCCGCTGTGCCGTGCGTTCCCGGCCGGCTGCATCAATCGACACCCCACCCGCGCCCTGCCTGTTCCTCCCTCGCAGCTACGGCACGCGCAACCCAGGCGCCACCACCCGCCCCGTGGCAGTGCTGCGCCAGCCGGTCGTGCACGTCACTCGCATGCTGCCCACACAGCTGCCAGGAGGCGGCAGGTCCCAGGGACGGGCTGGCTCCTCCGCCCGCCCAGACGGCCTCAGCGCCATTAATTACCTTGCGTTCTGCTTTGCGCGGCTCAGCCCCTTCATTCCCGTTTACCGGGGCACACCCGGCGATGCGCTGCCGTCCAACATGGTCAGCGCGGGGCCCACGCCCGACCCAGTCAGCCTGTGCTGGCGTGCTCGGCGCCTGCAGGTGGGCTGGGCATGGGAGGGTAGGACAGTGAAGGCCTTGGCAGCGCAGGCAGTGCGGGCAGGGAGCAGCTGCAGCAGCAGTGTGTATGGGTGCCCAGTCGCCTCCCCTGCCTGGCAGGATGCTGCCCTGCCCATAGCCCGCGGCTGCTAGCAGCAGCCTGCTAGGCACTGAGTGCCCAGATGGTAACAACGACAGCCACCAACTCCTGCTGATGGACCTCTGTTGCAGGCAATCGTGTTCCAGGACTGGCCGCGCCTGGCGCCCGCCGCAACCCAGGCCATCCGCGCGTTCGAGCAGCAAGTGCGGCAGCCGGGGTCATCGGTCTAAGGTCGAAGCTGTGCCGCTGCTGCCGTGGGATAGACTCCATCAGCCTGCTGCTTTCCCCTGCACATGCGCTGCCCATTCGACCGTTGCATGATTGCACCGTGTGCTCCCCCACCCTCCCTTTGCAGGTGGAAAACGTGGAGCGTCCGGCCCTGGAGGCCCGCTACATCGCGGCCCTAAAGCGCCCCGGCGGCGCACGTGCCGCCGCCGCTGAGCTGGCGAGCTTCACAGCAACGGTTGCCTGGAGGGCTGGCGACCTGCTGGCTGAGCTGACGGCCGGTGCGGCGCGCCAGCTGGGCTTGCAGGGCGTGCCGCCGGACGATGTGCTGCAGCGCTGGCTCAATGAGGCCGAGGACACGTATCACTTCAAGAGCCAGGGCTGAACTTGTTCTAGTTGGACTGAAGGGCGATTTGCCTGCGCCTGGCTGGTTTGCCGAAGCTTGCTCGTGGCCGGCAGGCCAACGAGGCAGCAGGGCTGGCAAGTAGCCTGCTGCTGGCGCTTGAACAACCCGGCAAAATGCTTTTGCAGCATTCCCACCATGCATTCAAAAAGTCGCGACCCACCCCAACATTGTGATGTGCCCTTTTAACATTCATTCCGCAAAGCTCTTCGACCACCATTTCTCAAGCTAACGCAGCCACACGTTAACCACAAAAACCTGCCTGCAACCTGCATTGCTGTCACTGACATCTAGCGCTGTAAAACTTTGCCGCACTCTGCTGCGTAACAGTGCAAGCTGCTGCTGCGCCTGATGTTGCCGCTGCCGCCAGCGGCTGGCCACAACTGCAGTACAGCTGCAACACTTACATGTCCGGCCGAACGCACACAAGAACGTTTTGCCGTTTCGGGAAGGCAGCGCAGTTCTGATAAAATAATTGGCTAATCGAGCGCCTTGCAGTGTTTTCCCAGGAAAGGAAATGAACATCAATCATTGAGCTGAATCTTGTGACACCGCTCGCCCGCCGCTGCTGCCCCTGCTGCTGCTGCTGCTGCTGCTGCTGCCGCGCCAGGTGCCCGCCGCGCCGTTGGGCACTGCTGGAAGCACGGCGTTGCAAAGGCGGGGTCTTCTGCTTCAGGCGGAGGCGTCTTGCCAAAGCTGCACAGCCGCAGGCAGCAGGAGGGAGGGCAAATCATCAGAGGAGCCCGTGGTGGGCATCGACCAGCCACAAGGGCGCTTTGTGGTTGGGTTTCATCTCTACCAGAACGTGCATTGAAGTTGTTCGTGCCCATCAAAGAAATACAACCCCACAAACTCACCTGAACTGGCAGGAGAAGTCTTCGTAGTTGGGCTTCATCTCGAGGGCAAGGCCCATGTCCCGCGCAAAGAACTCCTGCGGGCATCAGGTGCACAATAATGATGCCTCGGGGCCGGACAAAGCAGGGCAGGGTGGGGGCTGCAGCTAAGCCAAGGCAGCCCAGGCCATGTGGGCAAAGGGCCGAGCCACCAAGCGAAACCACCAAGCGGAACCACCAAGGCAAATCCTCTACATGGACATGTAGTCACCTGGGTTGGCACTTTGCAGGAGTTGATGCAGATGGAGGCGCACCCCGCCTCCTCCAGGTAGCGGCACCTGCAGAGCAGAGTTGGGGAAAACTGGCATGCACAGCTCGGCGTAGGCATGGCTGCTTGTGGCACCTGCTCAGCTTTGCCGCGCCCAGGCCAGGCATGAAACGAAAAGGAAGCAAATGGCCACTCGCCGCTTCACCAACAACAACCAACACTCTGCTCCGCCTCACTAATAAAGCTACCAATACATATAACGCTGTCAGGCCGCTCACCGCTTGACCAGCACGCCGTGGCCCTTGCCCACTCAGCCTCACTATCAAGGTACTGACAGATATAAATCTAATGATAGATTCTATTTCGTTTCACTCACCGCTTGACCAGCACGCCGTGGCCCTTGCCCACTTGTCCGCCATCAATCTCAACGTCGTTCACCTGCAACGCAGCACACACCGTGAAGTTCACATCTAGCAGCCAGAGCTGCACTCATACAGCGGGCCGGAACGGATGCCGAAAGCTGCGGCGGCTGTACGGCAGCAGGCCGCATGCAGCACGCCATCAAAATACTTCACGCGTTAGCGCCCGGCGCACTGCTGCGCCGTTGCCCACCCATAACCTGGCCACCTGACAGCACCCACGCACCTCGCACTCCCCCATCAGCCACTGGCAGGTCAGCCACGTGGCCCACGCATTCAGCTGCACAGCCGGGGGTGCAGCACGGCAGGTTGTTAGGTGGAGGCGGCCGGCAGGCATGCTGCAGCGGCCAGCGGCGCAAAGCAAGGCCAGCCAGCAACATTCTTCCATAGTCATTCCTGCCTGCCGGCTGGTCCACCTGCTCCCCACCTGGCACGACAGCCCGGGCATGGGCCGCGAGAACATGACCGCAAAGGCGCCCGGCAGCCAGGGCGGGAACAGGGAGCGCAGGATGCCGCGGGTGGCTTCCTGGGTGCCGCGCGGCGAGGCGTGCATGGCGTTCAGCCGCCGCGTGAGGTCAATAATAGCGTCATAGCTGCGGCAGGAAAGGGCAATGCTTGCAAATTGTAAGAGCGAGTTGCATGGCGTTCAGCCGCCGCGTGAGGTCGATGATGGCGTCGTAGCTGCGGAAGGGAAAACGGATGTTTGCAAATCGTAAGAGCGAGGCATGGCAGTCAGCCGCTGCGTGAGATTGACGATCGCATCAAAGCTGTGGCAAGAGTTGTGGGAAAAAGAGTTGCGGCAAAAGAGTTGTAGCACAAGGTTCAGGTGGGGCATGGCATGCAGCTGCCGTGGCGGTCATGCCTACATCTGAACAGCAGGCTCATACCGCCAAGCACTGAACGCTCGACTTATGTGCAGGCAGCAACATGTGGCAACAGCACGTGGCCGCAAGCGCTCACCCTTGCAGCTGCGAGTCGGCGCCGATGGCGGCCACCATGCGGCGGCGGAACAGGCCGTACACTGCACGGTTCAGCGGCTGCGCATCGATGGCCGAATAGTCGGGCGGTAGCGAGGAGGGGCCGGCAGCAACCAGGCCGCCGGGCGCTGGCGGCGGCGCGGCGCCGCCGCCGCTGCCAGCCGCCGCCGCTGCCACTGGTGACCGGCACTGGGTGCGCGGGTGCGATCTCGCGTGTCGCCTAGTGGCCTGCACGCTCGGGCAGGCCTTGAAAGCCGCTGGGCAGCGCTGCCCAGCAGGGTGTGCTCTCAACATGGTGCTGGCGGGCTCCATCGCGCGTGCCGTGTGGCTCAGCTGTGATCGGAAGGTGCAATGGTGGGATTGGGATGCCGCAATGCCGCAATGACCGCCCACCCATGCTGCTCGCCACGTTCTGGGCCGCTTGTGCTGCAGTCTCCCGCCTGGCATATTGATCGCGCTCACTGCATCGCTGCCACATCGCACACAAAAGCCAGGGCGGCCGATGGCCCACGCCGCCCGACAGCCCGCGCCAGCAGCAGCCTGCAGAGGCGGCAGTGCAGGGCCACAGCCCCCTCCCAGGCTCCAGCAGCGACCCACAAGGCCGGCACCGCGCCTCCGTCCAGCAGCAGCGCTGCCGCCAGACGCCCTGGACGCGCTGCCCGCCGCCGCTGCCGCCGCCGCCGCCTCGCTGCTCACGGCAGCCTGGCTGCGCCTGCCCGGCAGGCTAGACGATGACAGCGCAGCAGAGCAGCAGCTGCCGCAGCAGCCGCCTGAGGCACAGCGAGACGAAGAGGTGCCCAGCAGCCCAGAGGCAGTGTGGGCTGCCGCCTGGCAGGGCTTTGCGCCGCCAGCTGCTCAGCCGCCGGCGGCAGCAGAGCCGGGTGCTGCGGGATACGCAGAGCCGCAAGCCAGCGCCGGCAGCCAGCCTGCGCAGGCGGTTGGAGATGCAGAGGAAGGGCCGGAGCCGCAGCAGGCCAGCTTGCAGCGCTCGCCGGTGCTGATGCTCGAGGTGCGGCTTTGCTTCCCCAGTCGGACTGCCCTGTGTTGTCCGCCAGTCAGTCCTGCTTTGATGGTGCATTTGTGGGTTGGAGCAGTGGATGCTACGGTTGTGTCACAGGATAGCTGGCGCATCTGCTTGCGACTCCCACTGGCAGCTGTGGTGTCTTCACCTTGTCCCTCCCTCCCCACCTACCCACATCCTCCCCTTTGCTTGCCTCCCACAGGGCATTCGAGCCGCCGACCGCAGCCGCCTGCTGGCGCTGTGCCTGGCTGCTCTGGAATCCCAAGTTGCGGCGCTGCCCCCTGCCTCCGGCCTGCTAGCAGCAGGCCCTGCGCAGTGGCGCCAGCTGGCCGCTGCGCTGCTGGCTCTGTCTAGTGTGGCGGCAGCGGCGGCTTGGCTGGGATATGTGCCCGTCCGCCTGCTGCAGGCGGCGGCTGCCCAGGTGGCAGCCACCGATGCAGCGCTTCTGCAAACCACGGGGCTGCAGGCAGCGGCCGCAACGCTGCAGCAGCAGGCGGCGGCGGCGAGGAGCGGTGGCAGCCAGCGTACAGAGGACGATTCAGATGGCAGCGGTGAGGTGGCTTGGTACTGCTTAGAGGAGAAGCTGCAGCTATACAGCAGTGTGCTGCGCCTGCTGTGCTGTGCCACCATTGAGCAGCAGCAGCAGCGGGAGCAGCAGCAGGCGTCGGCGTCGGCGTTGCCGCCGTCATTAGCAAGCACGGTCGGCAGCGGCAGCGAGGATGCACTTGCAGCTGCCAGCAGCAGCAGCAGTAGCGGGGACCTAGTGCGGCAGCAGGCGCGGGCCTTCCTGCAGCAGCAGCATGTTGGCAGCAGTCCAGTGGGAGCAGGTATCAGGTGCGCCGGGCAGTGCGTATATCTGTTGCCTGGTGGTGCTTGCCATTATTCGTCATGCATCATCTGCATTTGTATGCGGCAGGCGCTGCACTTGCAGCACGGCACATGCCCATGGTGCTGGCTGTTCCCCTGCTCGCTCCGGTCGCCAATGCACTTACTCGTGAAACGCTGTCTGGTCCGTGCTGGTCTGCCGTAGGGGTTGGCGAGCCACTGCAGCTGGCACCCGGTCAGAAACGCAGCTGCTGTCCTTGGCGTCCGCAGCCCTGCAAGACATGGCGGTGACTGCCGCAGATGCGGTGGCAGCTGCATACCTTGCAGATGCAGCTGCCGCTGGGCCCTCTGCTGTGGCACGCCGGCCATCAGCAGCAGCTGGTGCTGCATCTGCGCAGGTGGATGCCGCAGCACAGGGAGAGCAGCAGGCAAGCGACGGTGGCATGCAGCAGCAGCGGCAGGAGCCTCAGCGGCAGCAGGGCGCTGTGCAGCGGCCCCAGCAGGGAACAGCACCTGCGCTGCTTAGCGTCAACGGCAGCAGGAGCAGCAGGAGCAGCAGCAGAGGGACAAACGATGATGCTGCTTCCGCCGCTCGCCCTCTCGAGGCGGGCTGGTGGCCCACATTTGTACACAGCCAGCTGGGCAGCACCCGCCAGCTGCAGCGCTTTACAAATGCCGTGGTCCTGCAGCGCTGGCTGTACCGGCAGTACCGCGGTGTAGTGGACATCTACGAGGACAGGCTGCAGCTGTGGGCCATCAGCGGCGGCGGGCGCCGCTTGGAGGTGGGTCGGTTGGTGGGGTTAGGCAGCGCATCCTCAGTTTGTAACAAAGCTGATGGGCCCCTCTGCAAGGGCGGCGCTGCTGTGCTGCAGCTTGTCAAGCAGTGCTGCACTTGTGCCACATGAATTCCACTGTCACCTCACAGGCCACCCAACCACCCCACAAACTCACCATTACAGGCCCGCCGCGCTCCCATGAAGCGCACTCCGGAGCTTGGCCGCCTGTCGGGCCTGCGCTACGCAGGTGCGGCTGCTGCCTGTGCTGTTCCTGCTGCTGCTGCTGATGCTTCTGGTGCTGATGCTGCTGTTGTTTGCTGTTGCTGATGCTGTTGTTGTTGCTGCTGGGTGTGCCCATCTGGCCTGCGCTCAGCTTCAGCCATGGTTGATGACATGTTCAGTCTAGGGAATCGCACAGACGGGTGGGTGGTGCGCCCACAGGCCACAACTGGCGAAGCGCCCGCGTGCCGCAGCTACCTGCTGCACCGGGGCAGTGCCTCAGCGCCGCCCATCGTTTTACACTGATTGACAACAAGTCACCTGCTGCCCTTATTCCAAACCCTGCCCCACCTAATGCAGCGAGCCTGCTGCTGGAGGCCGCAGATCTACTCATGCCGCCGCTGCGCACGCTGTGGCGCCAAGCCACCTCAGCAGCCACCTGGCTGCTTGTCCGGCTGGTGGGCCAGGCAGTTGCACTTGTGAGGCGCGGCGTGCAGCAGGGCAGCTCCCAGGCGGCAGCGGCGGCGGCAGCGCAGGGCAAGCCCCGTTCGGCCGACCAGCAGCGGCGGCAGCGGCGAGGGCGGAGGCGGCAGGCGGGGCCAGGGGACGGCGGCGAGCAGCAGGGCAGCGGTGATCAGCCCGTGTGGGCCTTGCAGGGCTAGAGTGTGCATCCCTTTTGTAACAGGATGCATGCAGAGCATCAAGGCTTGTGCGGCATCAGGGGAAAGATGGGGCGCTGGCGCCGCAGCGGCAGCGGCGACACTGAGGAAGGAGCCAGCGCGTGTGATCGCAGCAAATTGTAGCACTACACGCTGTGTCTAGACAGTCTGCTTGCTTGTAAGCGTGCGCAGCGCTCCACTCCTCGCGAGGGCAAGCCCTTGCCTCCTATGCGCCTCGCGCTCCCATCCGTCCCCTCCACCGGTGAAAGCGCCTCCCACCCACAACAGGAACCGCGCTGGTGGCGCGGCTGGGCTTGGGGGCACTCCGCTCCCAGGGTGACGGCGCCGTCGTCACCGCCGCTGCCGGCGCCAGCAACGCTCGCACCGGATTCGCCGCTGCCTGCAGCAGCCTTGCCAGCAGCCCAACCGCCTGAGCCCGCTCACCCTGCTGCGACCAGCGTGCGCCAGGCTGCTGCGCCCTGCGACCCTCTGACGCTGCTGGAGTGGCATGGTGAGTGGTTGGCATGATGGCACGGACAAACTTAGGGTTCAATCCATGTAGTGCCGCCCCCTGCCGCAACAGCTCTCCGCACACTCCTACCTGTTACACCAGACTCGCCGGTGCCCCTCAAGCTGACGGTGGCCCGAGCGGCGCTGCGCCCCACACTGGGACTCTTGAAGAGCTGGGGCAGCCCGGAGGATGCGGCCCAGCTGTCGGCCCGTGCCGACGTGCAGCTGCTGCCCTGCCGCCTGTCGTTGGAGCTGATGTGCAAGGTAAGGAAACTATCAGCTGCTGCGCTTGCGCCTGTCTCAGCTGTGCAGTGTTGTGAAGCCCCAAACGGGACAGTCTCAATCGCCATCGTGACTTGCCCCCTTGTGTTGTGTTGCAGGAGGCTGTGCTGGGCGGCCGCTTGTCAGCCACGCTGCCCGCTGGCCGGCTCGAGTACCGGCGGCGCTTCCATCTGCCCAACGGCATGGTGCTTGCACTGGGCGTGGGGGCGCAGTACGAAGGCAGCAGCAGCGGCGGCGGCGGCAGCAGCAGCAGCAGTGGCGGCGGAAGCGGCGGCAGCAGTGGGAGCGGCAGGAGCGGCAGCAGCAGCAGGCAACGACACCGGTTCAAGCCGTTCCTTGGGTGCCAGCTGCAGCTTTCGACTGGAGGGGCGGAGGGAGGTGAGCCTGCACGTGTGTGGCCGGCATCGCCTGCTGCGCTGGTTGAGCGTGTGGTGCCCGCCTAACAGAGCTGGTCTGCAGGAACGTATCTTGCATTGCATGAGCGCTCCGTACCAATCGCACCGACACGTCAGTGTCCGCCTATGCAGTCTGCGCTCTTCTGCTGCACAGCGTACCAAGACAACTTCTACCTAACTGCTGCTGCAGGGGAAGAAGATGAGGAGGTGGTGGTGAGCGAGCCGTGCTGCACAGCCTTTCACACTTCTTCTGCAAGCTCTCTGATTATTCTCTTATTGGTGCAGGGGACAATGAAGAGGTGGTGGTGAGCGAGCGCGGCTTCAGCGACAGGCACCGCTTCGCGCTACCGGGCAGGTGAGGGCGAGCAGTTGGCAAGAACAGATGTGCTCGCAGCCTATAGCAGTCCAGCAAGGGGCACACACCCTGCATTCCAGGCGCCCGCCAAGTGCAGGACACCCTCATGCCAGCCAAGCTTGTATTTTCGCTGCTGCTCTTGCCGCCAGCCCAGCGGCCTAGCATATTTACAGCGTACGGTCTGCTCTTGTCATTGTGCCGCAGGTGTGGCAGCCTGAGCCTGCCTCCCATGGATTTCGAAGTTGCCTCCACACTGAGCCTGCCCTCTGGGCTTGCTGGGCTCCCATCTAGCTTACCTGGCCTGCCCAGCCCTGCTGGCCTCACCTCACTAGGCAGCGCAGCCAGCCTGCCGGGCTTACAGGGCAGCCCTAGCAGCGGCAGCCTGCCAACCATGCCATCGCTGCATGCGGCAGCAAGCGGCAGCGGCAGCCAGCCGGCCAGTCCAACAACCTCCTCCCTACCGAGCCTGCCGTCCATCCCTGGCACGCTGCCCAGCCTGCGGCTGCCCAGCTTTGAAGACAGAAGCAGCATGGCGGGAGGAGCGGCTGCGAGTGAAGCACAGCAGCAGCAGCCTCTGCTGCGGCAGGCGAGTAGCCTGCGACATGCAGGCAGGCAACCGCAGCAGCAGCATCAGCAGCAGCAGCAGGCAGATGAGCAGAGGGCACTGCAGTTCCATATAGAACGGCTCGTGCTGCTGGTGCGCCTGTGAGGCACAAGCAGCATTGAAAGCTGCAGCTAGCGCACCGACACAGTGACTGCAAGCGTGAGGGCGGCACCCAGGAGCTGCCGCCGAGCGCCGCCAGCAGCTGCGGTGTGCGGTATGCCGCGGCACTTCTGAGAAGGAAGGCCTAATCAGGGCGTCCTCTTAACTCGAGGGCGCCTTCTGAAAGCCATGTGCTGTCGCCATGGCAGGTGCGCGCTTTTGCAGGGGTCGCCTGATGCCTTCAAACATGACAGGGGTTGACTTGTGACGGGGGATCAGCTGCTTGGCACCGTTTGAGCTGCGCAGTTCACATGTTGTCCCCGTCATTTTGCAATGCAGATGCACACACACCAGCCTTGCGGCCGACCAATGCAAACACAGCACCTCTCCAGCTGGCTGAAGGCCACTGCAAACTGGGTTGGAAAATCAGTTACACAAGTGTCACGGCACAAGCACAGAGCAGTGCAGACTGATGGTTGCTGGTTGACAGTAGGACACATGTAAGACAGGGAAAATGAATGAGCATGGGCGAACCATCGAGCACAAGTTGTGCCGCTAAGAACCACAGGTGCAAGCGCAACTTGCGCTGCAACAGCTGCCAGACAGAAAGGAAGATTTGAATGGGTCACCAAAGTCGCGGCCGCTAAAGAATGCAATGTTGTGTTGTCCCAAAAGCACGGCCGGAACAGACAGGGAAGAAAGAAGCACGCCCCTGCACAAGAATTCAATGTGTCATGTGGCATCGGCAACATTGCTGCTGCCTGTTGTGCCTACTGGTACAAATGCGGGTGGGTGGTGGTGGGTGGAGTGGGCTGGGCCAGAATGCGATGGAGGATGTTGGGGCAAAGATGCATGCTGAATGGAAAGTGGACCTGTGTGGCTGCGCCAGGTTATAGGCCCGACGGCTGCTGTGCGACTTAACGGCCGGTAGAATGATGGGGCCTCAGGCCAGCAGGCCAAACCAGTCCACCTCCCCGGTCTCCAGGCTGTACATGGCCTGCGGGAAAGGGAGTGAGGTAGCCATTCAGGGCACGGTATGGGCAGGCAGACTGGCAGGTCAGGGAGGGGCAGCGGCTCTTCTGGGATTCCAGGTTGCACATGGCCTGCGGTAGGCGGCAAGACAGACGCAAAGTTGAGGTGGGAAGGGAAGGGCAGCGGGGGAGTCAGGCTAGGGTGCGAAGGGAGGCTTATGCTGCTGCTTAAGAATGTGCAGAAAGGCCAGCACAACACACACAGCAGCACAGCATCTGCAGCCCACAAAAACCGCTGTTCACCTGCACCATCAGCAGCTCGCCGGCGGCCGGCTGCTCAATGAAGCGCTCCATCGCGTCCCAGACCTCGCTGCACTGCCGCCGCACGTTCTGCTGGTGGCAGGGGAGCAGGCATGGAGGCATCAACAGCAGCAGGCCTCGCCAAACGACTAAAGCAGACGTGCGCACGCAAGGGGGGAACACCGGTGCTGTTACAAAAGCCATGGGGGCAGTTGCACTTGCGGAGCACGTCCTGTGGTATTTGAAACCCGAGCTTGCCTGGTACGCCACTTCATTCAACAGGTTTGAGCAGTTCAGAATGTGGTTGTCCAGGCAAATGTGCTCCGCCTGCAAAGTGCAAACCGCAATACGATAGAATAAGTTCAGCAAGCCGGTGCGCTGTGGCAGCTCCGCACTGCGGGCCATGTCACATGGCATGTGTAGCAAGGCAGGCAGCAGTATGTCCAGGCAGCAGCATGTGCAGGCAGGCAGGCAGGCAGGCATTTTAGCACGAGGCAGCAGCCACACGCGCCTGCGCCGCCTCTGCCAGCTTTGCGTCCAGCGCATGGGAGCAGACGGCTGCAAGCCGCAGAAGGGCACAATTCAACAGTGAGGGCAGGCTGCCACTGGCTGGGCAGGGAAGCCAAGCCGGGGCACGCCACAGTCGGCACGTACCTCAACGCTGGAGCCAGCACGCAGCCAGTCGTGCTGCAGACGCTACATGTGCAGCAGGCACCAATCTCTGGGCCAATCAGGCTCTCCCTAATCCCAACAAGCCTCACCCGGTCGGACCAGCAGGGGCTGCCCCAGGTTGGACACGACATCAGCCATGCTGCTGGACTGGTGCATCCCGTTGCCATTCCCAGCCCCGCCGCCGCCCAGCACCCGCAGCTCCTCTTCATCGGAATCGTAGCTGGACTGCTGCAATGCTGCTGCCCTGCTGGACGGCCGGGAGCCCGCTGCGCCTGCTGCGCCCGCTGCGGCGGCGGCAGCGGCGGCGGCAGCTACCGCTGCTTCATGCGCCACCACCACTGCATGCGCGGCCTCTGCCACGCTTGGCACCGAGGCGCGGCTGAGGGTGCTGGCGGAGGGGTGGCGAGGTGAGGTGGCCCCTGGGGTGGTCCCTGCCACGGGGGTGGCCCCAGAGCTGGCTGAGGGTGTGATGCCCGCTGACCCCAAGCCGTTTTCGTTCTCGTGCAGCACCTGCATGGGGCAGGAGAACAGGATTGAATTAAACCACAGAATCCCGCTGTGTTGGAAATTGAACTGAAACAGGCTGTGGCACGCCAGAAATGCATGTCAACAGCAGCGCAGCACCAGCAGCGCACGCGCGATGCAGCAGCAGTACATCAGGTGCAGCGGGGCGGCAGTGCATCGCGTTCAGCAGCGGCAGCGGCGCACCTCTCACACAATCTGCTTAATTGCTGGCTGGATGGCCGCCACATACTTTGCATTCCACTGCTACAAAAAGCGCACCTCCCACACGACTTGCTTGACCGCGGGCTGGATGGCCGCCACGATGGCGTTCACCGGGTTGTCCAGGTGCGCCAAATCACTGTCAATTAGAGGTTGGGGTGCATGCGGTGATAGTGGGGGGAGTGCAGCTTGATCAAGCATGCATGAGGATGCGGCTGTGCGCGGCTCGTGGCACCCGCGATTGTAGCACCTCGTGCCACAGGCGTCTTCATTCGTCGGGTTGCTGCGCTAACGGCATCCTATACGTTAAGTGCATCCCTCACCGAAAGGAGGCCGTGCGCACGAGCGTCTCGGTTGCCTCCTTGCCGCCCAAAGCTCCGAACAAACGGGACACAAAGCCAAACAGCCCACGCCGCCGGTCTCCTCCTCCTGCTCCGCCGCCTCCGCCGCCGCTGCGTTCGGCTGCAAGGCCGCCGCTGCCCGGCACCACTGCCGTCGCAGCCGCCGCTGCTGCCGCCGCCGCAGCAAACGGCGTGGCTGCCACTGCTGCTGCCGCTGCAAAGGGCGTGGCTGCCGCCGCCGCCGCCGCTGCAGCAAGAGGCCCCTCGCCGCTGTCTTGCACAACCAGCGGAGCCAGTGCGTCTGCCAGCGGACGGTCTAGGCCGGTGCTGCGCTGCTCGGTGCTGGTTCTCGGGGACGGATCGGTGCCGGTGCCGGGCTCGCCCTCGCTGGTACTGGAGGCCTGGAAAAGCATGGGGTGCAGTGTGGTGGGTGCGTAAATGCAACAACAGGAATATGAAGGCTGCATGCTTCGTTTGAAACAGGCTTGATTTCCATCAGGAGTCATCAGCTGGTATTGAAATATGGTTGGGGAGGCACACCCCGTTCCCTGCTCGCTCTCGGTAGCCTTTGCTCGATCCACAACCTGGACCACCGCCGCCTTGACTGCCCAACAGTTGTTGTCGGTGCAACAAGACAGCCAGCTGGCCGCACCTCTGCATGGCGGGCCTTGGCTCGATCCACAGCCCCGGCCACGCAGCACCACCGCAGCAGGTATGATCTGTTCAAACGAAGGCGATAATCACCAACTCGCCTCTGCGTGGCGGGCCTTGGCTCGATCCACAAACTCGGCCACCGCTGCTTTGACCGCGCCACACTTGGTGTGCCCCAGCACCAGCACCAGCCGCGTGCCCAGGTTTTGCAGCGCGTACGAGATGCTGCAAATGGAGGGTGCGGAGGGGAGGGACAGGCATGTGGGGAGACACAGGACGACGAGCGGCAGCACACTGGAGCAGGCTCAATGGCTAGCAATTACCTGAAAAGTGTCCGCATCACTGCCCCACCCCACTGCACCCAATCAAACACCAGCTGCCTTCCCAGTACCTGCTCACTGCACCCTCCGCGTCTCACAACTGATAAGCAGACCCTCCGAATCCCCGCCCACCTGCCCAGCACGTGCTCGCTCACAATGTTGCCCGCCACCCGCACCACAAACAGGTCGCCAAAGCCCTGCAGAGGCAATTGCAATGCAAAGTCAGTGGTGGCTAGAAAGCAGCAAGCAGCTCTAGGTGCATGCCGGCTGCCAGGCCATTGCGCCGGCAACGGCGAAATAGGGCTGTGCAGCCATGTGCAAGGGATTGGGGGCACACAGCTGCATGGGCCGAGTGCCGAGCCATGTCCAGCTGCGCCCAGTGCTGACTGTTCGGCAGCGGCAGCCTCTCGACAGCAGGGTGCAAGCGGCCACCAACAATGGCACCAGCAGCGTCAGGCATGCCAGATGCAGCCAAAGATTCCTCTACTTGCCTGGTCGAAAATGAGTTCAGGCGGCATGCGGCTGTCGCTGCAGGTCAGCACCACGGCTTTGGGCGCCTGCCCGCCGCGCAGCCGCTCCCGCAGCTGCTCATCTGGGTGCACGCATCCCTGCTGCTGGCCCTGCAGGGCGGGGCATCAAGGAGGGATGGGGCAGCCATGTCTGCGGCAGAGAGGTGGCGGCGGGGCAACGGCGGCGGCAGGAGCGGGGCTGGCAGGCGTGCATCGGGCATGCGCTGTGATACAAAGGCATGGCATGATGTCCCGATACGCGTGGACAGGCGCGAGCGCCGGGAGGCGGCCTGTAGAGCCCAGCCGGGGGCAACCCTAGCGGCGACCGGCTAGCCAAGTGCCCCCGGGCCCTAGCCGCACCCCGCTGACCCACCTTAACGAATCTACGGTTCCCCTCGATGAGCTGCTCGAGCGCTTGAGCAGCCTTGTGCTTCTCGTCGCCCAGGGGAAGCGCCGCTCGCAGCAAGCCCATGCGCTCACGCTTGTGTGACAGCTGGAGGGTTCATCCAGTGATTGACATTGCAGCGCCGCGCCGCCGGCACGCCTCTGGCCTGTTGGCCGCCTCGCTGGCGCGGCCCAAGTGCGGGGACCTGCATGCCTTGCTTTGCAGGCAGCCTGTGCAACGTGCAATCCAGAGAAGCATCCGGTGCGGATTAAGCAGGCAGCACGCACCATGCGCAGCTGTCCTCGGCTGCCCATGGCCCAGCATGGCCGGCAGAACAGCGTCACGCCGTCCAAGCGCGGTGGCGAGGGGCCAGATGGGCCAAGCTCCAAGCCTCTTGCAAATCGCCCTTCCAATCCCTTCATCGTGTGCCTGCAGTGGACGAGAGCGAGGTGCGAAGTTCGGAGGGGCGCTAGAGGGGGCAGAAGGCAACCTTGCCGCCTGCACAAGGCCCGGCCCCCTGCGGCAGCAGCCTTGCAGCCCCTCACCCTCCTCCCAGCCAGCCTCTTGCCTGCCACAGCGCAGAATGAAGGCGGCTCTGGCGATCCTGGCGCTGCTGTGCGCCGCAGCCTGCGGCGCAGAGAGGTGAGGGTTGGTGCATGAGGACCAGGGGGCGGGGCCACCGCATGAGAAGCACCGGCGGCAAAGTATGGGGGCGCGCGGGACAGGGGCGGGCGTGACGCAAGGCACGGCGCCGGCACACACTTTTTTGCCAGACTTGCAGGCAGCTTTGGCGTGAGAAATGTCAGATACGAAGTTAGGGTTCTGGTCCTGGTTCTGGTCCCGTCCTCCTCCTGCCATGCCGCTCACCCCTACCTCCCGCCCTTCCTCCTGCCATGCCGCTCACCCCTGCCCCTCCCTCTCCCTCCCTCTCCCTGTCCCGCGGCCGCCTCTTTGCAGCCTGCCAGCCAGTCGCAAGCTCCAGCAGCTGGCCTCAAGCGCGACGCGCATGGCGACGGCCACTGCGCAGGGCACCGAGGGCACAGGTGAGTGAGACCATGGCGGCATGAGCACGAGGTGGTCGATGGTCGAGATAGGCTGACCAACACAAACAGCGCGCGCTCAGCCTGAGCAGTCGAAGCAGGCCGAGGCTCGGCGGCAAACCAACCTTGAAAAAAGAACCGCCAGGCTGAGCACGGCCTAAGTCAGTGCCGCTGCAAGACCAACTGAGCACCGCCCAACTGAGCACCGCTGCCCTCGCCTATCCACGCTATGCAGTGGCCACCACGGACGTCTCCCTGGCCACCACCCCGCAGTCCGCATCAAGTACTGGCAGGACCTTCGCTCGCGGTATGCCTGTGCAGCCCGTGCTGCCTGCCAGAAAACGGTTGCGTGCACCAAAGTGCAGCGCTGCCTGTGTAGCACTGCGACGCTGCGCTGTGCACCTCAACCTCTCCGCCCTGTCCTGTTTCCCGCCCTACCCTAACCACAGCTGTCAACGGCAACCCCGAGGGGCAGGCCCTTGCTGTGACCACCAGCTTTGGCAACGCTAAGGTGCGCTCACACAAGTATCATACTTGCCCACAACGAGAGCAGCTGCTGCTCAGCTGCTTGGGTGTGGGTGGAGCAATTGCAAAGGTGGGATGCAGGGCATTGCAGGCAGGGCAGCAGAGCCACCCGCCCTCACCTCAACTCCCAACGTGAGCGCCCTCCAATCCAATAACGAGTGCAGGACTCTCGAGGGGGCATTGCCATCGATCAGGGCCACCAAATTGCTCGCGGTGAGGAGAAAAGGGAGGAGGGGGGAGGAGGGAGGAGGGGGGAGAGGGGGGAGGAGGGAGGAGGCTTCCCTGGCCACCCTCCTACTCCTTCTGCGCCGCTGCAGCCTTACACCAACGCCACAGCTGCGCCTCTGCAAATCTGCTTTGCAGGTGACCGCACAGCCGTGTCTTATGGGACCGGCAGCTCGCTCGCCTCTGATGGCTTGGCCGCTGCGCTGAGTAAGTGAACCGACTGGGAGGCAGTGGCGTGCATGCCGGCATGTTGTCGGCTGGCAGTGTCAGAACGGCAGTGGCAACCGTCTAACACCAATGCCTGGCGTCCCATGCCAAGTCACTCCCCCACTCGCTTGCTCCAAACCCTCCCTCCCGGACAGGTACCGGCGGTGCGTATTCGACCAACTGGCCTGCGGCCTACGGCTATGGCCAAATCAAAACTCATCCCTTCAAGGAGGACGTCATCCAGGCCCGCCCCGCGTTCGTCTCCGTGCAGAACAACGTGAGGCCGCTGTGTGTTGTGCAGCCTGAGTGGTTGGGTGGGAGTGCATTACGGCGAGCGGCAGTGGCGGCAGGCAGGAGCGGCGGAACAGCCACAGGGTTACAGGGTTTCATTTCCTTATTGACATGTTTTGTACATGACATGCTCTTCCCAACCGCAGTTCTGGACGCTGGGCGCGTACAACCCTTGAGCTCAGCCCCTGCGGCTGCACAGCACAGATGCGCTCAACAGTTGCGCTCAACAGAGTTGGTCATGCCTAATGGTTAGCCACTGCCCTCCACCTGGGCAGCACCGTACACCCCACCGCACCACTGCACATACACCCGCCCCCACCGATCCGTCCCGATTGCCTGATTGCCTGCCATTCTTGTAGTCTGCCGCCTTTGTCCTCGCTGGGAGCTGCCTTGGGACGCTGCCTTCTGTACTAGGGTTCTCGGAGCAAGCAGGGCAGGGAGAGACAGACCAGGTGGGAAGGGGGCGCAGGGCTTCAGAGCGGCAGGCCCAAATACTCTACTATCAGAGCAGCCACTAGGTGCAGCACGCAAGCAGCAGGCAGTAGCGAAGCAATGCCGGATTTGCCTCATGCTCTCGTGCCGGCGGCAGCGGGGGGGCAACGGGCGGGCGGCACTTGTCTGCTGTCAGCTGCAGCCCTGCTCTCGCCAGGGCGCTGCACTTGTCGTGATCCTGGGACCCATTGCTTGGGCAAAGCTTACGCTTTGCACTCGAGCCGTGCTGTGCTGTGGCCAGCAGTGCCGGCTGCCCACAGGTGCGCCTGCTGGCGCTGGGCGCCCATTCCCCGCGCCATCCACCCCACCCAGGGCCCAGGCAGCCCCTGCCCACAACCCCAGCCCCGCCAAACCCCTCGTGGCGCCCGCCCCGCCTGTGATCGCGTGCGAGCGAGCACACCACCCCCGCCCGGCACTGCGGCCCCTCCCAGCCGCCTCCCCCGCCCCGACCAGCCCGCAGCAGCCGGCCTGCCGCCATGGCGGACGCCCCGCCCGTCAAGCCGCCCCGCAATGTGGCCTACTTCTTCGACGAGGAGCAGTGCAACTACAACTACGGCGGTGGCAACCCGATGCGGCCCCACCGCCACCGCCTGACAACCAACCTGGTGAAGGGCTACGAGCTGGACAAGAAGATGCGCGTGCTGAGGCCGGAGGCGCGCACCCGAGAGGAGATCATGCACTTCCACGCCGACGGTGCGCTCCTGGGGGCAGGGGCGGGCGGCGCCGCCGCCGCCGCCGCCGCCGCTGCCTGGCTGGGCGATGCGGGGGCAGAGGCAGTGCTTTCATCGCTGCTGCTGTCACTGATCGCTGCGCTGTGTGGGTGACAGTGCAATTGTTGAGATGTGCAGGCTGCCGCCGCTGCTGCCCTGCTGCCGCCGCTGTTGCGCCATGCCGGCGCCGCTCGCTGCCGCTGTGTTTGCGGCCGACTGACTGCATGGTCGCTTGCATGTCCCTCCCCCTGACTCTGCTCTGAGCAGACTATGTGGACTTTTTGACCAGCGTCACTCCGGAGAACCAGGAGGAGTTTATGATGCAGGTTTGTAGCCTTGCGATTCCTGGGATGCCGCTGCTCGATGCTTGGATGCTGTGGCAGGTTGGGCAGCTGCTGCTCTTCGTCTGCCTACCGTGGTGATGCTGCTGCCCAGCTTGGCGCTGCCACTGCTGCCGCTGCTGCCGTGTAGTGGCCGTGGTCGTACCGGTATTCGTTGCCAGCTGTGGCTGCCTGCCTCCAGTGTTGCGTTTGCTGCCCTGGTGCCTCGGTTGCAAACGCAGTGCATCAAGCTGGGCCCCTCCGGCACCATGCCGTTCATTTCTCTGCACTCCCGTTGACTTGTTGCCGCCACGCGCCGCCCCTGTGCCCTACTGAGCAGATGCGGCGCTTCAACCTGGGGCCCGTGGGCGAGGCCGACTGCCCCGTGTTTGACGGCATGATGGAGTACTTCCAGGTCCGATTCAATGTTAAAAGGAACTGTTTTACTCCCAGTCACACCGGGTTGGCTGTGTTTGGCATGGTGGTGTCTTCCAGGTCCGTCTGTTTTGGAATGGCTTTGCTGTCAATGCTTATTTTACAAGATTGGCACAAGCTGACTGCGCTTGACGGCATGATGGAGTGCTTCCAGGTTTGTGTGGTTTGGTCAAAAAGCACTCTTTGCATGGTGCAAGTTACACAGTGCAGGGGGGTGGCTGGCACCGGACATGCGGGTGAAGCGCTGCCCATGGTGCCATGGCTGGGCTTGGTGACATGCTGGCATCCGTTTGCAAATTGCCATCGCATGGATCCGTGGCACTGCGCTCGCAGCGGTTGCCTGCTGCTGGGCGGCCGGCCATGTGCAGTTGCCGCTTGCTCACCGCAGTGTCGGCCATGTTGCACCATCGCCTGCCGCAGATCTATTCCGGCGGCTCCGTGGGCGGCGCAGCGCTGATCAACTCTGGGGAGGCGGACGTGGTGATGAACTGGAGCGGCGGCATGCACCACGCCAAGAAGGGCGAGGCATCAGGTGGGCTGACAGGAGCTGCCGCGGGTGCTGTAGGATGAGTCAGGGGTGGTGCATTCGTCACAGGCTAAGCAGCTTAGGCATGCACCACGCCAAGAAGGGCGAGGCATCAGGTGGGCATTGCTTGTGTTTCCTGCCCTCCCTTCTCCTGCCCTCAGGCTGCTGCTACTATCTATGCCAATCCCAGCATGGCAGTGCAGATTCGCTGCTTTCACTTGTGTTGACACAGTTGTGCTGCCAAAATGCTTGCCCCAGGCTTCTGCTACATCAACGACATTGCGGCAGCACAAAAACTGTTTTCAGTACTGTTGTGCCAAATTTCTGACAATGTCCTGCCTTCTTTCTGTGCCCACAGGCTTCTGCTACATCAACGACATCGTGCTGGCCATCCTGGAGCTGCTGAAGGTGCACCAGCGGTGAGCAAAGTGTGCAGTGCAGAGCACGTTACTCGTTAGTCGATATTTTTTTGTCACTTGCCGATGGCCGGGCGGGCCTTCCTGGAGCTGCTCACGGTGCACCAGGGGTGAGCTGCTTTCAGCACTGCTGGATCAGCAGGCTGCTCTGTTCGTTTGTGCCGCTTCCGGGCCTACACACGGCATGGGGTGCATTGAGCGCATGTCCTGGCCAACACTCGTAGCGCAAGCCGCTGCCCGCCCGACCCCTGGCTGCTCCGTCATGTTGGCCCACCCGCTTGCGGGGGTTGATTGTGCCACCCCCCGCCGGCGGCTGGGTCTCCAAGTCGGTGCAGCCTGTGGGGACAGGGCGGCGGTAAAACCGCAGCTGTTGGGTCGGCCAACCAGCTGGGTATGATGTCGGTTGCAGCTGGGTATGATGTCGCTTGTTTGCGCACACCTGCACAGCCTGTTTGTTTGGGCAGCCTGAAAGGCTGTGCATGGCACACAGTGCCTCACTGTGACCCATGCAGAGGCGGGTTGTGCAGTGGTGACACCAGCTTGTGCGTGGTGCGGCCTGCCATGCCACGCATCGGCAGGCTGTGCAACCGTTGCACTGCCGCTCTGTGCGTCATGGCTGCAATGTCCAAGGCCTTGCTGGTCGCTGAGCCGGTGGTGTTGCTGAGTGGCAGCAGCAAAGCACGTCCCTGCTGGCCTGCACCGGTTACAACGTGCTGTCTTGTAGGTGAGAAAGAGCGGCTTGTACCGCTGCCGCCGGTCAGCAGGCAGCTGGCAAGGCGCTGCCTCCTGGCCGGGTGTGCGGCATGTGCTGGCCGCTGCTTTCCAGCTGCCGGGCCTGCCTGCGCTGGCTGGGAGCCTTCTGCACAGCTTGTCCTGCTGGATGCCGAACAGCTGCACGCGCTCTGCCCAGTATGCCAAATAGCAGCACCACTGGCGAGTGCTGCAGGCCCAGCAACTGCCAGGCAGCTTCTCCTGCTCTTCCGGATTCGGCCAGCAGCAGCTCCCCCATGCGCTGCCTGGCGGCCGGGAACGCCGGGTGGGGCCGCTGCTTCGCCACTGTTGGGCCTACGCAGCGCTTTCCGTGCCTTTTGTGCACAGCGATTCCCTGCTGGCCTTGAACAGCCTCACGATGCTCCGCCCAGCATGCCGCAACGCAGCAGCAGCACCGGTGCGTGCTGCAGACCTGGTCGCTACAACGCAGCGGTTAGGGCCTGCAGGTCTGGCTAGCAGGCAGCTGCCCAGGAGCTGCCTGTCGGCCGGATCTAGCAGGTCTGCTTGCGTTGCAGCTGCGGGGCCTCAGGCCTTCATAGCACAATTGCTCCCTGCCGGCTGCCTTTGACAGTTGCAGCACTGTCTGCCCGCTATGCTGCAAAGCAGCGGCTTCACGGGTTCCGCATCCATCCGGCCAGCAGGCAGCTGCTCAGGCGCTGTGCGCTGGCCGGGTGTGCGGACCGTGCTGGCCGCTGCATTGCAGCTGTTGGACGTACTCTGCGGCTTGGCAGGCCTCTTCAGGCAGTTGTTTAACCTCCTATGGCTCAACACTCTGGTAATAGCATGGCCCCTGCATGCCCCCCTCCCTCCCTGCCCCCGCAACGTGCTTTATGTCGACACTGACATCCACCGCAGCGCTCCCCCCCACAGCTCACTCTCTGTCGCTATGTTGTCCTGCATTCCCCTTGCAGCGTGTAGTACGTGGACATCCACCACTGCAATTCTGGCACCTCCACACCCCGCCACAATAGGCAATAACACCCCTGCATTCCTGCCTTCTTCCCTCTTGCAGCGTACTCTACTTGGACATTGACATCCATCACATGCATTCTTCAGAAATGTATCTCATCTTCGCCCTCTTTATCCTATTCCCCCCCTTGCAGCGTGCTGTACGTGGACATCGACATCCAGCACTGCAACTCATTCTCGCACCTGAACTCCCCGCCACAATAGGCAATGACACCCCTGTGCTCCTGCCTCCTTCCCCCCCTTGCAGCGTGCTTTATGTCGACATTGACATCCACCACGGCGACGGCGTGGAGGAGGCGTTCTACACCACCAACCGCGTCATGACCGTCAGGTGAACAGCGTGCCTGCTCCTCTGCTGCTGCTGCTGCTGCTGCTGCTGCTGCTGCTGCTGCTGCTGCTGCTGCTGC
>VFQO010000449.1_pt1 | contig 44739 bp, 22 predicted proteins | sample 3512331 | NCBI WGS metagenome assembly VFQO01 (sample SAMN10412371, study PRJNA504923) | tailings metagenome | isolation source: Replicate 3 from Balatoc abandoned mine | place: Philippines: Itogon, Benguet | collected 2017-08-28 | reverse complement strand
CGCCCAAAATATTTAATTCCTTTTTCCCAAATATCTACAAATATATAAGTCCACATCCCCTGTAAAAAAGTCGTGTGGCAGGAGGGGGACCCCCCCCCCCCCCTATTCCTTTAGACAGCCGTGTTGCAGTCGAGATCCACTTGAGTCTGGATAGCACGAAAAGGATCGCACATAAACAACTCAGTCGGAATGGGTAATGCCGAAGACCATTGACCACGGCGGCATGTCTCATCAAGATCCGCCTGTCCGGGTTCCACAACTTCAACCGGTATGGTCATGTAGTAGGTTGCCGTCCAGTGCATGGGATCGGCCACGTGATCATTCTCGATCGAGGGCGCGACAAATCCCAAGGGGCAGAATGGGTAGCGAAACTCCGTCGCCGACAGATCGGGCATCGGGACATGGATAATGGTAGGCTGGCCAGTATGGCCAGTTTGAGTATACACGCAAAGCTGTGCCACGGTCGGATCGGCACAGCTCGGGGCCAGAGTGAATACCGGTGAGGAATACGCCAGTTGAGCGGGCACCTGCAATGCAAATCGAACGGTGAAGATCATCGAGCCAGATAAATCTTCGTGCATCGATACAAGCTTGATTGCACCGACACGCAAGGGAGTTGCAAGCGCCTCGTCAATCTCCGCGGATAACCCGGGCCTGGGGTGTTGGAATGTGCAGAACGCCGCACGAAGCGGCTCGTACGCCAAAGTGGGATCGGCCACCGGCGCAACTGCGGCCACCGCCGTCGGTTCAGTAACTGCCGCCGCTGCTACTTCTTCTCCTTGTTCCGAAACGCCATCGGCCACTGCCATCGGCGACTGTTTGGGCGGAGCGAGCGTGGCAAGTAGATCGGCGGCATCGTCGTCCTCATCGGGTATATCCTCAGCGGCAACCGGCGTGACGACTTGCCGCTTTCGCTTTTTGGGCCGCTCAACCGGTGGCGTTTGAACACGCGGCTCCTCGTCAATGACAATCAACTCCGGGGCCGGCGCACCTGCCTCGGGTGCCCGCCGAGTCCTTTTCTTCCCTTTCTTGTCCTCGGGACTCGTTTTGGCAGCACTGTCCGCCGTTGCAGCAGCCCGAGCTGCTTTCTTGGCTTCCTTAACCGCCTCCTCGGCCGCAAGCTCGCTGAGAACATCTTCATCGGGCGCCATATACTTGGTGCGAAGTATCTCCGCATGTGCCGCGCGCTCCTCGGGCGACAAAACGACGCAGGAGGCCAGAGAAGGCCGAAGAAGGCGGAGTTCAATCAACTCCGCAGTGTATTCCTTGAGCGCCTGGCCACCTGCCCGAGTAAGCTGGCTGCGGTTGGCCGAAGGGATTCCCATCAGCAAATCAGCCGAAAAGCACGATCGGACGTGGCCGCTGCGTTCCGAAAGAGGCATCGCATCCCAGGCCGCGCGGTCAACCGCGAGTTTCTGATAGTTGAGAAACGCCGCAGCAAACGCCGATCTGCGCTCGGTTACTGCCAAAACGAGGCTTCTCGGCGCAATGCGGAGCAACTCGCGATACTTCTTGGTGTGGAGCTTGGATGTATTCTTCTCCGCGCATCGTACACGCTGGTAGAGAGCCGATGCAATGACGTTGATGGCCGCAACGGTCTTGGCCGGCAAAATGCCGCCGAACCCGTTCGTCAACGGAGCGACAAACACCGCTCGAATCCACGACTCCAGCCAGGGCTCCGTTGCCAAATCCGGGTACAGGGGCAGCGAGGCCGCAATTGCATCTGCGGACACCTCGTAAAAGTCGACAATTGGCATCTTGAGTCGTTGCGCAAGTGCGACCGATTTGGCCGAAATCCCAAGATAGCGCGTTCCATCGACCAAAACAAGCTCACGGGCATCGGCCACGGGCTGATCTTGTTCCGCGGCCGAATCCGGAGACTCCGGCGCCAAATCCGCAATTTGGCCTGATTTCAAAAATAAAATAAAATAACGAATCAGCGTCTGTCGGGCCTGCATCCGGGAATATACATGCATGCGAACCGACCAGTGGTACTTCAGCAAGAGACATCGGGGGGAAAAAAACGGGCGAGAGGAGAGGGGGGAAGAGAAAAGTGGCCAGATGTGGCCGAGAGACTGAAAAACTAGTGCAAACTGCGCCGCGGCGAGGTGTTTACCCGCGGTCAACGCAAGTCAACCGTGATGCTCACTGCGAAAAACTCACCAGCCGCCTGCGGGCTAAGGCTGCGCTGCGGTCAACACGGTGGTCGTGGTCATAACTAGCGGGTTTGCATGCGAATTAAGGCGGTTCTGCGGTAGCGCCGCTGTCAAAACGGCTGCGCGCAGCCGTTTTACCATTCTTTCAGTCTTCTGGCCAGCGCAGGGCCACCTCTCCTCTGAATTCTTCTTCTTTTTCCCTTTCAACCAAACCCCCCCGACCTTGCACGATGACTTCGCCGACGATTACATTCGACAAGGACGCCTTTGACCGAGACGGGTATGTCGTAATCCGAAACGTCTTTCCCCGCGAACTGTGCCACGCGATCCGCGACAATCTCGCCGAGTGCCAGGCCTCCTACACACCCGCGATCGTAGACTCCAAGACCGGCAAAGCGAGAACCGAGTTTATCGGCGGAGTTCACCGGATCAACAAGTGTGCTGGCCAACATCCGTGCTTGGATAAACTCCGCGCGAATGCGACGCTTGCTGACATTTTCCGGCAGTTTTACGGCACCAAAACGGTTCGCGACCTAAGGGCATCTATGGACGGATTCTGCTATCACCCGGTCCCGGCCTCTGAGATGCCTCCTGCCGACTGGGCACACGTTGACGTGGGAGATAAAAATCCCCCGTATGTGTCGATCCAGGGCCAGGTGATACTGTCCGATGCCGTGGACGAACACTCCGGTGGCCTCGTTGTTTGGCCAACAAGTCATCTTTATCACGCACAGGCACTCGGGGCCGAACGGGCACTGGCCGAGGAACAATTACTCACGGGGGCGAAACCGCCTCGATTCGACGTCAACTTTGTCAAGATTTCTCCGGAGGTCCGGGCTCGAATTCTGGAATGTCGGCCCGGGTGCGTCCGCACAAACGTCGCCGTGACCCACCAAGTTCGCATGGGCGATGTCGTCCTTTGGCACTCCAAGACGCTTCACATGTACGACCCGCCCACGGCACTTGCCAAGGAGGCACGGTGTGTCGCCTACGTCACTTACTGCCCCGCGGAATATCTTACCCGCCGCGATAAGGAACATCGGGCGGTCGCCCGCAAATTTAACCGCACGACCTCTCACTGGCCAGGCGGCAACCAAGTCAGGCTTAACTCGGCCATTCCGCGTTTGTACAAACGAGAACGCGTGGACGAATTCCGCAAGGTCGCCGCAAATGGATACAGTTCCGAGAACGTCGCCTTGTCCGAAGCCGAGCAAGAACTTCTCGGATATGTTATCGGCGATCACGACTTGTCGCCCGCCGAAAAGACGCAACTTTACGAACGGCATGTCGCACGCTGCGAACGGGCACAGGCAGCTGCCAAGAAACGTCGCGAGGCGAAATTGATGGCGCTGGATGACGTCGGCACCGCGCCCGTTCACAAGAAACGCGATCGCTGCGGTGTCGATCGGTTGTCCAAACTTGAACCCAAGACCAAGCAAACTGCCTTTGATGATGCACCCGAGCTTGTAGATTTCGTGTAATTACAGCCGTCCTCCCCCCCTCTTTTTTTAATTGAGATTGCCGTCTATAGACAAAAGTAAAAAAAAAAACACAGCCCCACTTTGGCAAACCGCCGCGTATAGTAAACGGAAAAAACCCCTGGGCAGTGTTCTATTTACAGAGGTCAGCGGTGTATATCGCAATACCACTCTCGGTGCAGTTGCGTCGCACCAATCAACGCCAAAATCGGGTTTGCCTGCTGTCGTTGGCCAAGTATCCCCAGGGACTCCTCATCTACCACAACGGGCAGCGCGTCGAGAATATACGGCTGCATCGCCACCAGTGCCTCGCCCAGATTTATCCAAGTCAACCGAGGTAACGCTTTGCCCAGTTCCTCAAGCGTCTTTTCGCCGCAGTACTCGAGACTTGTAGTATCGGAAACGACTTTGCTGGTCGGGTGCGCCGTTTTGTCGATACGGCCGCTAAAAACAAACTCCCCCGATATTTCCGGCAACGTGAATCGGATGACCCGGGCAGTCCTGGACGAGGTACTCAGACCCGGAATTTGCCGTGCTGGCAATCGGTACAAGACGGACGACGAGATTGTAACGCGGCGAGCAGGCGCCGTCATGCAAAAGCACTGTGTCACAAACCAGGATAGGCGCGGGCTTGTCGCTGTCATCCAGTGCCTGATGACCAACGTGCGGGCGCGCCAGAGATACTGCGCCACATCAGGCAGCACATTCGCGGCCCCCAGCAGCGGCCCCGGCTCTCCGCGCGCGGTTTCTAGATACAGCTTGTCCAGCGTCCGATTTTGTGGCGCAAACCGGCACGCGCCCATGGGTAGCGCGATTCGCAATCGCACGCGCCGAACCGCGCCAATCGACGTCACGACCGGGCGCGCGTCCCAGGGAACTTGCCGGTCCGCGTGAAGCACCGCGCATGCAGTGAGCGCGCGGTCAAACTTTCGCGTGTCGGCGATATCGGCACCAAATGCGGCCTCGATACAGTCGCGCTGCCGCATCACCGGCTCGAAACAGGTCATGCCTCGCGCATTCCCACCAATCGCGAACCCGCTGTGATACTCCACCCGCCAGGTTGCGTCACCCGCAACCTGGCAATGCGCGCGAAGCGCCGTCACGTCCTTGACACTTGCAATTATACATTTCTCTCGCACCTTCTCGAGTCGATAGTCCTCGCATGTAGGCTCTCCGGGGTCGTCAAACTTCCAACACACGCTCTTGGCCCCGCGGAACAGGTGAACGGCGATGCCGTGCAACTCGCGATGCGAGTATATGGCGACCTGTTCTGCCCACGGCAGCGCGGCTAGCCGCGCGACGCGCTGATCGAGGCCCGCCGGCGCCCAACGGGCCGGAGTGCGATTGCGCACGGTAATTTCATCAAACCGCGGCATTTCCGCCAACGGGATCGTCGAGAGCGCGTAAATCACACTCCACATGTCCAGGCGGTCGACATCGAGGCGCAGGGATACCGCCGGCGTTGCAGTGCGCACCGTAGCGATCCACGTTTGAAACGCGGTAATCGACGCCGGGATGTAGGCCAGTTTTTTTGGCGGGTATTCGGACGTCAGCGTCAACTCGAATGCAGGGCACGGCTCACGCGCGCCGTCCCTGTAGCGCACGCCGACGCACTCCAGCTTGACGCGAGGACCCAGCAACCACGCGGGATTATTACGCACGCGCGCCGCCAGCCCTCTGCACGTCCGCGAGACCGACACCAAGTCCGCAACCGTCAGTCCGCGGCGCGCAAATAGCTCGGTTCCCAGAATGTCGTCCGGCAACAGTTCCATCGCGGGAGGGCGCGTAGTACCGCGCTTGCGCCGGTAATTTTTTGTTTGCCTGCAGGGCGGCCAGCCTTCCTCCCTTGCAGGTGGTAGCAAATAAATGAAAGAACGGAGGAGGATCGCAGATCCATTAAGGGGATTTTTAAAAAAAAAACCCAGAAAGGTGCAAGCGGCCACGCGCGCCGCCGCTTCGAGTCTTTTTTCCGACAAGGCGGCCCGCCCGGGCAAAGTCAGCTCGTCGCCACCGCTGCCGCGCGCGCACACAGCGCGTTCTCCGCGGCGACGACATAACGCCGGAACGGCTCATATGTCGCGTAGGCACTCTGCAAAATCGGATTCGTGGCAAGCGCATCCAGCGCCGCCTGCGCCTCCGCGGCCGCTGGCGCGAACCCGACATTTAGCAGACACGGGGCCACGTACACGATTGCTATACCAAGGTGTCGCCACGCGGTCTCGTAGGCCACAGAACCAATCACCTCATCGGGTCCCAGAAACCCCGCCCGTACCTGGACCTGACCAGACCGCCGCGCCACAATGACAAAGTAACCCACTCCCGGGACGTGCACGCACATGTCTCGCTGCGTCCGTCGTACAAGTCGGCCGGGGCTCGCGGCGGTATCCACAAGTGCGTCGTGCGCCACCAGCACGAGCACCCGCGTCGGCGCCACGGCCAGAGTTGCCAGATTTATAGCAACGGGCCAGTCGTGCCGCGCTGCACTCCAGACGGAGATGCATAATTTGTCGCACTCCCACCTCACGGACGGGGCCTTTCGCGTCAATGTGCGCTCAGCCGCAAAGAGACCCGACGCACCCCTTACGTGCACGTGGACGCGCCGCAGGGTGGCTTTGAAATCGCAAGCCGGGGCGCATACAACCCCGTTTGCCACAAGTGCGAACTCTAACGTCCCGCTGTCTACGAGCTCTTTCGTGGGAACGCAGTACACCATGTTGTCGGGCATCGCGCCAGTGTGCTTGATGTCGACATAAAGATTCCGCCAGACCGCGAGGGAGCCTTCGTCCACAAGCCCCCACGGGGAGTTGATTCGATCCACAACAAGCTGCGCGCGCGCGGCCGCGCCGTCGTCATCTGGGCACGCGCCCAGCGCCACGTGCTCTTTCGGCACGCAAACGCGCCACTTGCCAGCCGGCACCGGGGCGGCCTGCCATCGATCCTTGTCGCGCGTCTTAAACAGCAGCGACATAAAATCTTGGATAAACGCAAGCACAGACTCGTTGGTCTCAAAGTGACAACACGCCGAGTCAAACTTCCACTCAACCACCGAGGCACGGTCAAACAGGGAGTAGGCCGCGGCAATGTACTCTTGGTACGACGCTCCGCGCCACGTAAACGCCGATGCGTGTTCCGGTATCGCGGCCACCCACGGCTGTATAGCCCGGCCCATGCTATAATCGGCGGGCATGTCCCAATAAAGCTCGCAAACCTTGATTTTGTCAAACTCCAGCAGGCCGGATGTGCCCGCTGCAGCAACTATCGCGCGCGGATTCAGCACAGAAAGTGCATGCGCTAGGCCAGCGCGCGGCACGACAAGCTCCGCCCACACGCGCCGGCGCACGGGCAACGCGGAAGCACGGCCGCGACGAATCCACTCGAGCCAGCTCGCTAGTAGCTCACTGTCACCTGCTCTAACGCTGAACACGCGCCGCCATCGGCCGACCCGCACAACAAAGGATACGCGCGGATCTCCGCGCACCGAGTCAAACCGAAGCCGCACCGCGTCGCCGAGCAGAAGCGCGGGATCGCTGCGCACCAGGCTCGCGTAGTACTTGCAAGTACGCGCAAGCGACGCAACAGACGCGACTGGCATCGCGTCGTCGAGAACATGCGTCACGAATACGTCGTGCGTGATCCACGCCGCGGGGCCTTGTACCTGCGGCAACGACGACTCGCGCGGCGCCGCCTGACGTGTGGCGCTGTTTCCCATGACAGGTAGTTTCGCCTTTTAATGTATCGGAACCGCATGCGCACATAGAACACCTTTTTACAGGGGGGCTCCCGCTGGCTAATCGCTTACATGACGCAGATTCTTTTTTTATTATTATTATTATTTATCTACATCCCATCATCGAATCGCCGCCGAGGTCTACGTTTTTTTTTAATCCAATTGCACGCGCCTCTGCCGGAATACGGCAACGACCGCAAGAATGAAGGCTGCCGCGCATAGCGCGACGCTGGCGGAAAAAAAGAGCACTGCGCTGGTTGGCAGTTCCGGCGACGTCTGGCGCAGCAGAGGAAGTGCGACAGGATTTTGCACGCGCGCCTGCGCCGTTTCGCGGAAACTGGCGTGCGCGGCGCCACACACCCGCCCCGCGTGACACAGACACGTCAAATCGAGGTAGCCGTCGCTATACGCGAGTCTGGCGTCCGAGTCGGGACAGGAAAGACCACGCGGGTACCGGCTCCGTAGTGCATACGCCGCGCGAATCATGGCCAATGCATGCACTACCGGATAGGCGCCGCCGCCAGTCTCGTTGCGCAGCGCAATTAACTCCTCCTGCGCACGCAGAAGATGGTCTTTGAGCCAAACCGGGGCCCCTCGCAGCGGCAACCGATCCAGTGCCGGGTCCATGCGCGCGACTTGGGCACACGGGGCGATATCCCAGCACGCGCGATGTAATTGCACTCGATCCGAGATGTCCAAGTACGACGAGTCGCGCAGGGCGACCGCCGGAGACGCCAGCAGGAGAAGTAGCGCTGTCCACAACAAGAGGTAAATCATGAGACGCCCCCCTTTTTTCAGCTGTCCCGCTTCTGCAAAGACCGCAGCCGTCGCAGATAGCCTTCTTTTTCACAAATAAAAGAAAAATATACAAACACCTATACAGTTTTTTTTTTCAATTACTACTCGTGCATCCGCGCCTACAACAGTTCCTGCTGCAAACCCGCCAGGCGCGCTCACTCGGCGACTTGTGCGGCGTCGTCGTCGTCGATCACTACGCATGCCTGGGGTAGTACCGCCCGCACCGCCTCATAGACGGGTCCTTTGAAACTTGCCTCCTTCTTGTCCCATAGCACCGTCATCAATTCAAAGTCCGAGTGCACACGCAGTACGACATCGCGCAGCCGTGTGATTTCACGCCACTCGTCCGGCGCCACCTCGATCTCGAAATTCTCGTTCCGCGCCCGCGCCTCCCGACAGTGCGACTCTAGCTGGCTATAAAATTCACGCGGCCATATTTCGTAGACGTGCGTGATATCCGACAAAACGTCTGGGTTGAGGTACACAACCACGCAGTCTTGAAACTCGCGGTACTTGTCCCGCAGCGCTCCGGTATACAGTGTCGCCAGGCCGCGCACATCCGACAGCGTTAGTGTGTCATCCTCGCGCTCCAGCGCCGCCGCCAGATTGACGTCGATGAATCTGTTAAATACAGACAACCAACCGATACCAGACGACGACTGGGTTTCAGAAGCCGTCTTGCGTCGCTTTTCCGCGGACGGCGTCTCGGTCATCGCGAGATAAACAGTGAAAACAATATACCCAGACGCGTGCCCTCGCGCGCAGTGCTGCAGACCGAGAATGCCCGGACCGCGTCGCAGCGGCCTATGTCGCGCGCTAGCGCGCGGGCGAGGAAAAAAGGAACCTTATTTTTTGCGCGCACACGACCGCGCGCGGATTTTTTTTACAACCGGCGCCGGGCCAGCGCTTGCACGCGAAGGCGACCTTTTTTTCCTTTCCCCCCTTTCTCGGATAGGAAAAAGGACTATCGCCACCCGCTTTTTTTTAAAGAAAAAAAATGGCAAACACCGGCATATCGGCGCTGCAACAGGGATATCGCGGCTCTTATGGCGGCAGCCGCCCTGGCGTTGGCATGCTGAACTACAACGGCGTCGACCCGCGTCCCACCTTGGATTTCTCGCGTCAATCCGCGGTTGTTTACGACGATAGCAAGACGCGCATGCAGGATGTCGTGAATGCGTTCGGACTGACACCCAACCCCAACGGCATGTTTGGCCTGACCGCCGAGGGCTACATTGAGCGCGACTACATTGAAAGCCTCTACAATGGCCAGATCTTGCAACTTCCGTCGCGCGAGTTCCAAGCCGCGGGTCTGATCAATGGCTATCTCGATCAATTCACCACGTTTGTGGCCCCGCTCATGGTCGTCGACAACCACAACAAGAAGTTTACCGTCACGTACCAAACAACGCACCTTGCCCCGTTTGCCCAGGCCGCCGTTAACACCCGCGCGCGCTTCAACACCCGAAGCTACCACCAGGTTCAGATGGGCATGGACCTCGTGCAATTGGGCGCCTTTGAGTCCCTGCGCATGCTGCTCAACAGCGAGAATGGCCCCGCTGTGCGTCGCATGAACATTTCCATGCTTTCGCAGTCCCACTCCATGACAACCGCCCAGTATACGCTGGCAAGCGCACTCCGCCTGGCGCTCGGATATGACTCGACGGCCATCAAGGAAGACATGCCCGCGTTTGCCCAGCAACGCACACCCAGCAAGTTGCGCACTGATCCCATCACGAAGGTCTATCGTGCCGCGGACGAAGTTTTTGCTGCGGTCCGCCCGTCCAAGATGCACGGGTTGCTCGCCATCCAAAACGCCGCGCGTCGTCTCCGCCACGACACCGACGGTGTCACGGTCATCATGTTTGGACCTGGCGCAGCCGCGTTCATCAGCGACCGCTTATCGGCGCTGGACGCCACCAGCCTACGGTCGCAAATTGAATACATCTCTGAGAGCGGCCGCGACGTCGCCAAGGACTTTGTCGCTGCCAAGCCCCTGTATTCCGGCGTGTTCAGCGTATCTGGCATCGACAAGGCCATTGCGCTAGAGCAGCCGTATGCCATCGCCTTTGAACACCAGGGCGCACTGGACATGATGCAGGACCACCTCTGCATTGGACAGTACCTCGCAGTCCGCACCTACGACGATGCCGCCTACCCAACCTCTCGCCGCGGAATCGACGACGGTGCATCGGTCGATCCACGCGACGCCCCCGTGCTGTACGACTTTAAGACGGACCGCATGAAGAAGATCAGCCTTGCCGCCGCGCTGCGCAACTCGGGCGTATTCAACACTGGCGCCAGTAAGCTCGACAGCATCGGGCAAAGTGCCTACAGCGCTGCGTTTGCCGGTCACGTGGCCAAACTGGTGTCGACACCAATGCCCCCCTACTACACTCGCGGCACGCCCGAATACAATTCCCTGTCGCAGGCCATCCGCAGCCAGTCGCTGACACGATTTGACAACCACTCGCGCACGTCGCATCCATTCATTCGCTGGCAATCGGACGACGCCAACAAGGAATTTCCCGGCAAACCCGGCAAGTGGGTGCCCGCCCAGCTGGTCGCGCACATCTCCCCGGAGCACCTTCCGCCCGCGTGGCTCACCCACATCGGGTCCATCGCCACAAAGCAGATTGCCGCGCAATGCAATCTCACGGTGGCCGCGCTCGACAGCGCCATCTACGGTCTGAGAACGGCTGGCCTGGCCGATCCCGAGGATTGGGACAAGATCTCCGCCTTGGCGCTTGACGACGACACTCCCGCCGCCATCAAGCAGCACGTGCGAGTCGTCGGGCAGTTTCTGGCCGCGCTCCAGCGATTGTTTGGATCCACCGTCATTCAAGACAGCCTTGTCCAGGGCTTGACCTTTGCCGTCCTTATAACTGGACGGGGCGCGCCGGGTAACAGCACCAACGGGGTCTGGCAGGGCAACCAGGCGTGGCGCAGCGCCGCGAGCTACTCCCTCCCGCCAGCGCTCGCCTTTTCCGCAATTGTAGACGAACTCCCGCGGACTATTAACGCTCTCGCCAACCAACAGCCGGTCCTGGGCGACGCATACAACAAGCCCCTGCAGTATGACCTACCGTGCGCGCAGCGCCACGCGCAGATCAGCGCCGCGACCCGATCGTCCCCGTCCGCCGCCATTACGACAATCCTCTACGCCCTTCGCAAGCTGGACATTGACTTTATGGAAAACTGTCTATCCATGGGCATTCCATTGCCATGCGACATACTTCTGGCGCGCCCGTCGCTGCAGTTTGAAACCCAGTCTGTTATGGTGTGCAAGCAGGGCTTTGCGCGCACTGTCTTGTCCAATGCCTACATTACGTCCGAGATCCAGGCCATCGCAGACACTGTTTACTTCCAAGTCAACGTCGGGCGCGGCTTCATTGGCGTGCTGCCCGGCGGCGCAACGCTGCTTCGCCACTGGCGACCCAAGCAGTATTTGTGCGGCGGCAGCACCGAGTTTGTCGATCTTGGCAGCCCGGACTCCGTCAACGCATTCCGACTCCATGTCACATTTGAGGCAGACGAGCGTCAGACCGGCGCCCCGTCTCTCATGGCATTCCTCGTGTCGCTCACGGAGCCCCTGCAGGACATTTGCATTCAGTTCGGTACCTCCGTCGTTGATCACAAGGCAGTTCTTCCCCATCGCTTTGAGGGCCCAAACGTGCTCACGTCCCAGCAAGCGCGACCCTTCTCCAACGGCCCGTGGATCGACCACGTGGCAAAGGAGCTGACGGCGCTTGCCCGAAACCGCTACATGAGCATCGGTAACGTGTACTCCACAGAGATGAAGGGCGCCGACATGTTTAGCTTCCCGGTAGCCCCCCTGCTTTATCGCGCCGCTACTTACAACCCCTCCACCGATACTCATATCGACGGCACTGGCCCATGCGGCAGCTACATGTTCCAGTCGCCCGGCGCACTCGCCGTTCTCAACGGCGCCTCCTCCCTTGTGGAATCCAGCCTCGTGCGCACCATAAATGTCAAGTAAGCATGCTGTTGGCCGCTTTATCTCCTTTTGTAGATTATAAAAAAACGAAGGCGCACGCCGCCGCCAGGTCCTCTCGACTCCACGCGCACCCGTCTCTCCTTTTTTTGCGCGCGCGGCGCGCCCCAGTCAAATAATTTTAAAGGCCCGGCAAGAGCAGCCGCGGCGAGCGATTTGGTCTTCCGCCGCCACAGGAAAAAAAAACAACACCGTCGCCTTTTTTTTTAAAAAGCCGCTGGCCGTCCGTTCAAAGCAGAAAGAAAAAAAAAATGTTCTCGCAGATTGATTGGCTTGCCTTCCTTCTGTTCATCGGAACAGGCTGGGGCAGCTACGCGGTGTCGTCCGCGATGTCTCGCAACCCACGCTCCGATTCGCTTGGATGGTGGTGGAAGTCGCCCACTACTCAAGAGGACGTCGGTCTCACGGCCTCAAATCTACTCAAAAGAACAGACGGCCGCAGTAATCGCAAGCGGTATCGCTGGATGCCCAGACCCATCGTATTCGGCATCGCCTGGGCGATCATCTATTCCGCACTTGGCGTGTCTGCGTTCCTCGTGTGGCAGGCCGGCGCCGTAGGCGAACCTCGCTGGGACGCCTGCAACGCGCTCTACATTGTGTTGTTAGCGCTCCTTACTCTGTATCTCCCCGCGGTCACGCGCTATCGCTCCCCGATCGCCGGGCTCGTCTTGGTCGCGCTGGCACTGGCCACAACCGCTGCCTTGATTGGCATCTGCGTACCCTATTCTATTGCTTCCATTGTGCTCTACTCGGCCGTCGCGGCCTGGCTCGTTTTCGCGCTGTACCTCAGCGTACGGCTCGCCATCACCGAGTCGACGTGCTGCGGCCGAAGCGCGTGTGCCACGTGCTAATGGCCTCAGCCCTCGCCCGCGTCTGGCGCTGCTGGACTGCGTCTTAATACGAGGGTTTTGTCGGCGACCGCTGCATTGTAAATACACGTTTCAGATAAGGCGCATTTTTTTGAAGACACGTCAGTTTTTTACGGAGGACTACAGACTACACACACACAAAACAAAACAATGGGGCCTGATCACCGGGAGTGAGGGCCGGGCGGACCATGTAAGCGCCTACTTCTTTTTTGTTTACCAGCGCCTCTGCTTGCCCGGCGTTTACTTTTTGGCAGCGGCATCGTGTCGCCTTCGCAACTCCTCGATCAGCGCCGGTACGTCGAGCACGGACTTGAGCGCGGCGCCCACGGCAATGGTCTTTCCAGTAGTGCCAATCGGCGCCTTTTGTCTCAGCGTGTCTTCTACCCACTTGAACCACCCAAGCAGAGATTTTTCAGCAGTTGCATGCCATTGGAGCGTCACGGCGCTTGCCAATTGCTCGAGAGCCGTGCGCTTATCCTTTTCGTCCGCCAAAACAATCTTTCTTGGCACAATCTCTGTCAGCTCGGGTCGGAAAAGCGCGCCGACTGAACCAGCGTGCAGCGCCACGTAGTCCTCCTCAAGCGCGCGATCCACGGGCTGCTGCTGCGGCTGGCACTGCAGCTGCTCCAATCGCTGCCGATGCGCCTCGAGCTCGCCCCTGCGTAGCGAAATACACGCCACGTCAATCGCGTGCCGCGCCGCCGTCGCACCCTTGATCAGTGCAATATCGCCCACCGTGTCAAGTGCTCTCTGCGTCGCAGTGGCGTGCGCGAGAAGTTGGTCGAGTTCCACCGGACTCAGGGTACCGGACTTGTCGTCGACGCGCGCAAGCGTCGCAGTGGCCGCGTGCACGGCGCGGGCAATCGTATGGGACGTGTCCTGGAGCATCCGCGCCACAATAACGTCCGGAAGGACACTTGCAAGGCTGAACACGGAGGTCTGGCCGAGGCAATACGCCTTTTGCATCTGGGCGCATGCCAATTCCGCATGAAGTCTGCGCACCGCGGCGACGTCCGAGTTTGCCATGATACCCATCACATTAAACAACTCCAACTTTCCGAGCGATTCTCGCGGATCCTGGGCTGCCACGCGGGTCTTCCACACGCCCTCAAGAACATCCTTGGCCTTCGCCCAGAGAGACGTCGGATCCGCCTTTGTTGCCGCGGACACGCTGCCCCCCAGAAGCACGGCCGCAAAGTCCGCCTTGACTGCTGCGCGCGCCGCGCGACGAAAGAACGCGAGCGCCATCTCCTGGCGCCGCATCTTAGCGGTGTCAAACGCCTGCGACGTCTTTGCGCGCCACGCCGCGTCAGCCAGGGCCTCTGGCACAGCACGCGCGGCACCGGCCTCAAATGGAGCGTTCGACGCTCCAAAAGCCGCGTTCGGAGCTACCCTGGGCAGCTCCGCGATATCCGCGCATCTCACAACCGCGTCGGATTTGCAGGCCATGTGAACAACGGCAAGCAATCGGCTTAGCGCCATCGACGCCTCGATCGCGTCGCTAAAGTACCCTTCCAGGCGCTCTAGTACAGCGCGCGGGCGAATCGTGTTTACCGCCGCAAGCGCCTGCCACGCTTTCATCGATTCCGCATTGCTCGTTCCCCGCGCCCAGTGCACTGCATCCAACCACTTGGTTATATTCTCCTGAGAGGGCACAAAGGCCGCCTTAATCGGCGCCGAGTTGAACCACTCCAACTCTTTTACGAAGGGCGCGGGCGCATCCTCGTCGTTGCCATCCTCCCCCTCCTTCGCCTTCTTCTTGTCGGGCGCGACAAACCCAAAATAGGGCGCGTAGACCTTGGCTGCATCCGGAAGCCGAGGATTCAGCTCCGGGAAATCCGGCAGGTATCGTGTCAGCCACCCGGCATCCAGGACAAACGGAAGCGTCGCGACACGGCCCGTCGCCGTGCCTCCGAGTGAAATCACACGCGCAATCTCGCACAGCGCAGGATGCGCGTACTGTAGCTCTTGGGCGTTGATAAGATGATAGCACAACTTGCGCCAGCTGTCCGCAGCAAACTCCGCCAGCTCGGGCGCCAGACCAAACGCTGCAATTTCAAGCTCCGAGGCAAGCAACACGTGACGGCTGGGATCATACGCCGTCGGTATCGCAAGTTGCCCCGCGGCGAGTACGCGGCTGCGCAGCAGCCATCTGTTGGGAGGCTCGGCGTCCTCCCGCTGCTCCTTCTCCTTCTCCCTATCTTCCGCAGGCGTCTCGCCCGACGCGTCCTCTGCCAGCGGGCTACTTTCGGCGTCGTGCGAACCGCCGCCGGGTTTCGCGGTCAACGAGAGCTTGTATGCGAACGGCGTCGGTTTTCCCGGCGCGTCCAGCACTTGTTCCTCGTAATCCCACGCCGATTCGGCAACTGGAGCCGGTCTCAGTGACGCAATCGGAAATACCGTCACCGGTATACCTTTGGGAATCGGCCGCTGGCCCGTTTCAGTGACCTGGTCAGGCGTCTTGTTTGCCGCTGCCATTTTTTTTTCTGCCAAAGAGGAGAGGCGTGCTGGCGCGTGGCTCAGAAGAGAGAACAAATGAATTTCGAGGAGCGAGTCCGCGCTTTACCAAGACTGCTGCTACCGCCGGGCGGTCAACGGCTGCTTTTTTTTTCCTCCTCCCGCTTTGCCGCCAACAAGTTTTTTTCTCGCAGACCGGCGCGCCAAAACTCCTGCCAGCGCGCGCGCCACCGCGACCCCCTATTTTTTTTTCCGCCTCTAAGTCGTCGGACCGGCGCCCACAACTGCCGGCGCGTCGCGCCGTACACACACAAAAAAGAGAATGGACCTGGGCGAATTGCCGCCGACAGACGCGCGGCATGGCGACTACCTTGTTCTCTACTCCGCGACCGTGCTCAGCGTGGACCAGCACCGTTTCGAATGCGTGCTGCAATTCTCGCATCCGACAGAGACGTACGATGCCGTAGTGCGTTGTCGCGCGTCCGCGGCCGTTGCGCGCACTCTTTTATTGTCCAAAGGGACGCGGTACGCACACGTCGTACTCACGCCGCCCGGGCGGGCCGACGGACTCGGTGCACATTTAGACGAAGCGCGCGCAAAATGGGACCCCGGAACGAGAGTGCCCCCGGCGGCGACGCCGCTAAAGACCTACACTGCGGCAATCGCCGCGTACAATCGCGCCGTAAACTCGCCCGAGCCGGGCTCCGCGCTGGCGCTGCAGGCGGACCCAACAATCAGCATTGGCGCGCAGATCGTCTGTGCAGAGCTAGACTCTTCGCCGACAACGTGGATCCGCCTGGGCTTCGAGTATCCGCTTTCAGCGCCAGTTTTTGCCGCAAAGACCGGCAACGCGCAAACCGTCATGTCGCTAATAAAGCCCGTGCTCGCGGCTATCAGCACCCAGAAACAGTTTCGACTCGAACTCAATTACGCATGCGAAGCGTGGTCAACCGCCGCGCACCGCACCAGCGACCGCGCCTCGGGAATCGCGCGCGCCTGGTCCCTTGTGCAAGATTTAGGGACGCGCTCGCGGGCCGCCTCCAGCAAGGCACGCGCCCCGCTTGCCACTCAACACGCGATTGTCGACCAGACTGCGACGAGCCCGCCATTTCTTGCCGCCGACCCCCGGCGCGCCGCGCTAGTCTCTGTTTCTTACGCAGCCAGTCTCATATGTTTGCCACACTCGCGAGAGTTATTAGATCGCGTCGAGGCCGCCGTGCAGGGCAACATGCCCTTCTTCCGGCGCGTCCTATCCGCCTTCCCGTGGTTGATTGACATCTTTTTCGGGCGCGTCGCACGGGCACCCGCTGGCTCTGAGAACCCTCCGCGCGAATTAGAGGATCTCGGCGTGCTGTTAATCGGCGTGCTCTATCGACGCCACTTACACTACAGCGCGCTACAGGAGACCGCCGCCGACCCGCGCGTGCCCGCCTTGTATAACTTACTACTGCGACAAACTGCGTACTACGCAGAAGCCGTGCGCATGGTCCTTTCCACAGACACCGCACGCGCACTCCTTGATCGAATGAGTGCTCCCGCCGAGAGCGGGGTCGTTTTGCGCCAAGTGCGCCGCCTGTTTCACACGCTAGGTTACAAGGGCAGCTCGGCCGCTTACACGATTCCTCGCACAAACCCTGCTCTGTGCAAGTTAGTGGGCGCCCAGTGCTTCGGACGGCGCATGGATATCTACGCGGCTTTCGTCGCGACCGAGTATGCCTCTAATGACACCCCCTTTGCAAATATCCGGACGCGCGTCACTCCGCCGCAGGCCTTAAGTATCAACGCGCATCGCGTCGCCACCGCGGTCGATGGACCTTCTTCGGACAACCCGCTGCCGAACCTGTTTGAACCACCGGCGTACCGTCTATTAGAGCGAACCGATGCCACTGGAACGACTGTCCCCGGCGCACTGACCGGGCACGATGTCTATCTGCACGTGCCATCCGAAGCGCTTGTCGACGAATTGCTGGCAAAATTGCGCGACACCCGGTCGGACATTACGTGGACGTGCAACACGCGGTGGACCACACAAGTCAGCGCCAAGTTGCGCCGTGTCATACACCTACCCGCTCCTGAGATCGCGCGCCTACTCGGCAGCGCCGAGTCCGGTGACGCGCCAATCGTGTACATTCAGCCAAGTCCGTTTTACGCAAGAGTCGACTGCCCACTGCCCACTCGCCACATGGCGTTTTTACACGATTTTATAATTGACCCCGGCGAACTCCTTCAGACGTGGTGCCGCGCGCATTCGATCCCCGCAAACCGCGTCGCGGTTTCCCCCTTGACTCTAAGTGCCATTTTGCAGCGCACGCCGGGAGATATCTACCTCTACAACGCCGAATTTATGGGAATCGGAGAACTCGCGGCCTTTGTCGACGCCTGCGCGGCAAACCAACAAGTCTTTTTGTGTGGCGCGGGTCTGACGCAGCGGTGCCCGTATATCAGCGACGCAATCCAAGAGCCGCGGCTTGATGTAGGCGCCTTGGACGTATTAGACCACGCGGGCAAACTTGACCACGGCATACCCGCGCCCAGTGGCGACGATGCCCCGAGCGAGCCCGCGGGATCAAAGGAATTGCCGCTGCCTAGCGCCGTCAGCGATGACCAAGACATTTACCTGATAACGCATTCGCGCTTCGGCCACGCGCCCTCCGATGTATCCTGGCGGCGCCTGGAGTGCATACACTACTTTCGGCTGCTGTACGCCCACACCTGGCAGCCACACGTGCGGGCAACGCCTTCGCACGAGACTTTGGATGTCGCGCACCACCTAATACTACTAAAACAGCCGGGTATACCCCTCCTCATAATGCACCTGGACGGCACTCGGTACGTCACCGGCGGACGTGCATCTGTTGCCAGCCTACGTGCCCAGCTCGCGCGCGGGGCAAGGCCCGGGCGGATACATTTGCTGATCAATACGTTTTACGCGCAACAAACGCATCAACACGGCAAGCCGCCACTGGACATGGCGAGCCCGGTTCACATTTCTACGCTATTGGGGTTGCTCGACCTGTACTACGCCTGCCACTCCGACGTGCCGCGCCCAGGCACCGGGCAGCCGGAACCCAGCTTCACGGTTGAGTTTGACCCGCCAATTTCTGATGTCCACTTTGAGCCGCATTTGCTGCACCCCGACACGTGGTTAAAGCAGCGCGCGCGCGTTCAGCCGCTGATAGCGCCGCAGTAGCACTCTGTAAATATGTAAAAAACGACATGCCGACCCCCCCAGTACACTGCTCTTCACGCGTTCTTCATTTGCGACAGAATGTACAAAAAAATTCTATTCTTTGTCTCGGAGTAAAAAAAAAAAAACAAAAGAGAAGGAAACCGAGTCGCGGCCCTCCTCTGCAAAGACCAGACGACTTTACGCGCTGCCGTCGCCGCTGCTGCTCATTGTCTTTCGCTTTTTGCTCGGCGTGGGCGCCAGTGCCGGATCCGGGACCGCCGTGCCGCTACCCGTCTTTTTCTCGTCGTCGTCGTCGTCGTCATCAATGTCGCGCGCCAGGGCAAAATCGCCAATGTAGCCAAGTAGCCCCATGAGGGCCCCCTTGCGTTTTGGCGCTTCGGCGCGAGCGGACGCGGTTATAACCGTGCTCGCCGCGATCGTAGGCACCGCAATCACGCGATTCGCCGCCTGCAGCACCGAACAAGTCGTGTATGCCCCGGCGTTGGCCAGCGATCGGAGCCACATTACCAGTCGCGGCTTTGCCGGGGAGCGGGGAGTCGCCGCCGTCACAATGTCAATGTCCAGTTGCTCGCAGCACGACGCAAGCGCGAGATCGAGACATCCAAAGAGACGCGCGTCGATTGGCCTGCCAATGTTGGCTATCGGCGCAAGGGAAATCTGCACAGCGTACAGCAACGGGGCCGACGGGTCCAACTTGACAAACCGCGCGCCATCGGCCGCCGCAATCGATAGCGACGGGACCCTCATCCCTTTCCACTGCTTTGGCGGCGTCCCAGCGCCTATCGCAGCGGGCGCATCCGTAGTGGCAACGGGGAATAGCTTTTCCTTTGTCAGTATATCCAGCGCTAGTCGCTCGGCCGAGAAGGCCTCGCGCGGAACAGCCGCCGCATCCGCGAGACCCATGATGTTCAGTGCCGTGGTCACCGCGCCAAGCACGGCTGTGTAGTCTGCCGCGGGGACACACGACGCGTGCCCCCCCGCACACGCGATTGCCTCATTCAACCAGAACCTACCTGCTTCGTCCATGGAACCGCGCGCGCGCGCCTCTGCCGGCTTAAAAAAACCCAGTTTCCTAAAATATGTACTTCTCTACGCGTCGTCCAGCAAGGGCGACGTATTTTTTTTTACATTTGAATACGCATGTCTATCGGACATCACATGAGCTTCGATTCCCTGCGACTTCGCTTGACCGGGCGCACCCGAACCACGTTTTCTACACGGGGCCCAGGCGGCGCCGGCGGCCGATACTCCCCCTGTCCATCTTCCTCCCGCTCGTCGCTGCTGCTGCTGTCGCCTTGCTGTCCGCGCAGCATGCCACAGTAATCTATATCGATTTTTGCGACTTGCAGTCCGATCGCCAGTCGCATCGGCGCCCCGGGCAAAAACAGATCGGATTTGGAGTACAGCACGCAACACACATGCATCCTACGACGGGCAGCCACAACTTGTCGAATCACGGCATCCCACGCCCTGCTGAGAAGTGCCGGCGTCTCTGCCATGACATACAAGATGTGACGGCCTTCGTGTCGGGTTCCCGTTGCATGAAAGACGGGTAAAGGGTGCTTGCATCCAAACAGCCACTCATCTTGTCTGAGTTCCCCCGCTCCGCCCGGAAGCACCGCCTCCAAGTCTTCCATCGTAGTGAGAAGCCGCGACGCGCCTTGAACGCGATCCATCGAGAGCGGCGGCAAGTTGGGACGCACCCAGGTGAGCGCAAAGTCGTGCAGTGCATCGGCCGTCTCATTTTCCCCGTCGTCCGGATCCCGGACAGCACCGTAGACATCCACGAGTCCCACTGTGGCCGGCGCCGCGCCATGCCGGAGCAAGGTCTCCAGAGGCACGGACCACCGCCGAATCACATCAGAGGCGCCATCTGCCCGCGGGGCGCACACGGCACAGGTCATCCCCTCGGCGTATCGACGAATTGCCGCCGTCGACGGATCGCGACGACTGCGCGACGCAAGAGAGCGTCGCGTGTCAAGCCACTTTGCCACGTCCGGGTCACTCAGGCGCGCAACCTGCTCGCATGTCATATACATGACATCCAGGTAAAAGTCTGTTGTACGCCACGATTCTGGATCCGCGCCGAGACTCTGGGGCCGCACGCACGTCGGGGTTTCAGGAGGCACTGCAATGTAGCGATTTCCCGGATCCCGCAGGCGCGTATTGGTGCCACGGACCGCGAAAGCGTCTTCCTTGAGCCACTCGGGCGCAATGCGCTCGATGTACGCCTTGTATTCCAGCGCACGGATATCCGCCCGGTAGCTGGCGGAGTTTGCGTCGGTAGAGCCCTGGCCGCAAATAAATGGGCTGATTGGACACGTCGCCTCCAACACCACGCCACTGAGCGGCATGAGACGGCCCGTCGCATCCAACGCCAACCTTATGCGGTCCAGCGCCTCTGCGTCCAGCGCGCCCGCGTCGAGGTATTGCTGGATGACGTTTTTCAGCGGTAGCAGCGCGGCATATTGATGTACACGGGCCGGGGGCTGCGCCTCGGCATCCTCGTCCTCGTCGCTGCTGTCATCGCGAACCTTGCCCGCGGCCGGACGCGCGCGGACCGTATCTGCCTCCGGCTGCACGGTGCCCAATAGACCAACCGCGGCGTATTGGCCAAGTAGGATCTGGGCTGCGCGCAAAATCGGCGACTCCCACGTTCTACGCGCCGCCCGGTCGTCTCCCGCGGCGCTTTGCCACAGCGCCTTCCAGGTCCCTGTAGAATCCAGTGCAATATGCGCCTCTGTCAGCTCGACATCCTGGCGTCCACTACGGAGTATGTGCGCCAGTTCCAGCACGTAGATACAGGCGTCTTCGCAGTCAAGCGAGCTTGCCACGCCCGCGGGCCCGTCAAAATCCTGCCGGTCAAGCGCCTGAAGCTTGTTGCCAAGCAGGAAGCTGAAGTCGCCTCGGTACTTGGCATGAAGCGCCGGATCGACCAGAAACATGCACAGCGCATCCAGCGCTTTCATATAGCGCACGCTCGCGCACCCCGCACTGACATCCGCGATAAACTGTTCCGGCGCGTCGTATCCAATCAATCCCAGTATATTGTGTAGATGCCGCGCCAACCACTCCTCCAGACGCATGTCGCGCTCTGCATCGCGTACAGTGTGATGTGCAAAGTAGTAGCCAAGCGGTATATTGCCCATGCCCGTGACCACGGTTGGCATATGCACCGTGTAGTCAGACCGCGTCCGCGGCTTCAGTCGATGTCTGTACTCTCGGGCGCCATTTCCAGCAAACCCGAACCGCACGTCGCCTCCTCCCGACCGGCGCTTCTTATCGGGGTCGCCAAAAAAGTCCGGGAATGACCTCGCCACAAATTCGTAGTTGTAACGAGCCACGAGTTCGGCGTTTGCAAGAACCGCGTCACCCGCCTCCCGTTCGAGTTTGCGTTGCGCATCGAGCAAGCTCGGCCACGACGACGGCGGCGGCGGCGGCGCGGCTTCGCGGTCCTCCCCGGGCGCCACCCCTATCACAACACGCAGGTACAACCGAGGCACGTCCGCGTGGTCTTTGATCGGCACTTGAGCCTTCTCCACACTCGGGGTTCGTCGCAACGCCTCCAGTGCATGGTCTCGCAGCAACACGTCGCATAACACGTCTTCCTGTTGCTGCAAGACGCGCAGCAGGTCGCTGCCAGGCACCATGGCGTTACCGATACGCAATTCGTACCGCGGCTTATCCGATAGGGCGCGCGTTCTGCGCGCGTCATAATCCGCGCCGCCCGCATTTGTGCGCGCGTAAACATGCAAGTTCAGCGGCTCTACGTAGCCGTCGACGCGCCTCGCCGCCACCTTAACCACCGCAGCAGCTGCGCCAGCGGGTGACGCGATCTGCTCGAGCTCGAGCAACGTCGATTCATCGGCGCCTCCCACGAATGCGTTGCAGTATGCGCCGCGCACATATTTGCTGTCGACGAACTCCTCGCGCAACTCCTTGTCCCCCGGCGTCGCCACAAAGAGATTAATGGCCCGCACCGACACGCGCCCGAATACACGGCGCTCTCGAGGACGCTCGGCCATGATGATAGGAACAATCTCCTGATGGAAACAAAAAACTACCTTGGCTTCTGTTTAATTTACAGGTGCGGACCGCGGACGCGATCAAAAAATATAACAACCCCGTGGCTTTTATTGCCCGTCAAACAGAACTCCTGCATCGACAAGCTCCGCATAAACAACACTAGGGTCAAGGTTTGGAGTAGACGCGATCATGGCGTGGATCGCCACGCCCTCCAATACCGGCAGGTCATACTCGCGCGCGAGCCGCACAAGGCGCGCCCACTTGAATTCTCGGGGATTCGACATCATGTACCACGCGCAGTATTCCACGAGATTATACATCTCTGTCATGTGCGCAAGCGACATGAGGTCGTCCGCAATATCCGCAGACAGCGTGCACTTGCCCGTATGGACGTAGCGACAATACTCGCGAACCGCCTTGTATCCGAGCTTCTCGTCTTGCCACAATAAACGCGTCGCGTCCTGACGGTCGTATTTTCTGAAGGCGCCGAGCAATTGCGCTTGCCAGTAGAAGTTGGCCGCGACCATGATACCACGAACCAGCCGTAGCTCCTCGCCTGTCTTGAAAACGAGCGTCATGTCCGCAACGGCGCCCGAGTCGTAGACTTCCGAAGGCAAATTTGCGGCGCCGCGATCCGGCACACCGGCATAGGGAGGAGGGGCCCACACGGAAACTCCCCGCGCGGCATTGACAATACCCGCGATCACGTTAGTTGCGTATAATGTCGTCGGATCTATGTTACGGTCAGGCGCTTCCTTGGCCAGCACCCGGATCGCGTCGACCGCGATACCTGACCCCAGCCAGGACACCAGCGCAGCAGGGCCAAACGCGGCCGGGTACAACTGTGGCCACGGCGACGCGTAGTTGATATTAGTGCGATGGGAACGCAATGCCCTGCGTATAAACGGGTCCGCGGCGATACCCCGCGCATCGAAGGGCCCGTCGCGAAGAACAAAATTGCCCTTGGAGCCCGCGGCCCACTCGATTGCGCGTATCAACAAAAGCGTCTCGAATAAAAGATCAATGCCGTATTTGAAGTCCCTCGGAGGCGGGGCCGCGGGGTCAGCCACCATCCAATGCAATCGGCTTTGGGCGTCGTAGCGAGCCAATTCATCTGGGACGCGGTCCGGCTGCCGATATACGACATCGGCCTGACGCTCCAGAAGCGCGTCGACAATTGCCGCCGCGCCGTCTGCTTCCACGGACGACGCTGTAAACAGAACCATGGCTTTGCGGGCCCAGTCCATCGCACCGGGCACACGAGGCACCCCATCAAAGCGCGGGTCTGTTGCCATACAATATAGTAATTGGACGCCAAACTCGCGCTCCGGGAGACGACTGTCATAATGCCGTCTTTTGGCGGCAAGTTCAACGCTGAGCTGAAAATACGGCTGCAGGAGGCGTTCGACGTCGTCCCATGGCACATCCGAGCGCGCCATCGCCACCTCGACCAAGAAACGCCGAAGGGCATTCGTGGCGCGGGCCAGCCAGTCGCGCCGCGCTTCGGTTTCCCCGTACTCGACTTCCACCTGAGTAATGAACCGGGTGACGAAAGCGATAATAAGCGATCGCGCGCCGCCGCCCAGGTGTTCCGCCGACGCCAGAAGGGGCTCGTCTCCAAGTTTTCTAGGACGCGCATTCCGTAGCGTTCGCGCGGTTTCCTGGAAGTCGGGATCCGCATCAAGCAAGCGAAGAATGCTACGCAACAACCACACGTCCGCGACGCGAGTCGGGCGCGTTTCCGGCTCCATAATAGCGCGCGGCGGCATGGATCGGTGAATCCTTAGCAAGTCACCGGCCCACACCTTTAACGGCGCCGCGAGTCTCGGGTGCGGGTACTCAATTTGACGGGTCTTCCAATCCGGGCCCATGTCGTAAATTACCGACGTCGCCGCAAAGTATACCGCCCAGGCGACGCCGCCGTATTCGTGGAACTGGTTCGTTGGACGGTCAGTTCCCTGTACAATCACCTCTTCGCACAGCTCCAGCAGCCCATTCTCGATCATCGCCGCCGCTATCCCGATCTCGAGTTTGGGAGCGGCGGTAGCCTGGCGATCGATTTCCTCGGACGGGACTTGGTGAGCCGGCACCGCCGGCCAATCTACTCCGTACGCTCCTCGGTAGATGTCGCGCAGCAGCTGTGATATCCGCACCTCGCGGCCCCCTGCGTTACTCAGGGTCAACCTGGGCTCCTCGGAAAGGCGCCTTACTAGATCCATGCCACTGCTCTGTTCACGCACGCACGCAAGCGGGAGGGTAAAAAAACTCACTCTCCCAACTCCACAAACAAAAATAGCCCATGTACCACCGCCACCACCATCTTTTAACAACGCTTCCTTGTCGTTGCCCATTAAACATTTTTTTACAGTCACCGGATTTCCGTTACATTGGTTCCGACAGAGGCACCGCGTCCGACAGGCCGGCGATACCCGCGGTCGCCTTGATCACCGATTCAAGATCGTCGTATTCTTTTAGCAGCCGCCAGAAGACAAGCCCGCGTATGATTGGACTCGGGTACAACGCAACGTCCGCCATCAACTCCAGATCCCAGTCCGGAGCCCTCGTTGCAATGTACTCCTCGCAGACGGCCCGTAGGCGCAAGATGCCATACATGTCCGAGAATCGCAGCAAGGCCACCACCGTGTTATCCGACGGGCTGCATTGACCCGCAAAAATAAACCGGCGCAAGTCGCGCAAACTGGCCAGCGTGAACGCGGGGTCCTCGCTTTCGTCAATCAGCACGTCTCCACCGTCCTCGGGAGTCCACTGGTCGCGCAGGCGCGCGCTAAACACTCCGCTCGCGGCCGCAAGCAGCATAATTGGCATGCGTACCGAGCCATCGGTTCCCTGTATGATCACCTCGCGGTCAGTCTCTGGGAAAGGGCGCGTAATACGCGGCGCGTTTGCCGCGGCCGCGCCGCGTACCGCGCTCAGCCGCTGAGCCAACGGCGGCCACGGAAGCGCGCGCAACTGTGCGAACACGGCCTCGAGATATTTACGCGTGCTCTCACGCGCATCCGGGGGCATCCGAATCCACTGCACGGCGCGCTGCTGAAAGGCGCCCGATGCGAGAACCGAAAGCGCGCCAAGCGAGGTTTGCGCCACTCTGCCCAGCGCCGCGCCCAAGCGTCCCGTCCAATCGCCGGCGCGGAGTACAAGCCGTTCCGACAGAGGCGTTACCAGCCCGCGCAAATCCAAGAGCCGCGTAGGCCAGGATGGCGCATCCGTTGCCATCACGCGCATAAGTCCACTTGCCAGGGAGGCCCACGGGGCATCGAACGGCAGAAGTGCCGCTGGCGCGGTGTCCGCGGCGAGGTGGTCTTTGCGCTCGAGATCCGCGATGTAGCGCGCGTGCGCGTCGCCGCACCGTTCGATGATGCGCAAATGCTCAACTTGTGCCGCGTAGCGCGGCGGCAGCCACCGCGCGTATGCATACAGCCATTCGGTATCCGCAAAAGCGGCCTGGCGCTCCACCGCGCGAACGCAACGCGGATCGCGCAGCAAACCGTCAAAGAGCGCAATTCCCGCGTCGCGCACCGCTGACAAGAACACGTCGTGCGAGAGATCGTCGCTCTCCTGGTCGTTCAGCGACCCAGCATCGGTCACGCAGCGCAGTGCCTCCAGCGCACTTACAATCGCCCTTTCGGTAATGGCCGGGCGCGCCGGAACCCAATCACACAGCGCCTGCACCAAGAAGCGCGCGTCGGCGCGAACGACTTCGATCCCGGGCGCCTGCGCCAAGTTAGCCAGCTGGCCCTTGACCTGTAGTCTGCGATACACGCGTTTCAAAAACCGCATCGCGGCGCCAAACGCGCTAGCCGCGGCCGCCGACGTGGTCTCCGCGGTGGTCTCGTACAGCAGCGTCGGCGCAAAGCCGACGTCGTCGAGATACAGGTAGCCCAGGGGGAAGACTTTGTAGTCCGCCGCAGCCAGCGAACCAAGCGCTGACAACCCCCAAAAGGTCCGCGACCACAATCCGTCGGTCTTCGGTGAATCCATGGCGGAAGGTCTCGCCATGGCCCGAAATGCGCGGATTAAGAAGACGCCGCGCGGCCGCGGCTCCTCGTCCAAAGGAACCGGGGGAAATAGATCGAGTAGGCCGGATTCGCGCGCCGCCTTTGCGCGCCGCTTTGTCAATCGCCGCAAAGAGGCGTCGAGCACCGCAAATACCACGTCTAGCGCATCCACATCGACACTCGGCGACTGCGCCCACTCCATACACCAGCGCGCGACGCCCATGCGCAGCATTGTCGTCTCCGCGCCCGGAATCAAATCGCGCGTCGGGTGCGCCAGCGGCAACGCCTGCAGGTCGTCCCCGTTTGCTGCATCGGGCACGCCGTGAACCAGGTAGTAAAACCGCCTCAGCTCAACCGCGGCATTCCGCGTTAGCTCCGCCGCGGGCCCGCGCAAGTCCAAGACTTTTTGAAACGCCGCCTCGACGACGGCGTTGTTGGGCGCGTATGCGTCATTCATGGCAGCGGCTATTTATTTTTTTTTTTAAAAAAAAGAGCCCGGGCAGCACTCGACGGGAAAAAAAGAGCCCGTGCTTTCCTCGCTGGTAAAGGCGGGCGCTGAAACTGTAATAACGATTTTTTTAAAAAAAAAAGACCTCCGCACACGCGCGCATTTTATATATGTACAGACAAGGGGAATGAAAAAAAAAACAAGGGACAGGCCCGCGGTTTATAACACGGGCGCCACCGACTTGCCTCGCGCGTGCAAAGCGGAATCGAGTACCGCCGCGACTGGCACGTTCGTCAGTATTGCGTGTGCGTCGCGGACCGATGCCGCGTGATGTGCTATACACTGAACCACGCGCTGCAGTAACTTCGGGTAGCACGCCAGCCGAGCGATTTGCAAAATCTTGTATCGCGCAATCGCCCGCGTCACTTGCGTGTGCGGGTCAGCCTCGCGGAACGTTGCCGCGCACGCGGTCACAAGCAACTCGGCACAATACTCCAACGTCGATGGCATTTTAAGCTCCGCGAATGCTTTGAACAGACCTGCCGCTACCGGGGGACTAAGGCCGCCAGTCCACTTGCGCATCGACACGCACGTGCGCGCCACTTCTACCGGGCGGCCGACCGAGCGCGCGCACTCGGCGCGCACGCGTGCCAAAAAATATGTACTAAACTTTCTCGGGCGCCACGCGCCTCGCCCAGCATCGCAAAGCACGCTCAGCGCGTTGTATGGCAATATAATTTGCTGCAGTGGGTCCAGATGCGCATTTGCAAGCGTATGCGGGCGCATTTCGTGCAGAGCCCAATCCAATGTATCGCCGACCGTATCACAGTCGCGCAGCGACGGCGACGACGACGAATCGCTTGATTCCTGCGGCGGCGGCGGCATGGCAAACCACATGCGATTTAGACGCGCGTCCGCAAGGCGTGATACGGCGGCGCGCACAGGCGCGCTCGATGCCGCCACGCAGTCTGATGATTCATAGCGCGCGATCGCCTCCGCGCAGCCAACTATCGCCTGCTCGTAGAACGGCGCCGCAGTGCGAAACACGCGTTCGTCCTGATACCAAAGAGGACATTGTCGCAAAAGGCTACCAATGACCGCGTATAGCGCATAACGCTCCTTGACGCGACATTCCCGCGCGTCGGCATCATCTTCTACCGCACACGCACGCCTCATTGCGTACGCCAGCCTCTTCAGTATATCGGGCATCAGTTCCGCGTCAAAATACCCCATCTTTCTTGAAATATCGTCTGCCATTTCATCCCACGACCGAAGTACGTCCAGCATAATGTCCAACGCACGCTCTCCCGACGCACCGGCAAACTTCCATCCGCACGCGTCGCCGACTGCCAGCACCACCGCGAGCGCACGTTCGTTGCCCGGGCAGCACACCGCAATATCTTTTGGCGAGCTTACCCGCTCGCGGAATTCGACGTATGCCTCCCCGAGGCACAGTACAGCGCTTTTATGCAGCGCCTTAGCACGCGCGCTCCCTCCGGCGTCTCGCATACATCGGATCTCCGCGGCGCGCAGTGCGCGGAGAACCGCATAGCACAGACGCGCCGGGAGCCGAGGTCTATGTACGCCCCAGTAGTTTCGCAGTGACCGATAGCAGGCCGCCAGGTTGACATAGATCTCCGGCGCCGCGAGGGGCAAAATGCCCACGCGATCATTCTCCGCAACCGTCACCAGGCGCATTATAATTGCGTTTGTAGGACTCGCACTCGGTGCACTGTTGTACACCTTTGTCAAGGCACCACCGGCATCCATATACTGCCACCGGGTGGAATACATTGCTCCATACGCTGATAGCCATGCAGACAGCGCCGCGTCAATCGGACGACACAGCGACGGCGGCGCCCCATTCGTTGCGCCCGACTTGCCGTCACTTTCGTCGTCATCGTCGTCGTCGTCGTCGCTAGGCGCAGTCATATCGCGTGATGCCGCGTCGTCCGATAATCGCTCGCACCAGCGGTTCAGCAGCGCAATCCAATCGCCCACAATGCTGTCAATCTGCTCTTCCGAGGCTCTTGGCAACACGTCGCGCTCGCCGTCAAAATCGCACCACTCTAGCAACAGCCAGAGCATTCTGTTGATAAACAAGCAATACCACGCAATCGTCATTGTCTCTTGGCACCGCGTCATCTCTGCGGCCACGGCGCGATGGGCCGTCGCATAGCAGTTCCAAACGTCGCGCGCAAACGTCGCCCACGCGCGTTTCGTCGCGCACGCCGATTCCCGAGTCATGCTCAGCAGCACAGTTACTCGAGAGACCATGTCCGGCCGCTGACACTCGGCGCCAAGCGCCATTTTGGCAAATAAGTCCGACAACAGATCGTAGATCGGAAGCGCCGCCCACTCCGCGCGATGAGCCTGCACTCGGGTGACGCCGTAACCACCCCACATCGAAAAATCCAGACATGCGACAGGATCGCGCGGCGACGCCATCTGGTGCGCCACGCGCGCCAGATACGCCTGTAGCCTAAACTCTCGCGCGGTCGTCTCCGACATGGCCAAAAGTCGCCTTGTCTCTCTTTTTTTTCCTCTTCTGCCTCGGACGAGATATGCCGTGCTTCGCCGGCAAAGCGCAGGCAAAAAACAAATGAGCGGTGCGAACAAGTCAAACACACAAACGGGGCGGTCCACGCCAGAAAAAAAAAACCCCGCCGCGCCGGTCAACGACCGCAAGAACCGGCTTGCCAAAAGAAACTTTTTGGCCGCCCGGTTTTGCCGGGGTTATTAAAAAAAATTTTTTAAAAAACCCCCCCCCCCGACGCGCGCCACTTGGCTCTTGCCTCCTTTCGTTTTTTTTAAAAAAAAATCGCGTGCGTGTATTATAAATGGAAGGCCGGACAAAGCGCGCGCGCGTGGCGCCCGACGCTTTTGTCGACACGCTGCCTTCCTTACTCCTACGCTATCCCAGTCCCGGAGAGCACGGGTTCCCTCCCGTTCCCGCGCTAGACGCGCCGGCGCCGCATGTGTATACCGATGCTATCCTCGGCGGCAGCACCGATACGTTCGACGGCATTCCTGGCGCGCCAGCGCTCGCAAACGCCTTCGACCCCAATCGGTCCCCTTCGGATACACCGATGGCCGCACGTACGGGCGGCGTCCTCGTCAAGCGACTATACATCAACGTCCCAGCCCCCAATTCTTTTCTTAATACGCGAGAGAACCTGGCCCGCCAAAATCAGTATGTCCGGGAAGCTGTCGGCGGGCTATGCGCGCGCGCACATCGAGATTTTACGAAGACGCTCGAAGAACTCACGTGCCCGATTGAAGCCTTTCCCGTGGTTCTAACAGCCATCCGAGCTGCCTTGTCCGGGCCTACTGGCGATTCCACGTCTACGTCAGCAGACTCATCTCCGCTTCCGGGTATCACGCTTCCATCCGTGCGCCGCATACAATTGAGCCAAAGCAACAAGATGCGTCTTGCACCCGACGCTCCACTTGAGCGGTTTTTGAACGCGACAATATTCCCAGGACTGCGTCAATTCATCGTACACCCAAGCGAAGTGATATCTGACGATCCCGCGGGGGTTGTTGCCAGGCAACTCATCGACCATGCCAGGGTCGCGTTTCCCGACCTCGAGGTGCACTACTTTACATCAGACGACGCCGAAACGCTGCAAGGTGCCGCCGCCGCCGCCGCCGCCGCCAACAACCCGGCACTATCGGCAGTCGACGCGGCGCGGCATCTGAAGGCGCGGTTCCCGCGTCTCAAAGCCGCGATCAATTTATATAGCCGGCTCGACTTCAGCGCATGCGTTCAATACCGGTCATCCGACGCCGAATCCGCGTCATCTGATATCGACCAGGCCACGGAGATTTTCCACGCCGGCGTGGTCGCCGCGCGCGGGGCTATACCCATTACCCGTGCTATAAACTCCTCGCAGGCATTCGCCTTTACAGCCGCGCGACGCTCGTTTCGCGGCCCTGACCAGATGGCATGGCTGTGCAACCTGCACCACGTGCCATACCCCGCCGCACTTCTTGCTCTTCTGATGATCGGCGACGGAAAATCCGAGGAGCGCGGTCCACGTGACTACACCGGGGATTTACACGCTGACATCTGCGACGCGATTCAACGGGATCCCGCTGGCGCACTCGCCCTTATACAAAAGGCGCTTTACGTCGCGCCTCGGCTCATGTCGAGTTCCGATTTGTTTAAACGCATATATTACTACGCCTCGGCAACGGCACGGTCGCAAGAGCACGGGCCGCTCAGCCCCGCCTTCATCGACGACATTGCATTCATTGCGGCACTCAGCGGCGTGCAAACGCATCTGCACGCCGCTGAGTGCCGCATCGTCAGCTTTAAGCGGGAAGCGCCGCTGCCGACCACCAACCCCATCGCCGCACCCGCGCTTTTAGTCGGCCCGCCGAGTATCTCGCTAATGTCAAGCCAGAAGGAGGACACAAGCGGCCCGGCTGTGTTAGACACATCGCACTGGAAGCTCTCCGAGCGTGTCATTGCCATACCCGCGCTATTCCTGGCCGCGATAACCTCATACCAGCACTCGCACGAAGTCGACCTTGAATACGAGGACTACAAACAGGCCGGGCCTTATGACGATACGATCCGCGCCGTTCTTGTCGAATACGGCCCCGGGCGGTATGCGCGACCGCTGTGGGAAGGCATCGCCTACCGACTTGCGCGCGGATTTGTTAAGAGCGCAGGTCATATGATCTTGCTGTCGGAATCCGCCGGCATTAGCGCGCCCTTCTTCCGGCTCGAAGTACCGCCGTGGCCCATGCTCGACGCGCTACACACCACGCAGGCTATTGTACAGCTGTCCCCCGCGCTGCTGTTGGCCGTGCGACGCGGTATCGCCAGCCTTCTGGCTGTCTTGCCGGCCACGGAGTACACCCGCCCGACGCTGACGAAGCTGCAGAAAGCGGTGGATACGCACGCGCGGCGCCGGGGATTTGTGTAAACAGGCCAGATGTTCTAACACCGAATTTTTTTTAAACCCGCGAATCGGCTTTGTGTTTAAACCCGCGCCAAAAAAAAAAACGTCGGCACGCCGCGGCCGGTTTCGCCTGAGCCTTTTTTTGCGCCAGAGTCAGACGCGCCGGTTGACTATTTTTATTTTCAGCGGGCATCCAACGCAAGGGGGGCTGCCCGGACATGGAGCAGGCGCCGCGTGACATTGTCGATTTGCTTGAACAGCGCAATGCCCCGTATTCGGCAAACCTTGCGAGCGCCTCTAAGACACTGGCTGCAAAGCGCAGCTATCCCGCTGTCGTACTCAATAATGGCGCCGACGGCCGGTCTTTTTTTACGCGCGACGCCGCCGAACGCCGCACCGGGACACGGACACGTCTTGTCACGGAATTGACGTGCATCTGCACGCGCAAAGCGGCGCCCTCTCTTATCACGGGCACATATACTCCCACGCTGTCAGACGAGCCGCCGCTCTCGAATGCGGCCGATTTGCGCCTCTCCCGCGTCAAGGGCCTCAAGACGCTCCGCCTTGCGCCCGACTACGCCAACCCGGGTGAAGATCCTTGGTGGACTGCATACCTTCCCATCTTTTTGAACGACGACACGCGCAAGACGATTCAGCACCTGACAGTCGACTGGTCTAGCCTTTCGGTTATCACGAGATCCGGCAATCCCGAAAGTCTGAGCTGGCCCCGACTTCGCAGCGTGTATATCAATATACCCCTTGGCACCCGAGCCGCCGACGCCGTGTCTGGCGCACTCGAGGCACTCGGGCAGCTCAACGCGCCCCTGCTGGACTACCCGCGCGTTCGCCTGGTTGAACACGAACGAGAATTGGTCATTCCCATCTCCAGGGTCATATCCAAGCTCTTTCGACCCGACGGTTTTGTACGCCAAGACTACGAATACTATCGCACCAATCCTGTCGTGTACGTGGTCGAGTCCAACCCACACATCCGGCTCGGCCCACACGACGACGACGCCATGCGCCGCCGCCGCGCGCGTGAATTCCTTGTCCCATTTACAACACTTGACCCAAGCGTCGAGGAAGAATACGCTGGCAGCAACACCGTCGCGTGGTTTGACGACGCCGACATTACGGGCAGTGCGAATCTGCTACTTGCATGTGTCAACGAAATGCTTACGATGGATCCATATGTACAAGACATTATATTTAGGCGTCTCTTTTTATTGGGTGCCACGGCCACCGAAGACACCTCGCTGTCCTACACCTGGACGTACCGAGGCGAGCCGCACATAAACCGCCCCGGAGCCTCGGTAGGTTACATCGATCCCACGAGTTTGTTTATCATTGCAAGCCACGCCCTAAGGCACATCAGCACCGACGTCGCCGGCGTCGCGGCCGCATATGTCGCCGCGAGAGCAGCGCGGTTCAAGTTTCCCGCGCCACTACATCTGAGTACCGTCGATCCGTCAACGCTGGCTGCAGCCGCCGTTCTAACGTGTCCGCGGTTCGCGGACACCACGGAATTTAGCGCCGACGTACACGCCATCCCGACCCGAAACTATCATTTGCCCGGGCGAACGTCTACGCGCGCGACGCGCGATTTACAATGGACTGACGCATGCATGGCCGCAAGCATGCCCAAGCCCATCCGCGTCTTTGAGGAGGACGAAACCATCAAGATCGAATCACGCTATCTTGGAGCAACATATTCGCCGATTCAATTTGTCTTGCACACAGTCACGTGGCTCTGGCGCGATACGCCTGCCTACAGGCCCGCGCAGCACACAACAGACGACTTGGCAGCCCTCGAATGCCTATTAGATCAGGCGCGCGCGGCGCGCCTCGCCGCCCTGTTTGCCAGCAATCGCACCCTCGCCGCCCGCGCGTGGGCGTGCATCCTTAGCGAGGCGGAGAACAACGTTTACGCCGCCGGCGCCGTTGCTGTAGCACTTGCCGAGGCCGACTTGTTTCCGTATCCGTCCGACTTTACGCTGCGGCGCAAAGCCACTGTTCGTAATCGGCGCGGTCTCGCGGAACTCCGCCGCGAAATCGCCAGGCTACGCGATGCAGACCCGGATGACCGCGCACGCCTCGGCGCGGTTGTCCAAAATACCCTGCGTGCATTAATTCACTGCGTCGGCGCAATTGACTTTTTGTTTCAAAAAACCGCCAATCCCGTCTTTGCTCCCGCGCATCTATGCGCCACGACACTGCAAAAAACACTCTTGGCGCTGCGCGACTTTTGCGGCCACGTTTTGCAGAGCGGCTCGCCCCGCGCGACTCCCGGCGACGACGACGAAGCGGAGACTCTACAAGATCTCGTGAATATCTTGAGCTCCGACGACGACGACGAGGAAGCCACGCAATTTGTTTAAAGGATTCATCGCCATGCCGAGAGCGGTTAAAACAACGCGCCCCCCCCGCGGAAATCGAATCGAATGCGCGCGCGCTTTCGTGTACATATAAAAAAAAGTTTGACGGTCTTTTTATTTTTGCGCGCCGAGTCGCCTTTATTTTTTCCTTCTTTGTTCTTCTGCGGGGCCACGCGGCACGTCCACCGCAGCAATGGAAAAGAAGAGGGCCGCCGTCTCCTCTCTCGCGGCTATCTCCAAACGCCCGAAGCCGCTTGACACGCGGAAAGAGGTCTACGATGTTCGCTCGCCGTACGTCCTTCTGAGCGCGCTACCACTCGACATGCGCGCCGAAATCGCGCGTCACGCCGGCGTCGCCGCGCTGGGTGCATTCATCCGCACAGCGCGTGACAGCGGCGCCGTCTTCCCGCCCGAGATTCTCTATCGACGCGTCGTACTACGCGACGAACGCAACGCGCGTCTATTCTTTCAACGAACGCTCTACGAGCGCGAACGAGGTCTATATGAGCGTAGCATTGGCACACTTTGCGACTTCTCGAGCACCGGCGACGTGCCCGCAATGAGCTTTGCAGGCACGCGAGCACCCGACGACGTGCCGCGCATACTGCGCGTCCAGCGATTTTTCTCGCTGTGCGTGTGCAATTGGATGCTCGACTTATTTGTCGACGGTTGCGGAATCAGAGACGCACTACGGGATTCACTACAGGAATTGGTCGTTACAAATCCAGGGTTTACAGGCCTCCATCTCTTAGGCAACGCCCCTAACTTGCAGCGACTACACTTTTACTTGGACGCAAAGACTGCGCGCTCCCTACTCTCTGCGGTGCATATGCCCGCATTGCAATATCTCACCGTGGCAACCCACAAATCAGAACTTATCGATGGTGCTTTCAACCAAGGCCTCGTGCACGAGCTCAACGCGGCGATCGAGCGCGCGGCCCCGAATTCCCATGTTCGCTATTACCTCTGGCCGGGCGGGCCACCGCGGCGACCGGAGAAAAAGACGGGCGTTCGAGCGTGGTGCGCGGCCATGCTTGTCGGCGCAGCGCAATATATCGCTAAACAGCCAGCGCACGTCACGTGCCTCATCGTGGCCGGGATGTCGGCGTACCTGTATCACGTGTCACTAAAGACCGCCGCCGCCACGAAAATGTTGCGCGAAAATGTCCCAGGGCTGGATCGCGCAGTGGCTGCCATCACACGGGCAGCCGAGACGCTGCCATGGGCGTGCTTTGCATTCGGCCCGCAGTACCAAGAGGAGTCAACGGTCTCCGATGAAATGACAACAAAGATCCTCGCGCGCCGACCTAGTTTAGCGAACTACGCCACAATCGATCCCTTGCGCGCGGCCGACTACAGCCTGTTCTTACCCGGCAAATCCGAATATATCCATCGCGTGTTTGTGGCATCCGACAAACCGCGCGCGATGGCCGGCGACGCCGAGCGCGACGCGCTTCGGCACATCGTATCGCTATTCCGCTCAGCCGAAATAGGGCTGCACACGCGGTTGCGTGTCGTCGATCGCGCATTTCCCTCATTGTATTCAGCAGAGCGGGATTTTGCGATGGGCCAAGCAGTCCGAAATCGGCGCTATCTGGGCGCAGAAGAGCGCGCACTGATTACTGGCAAGTCTAGCGCGAGCCGACGCGTCGACGAACCTTACCAATTCTGCGGATTTTTGCAGGACTCCGAAGAAACCGCGTACTACTGCGACGCCTTCCAGCCCGCCGATTGGCTTTCCGGCTACGCGCCTGCCCTCACGCGCGTATTCTTTTGCGCCATTGTCAACGCGGGCAGGCCCGGGTTAATATCACTCCCAGACGGTCTCAGCAATGGCACAGCCCCGGGCGACGAATGTACATATCCCGCGGACTACGCCGCCTCGCTCCTTCGCACTCTCGACACCGAGGCCCGCATCCCGCAGTTAATGCGCCTGTTGCCCGAGCTGGCGCGCCAAGCCTGGAGATGGCTGTTTGTGTGCATAGAACACGCCGGATTGAATAGCATCTACGTTATGCTCATGCTGTTGTATAAAAGCGAGACCTACCCCGATCTCGCATGCCTAACGCTCGAGGGGCCCGTTCCTCAACCCCGGCCAGGCCCGCTCCAGCCGAGCGACATCTGCGACCCCGACCTGGACTACAACAAAGCAATATGCATGCTGTATGCCGAACATGGCGGGGCCGCGACGGAGGTTCTCGATCGTCTCCTCGCGCTGGTCACACCGCTCGAGTCCCGCGCCACACACAGGCGCCAGACGCTCCGTACGATCGCTCATATCCGCGCGTTAAAACGTTGGATCGAATTGGACCCCAGCAGCGACGACGGTGCCATGTGGCTAAACCACAGCATACGCGGGCCTCCCGCCGTGTAAAAAAAAATCGCCCGGTTCTATGCATTTCTTCCCCCCGTCCTCTGCGCAAAAAAAAAAAAAAAATAGATTCCCTTTGACTGTTCGCTGACCAGTTGACTGCCGTCCCCCTAAAAAAAAAAAAGACGCGGCGACTCAAAAATAAAAAACGCATTTCACGGCCCGGCCCGCATCTTTTTTTTTGCCACTGCGCTGACCGGCGCCTGTCCGTCCCGCATAGTCAAAAAAAAAGTCCAATTCATTTTCACCGCCGCACTCGATGGCCGAGAAGCGCCGCAAGGCCGGAATCGAACCCAGTCAGGGCGACCTCTCGCGGCCCCGCTCGGGCGACGACAAACCACCCACCGCCTTCGCCGACGTGCCGGACGACGCGCGCTACGTAATCGGCGACCAGATGGACCTCGAGACGCTTGCGCGCTACATGCAGACTACACGCGTCCTTAGTCGCTACGGCACCACGATGCCATTTCGGCGAACCGATCCTTACAGCGCCGTTATATTAAAAACCGACGATCGTCTCCCGCTCTTTCTGCGTCCGACGCGCTACGAAAAGGAAATCGGCGCCACGACACGCCCCGTCGACACCCTTCATGTTCACGTCGACTTCTTTGCCTCGCCAACAGACCGTCCCGTGGTCAGCCCGCTCCAGTTCGACAATTCGGGCGATTCGCGCGTCACGCTATCAACAATCCGACGCCTGTTTCTGCACTGCGTCCGGCCACACAGCATTCACGATACGACACCAAAGTTTGCGACACAAGTTGCTCCGTGGCTGTTCTCACCGGCCATGATCGAAACACTCGAAGAACTCGTGATCGACGATGCATACATTCGAACGCTGGTGCATCAGCTGCGCAACGCACGAGGGGACACTGACCCAAAGACCACCGTCGTATTTCCAAAGTTGCTGCGACTGCACGTACGGTGGACCGGGAATATCATGGATCCCAGCGTTCACACCGCGCTGGGTCACATACGCGCCCCTGCCCTCCTGTACTTCACAAACACGCTTGCGTGGTCCCGCAAACAATACGATAGCCTGACCCTGCCTACCGCTGTTGTTTTGAATCGGATCATCGACGAGAACTTCCCGCACGTCGCGAATCGGTACACGGACACACCGACACCAATCTACAACGGCGGCCTTGCGCCTGAAGATCTACTCGCCGCGCACCCCCGCGTGACCGCGATCACCGTCGTGGCGATCACCATCGTGGCGTCCCTGGGCTTTCCTATCGCACAATTTTTGGCACCCGACACGCCAGCTGCCGCGTGTCTTCGCAAAAGCTATGCCGAGATACCGTGGGACGGATTCGGAATAACCGGTCATCGCTATTATGTTGCGTCGTCGCCGCGTCCGCGCGACGTCGAGGCTTCCAAGCTTATACGCGCGCGATTTGAAACGCATCCCATGCACGTAGTCGAGTACGCCGCCGCGTGCGGCGAGGGTCTCATGGACACCAAATCTCACGACATTGCACTGGAATACCTGAACGCCATGATCATTGGAAATTCCGCGCGCCAGTTTCACATCAACCAGTACACGCGCGCGCAGCAGCAGGCTCTCAAGTTCCTGGTCCGCTATTTTCCCTGGCTACGATCTCTGTCAACTCGCTATTGCACCGTGGCGTTCGCGGATCCCATGGCAGAGCCATTGGGCGCGCCCGAGTCCGAACGCCTCGCCGCAATCGCCGAATGGGCCTTCTACGCCGGTCCCGTGTTTGTCTACAACTTACTAAAGCCCTATGCAGTATTGAACCAGCGTCTGCATAATCCGGACCCATACGTTGCCGCCCTGGACACGGCAACGGAACTCCACCTTGACGTGTTTGATCCTGTGCTACAGGGCAACTATACCATGCTACCGCCTTACCGCGACTACGCGGAGGTTCACAGGGCGCGCTATGGGGACGGGTCTTATCGCCGATGGAGCCGCGCCATACGCACGGCCTTTTTTGTCGCCGCGTTCACGAGCCCCCGGTGTGCGTTTTTGACAGCCGCAGACTACCAGCTGCGCACCGATCTGGACATGGATTACGGCTGCGTCAGCGCAACCCTCCTGCTTGACGCGCTCATCGCCGACCAGGTCCCTGAAATGCTCCGCCTCGACCTACGCCTGGCACGGCGTGCGTGGCGCCGACTTTTCACACCGCGCCTTGGGCCGCTTAGCACGTTCATCTTGTGTCAGATATTGCATCGCAGCGGCACCCGACCCGACCTCGCCGGTTTAAGCATGCCGTACGCCAACTATTTCGGTCGCGAGTTCTACCCATGCGATCCTACCATTCTCGCCATGACCGACGAGAAGCTGGACCGCATGGAGGCTCAGTGGTTCGCATATCCAAAATTCCGAGAACTAGCCGCCCCTTCTGTCGGCGTCATTGTCGATGCGCTCGATGCCTTCGAGGCCACTGTAACGCCAATTTTGGCCACTGCCGCACCCGCCACTCGCGCCAATCTTGCCCTCGTGCAGCGCACACGCGAACAATTTTCCGCACTGCGCGGCGCGGAGGTCCGGTAGGAGAAAAAAACACCCTCCGCCGCCGCCGCCGTCGCGACTGTCTGTGTATATAATAAACCCTGTCTGCGAAAAAAAAATGACGACCTCCTCCCGCCCAGCCATCTTGTAAAAAAAAAATCCCACGCGACGACAGAACGCCCCCTCTTTCTTTTTTTAATTCGAGACTTATATGTGCGCGGCGAACTCCCTACAAGCAGGGTCTGTCGTCGCAGGTTGTCAAACCGGCGTACGCACCGGCCGGATTCTGACTGTCGTTGACCGCGTAGCCAACAAAAAATGCTGACCGCCTCTTCCCCTGACTCTGATTTCGTTTTTTTCCATTGTCTGCTGTAGCAACCGGCAGCACGCCGCACCATGGCAGAGCCGCCCGTGAAACGCCTGCCCAAAGATGACGGCGTACTCGCCGCAGAGCAGATCCGCGAACAGCAAATGTTTGACATGTTCACCCTACTCCCGGAAGACATGCGCCGTGCCGTAGCGAGCAGCTCGCCGCAAGACTCCCAAGCACGGCTCATGCAGACGTCGCACGAGTACCGAGCGCTTCTGGGCGGCACACAGACAACGCGGGATCAATTCTATGACACGGTCGTCATCCGTGGCATCCCCGCGCTTCACAACTTCCTACTGCCCACGTACGGAGAATCGACGTCGACAATTCGCAGGGTCCGAGAGCTGTATGTTGTTCTGGATGCACCCCACCAACCCGCCCCGTGGATGACGCAGGCGTTCCCATCTGCGTACATCAAAGGTCTCGCGGGCATAAAGCGCTTGTTTTTTCTCTCAAAAGTCGGTTCCTACACGCCCTTGTCGGAAGACCTTATGCGCGCCATGACCATCGCCGCGCTGGGCCATCGCGATTGGACCGACACCGTCGAAGAACTTGTCGTTGGACCAGACGTCATCCAGTGGGGCGGATTCGACAAGTCTGCCGAGCCGCTGAGCTTTCCGGCGCTGAAGCGTTTGCATCTCTACGCATATAAGCTGGACGAAATTAGTGCGTGGCGCATCACGCGCGCTCCAAAGCTCAAGTACGCCACGCACAGCGTGCGTTGGGGATCCGACACCTTCACAGGCACGCCGTGGAATGACGTGCTCTACGGCGATCGGATATTAAACCGATACGTTGCGGGCAAAACCGCACAACAGGTTATTGCCGACGCCACGCGCCTTCTTCAAGACTTTCCAAAGAACATCAATCTTGACAAGGTCGCCTTGATGCCGGTTTCGGCCTCGCTTGCCGTTCTTGATCAGGTGTTCCAGGCCGCTCCCCCGCCAGTTGTGCGTGCCATTCAAAACGCGTTCCGTAAGATACCGTGGGCCGCGTGCGGCGCGAGCGGCAGGTACGTGTCTGGGCGCCTTTACCGTTCGGAACTCGGCAACGTACACGAATCGACAATCAACGCAATTCGCGCGCGGTTTCTGTCGCACCCCTGGCAAGTTGCCTTATATGCTCCCGTGTGCGCTAGCAATGACACCACCTACTCTTTCGACGATTACATGTCATTCATGGCGGCCGGATCTATGCTAGTCAACATGTCCGACCAGCCGCCTTTTACACTTACCCGCGGTCAAATGGATGCAATACGATTCTTGGCTCGGCGGTTCCCCGACACGTCTAATTTAACCATGCCCTACCTGGCCACAGTCGCATTTAACAACCCCGTGGCGCCGACGCACTCGATGTCGCCAGAGGATGTACACGACATTACCGCCGAGTGGATTTGCGCATTGGCGCCCATCATGCGAAATCATCTGGACACTTGGGGCGCAGAGCTCTCGTCCGGCGGTCGGGACCTTCGCAGACTCTTTGACCGGGTAATTGGCGTGCCGCTGGGGACGCTGACATTGAAACCCTTTCCGATCGTAACACCTGAAATCCGCGAACCGCCAGTCGCATCTCGCCCATCGGGGTGGAAACATGCCGCGCTTGCACTCCGCTTCTTTCGGCGAATCTGGAATTGGCCGACGCCGCTACTTAGCCCGGCCGACGACAACAGGCGACTGGCCGACAAACCACTCCTGTTCGACGGCCCTGACGCCAGCCGGATGACGCAACTCATCGACGACCTTGTCGCGGCAGAGATACCCCTGCTTATTCGCGCGAGTCGCCGCCTGGCGCGACGTGCATGGGGATATCTTTGTCAGCACAGCAGCGCCCTTCCAACGGTCGTCGTTATGTGTGCCATGCTTGCCAAGAGTGGCACTTCCCCCACCTCAGAATCGCTCGTTATAGGCGGCGACTCGGAGCTCGAAAGGGCCGCAAAGACGTCGCATGGCACATATGCGATTATGTGGCCAAGCAGACTAGCAGATTTCAACGAGCACTTGTCTAAAAGCCCTGGGTTCATCGCGGTTGCTCGCGCGCACCGAAGCGACGTCAGACTAGTCCTTGGTAAGCTCATCGACCTACTCAAGACGTCGGGCGCAGGTTACCCGGGATCTAGACTCGACACCCGGTTGAGAGTTCTTGTCCACATAGACGGATTGTTTGCCAGAATGCCCGAGCTTTAGCGACGCCGCGGCTTTTGTCCGTTGTGTAAAGTCGCGAGTTAAATAAATCCTCCATCATGTATTTTTGCACGCGCTGCTTTTTTTTTTTAAAAAAAAGAAATCGCCGGGCAACTACTGGAGATCGGGCCACGCGTCATGTCCATAAAAAGGACCGGGTACCTGCTCTCTCAAAGATTCATTCAACACTTATATGTGCGTGGCAACCTCCCTATAAGCGGGGTCTGTCGTCACAAGTTGTCGGACTGGCGTGTAGCGCCTCTCTCCCCGGATTTTGACCGTCGTCGCCATGTCTCGCGTATTTTTTTTTCATCTACTGCCAAATCCGCGCGCACGCCGCACCAGACGCCATGGCCGAAGAGGCAACTGCGAAACGACGCCCAAAAGCCGGGGAATCGGCGCCACCCCTCCTTACGTCGGATCAGATTCGCGCACAACAAGTGTTCGACTTGTATCAGGCTCTTCCGCCGGACATGCGGTACGAAGTCGCCAATGCCGGCCCGCGCGAAACCTACGCGCGTCTCATGAAGACATCGCGCGCGCTCCGAGCCGAACTCACCCGCCCCGCCCTTTATGACAACGTCTTGCTCCGCACGGAGTACGCCCTGCACAATTTCCTGCTGCCCGTCGCCGGAGAGTCGACCGCGACCCGTCGCCACGTTCGCGAAGCCTACATCGTCCTGGACTCGGCAGAGCGATTCGGCCCGTGGAGAGGCGAGTCGGACTACCCAGCCAGATACATTCGCGGGATAACGGGCACAAAACGATTGTTTATTGTCCGATTAAGGATGGACCCCGGTAGCTCGTTTCGACGGGGTCGCATTACCGATGCCATACTCCGCGACACACCATGGGCTAATACCGTGGAGGAATTGGTTCTTGGGGCGGCCGTCCTTAAGAGATGGGCTGCTGCCCTAGCCGGCAGTCCGGTGAATTTCCCCGCACTTCGGCGTCTGCATATCTACATCAACGCGTCACTGAAAATCGATGATCACGATATTGACTTGAGTGGCATACAGGCCCCGAACCTCGAATATCTGACCTCATCCGCCGGCTATGCCGCTTCCGGTATTGCAGCGCTGCGCGACCGCGAATACGCGGAACACTGTGCCGTCGCCAACGCCGTTATTACTCGACTTAATCCGCGCATACTCAACCGCTACATAACCGGAACCACACCCGAAGACATCATTGCCGACGCAACCCGTCTTCTTCAGAGCTTTCCTGCGCAAACAGACCTTTCCAAAGTGGCCCTCATGCCCTGGGCGGCCTCGCTCGCCACCCTTGATGCGGTTCTAACCACCGCGCCCAGTCCCGTCGCGCGCGCCATTCAAACCGCATTTCGAGAAATACCATGGGCGGCATGGAATGTCACGCCACGCCGCTTTGGCGGAAGCAACGACCTGTCTACGTTTTCCTCGATAACTCAATCGACCTTTGACGTGATCCGCGCGCGATTCGTATCCGACCCCCGACACGTCGCAGAATACGCCCCCCTCTGCGCCCAGTCTACATATACCGATAGCATGCGGGCTTTTAGCGACTACACAACGCTCATGTTTGCCGGATCGCTGCTGGCGCGTCGCGACGCCGTGCCCCGTTTCAATCTCACTAACGCGCAAGTTGATGCTGCGCGCTTCCTGGTCCGACGGTTTCCCGAAATCCAATCTATGATCTTGCCCTATCTCGCCGCGTCTGTGTTCAACAACCCGATTTCGCCTACCACCCCCTTTCTACCCGAGGATATTTACGACGTCACCGCGGAGTGGATCTGCGCAATGGCACCTGTCATGGTACAGCTCGAGGTTGCCTGGAGTCGCTTCACTTCAGAGCGGGCGCCGCCCGAAACCAGGGAAATTCACGCCTACTTGAGCACGGCAATCGGGCTACCATTGGCGACGCTGCGACCAGACGGGTTTAGCATCGGCACGAACGCCCCAATTGATCCCGCGCGTGTCGACGAGGACGACGGCGCCGTACCGGCACCGGGGTTGTCGCTAACCACATGGGGAGCCGCGGAGACCGCACTCCGATTTTTTATTCAGACCTGGCAGCCGACTGGCTCTATTAACTATCCGCGAGACGACAGTGCAGGAGCATTCACCGTCAAGGTGGCAACGGAATGGACGTGGCTGCTGGGCGAACTTATCCGCGCCAATGTACCCGAACTAATCCGGGCAAGTCGCCGACTCGCTCGCCGTGTGTGGAGTTACCTCTGGCGCCGCCGGCTTGCACCGCCCACCGTGGCAATCTTGTGCGCCATACTCGCACTGAGCGAAACCTCGCCGACCGTTGACGCGCTTGCGCTGAGCTATGCGCAAGAACCTAGCTACTCGAGAGACCACCTTATACACCCCATAGATGGTCTAATGAACAGGTACATCGCCAACCTGGCACGCAATCCTGCATTCAAAACGTTTGCGCGCGCTCACAAGGCGGCGATCGAAACGTGCCTCGGAAAGATCGCGGCGCTGCTCGGTAGTCCGCAGATCGAGCAGTGGTCAATCAATTATCAGAATGGACGCACGGGCCATGGCACCTCGGTCTCCGTCTTTAACGCGACGCAGGACTTTTTTACCAAACTTTTTTCGGCCCCTCAGTAGGGCCCGCCGACCAAGCAACCAAAAGAAACCTCTCCCAACCACCTCGCGCTGTGCAGTAGTAAAGATTTGTTTTTTAAAAAAAAAAGGAAACCGCTTGCCGCCAAGTCCCGTGTCACGCGTTGTAATCTGATTCAAAATTTATATGGCACGGGAAACTCCCTATAACCGGGGTCTGTCGTCACAAGTTGTCAAATCGGTGTATGGCACCCCTCTCACCGCAAACTCAGAGTAAGAAAGCGGAAAAGTCCGAGTACTTTTCCGGGTTCCA
>VFQO010006558.1_pt1 | contig 44877 bp, 69 predicted proteins | sample 3512331 | NCBI WGS metagenome assembly VFQO01 (sample SAMN10412371, study PRJNA504923) | tailings metagenome | isolation source: Replicate 3 from Balatoc abandoned mine | place: Philippines: Itogon, Benguet | collected 2017-08-28 | reverse complement strand
ACCGCGCCCCCCCCCCCCCCCCCTTCCCTCCCCCCCTTCACCCTTCTCCCACCGTGTTCGGGTGGCACATCATCCTTGCTGGTTGCACGCCAGACGACGGTGTCCTGCTCAAAACACTCTCCGGAGCACGCGGGGGCGGTGCCGTACCCTGAAGGCACCAGCAGAGGGACGAGGCAGAATGCAAGCAGTCAGCACACCATGCCGGCCAGCCACACTGCCTGGGCATGGCACAAACACCATGCCGCCGCCGCACTTGCGCTCGCGGCGCCGCGGGCCGTGCGGCAGCTGGGCGGCCGCCCCCACACCCACATGCCGAGCCGGTGCACGCGTTGAGGTCCAGAATCTGCTGCTGGCAGCGCTCGCACAGCTGCAAGGGGGATGCAGGCGAGCTGTCAGCACGTTGCGCCACGTGTGGCCGCCGGTGCAGCATCCCTGCCGCCGCAACACACTCCCAAGCCACCCCAAGAGACTCGCCATCTTGTTGTACGTGCCGCTGCTGCATCTCTCCCCCTCTCCATACCTGTCAGCCAGGACAAAAACACAGGGCTAGGAGGAGCAAGGGCGCTGGAGCGCACGCGGAGCCGCGAATGCGTTTCGGTGGCATGCAAAGGCACGCCGTGGCGCATGCAGGAGCAACTTGCCAGTCTTTCGCGACCAGCGTTTCGCCAATTTCGCAGGCGTCCCGGCAGTCTGTCACAGTGGGATGGGCATGGCAGCGAGGTTGCAAGTCAGGCCTGCGCTGCGCCAAGCCAGCTGCAACCGCCACAAGCACCGCCACCACAGCAAAGCGCTGGCCTCACCTGGGGCGGTGCCGCGCCACGTGTAGGAGCAGGCTGCGCTTTTAGGGCGCCCAGCCAGCGCACACAGCACCTGTGCACGTAGCAGGTGCAAGGGAGAGCGCTCAGCATCCTCCCCCTGTTGTCCACCCCTTCCTTCTCTCTCCTCTCCCTCCTACCTTCCCTCTCTTCCCATGCTCACCTTCCCCTGGCCACTGGCGCAGTACTCTCCGAAGTTAGCCTTGTTCTCCTTATCGCCGATGTAGATCAATCGACTGTAATTCTTAACTGCTCCCTTGCACGCCGGATCACGGGTCTGGGAGCCATCATCGCAAGAGAACCATGTCTTTCTTGGCGACACCCGGCCGCTCAGCGTTGTCCAGCCCGCCGGGCAGCTTTACAGCGGGAGGGGGCGAAGCACAGGGAGGGCTTGGCAGGCTGGACAGGCATACATGGACCATCAAACACACCTGCCGCCTGGACGTACCTGCCGTAGCAAGTTGGAGAAGTACCAAACCTGCAGCAGGTGCGGCATGTGGCACCGTTTATCCAGCTCTGGCAGCACCCCGTGGAACACGCTGCAAAGCACACACTCGGCGTGGGGGAGCCGTGCCCGGCGGGCCAGCGCAACCCCGCGCTGCTGCTTATTCAGCCCCTGTGGATTACCACATGAGGACGGCGTTTCTTGGAAGCCCGGTGCGGCGGCAGGTAACCCTCCACGCCAGCTTCGAATCCGAAAAGAATCGCGTGTCCATCGTTGTCGAGACCCAAAACCAGTTGAGGCCCATTAGCAGCTTGCAGAGCTTTCTGCCAATGCGCTCTGCTGCGGCCTCATTCCCCCGGATCTCCCTGAGCGCATCATAGACAAAGCTGATATCATGGTAGTCTTTGTCGGGGTTCGAGGGCCTGGTGGCAGGGAGCAGAAGGCGACGGCGACCGGTCAGCGGCGGCGGTGGCAGGCGGCGGCGGCCCGGCAGTGAGAGGCTTGCTAGAGGCAGCGGTTGCTGCTGGCGGGGGATAGTATCACCCCGGACGGGTTGCGGACCCCTGGCGCTGTCGCGCTGCAGAGTTTGCGAAGCGGGGCAGGCGGGTGGCGAGTGCCTCCCAGGGGAGGCACTCGCCACCCGGCAGGGCTGCCCTCCCGCAGAGTTCTAGCCCCCTCCCGCCCGCCCGCCTCCACCTGAATGGCTTCCACTCGCGTGCTTGGCAGCAGGCCAGGGCCCCGAGCAGCAGCACAGCCGCTGCCAGCGGCCCGCTCGACCGGCCAGGGGAGCGCCGCATGGCTCGCGGACCAAATCACAAAGCGCACGGCCCTGGAAGTGAACAGAGTGCCTGGGAGCGCCCACCATTACCACTTCTAAGAGGACCCCGCGCCGCCTGCTGTGACGCCCGGTCAGCCTGAGCGCGGCGTGCCGTCTCTTGTGCTGCTTTCGCGGCACGGCACACCTCCCGGACTGGGTTGCAGGGGCAGTGTGCACCCCATTTGATGCGCACGGGTCGGTTTGCCCTCAAGGAGACAGCACATCCACGGAAGTGCACTGGTTGGGGCCCACCCGGTGCTGAGAGGAGCGGCGGGCAGCTCATTAGAGACAGGCAGTCGTAGCCTGCGAGCCCCACTCGGTGTGTTGTACTCCCATGAGACAGGCTGGCTGACCTTCAGCCCCGTGTCCAGAGCCACCACAGAGGCTCATGCACGCACGGTGATTGCAGCAGAGAACAGGGACAGGGAGAGCATGAACCGGACAAGGCGGCACGCAGCTGCGAGATTGGCAGCTGCAAAGACCACTGATGCAAGCGGCTGAATGCTCGCACTTCGTCACAACACCATGTTGCTGAGGGGGCGCCAGAGGATATGCTCGGCAGCAAGTCGAGCACACGGCAGGGCGGCGGCAGGCGGCAGGCAGGGCGGCGGCAGGCGGTGGTGGGCGGGCGACGGCTGAGCAACCCCGCGGCCGGCATGCGCAACGTCAGAACGTCTCTTCCTTGCATGCGAATGCTTTGCATGGCTGTGAAGGCCCGTGCAGCCTTCGGCTCGTGCACACCGGCTCTGTACAGCTGGATGGCGCTGTTTCTGATCCTGCGCCATCCCCACATGAATCTCCAAGGCATCAAAAACCTGCTGCGGGAAGCAGACGTCTTCTCGTGCACCCTGGGCGCTGCCGCCGCCGCCGACCCCTGTGCCGCCCGGTCAGCGCGGCGGGAGCCCTGCCGTTGGAGCCTTTGGGGCCGCATTCTCTCCTCCCCGACACCGTCGGAGTTGCCAGCGAGATGATCACGAGCCTTGCCACGCGGCTGCCCGGCCCCACACAGCCTGTGGTGCGCCGGCCTGCGCCGGCGGGCTGCCTGCCTGCTTTCAGGCCCTGCCGCCAGTGGCACTCACAGGTGGGTGGGGTGTTGCCCTTGGATCGAGGCGCAACGAGGGCGGGTGGGGCCTGCGGGGGTGGCGGGCCAACCTGCCAACCGGCAGCCGACGCTCGCCGCCGCCAGTGCTCGGGGCGCTGCCGCCTCGCGTCTTAGGTCGGGATCCGGCTCGCTCGCTCCTTCCTGTGGATTTCGGCCATCCTTGCAAAATTTAACAACAATCAAGCTGCTGTGATCTACCCAATTTCTCTGTGGCCTCCTGACGGCAACCCCTTGCAGAGCACCGCAGCGGGCAGCGGCCGGCGCTCGGTGGCCGCAGCTGCGGCGGGCAACGGCGCTGGCAAGGTGCGCCCCCCTTCTCCCGCTGCGACTGCATGCTGCGGCCGCTTGGCTGCGGGCCACGAATGCAAGCTGGTTGGTTAGCGACAGTGGGCAGGCTGGGACCACCCAATCAGCGAATTCGCTCGAACCACCATCAACCAGCCCTTGTCTTTAACCCCGCCCAACTTCCACTGCCCTCCCCCCTCCCCCCAGCCGTGGCAGCACTCGCCCGCCTCGCTGCCGCCGCTGCCCTACAGCGTGGCCAGCATTGACGATGCTCTGGCAAGCCTGGACGGCGCACTGCCGGTGGGGGAGGAGGGCGCTCAGCAGTCCAGCCGGGTGCCGTGGGCCCACGAGCTGTCGTCCTCAGAATCCGACTCGGAGCACGGCCTGGAGCCCTGGAAGGTAACTGCTTGTTTACTGGGCGCTTATTCACTCGGCTTATGATATGTGTGCAGCTTGGCGGGAGGGCGAATGCAGGTGGCAGAGTGTGCCGAGTTGTGAGCCTTTCTGGTCTGGCCGCTGCCCAATCGCTGCTGCCCTACTGCGGGGTGCCCGCCACAAGCATTGCAGCCCGGTATCTGGCCTGTGGGCCAGTCGCTTGCTGCTTACTGCTCCCCTTTCTCTTCCTATATGACGGAGGATGACCCCTACTGGACGCCTGACCGGCCCGGGTGAGCTGTGCGGATGGCGGTGCGGCAGCGCTGGGCTTGAAAGCCAATGCATTGGTTAGCAGCGAATGCGTGGATGGGATCGCGCTGTGCTGAACAACAACAAGCGGATGCACCGCCAGCACACGTGCTGCTTGGTAACAAGAGCGCTGGCTTGGCAGCACGCCCACCAGCCCCTGCTGATGAACCGCTCTGCCTCTGGCCTGGCATCTCGCCTGCAGGATGGTGCGCCGCTTCCTCGGCATTGGCGGCAGCTAACACACAGCTGCACTTGGCAAGATGGTGGCAGCCAACGCATGGCAGCGCCTGCAAGGAGATGCTTAAAAATGGATGGGTGGCCGACCAGCAGCGCTGTGCCTGAGGCACTCGCCGGTTCACCGCGGCGCTTGCATGAGCCCTGTATGCTAGTTGCGCACCTGCACTGAGTTTTGTCCTGCACTGAGTTTTGACCAGAGAGAAGCGTATGCACTTTTTGAGAGATGTAAATAGCGGATCTGCTGCTGATCGATGGTCGGTTATGAGACGGACCGGTGGGCCCCGGGGGGCATGACGAGAAAGGCGCCGCCGCCAGCGCACCGGCGGGCAGGTCGCCTTCGCGTAAGGGCCTTTCGCACCCTTTCCTGCACCTTCAGGTCCTCTTCCAGCGGCCGCCAGCGCTCCAGAGGCCTCACGCTGTGCTGGGTGGACGGAAGCGTGGACGGGAGTGGCGGCCGGCCTGCAGGCAGGTCGGCGAGAGCTGTGCTTCGCTGCGATGAACGCGCATCGCCAGCGCGTTGCGGGTCGCTCCTCGCCCGCGCCGGTGCCGGCCCTCCTGGCGGCTGGCCACCAGCGGGGCCCGGTGGTCAGCATTGCTGGCCGCCTTAGCTCCCCCCTGCTGATGCCCGGCCTCTGCTGCAGTGTGGGCCGCCAGCATGGCCACCGTGACAGAGTCCTCCACTGGAGTGTCCTTCCCGGAGCAGCAAACCTTCTGGTGCGGGGGCACGGTGGCGCCACGGCGGCAGTTCATTAAGGCGGTACGAGGGGTGGAGCGGCTCATGGCCGCCCCGCCTGCCCCTCTCACTCTGCAGGAAGAATGGCATGCTGACCTGCGTGGGAGTGGGGCCGCGCATCAAGAAGATAGGGTTTGTCAGTATCAAGGTGAGGAGGAGGGCGTGCAGCAGTGCCAGGCCCGGCGGCGGTGGTGGGGCGCCTCCCCACTAGTATGCACTTGGCACCAAGCGCCAGAAGTCAATGCACACAGCCCATGCGGCCCAGATCAGCTGTGACCCTTGCTGCACTGCCAAGCAGGCTCATCTTGCGTTTGGGTTGTTGAGCAAATCACCCTGTTCTCTTGGCTGCAGGCGTATGCTGTGTGCCAGTACATTGATGTGAAAGCTGCCGCCGCTGCCCTCGCCAAGCCGGGCTGCGAAGCGGCGGCGCAGGCGCTGCTGCAAGGGGGCGCTTTCACTCAAGTGCTGCAGGTGGGTTTGTACGGGTACTGGTCAGCTAAAGGGCTCTGCTTGCAAAGGAACAAACCTGCTGCTGCTTGTTCACACCAAGCTCCCCTTCCTGCCCAGCTGCTGCCACCTGCGCAGCCCTCACCTGCCGCTGCTCATGCCAGCCTGCTGCAGCCCTGGAGGCTGAAACTTGCCAGCCGCGCTCTGCCACGCCCCGCTGCACTGCCCGCAGATGCAGCTGGTGCGGGATGTGACCGGCAAGCAGTTTTCGGACACCCTGGACGAAGTCATGCGGCCGCTGATGAAGTGAGTGCCGCAGCAAGCTGCAGGGCTGGCGCTTGTGTGTGTATGCGGCTGTATAGGTTGGAGGTGAAAGCGAGTTTACTGCCTCCAAGCCAATGTGCTGTACGGACCCGCATGCCACGGCTTGGCCATCAGCTCTCCGCTTGGCTTCCGCACATTGCCACAACTAAACCTCCGCTTGCAGGGGCGACGAGGCTGGCCTGGACACCTGCTGCTACCTGCCTGGCAGTTCCTTCGATGCAACTGCATATTCCTAGAATTTGCTAATCGCAATACGCCGATCCCTTGCTGCAGGGGCGACGAGGCTGGCCTGGACAGCTGCTGCTGCCTTCCCGGCAGTTCCCTTTGATGCACTGCATACTGTTACACTGTTTAAAGCAATTACGCCTATCCCTTTGCTGCAGGGGCAACGAGGCTGACCTGGACACCTTCTGCGCCTACCTGTCTGCCCAGCCGCTGAGCCACGGCACCCAGATCACGTTCATGCGCCACGCGGGTGCGCTGCCGATGAGCCTGCAGGCTGGTTGGGTTGGCAGCCGCCGCCGCCGATGCCGCAGCTTTGCTGTTTGCTGCCGCTGCCCCCCTGTTGCTAAGCGGACGAGCCGCTGATGCGAATGCTTGCTCTGCTCCACTGATGCAGATGGGTCGGTGGATGTGGCAGTGCGCGCAGCGGGCGACACCACGCCCTACAGCCAGGCAAGAAGCGCTGGTTGCACTCGTTCTTCCAGCCCAGACCATCTCATCTCACCTTCAACAACGGGGCCTGCGTTGAGGGGGGGCTGGGACCAACACATCAGCCTCCGGCCGCCAGGGCCAGACTGCTCCTGAGCCGCGGTGTTGCCACTGGATCCCACACCCGCCTCTCGCTGCCTCCCTGCCCTGCCTGCAGCTGCAGCCGGGGCTGACCATTGCTGGGCGGCGGCTGGGGGACACGCTGTGGACCCTCTTCCTGTCGCATGATGGCCCCACCCCTGAGGCTCGCAAAGCCTGGCTAGCAGCCGTTGCCAAGCTGGGCGCCTAGTGCGGCTGGCTGCGGCTTGGCATGTGTGCGTGCATGCAGGCCAGCAGCTGGGCCGTTTCCCGCTCATGAGCGGCAAAGCGGCACAGCATGTGCATGCCGAAACAAGCTAGCTTCGCAGAGGCTTGTGCAGCAAGATTTCGGCTATCACAAACCAACCTAGCGACCCACTAATGTGCATGCCTGAACAACATACTAGCGATGTGGAACACTCGTGCCAACCAGCAAATTTTGGTCTGTGTGTTTTGTACCCCTTGCCATCAACCACTCCCTCCGTACATGCTCTGGTGCGCTGTGCCACTGCCCTTGCAGGTCCGCATTGGGGCCACGCCCTGTTTCCTGTATTGCCCTCTTTCCAGCCAGTAGCCTGCGAACGCCACTCCAAACCACACCTGCCTGATGTAAGCGTTTACATGAGAGCTGCACAGCGCAGGCGCTAGGCTGCCGGACTCAGAACATTGAACACCGGCACACGATTTGCTTGCACCAGCATGTGGCCGGTATCAGGTCAGGCAACCATGCGCCGGGAGCATAAATGTGGCGCCCAACCGCCGCTGCTCAGTCCACGATCTCTAAGGCCAGCCCCTCTGCCTCGCCATAGTCATGCGTGTTGTGGTCCGTCACTGCAATGGGAAAAGAGCGGCGGGCGGGCAATGAGCAAGTGGGCAGGCATGCCTGAGTAGCAAGCGTGCCGCAAGTGGCGGGTACTGAGGGGTAGAGGACACACCGCAGCAGCAGCAGCAGCAGCAGCAGCAGCAGCAGTGCCAGCTGCACAGCACAGCAGCGCAGCAAGCGGCGGGGCTCACTTCAAGCCAGTGATGCAAGCAGCAGCGTGTATGACTGCGGTAGGCATATTAGATTGGCTTGCATCGCAATTGGTGAGCTGCTCACCGTTTGTGTCTGAGAGCTCCAGATTGTAAAAATCAAAGGGACCATCCCCATCGAACAGCGGGCCTGCGCAGGGGAGGAGGGAGGTGATGTACTGCTGCCGCCAACCGAAAAACGATGCAGCTGGGTCGAGCAAGCCAGCGCAGCAGCCACGTGCAGCCCACCCAACCCTAGCACCGGCCACCCACCAGCGTGCCAGGTGCCCTTGTGCATCTTCACAAACACGCCATGTGGGATGCGGAAGGCAGCCAGGTCGGCCTGCAGTGAACCGACAAGCACACGGTCAGGAGTGCGTGCCTGGGCGCAGGGCAAGGCGAGGTGCTTGCGATTCGGCCGGAGAAACCAAGGCGTGCTTGCACGGGCACAGGCAGCCTGCAGGTGTGCCAGGATGTGCAGCCGACCGCACCTGGCAGGGAGAGGCTTCAACCGAGAGCGTGGGGCGCCACGACACTGCCCCCACCTAAACACACCACAAGAAAAGCCGCACCTGGCGGGGGTAAGCTTCAACTGAAAGTGTGGGGCGGGCCACCACCAGGAACCAGGGGCTCGCCGGCTGCGAGGGGAAGCAGGAGTAGTTGTTGAAGCTAATAGCTCAGGGAGGGATCGGGGGCTCGCCGTCTGCAGGCGGTGCAGGACAAGGTGGCAGGAGCTGAGTACTGAGCGGCACATGGCCACAAGGATCTGGAAGCGCCAGCCAAGCAGCCGCTCTGGACAGGAAGGCAGGTCGCATTGCACCGTCGAAATAGCCAGGATGTTGGCCTGGCGCACCCAAACCCTCTGTTACACACACCTGCAGCCCGCCCAGGCACTGTGTGACTTGGGCGTGGTACGTGATTCGCTCGAAGCGGCGGCCGCGGCGCGGCAGGCGCATGATGTAAAAGCGCGGCTGCCCCGCAGACAGGTCCAGCTGCGCATCCTGCTCGTCAAACAGCTTGCCGTCGTCGTTGGCGCCCACCAGCTGCAACAGCATAGCGAAAGGGAGCTGTTCCTTGCACCAAGCTGTCCTCAGGCAATGCAGCAGGGAGCTGCGGTTGAGGAGGGTAAGAGCGATGCACACCCCCAAAACCCTACTGCAAACCACCCAACATGCAGGTTCTTAGCGCTGCGCACCTGCCCAAAGGGCGCAAAGTTCTCTGCAGTGATGTCCACCGCTTGCAGCTGCACCACGCGCCGCTCCTGCTGCTGCGCCGGCTGCTGCCCAGAGGGCGGCTGCTGTGGCCGCTCCTCCACCGCAGCAGCGGCGGCGGCGGTGGCGGCAGCGGGTGGTGTTGCCATGCCGCTGCTGCCCGCTAGTGCCACGGGCAACGATCTCTGGACCCTTGTGAGCCGTCTGGCAGGCAGATGGAGGCGCCCAAGGGCGTTGCAGGCCGCTGTTGGAGGGTGTGCGCTGGTGAAGCCCGAGACGCTGCCCATCGCCCGGTCTAACTGTTTGTGGAGTCGGATCGCAACTTGCAGGCGCGTTGGGGGGCGCTTTGGAGCAAGGCGGGCTGAGACACAGCACACAGCAGGCGCATGGAGATGTCGGCCCGAATCAGCGCCGGTGCAGCGTTTCCGGGGCTCCACGGGTGGCGGACTGCAGCCTGGAGGAGCGCGCAAGGTCAGGGGCGCCACCAAAAGCCCCACCCAGCCGCCCCGCTCCGTAGAGGCCGCCAGAGGCCCCGCTCGCCGGCAGCCTCGCGCTCGGGCATCGCGACGTGGCCATGGCCGAGGCGGCAGCCGCCTGCGGGCTGGTCGGCGCCGCGCCGGCGGCGCCCCGCCGGCAGCCCGTGGCAGCCCGCCGGCAGCCCGTGGCACGGCGTGTGGCGGGCCTGCGCTGCCGTGCCGCCGCTGGCGATGGCGTGCCCACTCCCACCCCGATGGACGTGCTGCGCAACGATGTGTGCTTCCTAGAAGACCTGCACGGCGAGCTGGTGGAAGCGCACCGCTCCGCACATGACGAGGTGCGGAGAATGTTCAAGCTGCTCGCATTTGCGAGCGAGAGGCGGCAGCAGCACACACAAGCTGTGCCTTGTGTAGTTGTTGCGCTGGGTGCTGCGTTCATGTGTTGCACTGCATTCATGCTTTACCAGCTGCTGCCCTGCTCACGTGCGCGCATTCACGCATCGGTGCCCGCGCTGTGACAGCTGATGCTCTGCACACAAGGCGCCCTGCCTGCTGTCACTCTTTGTGCTTAATTTGTTGACTGCTGTGCTGCTGCTGCTGCTGTTTTGTTGGTTTGCAGGTGGTGGCCGTGCTCAACCCGATTGCCGGGGAGCAGATGCAGCGGGCACTTGAGGAGCAGATTGCTGGGATGCAGGTGCGACAGCAGGGATACCAATGCTGCGGTTTGGAGCTGTAGGTAAATCTGCTGCTGCCGACCTGCACCAGCAGTGTGTGGCTGCCGGTTTGTGGCGTCCTGCAGGCCGCCGCACTACTTGCAACGCTGTTGGGCCGCATTGCAAGTGACACCCCTCCCTGCTGTGCCCCTGCCATGCAGGCTGAGCTGGCGGCGGCGCATGTGCAGATTCACCGCAGCGAGGGCCGCTTGCGCGACTCAGTGGCAAACCTGACAGAGCTAGAGCAGAATGTGCGACGGTCGTTTGGGCCCGGCTCCTGGACAGAGGGGCCCACAGTAGCGGCAGTGGAGGCACGCGCAGCGGCAGCAGCGCCGGCGGCAGCTGCCGTGGCCGAGGCAGCCGCGTCTGCGGCCGCCCCGGCCACTGCCCCAGAGGCCGCCCAGCAGCAGCAGCGGCCGGCGGCGCCGGCGGCGCGCGCTGCGCAGCCGCGCAGCGGCAGCCGGCCGGGGCTGGCCAGCCGCGGCAAGCCTGGGCTGGTCATTCCGGAGCAGCTCAAGGACTTTTGGTTCCCAGTCGAGTTTAGCGCCAGCCTGGTGGAGGACCGAATGGTGCCCTTTGAGCTGTTTGGAGACGTGAGGCGCTGCTGCCGCTGTGTGTTTGTGTGCCGCTGTGTTGCACGCGTCACTTTTTGGTGCTTTGTGCTGTTTCGCCGCTTGGGCTGCTGCATGCCTTGCGTGCAGCTGCCTGCATGGCACTTGTGCTGCCATCCAGCGCTGGCTTGCTGATCTGGAACATTCCTGCAGATGTGGGTGCTCTTCCGGGACGAGAGCGGCGCGGCGGCGTGCGTGAAGGACGAGTGTGCGCACCGCGCATGCCCACTCTCGCTAGGATCGGTGGTGGACGGCCGCCTGCAGTGCCCATACGTGAGCTGGGAGGGGTTTGAGCGCATGCCAGTGCGGGAAAGAATCATAGTGCACTAGTGCACGCTGGGCTAGAGCAGCAGCAGCAGCGTCAGCCAGCCCACTGTGGCCCGGAGCTAGCTGTGCAGCTGGTGCGCACAGGCTGCATGCCTTGCCGATCGCTGAACGGCAAGCGCTCGCAGGGGTCTGACCCATGAGGTGTGTGCCCGCATTTCCGCGTGTGCAGCACGGCTGGGATGTGAACAGACAATTGTGGCTTGCTCCACAGTTGTGGCTTGCTCCCGACCCCTCTGAGACTCACACACACTGACACTCCGTGTGCACATTTCTCCCTGCGTTGCAGCACGGCTGGGAGTACGACCGGGAGGGCGCCTGCACCAAGATGCCGTCCACCGCCTTCTGCAAGGTGTGTGGGGGCTGCTTGGCATCCTGCGGCCGCTTGTCCCAGGCTTGCCAGCTTGCGCCAGCTTTCTGGATGCATGTTTGCACTGCCCACCTGCCGCTGATGCCGCTGCACCTGGAAGCATGCTGCAGCTCAAGCAGGCTGGCTTGTCATCCCCGCCTCCCATTTCGTGCCTTCTCTAGCTCACCAACCCATGCTTCGAACTCCAACTTCACCTCTACAGGGCATCAAGGTGCAAGCGCTACCGGTGGCGGAGGCAGACGGCCTCGTGTGGGTGTGGCCGGGGCGGCCAGAGGCACACGCTGATGCTGGCCCGCCGCCACCGCTGGCGCGGCCCCCGCCTGGCTTCGAGGTGCGTGGCAGGGTAGGAATGCCATTGAATGCTGGGACGAAGTGCCTTGCAGATAGCAGTTGCAATGCTGTGCGGGTTTAGTTGATGTTTTCGCCGGTGCCTGCTGCTGTACCTGCTGCAGCGGTGCATTTTGTACGTGTCAGTGTGCTTGCTCCCCTCCCTCTCCTGCCAGTTCAGCACTTGCCACCTGGCTAAAGGTTCCGTACTATTTGCCTGCTGGCTGCAGGTGCACGCGGAGCTGGTGCTGGATGTGCCGGTTGAGCACGGCTTGCTGCTGGAGAACCTGCTCGATCTGGTGCATCTCTCTCATGTTATGCTGAAAAGCTACGGCTATGGGGTGTTCTTAGCCTGCGCTGCTGCGGGCGCCGCACTGCTGTACACAAAGGCGTGCTGCCACAATTTCACTCTTGCCTAGCCGTGGCTGCCCATGCCCCATGTGTGCCCCAACTGGGCCTCAAACTGCCTGCCTCTGGTGCCTGCGCAGGCGCACGCCCCCTTCACGCACACCACCACCTTTGCCAAGGGCTGGCCCGTGCCAGGTGAGGCTAGGCTAGGCTAGTTCAAGCCTGGCTGTTGCCCATCCTGTTGGTGACGGCACGAGCCCCTGCCTGTTGTCTACCATGCTGCGTGCCTGGCTGCCGCTCTGAGCGCCTGCACAGCAGCACCTTCCTAGCCCCGCTTGCCCCGCCGCGGCCCCCACAATCACTTCCAGCCTGCCGGGCTGCCGCCGCGCTGCCACGTTGTCCGCCCCCTCTCACTGCCGCACCGCAACCCTGCCATTCACAACAGATGTGGTGCGGTTCAACGCGGCGCGGCTGCTGGGCGGATCCTGGGAACCCTACCCAATCGACATGGAGTTTGGGCCGCCCTGCATGGTGCTGTCGACGATCGGTGAGTGGCATGGAAGCGCCCTGTGTGGGCGGCTGCCGCTGCCGCTGCCGCCGCCGCCGTGATGCAGGCGCGAGCTCAGCATCATCTGGTATATTCTCAGTCGTATCACTTTTCGCCAGCCCCTTAGGGGTTGGAAAAGCAGTCTGCTTGTACCGCAGCGTGCAGCGCCAAATTCCAGGGACACTGACCGCCTCGTGTGCTCCCCTCCTGCCCCTACTGTTCCCCACGCTTGTCAGGCCTGACCTCGCCCGGCAAGATTGAGCGGGGGGCGCGGGCTGCCAGCTGCAAGAACCACCTGCACCAGCTGCACGTGTGCTTGCCCAGCAGCGAAGGTGCGGCTGCATGGGTGGGGCAAATGTTAGCATGGGCTGGAACCCACACTTGATCCTGTATGTGGGCGCGGCAGCTGCATACGTGCCTGCCCAGCAGCGAAGGCGCGCCCGCTGCTACTGCTGCTGTTGCTACTGCTGCCGCTTGCTGCTGGGAAGAGACACCAGCAGCTTGCCTGGCCTTGGGAACCACGCACTTTGGGACCCAAGTTCTTTGGCCTGACTTGAGACCCCTTCTCCATCAACTTCAGGCCGCACGCGGCTGCTGTACCGGATGTCCCTGGATTTCCTGGGCTGGACGCGCAGCCTGCCTGGCATCGGCGCCTTTTGGAAGAGCATCGCCGAGCAGGTGGGGGGCCGAACTGCAGGGTTGACAGTGTGTCGCGAGCACGTGCCTTGTGTTCCTGGGCCAGCAGGGGCGGCAGTGGAGGAGGGCAGGCGCGCATGATCCCTTATAGCACATGCCTGGGCCCTGTGGAGTGGCCTCCCTGCACTTGATCGCTTTTGATGACCCCTTGATCCGCTGCCTATGAAACCATCCCTCAATCGTGCAGGTGCTGGGCGAGGACCTTGTGCTGGTGAAGGGCCAGCAGGACCGCATGTCGCGCGGCGCAGGTGCGTGTTGTGCCAATCCTGGGCAACTGTTGTGCTCGCGGAGGGCGCTGCTTTGGAATGCTGCCCACATGTGTGCACATGCTGGCGTGCTTGGCGTGCCGCTCGTGCGTTGGTGGGGCGCAGCCAGCTGCCACACAAGCTGAGGCCCGCTCTGCGCTGCTGTGCTTTCCATGCACCGCTGTGCCTGTTTGCACTGCTGCGCCCCTCGTGCCATGTTTGCACCACCTGCCTCACACCCTGCAGATGTGTGGGCCAACCCAGTGTCCTACGACAAGCTGGGAGTGCGGTACCGGCGGTGGCGCAACTCGGGTGCGAAGGGGGGGGGGGGGGGGGGGGGGGGGGGGCACATCGAATTCTCGTGGGGCATGCGGCGGACGTTGGGGCGCCTTATTCTCCCATGGCCCAGATGGCCAGGAAAACATCCCGTTTCTGTTCCGTTTCTGTCCTTTGGGAGGTCAATGCACACTTTGCCAAAGAAACCCAGCCTCGGCAGCGCGCCCAGGCGCGAACTGTTCCGCGGCCTAAGCGCTCAGGCCCGCACCCTCGTCCAAGGTCTTGGCAACCGCACCGGCTGCATCTCAAAAGATACTAGCCGGCGCCCGGCCGCCGCCCGAGGGCAGCCCGGGCCAGTGGGAATTAGCGCGCCTCGTGATCGCAAACCGGCGCGGCAGATCAGCCTCCTGATCGCCTTGCACAAGCCTCAAGACTCGCCCAGAGCCTGGCGGCGTAGCTGGGCTTGGCCCCCAGCACTTGCCGCCCGAGCGGCGGCGGCGCCTGCCGCAGGCGGCGCCTGGCAGCCAGGGCAGCCGCTGCACAGCCTCCCCTCCAGCAGCTCTTGCACCAGAAGAGCGGCAAATGCAAACTTTGCTCCAAGCTCAAGTAGTCAGGGAGCTCTGGAGAGTAGCCGGGCAGGGCTGGCTGCTCCGGCGGCCTGCCGCTGCCACCGTGCGCACACGCCGGCGGCGGCAGCGGCAGGCATGGCGCAGCGCCCAAGGCAGTGCAGCATACCACCTGCTGCTTGCCTCTGGGAGACATCATAGTCCATTAGTCAAAGTGAGGAGGTGGCGGCAGTAATGGACACCGCAGTGGAGCTGCAAGCCATGGCGCTGCAGACGCGCCGCCTGCCGCCGCCCGGGGCGGCAGCAGGCGGCAGCAACGGCCGACCCTGCCGCTGCACTGAAAAGTGTTGTCACATTCATCGAAGGCTTTCTGGGTTTGCAGCGGCGCCAAAAGCGCACGGTGCAGCCCGGCCGACCACGCGGCGCGCGTGTCGCCCCCTCTCCTGGACCCTCCCCTGCCTCAAAAGGCCTTTTTGAGTGCACTGAGCGAGAATTTGATGCGACAGGGCAGGGGCGCTGCGGGAGGCACCGCCCCCAGATTCGGGTGAACAGCACTGACAATTCGTGGGGGGGGGGGGGGAGGGGGGCGTGCCGCTGCATAGGCGCGGCTCAGAGCAACGCACTGCTGCCCTTTGCGCGTGCAGCCTGCAACCGGCTGCTGGTTCGCGCAGCGGTCCAGGAACCAACTGCTTTGGCCCACTGTTTTGCCTGACATCTCCTTCCATTTGCCCTCCTTGTGCAGTTGCCTCTGAGGACCCGGCAGCGCGGCAGCAAGCGGAGGCCAGCCTGCGGCAGATGAGTGCGGGCGACATTTTTGCGCCCACTGGCGGCCAGGAAGAGGCGCGCTGAGCGTGTCGCGGCTTGGGGCATTGCCGAAACAGCTTGCAACCATGTGGATCCACAAAAGGAGCCGTGCAGTTGTGACGGCCTGCAAGAGTGCCGCTGAGGCGTAAGCCGCTGCAGCCGTCTGCTCCTGTGCTGCTCCCCGCCCTTGTTGCGCCATCCCATCCGATCATCCGATCTAATACACCCAGTTGAGCATTGCTACTATTCCTTGCCTGAGAAGATTCGCCCTTGAGTGCTCGCTCGGCAGCGGCTGATGTGCCAGCCCTGCGCTCGCTTGCTCATTTCTGCTCCCCCTTCAGCCTCAGCCCTCCTGCTGCCCCCCTCCAGTTTTCGCCGGCCCTCTCTGCCTTCCGATACCTGCCTGCCTCAGTCCGCCAGGCGCCAAGCCAACAAACGAATCTGCTTCAATTGTTTGAAGCCGTTCCCAATCTGTGATTCAGCCCCCTTGTAAGCCAAACTCTGTAGCTAGCGCTTCTGCGCAGGATGCACATCGCTGCTGGCAGCAGCGGCGAAGCGCGCCGTTTGCCCGATGCGGCGGGGAGTGTCTGCCCATAGCGGTTCCGGAGTGCTGATCGTTCATGTTGACGCTCAAGCGCACTCGTCCGGCGCACAGAAGCCTTACAGAGCCCTCCAGCGGCGGCCCCTGAACACACCCTCCCTGCACACTCAGCTGCAGCCGACTTTGTGCCCTCGAACTGATCCACTCGTTAAGCGCACCTTTCGCAGCAAGCAGCGCGGGTACAGGGGGCCGGTTTCGGCCGGTCGTCCTTGCAACTCCCTGGTGAGCGGTCCAGCAGTCTTGCAGCATGTATTGAACGCATGATGGTCTATATAGACGGCGATCTCGGCTGCATGCGGCCATTGCACTGCGCCGCCACCGCCGCCGTCGACGCTCCACCATCATGCGACCTTCCCCACCGCCCTGGCCGTGCAGCCGGCATGAACGGCAGCAGCCTGAAGCGCAAGCTGGCGGATCAGCCGGAGGACGCAGCAGGGAGCGCTGAGGGCACAGAAGGAGCAGGGCAGCAGCCAGGGAAAGCGCAGGAGTTGAGCGGCCCTCTCAACGCAGCGCAGCAGCAGAAGAAACAAAGAGCGCCGCCGCAGCTGGAGGGAGGGGAAGAGCACGGGCAGCAGCCAGCAGCGCAGCTAGTCCAGCACCCAAGGCAGCAGGATGGCCAGCAGCAGCATGCGCCGCAGGCTGCCGGCAGGCACCAGCAGCTCGAGGAGCAGCCGGCGCCACAGCCCGGGCGAGCGCACGAGCAGGCAGCAGCCAGTGGGCCGAGAGCGGAGCAGGCTCTGGGCCCACAGACCGTGCCGGTCCCAGAACAGGCATTCAGGTCACAGCGGCAGCAGCAGCAGCAGCAGCAGCAGCAAGGGCCGTGTCTGCAGCCTCAGCAGCAGCAAGGGCGGTGTCTGCCGCCTCAGCAGCAGCTAGCCCAGGGCCTGCCACTGCCGCCTCCCCACTCAGCGCCATGGCAGCAGCCTGCTGTGTGGCCAGCAGCAGCGCCAGCACCCGGCTGGGTGCAGCAGCCGGCGCAGCTGTGGGAGCAGCAGCAGGCTCAGCAGCCATTGCTGCCCTCGTGGGACCCTTCAATGGGCCCTGCATGGGACCCCGCATTGCAGCAGTGGGCTGCCGCCGCAGCGGTAGCATCCGCAGTAGTGCATGCGCCACAGCATGCGCAGCAGGCACAGCAGCAGTGGCCCAGCAGCGCTGCTGTGGTGCCCTCCCTTCAGGGGCTCGGCTGGCATCAGCCGCAAGCGGCAGCCCTGCAGCAAGCGCACCCAAGCATGCCGCAGCAGTCCGGCCTGCAGCAGCAGCAGCAGCCAAGCGTGCAGCAGCAGGGCTTGCCCCAGCCGCCACAGGGCCAGCCGCAGGGGCAGGTGCAAGCGCAAGGGCAGCGGCAGTACACTTCTCGGGGCCATGGGCAGCAGGGCTCAAAGCTGCAGCGGGACGTGCCGCCGGGAGGTCCAGCAGAAGCGCTGCTCCGCCTGGCGGTCCGCATTTGCTGGTGCGCTGGAAAAGCACTCAACCATGCAACCATGCGGCTTGGCTTGCAGGGGCCCAAAGACTAACCGCCTGCAGGAGCCGCACCTGCTTTCTCAGCTTGTTTGGTCACATGGCGGCTGCTTGCAAGCGCCGCTGATGGCAACCCCCCCCCCACCCCCCACCCCCCCCACCCCCCCGTATTATTTGCGCCCCCTGCAGCCAGCGGTTGGGACTTGGCGAGCATGATGGCAAGCAGCTCGGCAAAGTGCTGGAGGAGCTTGATCGGTGAGCAGCCTGGGAAGCTGAAGCGTGACACTGCTGCTGCGAGGTGAGGGTGGCATATGCTGCAGCAGGGGGTCAAGCAGATGAGCTTCAAGAGGGAGCTGTTGTCAAGCTTGGCCCCACGGCACCAAGACACCACGGTACCGAGTCCCACCACCTCCCACCCACACTCCACCACCGCAGCAACTGGAAGAGTGGCACGTGCAGCGGGCACAGCGTGTCGGTGCTGCTGAAAGAGCTAACCCCACTCCCATTCCACCTATTGCCCCACATCTCCACCACCGCAGCAACTGGAAGAGTGGCACGTGCAGCGGGCACAGCGTGTCGGTGCTGCTGAAAGAGCTAACCCCACTCCCATTCCACCTATTGCCCCACATCTCCACCACCGCAGCAACTGGAAGAGTGGCACGTGCAGCGGGCACAGCGTGTCGGTGCTGCTGAAAGAGCTCGACCGGCGCGGCTTGGTGGTCGCACGAGAGGAGACCAGCGGCGGCAAGCGCATCTGTTACTTCCGCAACATTGCGTGCTGAGCTGAACAACATCCGTTGTTAAACATCCGCTGTTAAACAAAACATCCCAATGCCTGCGATAAATAGGCACGAGGTTGCGCAAATTCTCGCCAGGAAGCCAGGCATGCACCTGGCTGCATGCGTGTGATGATGACAATCAGGAGCACAGTGGGTTCATGAGGGTTGCGCGAAAAAATGAACATACAATAAGGCTCACAATGAATTAGTGGGCAGTGCTGGAACACCGTTAATGGGCTCTACATTGCCTGGTGCAATAGCATTGCTGCTCCGCTGCGGTCGCTCGCACACACACGGCTGTGCGGCGTCACAACTGCCGCATGATCTATGTGTTTAGTGCTAATTCAAGCTTGCTCACACCCGGCTGTGTGGCTGCGCTGCCATCGCACCCTCAGCTGGCGGCAGCCGCTTGGCGCAAACCATGTAGCGGGAGGGTAAGCTAAGCCCTGCCAGCGTGTCCGGCTTGCCGGCCGCTTCCCGAACAAATGCGGGCGACTCAAAGCGGTCGCAGCGGTCGATGAAAAACTCCAGGCAGCGCGGGTGCAGCTTGAGCGCTTGCAGGACGGCGGAGGCCAGCGCAGCCTCGCTGCCGGCCGCCACAGCTGCACGAGTGTGGAGGCGGGGTGGGGGACAGCACAGAGCTTGGGTGTGGGCGGGCAGCGCACAAGTTTAGAGCTGTGTAGGTGTGGCCAGTGTTGCCTTGCGAGCAGCAGGGCGGCAGCTGTGGGTCGAGCCGCGTCAACAACCGCTCGACACAGGCAGGGACACGCACAAATGGTGCCATTCCCGCGGAGGGGTCACTTGTTTCTGTCAAACGTGGTTTCTGTGAAACATGTCACCCACACTGCAGCCAAGCCACCCCCCAGCGCACCTGCAAGCCACACCTCCTGCTGCCGGTCGGAAGCGCTGAGCCACTTGCTGCGACGAAGCACCATGAACGCCGCATCCACTTGCAGCTCCGCGCTGGGGCTGCCACTGCCACTGCCACTGCCGCTGGCACTGCGGCTGCCGCTGTCACCGGTGCCATTGCTGGGTGCACTGTCGTCCTGCACACTGGGCGCTGCGCCCGCGCCCGCGGCGCCAGCGCCGGCACCGGAAGCACTGCTCTCGGGCGGTGGCAACACCCACACATTGCCCTCGGATGCAGCCTCCTCCACATCCTCTCCATCCAGCGGCAGCAGCTTGAAGTCCACTGGCGCCCAGCTGAAGGCTGCTGAGCTGGCGGGGCAGCCGGCGCGCGCGGCGCGGTGGCGCCGCAGCAGGCTGTGAACCTCTGCAAGCTCTGAGGCCGAGGTGCAGGCCTGCAGGGGTACACGCTGTTGGTGAGTTGATTCACCAGCTGAAAAAGCAGTTTACGTTTGCCACGACGTGCAAGGGTTTTCACTAGGCACCAACAGGGCATGGCGAGCGCACATTCAGGCTCCAACCAGCAGCCAGGGCAGCTGAGTGCCAGCAGGGCTGGTGTGCAACATCAAGCGGCAGACTAGGCCCCCACACACAGGGCCCGTGCTCTGAACATGTACAACATGCCCCTGAGAGACAGGCTTGCTGACCTGCCAGCGAGGGTGCAGGCCAGGTGCCGCAGCCGCTACCGCCTGCAGGTGCGCAGCGGAAGCTGGGGGCAGGGCGGCCAGCAGCGCGGGCTGCTGCTCCTGCTGCTGCTCCAGCAGCCGGGTGGCCGCCTGCACAACCTCCAGCCTGCATGCAGTACAGGTTGCAGCAGCAGAATATGGTCAGCAGTGCATCCTGGGGGCAGGGAGGCAGCAGCACCTGCAGAGGCAGAGGCGTCGGCAGCGCGAGCCTGCGAGGGCAGGGCACACGCATGCAACAGAGACAGACCCCTGCGCACTGACATGCTGACAGCTGAATGCCAGTGGTACCAGCAGGAGCTGCCCACCGAGGGAAGATGTCGACCTCGCAGAGCGTGCGCCAGCCCTGCCGCTCGAACAGGCGCATCATGGCGGTGTTGGCCAGGATGGTGGTGGACAGCAGCCAGCGGAGGGCGGGATACTGCCGCCGCCCGGCCGCCTCGGTGTGTGCCTGTTGGGGCAGGGCAGGTGGGTGGCAGCCTGAGGCGGTTGCCCATGTGCGGAACGGTGCGCAAAGCAATGCTGCGGCCCAGCAGCGGCGGCACATGTTTCGAGCGTGAGCCAGGCCAGCATTACCCGCTGCTCTGGTGGCCTTCAAGACAGACCGTCCCCCTCGCCGATCGTGCCCCACCCCTACCAGCAGCAGGGCGCCCAGGCCGCAGCCACGTGCGGCGGCCAGCGTGCGTGCTCCCCACACCCACAGCGCGTCGCCGCGAGGCTGGCAACAGATCAGGGATTCGGGTGCTGCCCGGCCCTCGCGCTGGGCCACCCACACACGGGTGCCCGGCTCCGCCATCTGTGCTGCCAGGTACTGAGGGAGCGGGTCGGTGCCGCCGTCTGCAGCAAGGGCGGGAGGCGACGTTTGGTGCAGCGCTTGTGGCGGCGGCGACGGCAGTGGCGGCGGCGCGGCGTCCATGGCGGCGCGAGCTGCGAATCCCAACTCACAGACGTCTCGGCACATATCCACGACGGCCGGGTGGTCTGCAGCCGGGTCGTAGGGCCGCGCCCGAGCCCGCACGGCCTGCGGCATGGCTGCACGCTGCTCCTGGTTCCGAAACTCAATAGGAGACGGGTGATGAATGCAAGCTGACGCACTGCGCCCCGTCAGCTATAGGGCTCAGGCGCGCCGCCGCCGTTCCGGGCGCTCAGCGGCACCTGAGCGGCACCACAGTGCGCCGACAACGGCTGCAGCCATCTCTTCAGCTGTCTGCCCAGCCTCTGTGCGAGCCGTTGCAGGCGCCCCTGCACATGATTGTGCCAGCGTTTGACCGCAGGCATCAATGCAAAGGTCTGTGCTTCGTCCTTTACCAAGCTGGCCCGGTTCATCACAAACAGATTAAAGCCAAAGCAGGCATTAAGTTGGCCACACACAGATGCACAAATCTTGTATGCGCAGCCGGATAACTTGAAAGGGCAAGCATGCAAGGGCTGCAGGCCCGCGGCAGCTGCTCACATCTCGTCACCACTGTCGCTCTCCCCATACTCCTCCAGCAGCCATGCCTTCACAGATTCACCGTCAGCGATGTCGGGGTAGTGGCCATTGTTGGGTGGACAGCCAAGTCGAATGTATAACGTATCTCGCACAGCGGTATCGAAGCATTCGCCGTGGCCAGCGTTCTCGACTTCCAACAGCTTTGCCATCACGTAGGGCCACTGCTTTTCAAATGGAAATCCAATGGCCTTGCGGAAGACGTCGTCAACAAGCGCATTCCCTTCCAAGCTGAGCATTTGCCAGTTGGGAGGGCCGCGGGCGAGCCAGGATGCCAGCTGGCTGCCCTCATCGTTTTCGGCCCAGTCGAGCACGCGCTTGCCAGCCACAGCCTGAAAGTGGGGAGGTAGAGCTCTAGGGTGTGTTGGAACGAGAGAGATGCCGTGCTTGGCTACCTGGCAGCAGAAACCTCATGGCCCACAAATCCTGCGGGCAGCAGTTCCATCTCACCTCCAGCTCACAGGTCAGGACCTTCTCTCGCCCGCCAGGCGTGCGGACGGAGAGGGTGACCTCCCACTTGCCACCGCCTGTGCTGCTGCTCCCGCCACTCTTCTCAGCCCGTGCTGTCAGCAGCCGCAGGCGCCTGCTGGCGGCGGCAGCGTCACTGCCCGGGTGGCTGTAACCGGAAGCGGCAGCCGCCGCCGCTGGAGTGCGGGAAGCGCTCCTGATTTTGGTGTGTGACGCCACAAGTTGCAAGCCTGCCCTGGCCAGCCATGCATGGCTGCATTGGCGCGGCGGCGACTGGGATGTGCTGCAGCATGCTGTTAGTGGCGCTGGCGCTCCCTCGTCATGGTACAACTTCAGAGGCTGAACAGTCGGAAGAAACGTCTACCTGCCTTCGTTCCATGCTGTTTCAGCCGGGCGAGCCTGCCAGGCAGCAGTGCTGCTCGGCAGGTCAAGGGATATTTGACGTGTCCAGCTGGCGGTATTTCCCATGGCCCGGGATTTCAAGGGGGATGTAGCTACGCTCATTGGCTCCCAGCCATTCACCTGCACTCTTGGGGGATATAGAGGCGGGCTGACTTACAGCAATAAGATGCGTGTAGTAGCGGCTGCCTGGCTTGCCATTCTGGGCTGCTGCGCCCTCTGGGCGGCCCCCATCCTGGCCCAGCGTGGTCCCCATCAGGCCTCAAACGTGCCCAATGTCGTTCTTCCAGGGCCGGTGAGTCTAGCGCTCCGCTCGGAAGGGTGGTGCGCGGAGCAGGGGGTGTGGCCGCCCCGCAGCAGGGCTTGCTGCTTGCTCAAAGCGCGGGGCTGGCAACTCCGAGACACATAAAAGGCCATGCTGAGCTCCATTTGTGCCCCGCTGATCTCTGCTTGCAATGCCGCCGCCGTTGCACTTGGCGGACGGGTCACATGTGCAACCAGCCGCGCCAGTGTTGGCAGGTCAGCTTGATGTACCCATGCCGACCCCTTTCCTTCCCCCGGCAGGCCAACAAGACGACCTTCATGTTTGTTCAGACGGCCAGGGGCTGGCAGGTCAACCGCCGCACGCGCTGGAGCACCGACTACTCGCTGACGGTCAGCCGCGGCCTGCACCCATGCACGTGCATGCGCATGCTGCTGAGGCAGCAAGTAGCAGCTGCACCTGCTTGCATGTGCAGCTCCATGCGGGCAATGGATGACGGTGCCCACCCACGCCTCCTTGTTAGGCCCTATGAGCGCAGCTTGCGGCTGCCTGCTTGACATTGGCAAGGTTGCAATGCAATGCCGCCTCCGCACATGCTCCCACCCACTCCTCCTCCCGTCCCGCCGCCCTCGTGCAGCTGACCGACGTGAACCCCGACACCGCCTTCTTCAGCGACCGCCCGCAGCGCATTGCGGGCGTGGGCGCCAACGAGAGGATCCTGCAGGGCCTGGACCCCACGCCCGCCAACCCCGTCAACGCCGCCCTGGTCTTCACTGCTGCCAAAGGTGGGGGAGGGCTCTGCCCATGCTAGCGCTAGTGTGCTGATCATGATATCAACAGCTGTCAGCATGCTATGCTGAGCCCTGCGGCGGGCCTCGCCATGGCGCAGCACCTGGCCAAACCCCAAAAGATCTGCTGCTGCGGCTGCTGTGCATGCCATGCTAGTAGTGCACAATGTGAGCGTGAGAAGCACAGGTGGTCTGCCTGCATGTCACGTGCCCAGCTCACTCCGCTTGTGTTTCCATCGGATGATGCATGCGCGATGAATCGCCGGTGGGCATGGCTCGCCCCTCTGCCCTGCGCAGGTGCCGCCAAGGCGGTCCTCGTGGAGCTGACGTCTGGCTCCTACAGCCGACGCTCCAGAACGCTGACCTACACTGCCAAGCCCCTGCCGCTGACCCACCCCTTGGGCAAGACGATCAAGGCCGCTGGGCTGCAGACCTTGAGTGAGAGGGGTGGCGGGAGGGGCAGGCAGGCAGGGCAATCTTGGCGCCGCTCCTGCGCCGTGCTTGGCATCCATTTTTTTCCCTAGGTAGTGTCACGCGGCGGCAGCACATGGCAGCTTGTGCTCGCAGGCTCCTGAGGATTGCTGGCGGGAACTGACTGAGCGCTGCTGCCGTGTTGTGCCTGACTGTTGCCCCTGCCCACCACCCCCCTGCTGTAAAGCCCGGCAAGGTGAACGATGGTGTCTCGCTGTTCCTTGACGATTGGTGAGCTCCTTCCGCGGCTGGTTGAGCTTGCTAGAGCCGCCTGCCCATGGCAGCCATCATCAGCGCGGCCTGGGTTTTGGCGCTCGCTGGCATGCAGGCCTGCTGCTGGCAGCGCCCATGGCCCACCATGCTGTTTTGTTTCCCTCCCTGCCTACAGCGGCCCTGGAGCCATTGTCATGTGCCAAAAACCGGCAGGCAACACATGCGGCACCATTTCTGTGCCCACCTGCACCAACTCACTCTGTGCATCTCTGGGTTGGGCATATAATGGGTACTGCCCCGTGTGCCAGCCATGCGGCTCCGTTGGGTCACTCAGCAGCTACCAGGACGAATGCAATGTCTTCGACTCGATCTCGACCTGCTGCCAGGGCAACTGCTCGCCGCAATGGACGCTGCTGGGCAACTATGCTTCGTGACGAGGGACGCGCACATCGCGCCGCCTGCCCCTGTTTCGCTGGAACGCCGCCCCACTCCGGGATTCCTTGTCCTCCATACTTATGCCATACACAGTGTGCTGGTTTGCGGCACACAGACTGCCAGCTCCCATGGAGCTCCTGCACTCACTGCGGTTCCCTCTGGCACACGGTTGCGTCCCTCCCATATGTGACTCTGAACGCCCCTGCTGGGCCGCCTGCACCCTCTGCTCCCCAAAGCCCGCATCTCCCCTGCCTCACACACACCGCCTCTCTCGCGCCAGCAGCGCACCTGGCATCGCTGCATGCCCTCTCTCAGAGTGCTGCTGCTTCGGGCATTTGAAGATAGTTGACGCTCCCAAACCTCCCGCAGACTGCTGTGAAGCATTTCAAAGCTTGCTGTTGGGGCGGCTGCCACTGCCGCAGCATCCGAAGACCCCAGCATCCGCCGATCCACCTGCAACTGCCGCCGCTTTGCAAAAGCTGCACCCGACTTGCGGGGGACTTGCCAGCGGGACGGCGGATTATTGCAAGGGGCCGGACAAAAGGGCAGATTCGGAGCAGCGCGCCATCCAAGCAGCTGCTCAAGACATGTAGAGTGCAGAGGAGGAGTGGTGGGAGTGGGCAGATGACGTTTCAGGTTTCAGGGTGACAAGGGGAGGGTGTCAACAGATCATATGGCGATACAAGGCACACAGGACGGCCGTGGAAAACTGAGAGTTGCTTGGAAAGAGAGGGAATCATTTCCAAGGGGGAAACGGGTTGGGTTTGGTGTGTTGGACAGGCATGCGCTTGTTGTTGGGGCGTGTTCAAATTGTGATGGGTCACGGGTCCCCACCTTCTCGTTGAAAGTGCTGCAGCGTTCCGCTCGCTCGCTCAGGCGGCAGCCGCCGCCTTTATTGGCTCGCCGCCGCAGCCTTCAATGGCTCACCTCCGCGGCTTATTGGCTCACCTCGCCGCCTTTATTGGCTCACCTCCGCGCCGCGCGAGCCGCCGTCAGCAGAGGACCGCCCTCCAGAGTACCGCACCGGCACTACCACAGCTCCGGCCTCCAGAGCGCCTCGCCCGCCCTCCAGCCGCTGCATCACCTGCGCCGCCTGCTTGGCAGATGAGGCAAGGCAGGCACGCAGGGGCGAGGGTGACTGACCAGCGTGCTGCCATGCTACGAGGGCAGCAGCAGGTGCAGCGGCTGGGTTGCGGGTCTCGGCAAATCTAGGCAGCAGCAGCAGCAGCGGCGTGTATGAGGCCGCTGTGTACGAGGCCGCCGCTGTATGGCAGTGAAACACAGCATGCGGAAGCCCCTCTGAAGCGCGCACCGTGGGGCGCTGGGAGGGCTCCAGGCTCAGGCACTCCATCATGAGGTCGGCGATGTCCTGCACACAGCAGAGCAACGTGGATGCAGTCAGCGCGGGCCACTCAGGGCGTACGAGTCGTGACCAGGCCAGGCTATAGACTATTGACCAGTTGGCGCTCTGTGAGCACTGCACCAGCGCATCGGCTGCCTCCCGCGCACACCACAGGCCCACACTGCCTGCCAGCTTCGTGACTGAAGGCCCTCATCTGGCGCTCGCGGCGTGGCACGCACACCATGACCGGCATTGCCCCGCACACTAGCACCAGCGCCCGCTCCTGCCCCAGCCCTCCCCAGCCTCGCCTGCGGGCACTCCTCCGGCACGCGCGGCAGGCGCAGCGCGCCGCGCTGCGGCTGCTCCCCGGTGATGATCTGGTGACCAGGAGTGGCAGGGAGTGGTTGCAGTGGGCGGCGGCCAAGAGGAATGCAAGCAGGGGCGCGTGCACTCCCAGCACAGGGACAGCGGCAGCGGCGCCCGCAGCGGCTGAGGCTTGTAGCTTCACATCTGCAGCGGCAGCCAGCGGCGGCAGCACAGCATCCTGGTCCAGGCTGGCTGGTGATGCACTAACACAGCCCAACAAAGCGGCTCACCTCCCACATCACCACTCCCAGGCTGCATGCAGGGGGCCGGCAGCGCACGGTGTTGATGCAAAGGCGGAGCAGGCGGGCGCCATGGGCAGCACAGTAGAGCCAAAACTGGCCCAAGCGCAGCCACAACAAGCTGGTTAGAGATGCTGGGCTGCTTGGCAGAGCAGAGCGGGGCAGCGCTGCGGCAGGGGAGGCTTGCCATGCGCATCTGCACGGGCAGGCATGGTTGCTGCTGCTGCTGCCGCACACACCTGTAGATGTCCACCGCGCTGGTGCACTGCTTGCTGCCGACGAGAATCTCCGGCGCGATCCACGCGAACGTGCCTATGAGCGGCACATCGGACAGGTAGGTGCCCTTCTGCAGGCGAGACAGCCCCACGTCTGCCAGCTTGGCCGTGCCGCCCTGCAGCAGGGTGGACGCGCAATGCGGGAGTCCGGTGGCGGTGCAGGGGCTAAGCTGCAGATGCAGCGGGGCACTCTCGGTCAGGGACTGATTCCAGGTTTGTGCGCCCTTGCCTGCCTGGCCACCCACAACCGATGCCCCTCTACTTCGCCCAACGCGGCGTACCCAGCCCCAGCCCAGCCCGGCCGCCGCGCACCGACGTGAGCAGCACATTGTTGGACTTGACGTCCATGTGCACCACCCCGCGTGCGTGCAGGAAGTTGAGCGCCTTGGCAACCTCCAAAACCACGCGACGCCCCCGTTGGTGCCTGCACATGGAGGGCTTGCCAGCAGGCGGCGTGAAGACAGAGCACTGCACTCAGGCGAGCGCGAGTTGCTGAACTGGCACTCGCTTACTCCCCCACAATGCTCCATTGTGCGCACCAGCCAAACAGGCGCTCGCTCGTATCCGCCGCGGTCAGGCCCAGCGCTGAGCGCAGGTCGCGCCCAGCGCAGTACTCCATGAGCAGGATGCCTGCAGGAGACAGATTGGGATGTGCTTGCTGACCAAACCCCACGACAACCTTTTGCATGCAACTTGCAAGCCAAGTGTGCTGCCCAGCTGGACTGATTTAGCTGCCCTTGACCCAAGCACACCCGTGCTGCCCGCGATGGTCACGCCCAGCAGCGCCACGACGTGCGGGTGGTGCAGCTGGTGCAGCCGCAGCGCCTCCTGCACAAATGCAGCAACAGAGTTGGGAGTGCTGAGGGCCCAGCGCAGGTGCATGAGGGCGGCTGGGGCACGTGAGTGCAGACGGCTTCAGCACCCAAAGCGGCCTGCCTTACCCTAACAAATAAAGCCAGCAGGCAGCAGCAGCAGCAGCAGCAGCTGCTGCAGAAATTTATAACAGCCCAGCTCACGTTCACAAAGGCCTCCTGCATCGCTGGGCTGCGGCCGATGTCAATCTCCTTGGCAGCAACAATCTCATTCAAGTAGAGCGCCCGATAGACGGTCGCGCTGCAGGCCGAGGGAAGTGCAATCACGATAATCAGCACACAGATGAGCGGGTGCGTCCCGCAGGCTGCCTATGAGTACGCTCCGTGCTGCAAGACTGTCAGCCAGACTTGGCACCCACCCTCAAACCTCTTGGGAAACTCACCTGGCGCCGCTGCCAATCTCCTGCAGCCGGCCGTTGGGCCAGGTCAGGTATCTTATCGCGCTCACATCCACCACGCTTTCCTGTTGTCACGCAAGCACATCCAGACGAGGGGAGGCCGGGTCAGACGTGCATCCCACTGGGAGGCTGCTGGTGCCCTGTGCCTCAAATCAAGCACATGCGCTGCAGCACCAAGGCACGCTCCGTTGCTTGACCAGCAGGTGGGCCTGGCTACATGCCAGCACTGCAGGCCGGCTGCAAGCTTTGTAATGGAGAGCATGCTAACCCTCGGCCACCACTCACCCGCAGGCTGGGCGGCAGCGTGTCAACAGACATCAGCTCATGCTGCCCCGCAGCAGACGGCCCTTCCGGCTCCAGAGTGTGCGCGGCATCACACTGCGCCACGTGCTGCACCAGCTCCGGCAACGTCTCCTCACTGCCAGAGCTAACTGTGCCCCCGTTGCTGTGCGACACTGCTGCTGCTGCTGCTCCTGCCGCTGCTGCTGCCACCGCCGCTGCTGCGGCCGCCTCTGCCTCAGCCGCTGCTATGGGCTGCACGCTGGGGCTGCGGCTGCCGGAGCCATAGTGCCGGTTTCTACTGCCCCCAGGGGTGGCTGCCCCTGGCGTGACTCCCGCTGGTGCAGGAGTGACAGACCCAGAGGCAAATGGTGTAGCTGCCTGTGCCGCAAAGGGGCTGGGCGCTGGGCGGGCGTTCCACCCCGCGCGCATGGGCGGCAGCGGGGGCAGGCTGCCAGACGGGCTGCCTGCAGACGCGGCACTGTAACCTGAGCTGCCGCCGCCCTCTGCTGCGCCGTCGGCTGCTGGCCGGTTTGGCTGCGCACATGCCAAGCTGTCTCCCGGGGTGCTGACTGCAGGCAGGGCAAAGGACGTCTGCGCACTGCCATCTGCCAGGCCGCCGCTGTTGCAGCTTGCTGTGAAAGCCTTCTCCTTATCACCGTCGCCAGCTGCCGCTGATGGCGACTGCTGCTGCCGCCGCCGCTGCCGCCGGCGCAGCGCCAGCCAGGCCGCACCCGCCAGTGTTGCGGACGCAGCGCAGGCGCCCACTGCTATGCCTGCAATTGCACCGCCAGATAGGCCCGATCCATCGCTGGTCTGCCGCACGTAAAAGACGTCGGTTGGGCTCAAGCCCAGCACGCTTGTGTTGACAGCATTCTTGAGCACACCAATGCGCAACGGCGAAGGTGGGCCTGCGGGGCCAGGACGGCAACAAGTTGTACACACTGTCGATGAGGCGGCCGGTTGCGCGCCAAGTGCATGTGTGGACAGTTGAAGCGTGTGCAGCAACCCACTGATGTTTGGCCCGTATGTCATGCCTCAAAGGACGGCTCAGTTTGTAGCTGCTCGCCTGGCAACGGTTTCAGCATGAAGGCGAGACACTCTTGCTTAGCGTCACACGTTGCGACCATTTGCTCCGGCGTTTTCAACAGCACACACGCCTGGAAGCCGGGCCTGGACAGGGTGTGAGGAGGGGGAGCAAAGTGTGGGTTGGCGGTGCCAGCTGACCTGGCAGGCCCAAGAGTTGGTGCATGCACTGAGCATGCATGGCCATGCTGCCCATGTCTGTCAACTCACATCTGCGTTTCTGGGCATTTGTAGGAACCGTACTCGAAAGGGACCCGCCCTGGCAGCGCGACATAGCCCGGCAGCTGTGGGCCAGAAAATGCCAGCGGCGCTCCGGCGGTCAGCGGCACGTCGCTGCTCTTTGCAAGCACAACGGGCGGCCTGAGGCACAGGGGTGTGGGCAGGCAGGTGCATGGTTTGGTTGCCCCCTGACGCCGCACCATGGCGAGTCCCATGGCAGGCTCACAATGCAGCCATCCGCCATGTGATCTACACGGGGCGGGGCACAGCAGCGGCATGCATCCAAACCAGCTGGGCTGCAACAAACTAGCGCACCAGCCAGAGGCAGGATCGACCAAGTCCTGTCGCCGCAGCTCGCCTGCAGCAGCAGCAGTAGCAGCGGGGCACCAGGCTCACAAACAGCTGCCGGCATTGGCACGGGTGTTTGTGTGCAACACGCTGCCCCAAGCCGGCCAGAAGCCACGCTAGGTGCAGCGCCCAGAACAAGCACGAAATCAAGCCCTGCAGACAGCCCCTTTTGATGGGTCGCACTCACATTGGCCCTGGGTCAGATTGACCGTGTAGTTGCCAATGGGAGAGCTGCCTGCGTAGCTGCAGGTGGGCGGAATGGCGTGCAACAAAGCAATGTGTTGGGTTGGGCACTGGGCTGTGCTTTGTTCCAGGCAGGCTATGGCTGCACCAATCCACCAGCCAGGCAACATCCTGAGCCTCCTGCCTGTTCGTTTCGCAGGCTTACCTGCAACCGCCTTGCTGCGAGCAAAAGTTCCACACGTTGCACTTGCTGTCGGCGCGGCACGCACGACAGCAGCCCTCTGCAGTTGCTATGCCGTCCGCCACTGCCACAACGCTGCCGTCCATCAGTGCACCTTCTGCCACAATGCAGCCCAGCCAAGCGGTGCTCGGGTCGCTGGCATTGGCAGCAGCTTCCAGGTCAGCTTCACTTGGCTCCAGCACAACGCCATCGGATGCCATCAGCAACGATTCCACCTGTGCGGAACACGCAGCAGCTGCGGTTTAAGGTAGGTTCTGCCGAAGTCCAGTTCGCCTCAAAACTGCCACCAAGTCCAGCCCCCAAACAGCAGCCCCCAAACAGGCACAAGTCGCACCGTTTTGTCGCTATTCTTGTTGAGCACGTCCACAGTGGGTGCAACGTAGCTGTTGGTTTCCGTGGGCCAGCTTGTGCTCAGCACGGCCACGGGGTCGGAGCAGCCGTCGGTGCCGTTGTGGTATTGCAGCACTGAGCGGCAGGTGGACATGCTGCTGCAGATGTTGATTGCATCCACTACATTCTCGAATGCGCAGCGGTCTGGTATCGCGCTGCCGGGGCAGGCAAAGTCGCCTCCCTCAAACACCTGGGCAGCGGGTGTGGAGTGGAACGGGAGGGACAGAGTTGGGACGGTGGAGAGGACTGCGGTCGGTTGGGCTGTAGCGCAGCTGCAGAGTGCTGCAGTCCGAACATCTTGCACGCAACGAGGGCAGGCATGCATCGATGCATGACGATATCGTCAGCAAGGGCAGGCCGCAAATTGGTGCGTGGCACATGCAGTGGCGTGCGGCTGCACCCAGCTCCTCCCCAGGGTGTTTGTGCAGAGGATCAAGCCTGGCGGCAGGCCTGGCGCACCTCGGCTGGTTTGGTGGTGTAGTCGCGCAGCTGAAGCGGTTGCTGCCGCAGCGGGAAGCCTGCAGGCACAGCAGGGATACCGGGTCAGCACGAGTTGGCCGAGAGAGGGAGAGGCGGGTCGCACCACAGGAGCAGCAGCAATGGTTTCCACTCCCTTGCATGCCTTCCTTGGCAAGCTCGCCGCTGGTGCATTTGTTTCAGCCTCCCAGCAAACCGAGAGCCAGTTCTGCCGCAAAGCTTGCAGGGCCTCACCGGCGACGCGTTTGATCCAAGGAGAAGGCCCCACCCCCTCCACCGCCGGCAGCAGCGTGCAGTTGCTGGCCATCAGCCGGCAGTCCATGTACCGCATGTGCGGCAGCGTGCCTGTGCACCCATCCTGCACCAGGGGGTGCCCAGGCAAGGGGGTTTGAGTGCGCAGCAGCCACGCAAGGCTGCCGCCTGGCGTGCGGCGGGAGCGGCGGGACTGCACCCTGCTGCAAGCGGTGGCGGCTTGCCTGGACGTCGCAGTGCTCGAACTGCGCACACTCTGGAGACAGGCGACACGCCGCCGCGCACGCCTCGAGCGTGGGGGCAGAGACGAGGGCCAGCGCGCCCTCTGACGCCCACTTTGTGGCGGGCGCCATCTGGTACAGCTTGCCGCCATCGTCGACCTGATACACTTGCCCAGGCCGCAGGGGCTCGCCCGCTGCCAGCAGCGCTAAGAACAATAACGCGAGCATAGCTTGCACATCTTCAAAAGCTTGTCAACGAAGGAAAGAGAGTCCCGAGCCCGTGGGGGGCACCCCCTCGCGAGAGCCCGCCCACATGTGAGCCCACATGGGTGTCGCGCTGCGGCCTTCCCAGCGACATTCGGCTGTCCACCTATGGTTCTGCGTTCTGCGAGAGGCAGGGAGGCTCTAGGGAGCTACGGGGCACAAGGGACCCCGTGGTCCGCCCCAACCCCGGCAGCTGCCTGGCGGACCGCCTCCCGTTCGTCCCCCCGGCGGCACGTCCCCCATCCTGATCCTATATTAAGCTGCCGCTGAACCCCCCCTGTTGTCCGGTGCAGGTGCTGGCACACAGCCTTGCACCTTTGCCGCATCATGTCAGGCGCGCAGGCAGCGCTGCTGGGCGGTTGCGCTCGAAGCCGCCGACTGACCAGATATTCTGGAGTTGCATCTTAAGTAGGCAAGCGGAACTGCTGGGTCACCCCCCGCAGCCCCTCAGTGAGCACTGCCTTGCTGAAAGCAGGGCTGACGCAGGATTAGGGCATAGAGCAACTTCAGGCAAAAGGCTCCGCCAGAGCAACTGCGAGTGTGCGGCAGCATGGCGTGGGGAGGCAGCCACCACTGCAGCGGGGGACGGGGCAGCCTGCAGGCATGCGCTGCAGAGCAGCAGCAGAGCTCATGCAGCGCTGGTCCACAAACCACCTCTCTGGCACGTTGCTCTGTTGTAAACCATTGTGACATGTGGTTTGAGTCATGCAGAAATGCAATCAATGGATGCAGACAGGCACCCTCATCTGGCCCATCGACAGGGAAATAACAGAAGGCACTCGGCACACGTCCGTGTGGTCGAAGGTGCATTTAGCAGCTTCACAAAACACTCACACAAGCAACTGCAAGAAAATGGTCCAGGGAATGGATGAGGATGAACGGAGAAGGGAAGTGAAAGTCGCAAACAGCACCTGCCGAGGCCGAGGGGCAGGACGTTGCGGTGCTCGGAGAAGAGAATAGCAGGAAAGAATAGGCGTGGGGCAGCGGTGCTCGCCATCGGTGCCGACTCTGCCCCACGACGGAACAGATTGCGAGTGTCAATGCTGCATTTGCAGTTTGGCTTATGTTGGCGGGACTTTGTTCCCGCGTCGCACACGTTTCAAACATGGGGCATCTGCCCGTCACTTGGCGGCTCCGTTCCAGCGCTCTGCGCTGCACTTGTGGCTGCACGGAACGGAACCACCACAGAAGTGGCATCCAGGCGGCCGCGCCCATTCTCCAGGCGCCGCACCACTTGTGATGCCTGCTCGGCGAGGGGAAGGGGTTGGGATGGGCAGTTGTGGCGCGTGAGGCATGCGCCGTAGACGAAAACAGCGGCAAGCAGACCACGGCATGGCGCAGCACGGCACAGCATGGCACAGCAGGCCTGGGATGCGCACAAATCGCACCGTGGGGCGCTGGGAGGGCTCCAGGCTCAGGCACTCCATCATGAGGTCAGACATCTCCTGCGGGGATTGATTGAACAATTGGTCGACACAGCGGATCAGCGCAGCGGGTCAAAACAGAACCGGCAGCAGGCGTGTGCCGCCAGTGGCCGCATGCAAGCAGGGCGCCACTGTGCATGCAATGTGTGATGCAAGATCAGCAAGGGACTGGGCAGGGCACTGCTGGCCTGGGCTCACTTGGGGGCACTCGTCAGGGACGACCGGCATGCGCAGCGAGCCGCGCTTGGGCCGCTCCCCAGTGATGATCTGGTTGAGCAGAAATGACAGGGAGTGTTCAAGGTGGATGAGTGTTTGGCGGAATGGAGGAAAATTGAGTGACAGCAGCCGTGGCGTGGGGCAATCCGCTCGACAGATGCGGCAGCGGCAGCAGCGGCTACGCTTGGTGCTGCAAGTTTGAGGCCGCAATGCGCAGCAGCGGTGGCATCTGAGCATCCTGTTTGGCTGCCAACTAACACCTGCAGCCCAGCCCAGCAACTCACCTCCCACATCACCACGCCCAGGCTGCATGAAGGGGCAAGCATGGGGAGACAGGCCAGCATGTGAGAGAGTGGAGGGCATGTTTGAACTCAAGCAGGCGGTGGGGATACAGGTGGGGCAGCAGCTCAGCTGGGCCAGCCTTCCCAGCAGCACACTGCACATGCGTGGCCAACTGCGTGCTGGCCAGCCGCACACTCCCCCGGAGCACCTGTAGATGTCCACCGCGCTGCTGCACTGCTTGCTGCCCACCAGAATTTCCGGCGCAACCCAGGCAAAAGTTCCTGGAGTGAATGAATTGGGCAGGAGGGGCATAGCTCTTAGGCGTGGCAGAGCCTGGAGGCTGCGGTCACATGCCCAGGCCCGCAGCTGCTGCTGGATTGTGCAACCACGATGCAGTCAAGTGCTCCATTTCCCAGCTGAATGGCACATCACAGTGGCCTGCCGCCTCGTGCATGCCACTTCAAGCAAGTTGCCCTCCCAGCCTGCCGCCCGCCGCACCTATAACCGGCACATCTGACAGGAATGTGCCCGTCTGCAGCAGCGACAAGCCCACGTCCGCCAGCTTGGCGGTGCCGCCCTGCATGAGAAATGACAGGTAAATCAATTCCACGGTCGGTAGGGAACAATTGCAGCCAGGCACGGCAAGGCAGGGCTGTTGCCACGCTGTTGTGTGCTGCATCACCGCTTGCTGGGGACAAGCCGCCTATTCGTATGTGTCCCCCAACTGCCAAGTGGTACGCAAGCCCGGCCCCCACGCACCGAAGTGAGCAGCACATTGTTGGATTTTACGTCCATGTGAACCACCCCGCGCGCGTGCAGGAAGTTCAACGCCTTGGCAATTTCTGAAACCACGCGACGCCCGCGTCGATACCTGCAAACCATGAGATTGCTGGGTGGCCAACGGTCAACAGACTTGGGGCGCTGGGGTGCTGCAACGGCAGTCGCTGCACCACCCACAGCGCAGCACGCCTGCCTGCCCAGTTCTGCGCACCAGCCGAAGATGCGCTCGTTTGAGTCAGCGGCAGTCAGGCCCAGCGCCGAGCGCAGGTCGCGCCCAGCGCAGTACTCCATGAGCAGGATGCCTGCAGGAGACAGATTGGGATGTGTTTGTTCACCAAGCCGTATCAAAGCCTGGTGCATGCAGCTGCTTCCCATTGTCGCCGATTGCAAGCCAAGTAGCTCGACAGGTTTTACCACCCTCGACCACACACGCACCCGTGCTGCCTGCGATGGTCACGCCCAGCAGCGCCACCACGTGTGGGTGGTGCAGCTGGTGCAGCCGCAGCGCCTCCTGCATGGGTTAGGTGGTGCATGGCAGAGGCTGCAATTCAGCACTGCGCATGCATGCACGCAGCAGGTGCAACAGGACAGCTGCTGTCGGGGCGGGCACAGTCTGCTGTCAGGGGGTATTTGCAGGCTGCGCCGAACAACGGTCCAGCATCCCACTAGCAAACCCCACAAAAGCTGGGATTTGTAAGGGGGCTAGGCGGACTCACGTTCACAAACGCTTCTTGCATCGACAGGCTGCGCCCGATGTCGATTTCCTTGGCGGCCACAATCTCATCCAGGTACAGCGCTCGGTAGACCGTGCCACTGCAGGAGAGGGAGTTGCAAGTAGGGATTGCAGGGTGAGCATGGGAAGCTGGCCTGGCTGAGCACACCCGCTGCACTCGCACTCTTTGTGAATTCATGCCGCAGTGCAGCCAGCTGAGGCCCACCTGGCGCCCTTGCCCAGCTCCTGCAGCTCGCCGCCGGGACCGGTGAGGTATCTGATCTGGCTGACGTCCACCACGCTGGCCTGCAAGGTAAGAATAGTGGGAGGGAGCGCAGCCTCGAGTGCAACAGGCGTGCTATTGAGGCAGGGAGCCGGCAGATCCTACACCCACATTGCAGGCACACGTGCGACTGCCATCCCTCGCCTTGCAAGCAGCAATCGCCCGCTCTTCCAGCCACCATGTGCCCGCTAGCGGCCCATCACCCACCCGCAGGCTTGGCGGCAGCGAGTCGATGGAAATGGAGGTCAGTTCCTGAGCCAGGGATGGAGCGCCTCGCAGCCCCGCGTTGCAGGCTGCATCGCATTGAGCCACGTAGTGCGCCAGCTCAGGCAGCGGCTGCTCCTCACTGCTGTGGCTGAAGCTGTCATGGCCGGAGCTGCCTGTGCCGCTGGCACTTGCGGCAGCTGCTGCCGCCATTGACGCTGCTGCCGTTGCAGCCGCCTCGGCTTCCGTTGCAACTACCGAGAGCACAGCGGCGTTACGGCTGCTGGTGTAGCGTCTGGAATTGATGCCTTCAAGCACAGCCACGGAGCTGCCGGCTGCAGTGGCTGGCACTGCAGAGCCGATTGGAGTGGCTGCCTGTGCTGCAAACGGGCTGGGAGGCGTGGCAGCAGCGTCGATAGGCGTGGCTGCCTGCGCCACGAATGGGCTGGGTGGCATGATAGGGGCGTCGAAAGGAGTGGTCGCCTGCGCTGCAAACGGGCTGGGGGTGTGGCTGGGGTCCCACGCTGCGCGCATGCAGGGCGGCCCTGCTGGTGGCAGCTCACGGGCTGCCGCTGCTGGCTGCGCTTGCGGACCGCAAGTGTTGCTGGCCGGGTTTGCGGGACTGGTCAGACCGCCGCTGGCTAGCCCAAGATGGGAGCTGGCGGGACCCTCAGTGCCGAGTGCGCTGCACGTCTGTGTCGAGCCGTTTGCGGCACTGCCACCGCTCGAACCGCCAGCTTCCAGCCCCTTAGGGCCGCTGCTTCCCCCCATGCTGCCCAGCGGGCGGCGCTGCCGCTGCCGCCGGCGCAGCGCCAGCCACGCCGCACCGGTCAGCGCAGCTGCCGCTGCGCAGGCGCCCACTGCGATGCCGGCGACTGCGCCGCCTGACAGGCCGCTGCTGCTCCCGCTGCTGTGTGCTGCAAGTACGCTCTCGCGCACATACATCAGGTCAGTTGGGCTCAGGCCCAGCTCGCTTGTGTTGAAGGCGTTGCGCAGGTTGCCGGCGTGCAGCGAGGAGGGCAGTCCTGCAGGGTGAGGCAGGGGCAGGGCACACCACTTGCTGCTGCAATGTCTGGAGAGAACAGGCCTGCCTAGTGTGGCCTGATGCTCAGGCAAAGCCCACAGCACATGGTGCAAGCAGCACATAGTGCAAGCAGCTGGCAATGCGGCTGTGCAGGCTGAGTGCCCCAGCAGAGGCCCGCCCGTTGACGAGCAGTGCGCCGCCAGCGGCAGCAGGCGCCACCTACCCGGCACAGGCTTGATGACCATTGCCACACAGTCGGGAATGGAGCTGCACTTTGCGGCCAGCTGCGCCGGCTGGTCGACCAGGATGCACTGCTTCAGCTCAGGCCTGCAAGCCGGGCGGGCCGGGCAGGGGCCAGGTGGCACATGAGGGGCAAGTTACCTCTTCACAATCACCGAGCAGGTTGATTGTACACATTTGCAGTGCGCACTGTTCCAGCACCGGGTGATGATGGTCGGCAGCCAGCTTACCAGGCAGACTCAGCGCACTCAAACATGCCATAATCAAACGCCGCTCGGCCTGGCAGCGCAACGTAGCCCGGCAGCTGCTGGCCAGCGACCGCCAGCGGCGCGCCGGCGGTCAGCGGAACATCGGCGCCCTTGGCCAGAACAATTGGCGGCCTGTGGCATGACACCGGGGAGAGGCATTTTGGAAAGGAGATGTTAGTGAGTGAGTGCATGCAGAAAGGCGGGTGGAACGGACAGCTGGCTTGATGGGTTGCAGGGCGGCATGTAAGGAAAGAGCAGTTGCAGCATTGCACGGCAAGTAAGAGCAGGTATGCAGCACGCAGGGCAGCAGACTGTGTAGAGGCAGTCAACAGCAGCCAGGCATACAGGGCTGACGCACCAGCCAGTGGCCACCGTCTCTTGGTACCGCAGCTCGCCTGCAGCAGGACACAAGGCAGCTTCCTAGTCAGGAGCGGCAGCTCATTTGTAGCAGCAGCAGGCATCGCCGCTCGCCCACTCAGCCTCGCCACGATGCACCACTTCCCCCGCAGGGCACTCACACTGCCCCTGGGTGAGGTTGACGGTGAACTGGCCCAGCAATGGAGAGCTGGCAGCAAAGCTGCAGTGAGCAGGGAAGTTCAGCAGCAGCGGCAAATCAAGGCTAGAGGCAAGGACCGCTGTGCCAGCTGTACCAGTCGGCACACGGCAGCATTGATGCAGCGCCTCACATGCACGTTGATAGGACCCTGGCCGCGCCACCCACCTGCAGCCGCCCTGCTGACTACAATGGTTCCACACGTTGCACTTGCTGTTTGCGCGGCACGCCCGGCAGCAGTCTTCAGCTGTCGCCACGCCATCTGCCACCGCCACAACGCTGCCGTCCATCAGTGCGCCTTCTGCCACGATGCAGCCCAGCCATGCTGTGCTTGGGTCGCTGGCATTGGCAGCCGCCGCCAGGTCGGCTTGACTTGGCTCCAGCACAACGCCGTCGGATGCCATGAGCATTGTTGTCGTCTGCACGCACCAATGCAGCAGCAAACTGGAGTGAGTCAGCAACGTGTCCCCACACCCCAGAGAGACCTGGCAGAGGGAATACGTGGGTGATCGATGCACCTGCGCTCCCACTGCCCCTGCTCAGGATGGCATTGGCTGGCAGCACCCGCCCACAGCAGGCTCACAACGGGCTCAAATCGAGCTCCCAAAGCGGGCTCTGCACGCACCATCTTGTCAGTCTTTTTGGTGAGCACGTCCACAGTGGGAGCAACGTAGCTGTTGGTTTCCGTGGGCCAGCTGGTACTCAACACGGCCACAGGCTCCGAGCAGCCGTCAGTGCCGTTGTGGTAGTACAGCACCGAGCGACAGCGCGTCATGCTGCTGCAAATGCTGACTGCGCTGTTCACGCTGCGGAATGCGCAGCGCCCCGGCAGGATGCTGCCTGGGCAATCGAAATCGCCTCCCCCCAGCACCTGTGGGTGGGTGGGTGGGTGGATGGGTGGGTGGGTTGCAATATGCTTGTCAGCATGCTGTGTGCTTCAAAGCGCCTGTTCATGTGCCTAGCATCAGATTGAAGTCAGCATCAATGCCTGCCAGGGCCCAAGTAAAATGCGAGCTGGCTCGGCAGCTCCCGGCTGTTCACTGAGCGGCGCTGCCCTGCCGCCCCCATCGCTGCCCAGTGCGACGGCACAGCCGGCAACAGCTGCAGCACACCTGGGCGGGAGACGTGGTGAAATCGGGCAGGTCAATCGGCGTGTGCCGGAGAACGAAACCTGCAGATGCCAAACGCGGGGGAGGGCAGGGCTGTGAGCGAACGGGCACACCTGGTCAGTGACAGGCAAGCGTGCAGCCAACCGTAGGCCTGCCAGGCCCTCTGCAAGGTGCTGTAAGTTGTAAGTGGTCCGGCTAGCAACCGGCGTTCGGACGGCAAGCGATACTCTTGCGTGCTCACCAGACACTCTTTGAATCCAGGCGCCTGCTGCCTCCACCGTCGGCAGCACCGAGCAGTTGCTGGCGATCAGCCGGCAGTCCATGTACAGCTCCTTTGGTTCAGCCTGCTTGCACCCACCCTACGGCATGCAATGGCACGGTACTCGAGCATCAGCATTCCTCTCGCAAGCGGGCAGACCACGCTGCCGCGGCTTTTGGTGCACTTCAGTAGCCACAGCCACATGTGCCGCCCACCCAGCGGGACTTCCGCAAAAATGGGTGGCACCTGATGGGTTTTGTCCTCGTATGCAGAATCCCCCGCAGGGCCGCAAGGCTGGGGCAACGGCGGGCGGGTCTGGCGGCACCACCCCGGCCCCTTCGCCTCACCGGCACGGCGCAGTACTCGAACTCGGTGCAGTCGACCAGCTGCCGGCACGCGGCGGCGCAGGCCTCGAGCGTGGGAGTGCTGACGATGTCCAGGGCCTCCCGAGCCTCCAGGGCTACGCTTGGCGCCACGAAGGTGATGGATCCGCTCTCAACGACTCTGTAAACCTGCCCAGGCTGCAGCGGCTGGCCCTAAGCAGAACTAACAGCAGGGGCGGCATGTGCTGGCCATCTGAGGAGTTGGTGAGGTGAATACAGGGAGCACCGCGCTCCTCTGCGGCTTGGGGGCAAGCCCATGTGTTGCGCCCACATCGGCCCCTGCCCCGATCGGGCATGCCACGGGATCCCCCCTCTCGCCGACCCACACACGCAGCCACGCGCGCCAGTCGCGGCCAGAGACTGTAAGAAAGGTAGAGGGCGGCGCAGAGCCGCGCGCGGTGGTGCAGCACCACGCTGTGCCGTTTCCAGAAGCGGCGGCGGGACTACGAGTGCGCTCGTGGTCGCGCCCCTGCCGCAGAAACGAAGAGCAGGATAACTTCCAGTGCAGTCCCTGCTCGCTTTCCTGCTCGTGTTCTGGTGGCTGGCGCACCGCAACTCGCTGCCACTTGAGCTCAAACACCGCTGCTGCCGGCCTCGCCCGGGCCCCTGCCTTTGCCCCCCAATGCCTGCACCATGTGCCGCCCTGACCCGCACCGCTGCCCATCAGGCCCCTCATCCACCGTTGGATAGGTGACAGATGGATGGATGGGTTTTGCAGAACAGCGCTTTTGCGGTGTTGCGCATGCGGCGCGTGAGGGCCCGCCAGGCGCTCTGCGGCAACCCATCACCCGCAATGTCCGCAACGTTGGTGCCTCCCTCTGCATGCTCACATACCAGGCAGACGTCTTTATGTTACAGCAAGCAAGCTCCAACCAGGCTTGCCGCAGCGGCAGAACTGCGTGCATGAGCGGTGGCACGGTGCCACAGACAACAGCCGCCTACACAGCTGCGGCTGCCGCTCAGCGGTGACTCGACTGTCAAGCCGCAGAGGGGAACAGCTGTCCCCCGTGCGCCTCCAGGCGGTCTGTCAGCCACATCAGGCTGAACAGCAGGCCTGCAGATAGGGGGCATGCCCAAAACAAAAGGGTGTGGAAACAAAACGGTATGGCATCGTTGGGGCTGGGCAGCAAGCGGCAGCGGAGAGTTTGCCCGCGGACAGCGTAGCCAGTGCTTGGCTGCCGTCACAGCCACCTCTACTGGGCAACGCGCCGCTGCGGTTGCTGGGTGCTGCAAGTGAGCGTTGGCGCACCTGCGCTCTTGCCAATCGTCTGGTCGAAGATGAATGGTTGGATGCCGGCCACAGGCAGCAGCAGGACCTGTGAAGGCAGTGTGGGGAAATGGGGGAGGGCAGGATTTGACCTCCACCAGGATTTGACCTCCACCAGTCTTCAATGCACAGCCGTCATGTAAATTGGGGCAGGATGTGCATCCTGCGCAGGTTGCTCGTGCCCTGCAACTCCACAAGTGCTGGTCAATCAAACTGTCGTTTTGGAAGCACCGGCCTGCTGGATGCCCACCGCTCGGTCCAAATTTGGGTCCGGTCCGGTACACTGAAGCAGCCTTGCGTTGCAGCAGCAGCAGCAGCACAGGCAGCAGCCAGGGGCCCGAGGCAGCACCGCATCACACACCAATTTCTCTGCGTCTGCACCTGCTTACGCCCCTGCCGTCAGCCGGCATGCGTACCGGAGAAGTGGCGCAGCACGTGCCACGGTCGCCATGGCGTACCTCTCCAGCAGCCACCAGCATTGCAAAGCCACCAGCAGTCTGCAGAGCCACAATCAATCAAAAATCGGGTTCGCACCTCGATTGCCTCTCCGTGATCCTCCAGCCCACCGCCGCCGGACCGAGCCGCCATCGAGTCGTCGATTTCCGCTGCAAAGATGGACTGCGTGCTGCCGGAGATACCGATGGCTGCGTGAGGGGCAGGTGGTGGGGAAGGAGTCAAGTTTAGTCTAGTGTACTGCAATATAGACACAGCCAGACATGGACTGCGTGCTGCCGGAGATGCCGATGGCTGCGAGGAAAGGCGAGGCAAGCGAGTTGGCAGGGAGGGCAAGTTGGGCGGGGCTCAAGCTTGGAAGAAAAACTGTGCTGCCGGAGATGCCGATGGCTGCGAGGGGAATCAAGGGAAACGGTCGGGAGGCGGGGCAAGTTGGGTGGGTCTCGAGCTTGGAAGACAAACTGCGTGCTGCTGGAGATGCCGATGGCTGCAAGGCACGGTGGTTGGGAAGGAGGGGGGAGATGGCCAGCTTGGTCAGGGCCAGGCCAACAAAGCCGCCGCACGCACCTCGTGAGCACAGAGCATGTACACCTTACAAAGCATGCCCGCCCTGCCATTGTGCGGCGCATGGTGCAAAAGGCTTGCCCGAGAGGTACGAGGTCACCGGGTGGATGCGGTCTAGCGGCACGTCGAAGCCGCACTCCTCCATGATCTGAAAATAGGATTGGCAACATTCAATGCGATGCTAAGCTGGCTGAAATGTGAGTGAGATCAACAGTTGCAGGCTGATTCATTCGAAGCCGCACTCCTCCAAGATCTGCAGAGCGGCATGCAAACCATGCTAAGTTGTGAGAGGAGCGACGGGAGAATCCCCATGTGCACCTGTGCAGCCATGCCATTCTGAAGCAGGTGCTGCTGGTAGTGGCACCACCGCCGTGACGTGAAGGTGAAAAGATGCAGTGTCACATCGTGGCACATATGCAACACGTGCTTGCCTCTTCCCGCGTGATCTGCTTCAGGTCGAGCCCGGGCTTATCCACGATGCCTGCACATAATCAGCAGATGGCAGGCCTGCTGCTGAGCAACCAAAGGGCGCTGGAATACGTGCGGAGCACGGCAGACAAGCCAACAGCTGTGCATGGCGGTCCAATCCACGCCTGGCTAGCAAACGAGTCTGACTGTGCCACATTGAGACTAAAAACGTGCATTCCATTACCCGCGCACAGCTCGTATGTGAATCCGGCTGCACCACAGGAGCGAAACCGGTTCGAAGGTAAGTTCATCATGGGCGACGGCATGCGTGGCTGTGCCTGTGATGGTCTGCGTCATGCATATCTCACATGCAGGCCACCTGCATGCACTGACCAGACAGCGGCGGCTTGGGTTCGCCCGCTGCCTCTGCTGCCCGCATGGCTGACACATACACGGCCGGCCGGAACTGCAGAGCCGGACGACGGTGTCGGCAGCCTTAGAATTAGCGATGGGTGTCGCGTGCCATGCAAGATATGACGGTGGTCGCACAGGCAGCAGCAGCAGCCAAGAAACACTTTGAGCAACTGCTACAATGCAGCTGCAAGGCAGCGTAGCATGGCACAATGCACCACAGCAACAGCAAGCAACAGCAGGCCCAGCAAGCACAGCAGGCGCAGCACCCCACCTGCCGCACAAGGACCACCGCCTGCCGCTGCCTGTGGTACAGCAGCACCGCCACAGAGGGATGGCTGACCACCATGTCCCACCGCCGTGGCTTGCCTGCAGAGGTCAGACGAAGCGCGGAAGCAAGGCATGCAATGTGCGTCATGGTAAATGCGGCAGGTGCCATGGGGTGGGCAGGCACCCGGATGGCAGCGCCCAGCAGCAGCAGCAGCAGCAGCAGCAGCATAGCTGATGCATGGCACTCACCGTCCAGCTGGAACATGATGGAGTGCGGCTTGACAAACGCGCTCTGCTGCATGGGCGCCAGCTCAAGGGAAGGGCCCAGCCGCCGCAACGTCTCCCCCATCGTCACGCCGCTGCATGGGGTTTGCACATGGAGGGGCAGGGTCGCTACAAGAAGGGCCCAGCCGCTGCAGCGTCTCGCCCATGGTGACGCCGCTGCATGGGGTTTGCATGCGGTCGCGCGGGGCCGCATGGGGAGGTGTAGGCCAGTCGCATGCATGGCACACTCAAGCTGCCCACCTCACATCTTCAGCAGTTTCTGCTGCACAGCATGCCAAACAGGCAGCGCGCACCTGAGGGAGGTGAGGCCATGCTTATACCAAGCCGCCTCGTCCGCATGCGACAAGCTCATGCCAGCCGCCGCTGCTTCCGCTGTGGCGGGCTCCCCCTTCCCTGCTGCCGCCGCTGCTGCTGCTGCTTGCCGCTGCTGCTTGCCAGAAGTGCTGCAGCTGCTGCTGTGGGCGGCACGAAAGGCCAATGCACGAGGAGCAGCTGCAACAAGGGAAGAGAGCGGCATTGAGTGGCGCCGCCAGCCGCCAGCCGCCAGCCGCCGAAAACCTGAGCGCGCCCCCTACGGCGCCAGCGGCAAGGCTACCGACTGCTAAGATGCAGGGTGCAACGATGAGCAAAGGCAGGCGCCCACCTGGTGAACGTGCGAGCGAGGCGAGAGCCGTGGCAGCCGTGGGGTGCCTCAGCGCCGGGCCTGCAGCGTGCATGCTCATCTAGGCTGCGATCACCGCGCTACAGGCATCCTCGATGGCGCGATGGCGGCATGCGCAGGCTGCTGTCGTGCGGCGCGCTGTGCACAGCAAGCCTGGATGCCTCCTTGATTGCATTGTGTCAATTGAAAGCGATCCAGACTTGGTAAGCGATACCCTGTGCCTCACGGGAGGCGCAGCCTGACGGCCCAGAGCCGGGCTCGCTCCCTGGTGCTCTTGAGCCTTGCCTACGTACTTGAACCGATTGTCACAGATCGGCAGACGAGCTTCAAGCCTGCAGTCGGTCGATTGGGACGCCTGGGCGCCACCGCCGCCGCTGCCGCCACCGCCGCCGTCGCCGCTGCCCCGGCCAGCTCCTGCCGCGGAGCCATGGCGCGGCTGCACCACTACACTGGCGTGGACGTTGAGCTGCCGCTGGGCGAGGAGCGTGTCTACGGCCGGGCAGACACAAATCTGGAGCTGGACAAAGTGTCGCGGTGCGCTGGCGGGTGCTCTGGATGCACACCCTGCCGCTGCGCCTCTGGCCTTTTTGCTAAGCCTTGCCTGCAGTGTTGTGGCTGCGCGTTGCACCAATCTCTTTGGTCACAGTGATCGCCTCCACTCCCCTGCCCAATACAGGCAGCAGTTCAAGCTGGCGAGCACAGCAGAGGGCCTGCTGCTGACCAGCCTCGGGGCCAATCCCACCAAGGCCTGGCTGGGAGCTAGCCACCACACTGAGGCGGTGCTGCTGCAGAAAGGCAAGCCAGGATGGAGGGTAAATGTGTCAATGCGTAGTGGCGGGATGTGTGCCTGCGTGCATGGCAGCATGCTGCCGCCAAGGGAGCAAGGGCAAGCGTGCTGGCAAATTGAGTGCCTGCCCACCTCCCTGTCACTGCCCCTGCTGTCTCTCTCTCTTTGCAGGCGAGACGCGGCTGCTGTCAGCAGGAGACCGAGTGCTGCTGCTGGGGTGCGACCCTTCCATGTTTGTGGAAGTGAAAGCGGCAGCCAGCAGCGCAGCGGGAGCGGCAGCAGCAGCAGCAGCAGGAGGGCCAGCAGCGGATGGCACGCAGCCTGGCGGAGCAGAGCCGCCCAGTAAACGGCCGCGCATGGAAGCAGGCGCAGGGGCAGCCGCCGGCAGCCCCCAGCAGCAGCAGCAGCAGCAGCAGCAGCAGCAGCAGCAGCAGCAGCAGCAGCAGC
>VFQO010006557.1_pt1 | contig 44877 bp, 63 predicted proteins | sample 3512331 | NCBI WGS metagenome assembly VFQO01 (sample SAMN10412371, study PRJNA504923) | tailings metagenome | isolation source: Replicate 3 from Balatoc abandoned mine | place: Philippines: Itogon, Benguet | collected 2017-08-28 | reverse complement strand
GGGGAGGGACAGATGGGGAATGGGCCGAAAAAACGCGGCAGCTGCGGGCTAGAAGGGAGGGCAGCTGCCTGCAAAGGGCGCAGCATGAAAGGCACGAGCTAATCAAGCAACCGGAAGGAAGCTATCAAAGCAACCAATACAGCAGTGCAAATTGCGGCATCGCTGCTTGGTGCCAGCATATGGAGCGCCCACTGGCCAGAATGGCAGAGATCAAGCTAGCATTCTCTTTGCAGGCAGCCAGCTGGCCGGCTGCCAGAGCTCTGCCAACGGCAGCTTGAAAATCCGGAAGAGCAGGATGACACCCATGCCTGCAGGACGGGAGGGGCAGACGGCGCCATGCGCAGCACACGTGAGCAACAGCAGAAAGATCGCACCGCCTAAGCATGTGCAGTTCGCAGGTGCAGTGCAGACGGCAAGCTGTGACGCTACAGCAACAGGGGAGGGATGCGCTCATTAAAGCGACTGAGTTGAGTTGATGGGGACCTGATGGGCTGAGATCAGGAAACCTGTACCAATCCACCGTTGCCTCAATCAGGTAACCTGCACAAACCATCCCCCTTACTATCGACCTGGATGCACCTCGTTCCCCAGGTAGGGAGCCTGTCGCCGGCAGGGCGCCCTGCACGCTAATCCGATGTGCGACATTTCGGTCCGCCGCCCGCTCCCCTCTACTTATACACTGCCTCTGACCTGCACAGCAACCAACTCCCGACTTACCTGATCACTTAAGTACTTGCACAGTTGTGGGTCCTCCCGGCCGCTGGTGACTGTCACTCAATGGCCTGTGTGTTGTGCTGCGCTGCCGCCTCACGGCGCATGCCCCCTGGGCTGCAAGCAGCCTGCTCTGGCACCCAGGTCCCACCCAACAGCTGATAGGTTTGGGAAAAACATGCTCAAGGCGGTAGGGGAGGTAAGAGTTGGGTCTGGTTTGCAGTTGACGCCTCCATCGGCCGAACGAGTGGCGGCGCCGGCAAGGCAGCACGGCAAGAGCGGGAGCACCGGAAAGCTACCATCAAGCACTTGCTGGTCTGCTCGAATAGCACATTATAATCTGGAAATGAAAGCTGCACCACGAGCTCATTTGGGCCGATACCCTGTCCATCTCAGACTCGAGCTGTGCAGCCACTTGGAGTGGCGCTAGCAGGCGTCAAGGGGCGGCCACTGGGGCCAAGCAACATTCCTTCAGCAGCATGCCCTGGACCCCCAATGCTGGGTGACTGTCGTACTGTGTGCAGGGATGTACCGCTCATGCTGTTTCGGTCGATGGCAGGGCCATCCAACCACCTGCCCGCAGCTGCCCATCCGTGCGCCGCTGGTGCCGGTGACAACGGCAGCCAGGAGACAGTCTTGCCATTGGATAGGTGGGCGAGCAGCAGCCCATGCTGGCTGGCAGCTGTGCAGCCAGAAGTTTGCATTCCAAATACAGACCGCTCCTCCCTACATCACGGTCTGCTTTACGGTCTGCAAACGGCCAAAGTTTGCATGTGCGCCGCAGTGGCAGCCGCCACCCATGCCAGTGAGGCTGAGTTGGCATGGAACACATGTGGCACAGCTGCTCGTGGCACAGCTGCTCGTGGCATCTTTGACAGGCATCCGGCCGTCCTCTGACACGAGTTTGACTTCCCCGAGCAGGAGTGTGCAGCGCCCGAAGGCAGGGCTGGAGGATGGGGCGCGGCGGCGCGATCGCCGCTCTGCTGGTGCTGGTGAGGCCCACTGATTCCAAGATCTGTTTGTGGGACAGAGTGACACGCAGGAGCGAGGCGCGGGCCCGGCGATGCGTCACCCGGCCGTGCGTGTCCCTCTGCCTGCAGGCAGCGCTGGCCATGCCCGCACGGACGTTTGTGGAGCCTACCAGCGCCGTTATGGCGCGCCGCAGGCGAGTGGACACGAGTTCGGGCAGAGGTCGGGGACCGGTCCTCCCCCCTCCTTCACACCGCTGGCCGCCGCTCCAGCGCTTTTGGTGAAGACGTAAAAGACGGGCAAACACAGCGGGGACGCGCTTTCTGGCCCCCCCTGCGCAGGCTCGCGGCCGTGGGTGACAACACCGCCTGCCCGCGCGCGGCGCTGTCCCTCGTCCCAATCCTGCCCAACGTCAGGAGCACGGCCACCTGGCAACTCGTCAAGGCGCAGTACATTGCCGCAGTACAGCGCCTCGCCCCGGCAGGTGCGTCGGTCCGTGCAGCGCATGGCCGCGCGCCGTACGGGGTACGCGTGCTTGCATGCTTGCGGGGTGATCACCTCGTGACGCCCCGTGCCGTCACGGCAGGCTGCACCGCTTTGCCATATCGCCGGGCTGCCGTCAGAGGGCGGGCATGAAGATGTCTACGGCTTGCGTTCCGTGATGGTGCAGGAGTGAGCCGGCGCGCATGCATGCAGCCACCTGGCCGGCATTGCCCCCCGTGTGCCCGCCTCTGCACCGGCACTGCTGCAGCACAGCTGGCACACCCGCACCCTGCCCGCCTGCCCGCGCAGGCGTCATCTCTGCCGTGATACCCTGGTCCACCGAGCCCAAGAGCAGCGGGCTGGCGGTGAACACCGTTGTGCTATTCAATGGTGGCTGCGAGGCCGGCAAAGCAGCAGCGCGCATGCTCCACGTCAAGCTGCTGGGCGATGTGCGCCCGCTGTTCTACGTGCCTGCGCCGCACGCCAAGTCGCTGTTTGGAGACGTGTATATGGTCACGGTGTCACATCCGTACTTGGTATGGCAGTGCTGCTGGGCAGTACACCTCGTTCGCGCCAGCCGTGCATGGACACCATACCTGTGGGCAGCTGCTAAGACACAGCCGTCAGCGGCTAGCGATCGCAAGGACAATTGCCCTCACGAGGCATGAGTGCAAGCACTGCTCCCCTCTGGCGCAGGCTGATGGGTCCGGCAAAGAGCTGTCGACACCGGCCGCCCCCGGCGGCACCAACCTGGCCGCCCAATTCTCGGTCACTTGGTGGGATGTGGCGCCCTCAATGATTGGAGTGCGACAGGCAGACGCCTACAAGGCAGCCATCCTCAAGCAGCTGCCCGCAGGTGCGCCGCTGCCAGCGGCCGCGGGCGCATGGCAGGGACAACTGGCGGCAGGCATGCACCACTGCGCCGCCAGGCTGGGACAGGACGCTACAGTGCAGCTGCGCGCCTGCACCCCCTGCCCTGTTGTGCACTGCCTGCCTACCTGCCTGCCCACCTGCCTGCTGAGCCGGCAGCCCCGTTTCATGCACATCACGCAGGCGCCGGCGTGTACTTCACGACCCTGATCACTGAAGGCGTGTCTTACCGCTATGGCAACTACTGGCGCGCCTCTGCCGCCGCCATCTCAGGTGAGCCTGGCAGAGAGCAAGCGGGGCACTCCAGTTGCACCCTGGGCCCACAGTCTGGTGCCTCGATGCATCTGAGGCAGGTTGCATTGATTGGCTAAGCACGCCTGTCGAGTTGCAATATCAGTGGTCGGCAGGCACGCACTGTTCAGTCGCCATCCCCCTTTCCGCAGCAACCGTTGCCAAGACCGCCGGCAGCAGCTCCCCAGGTGGCGTGGCGTGGCCCCCCGGCCAGCCCACCTCCCTCAGCTTTGGCCGCCTGGTGCTCAACACTAATGTGCACGGGGTGCCCTTCAACACCGCCACTGGCAAGGCGGCCCTGGCCAAGTTCCTGGACGCGTTGCACGCCAACCCCGCCGCCGTGTTCCCGCCCCGCGCATTTGGCCGCATGGTGCTCAACGCCGGCTCCGGCCTGCGCCTGGTCAACGACGCTGCCTACCCCTGCACCTGCGAGAGTGTGTGGGGTCAGGGCGCTTGGATGTGGTGCTGTCCGGCAGCGGCGCTGCACAAGGGGCAGCAGGGCAGGGCACAGGGCGAGCCACCACTGCCTGCCATGCCCCTTTTGGCTGCCAAGTGATGCGGCGGCCCGCCATGCTCCCTCGCAGTCGTGCCGCCCCCCAAGCTGACCCTAGCACAGGCTTACGGACCAAACTCCGCCTCGGCCACGGCTGCGGGAGCAGCCAATGTAACCTGGGCCAGCTGGCGCTTCACCGCCACTGCCGCATCGGGCGCCGTGCTCAGCCAGCAGGCGGATGCTCCGTTGGTGTGGTGGTACAACCTAGCACCCAGCAGAACCTGTGAGCGGCTGCTGCCCGCCGGCTGGCTGGGCTGGGTCTGGGGCTAGGGTCTCAGGCGTGACGGGCACCCTGCCCAGCCTGGGCTGCGCCACGCTGTCTGGACCTGTTAAGTACAACAAAAAAAACCTGTACCACCCTCCTCCAACACCCCCGCGCAGACACCATCCGTGTGGTGGGCATCACCCGGGCCGGCAAAGAGGTGCCGGGCGACAATGCCCTGTCCATCCGCATGCCCCAGGCGGGCGCGCCAACGATCGCGGCTGCCAGCGCAACCGGGCCCACCACCGCCACTGTGCGGCTCAACCCGCCGACCAGCAGTCAAGCTGTCTCTGTCTACATGGTCGCCGCGTGCCTTGGTCAGACGCCTACCGCCTGCGTCAGGAAGAACAGCACCTCGATCCAGCTCTCCCTCACGGGTCTAACCGCGAGTGGCCAATATGTGGTCAGCGCAAGGGCCCTGATTGGTGGCAGGGAGGTGCCCGCCTCCAACAGCCTGCCCCTTGCCATGCCCGCGCACGGCGCGCCCGTCCTGCTGACGGTTGTGGCCACCTCTGCCTTGGCCGCCGCTGCCACGGCGGCCGCCCCCAGCGGAGCCACCTTCAGCCAGGTGGGGTGGGGGTGGCGAGGGGCGTGAAGGCTGGGTTGCTGTGGCAAGCGGTGCAAGATGCTCTACAGTCTTCAGCATGCACATGAGTGTTCAGCATGCACAACCTGTGGTTCTTTTTTGTTTGTTTCATCATGCCTGTGTGACACCAAACAAATCCCCACCCAGCCTCGTTGCCCCCGTGCAGTACGAGTTCACTGCCAAGCCCTTGGGCGGCGGGAACAGCGTCATCTCCTTGGTGACCAGTCCATTGGCTGGCCGGTTCAGGGGCCTGCAACCCTCCACGCAGTGAGCAAGGGGGGTCGGTGCGGGCTGCGCGCTCCAAGTGCTCAGAAAGGTGCCCCTTGTGGTGTGCAGGCGAGTGGACTCACAGCTGTAGCTGTCGCTCTCTCCGCCACGCAGGTACGCCGTGACGGTGGTCGGTTACAGAAACAACGTGGCGTCCCCGCCAAGCAACACCCTGTCGTTTGTCACTCCCGCGGCCGACGCCCCCCTGACCACGGCCAAGGCTGCAAGCCCCTCTGTCGTTGTAATCCGGGTGAACCCACCCACTCTCCCGCCGCGCAATGGTGGTACTTGGTGCGCTGGGCCGATGGCTGGGTGGCTTGCGCCCGCGCTGTTGCTTCACACTACACAGGGTTCAGTTGCTTGCCCCTCTTTCTAATGGTGCTACCCTTGCCGTGCATCAGCTGCTGAGGGCACGGAATGCCTTGCCCCTCCAATGCCTGCAGGGTCGCGTATGAGGTGACGCTCTGTCCCATCACCGGTCCCCAGTCGGCCTGCGTCACACAACGCACTGGCGCCGCCACTCGCCGCCGCTTGCTGGTAGCTGAAGTGGCCACGTTTAAGGAGCGCAACCCGTCCACGACGTGAGTGGCAAGGGCAAGGGGCGAGGCTGCCGGGCGGCCCTGCTGCCTGACCAGCAGCTTGTGGCCTTCCATGCATTCCCACAACACCCTCACCCCCAACCGCTCCTCCTTTCTACAGATACAATGTGATGTCCACTGCAATCTCCAGCCTGGGGGAGCGCTCCAGGCAGGCCATGACCAACCAGGTCACGACCCCAAGCACCACGCCGTGAGCACGCGGCCTGGGGTGGCTGCCTTGCCGGCGCAGCTGTTTGGGGTGGCCCTAGCTGCCAGCCCGTGGGCAGCGCTGCCCACCGGTGGCTGCCCAGTTGATTGCGGCAACCAATCCCTCCCATGCACGTGTTATCCTCCCCGCAGTTGGTCTGTGGCTGTGAACGCTGCCTCCATCACCCAGACCAGCGCCACCATCAACATCAACCCGCCCTCCGAGGGCGGGCCCTTCGACCGCTTCGTCCTGTCCGCCTGCCCCAAGCCCACAAGCGACACACCCAACTGGGACGCCTGCCCGCAGACCACATGCCTGCCGGCCCAGGCTGCTGCCTGCCCCATCAGCGGCCTGGCCGCCAGCAGCGACTACACTGTGTCGGCCATGGCCTACGCTGGCAACACCACCACCATTCGCTCGGCTGCGGACGACTTCTCCACCCTGCCCTGGCCGTGAGTGAGGACGGCAGTGCGGGTGGAGAGACGCTCGTGCCCAGTGATGCAGCGGCTGCACTGACTCGAATGTGCCGAGCAAAGCGCGTGCCCAGCTGCGGGGAGCACACCCTGAACCGCCACCGCACAACCGGCCCTGCCTCTTCGCAGTTCACAAGCCAGCCCACCTCCACCCGCACCCTCACCACCGCCTCCCAGGTGTGAGCAGTGTCAGAGAAGCGTTGCTTGTCATTGCACAGCGCTGTGCATGTTGCATCCTCAGCGTGCTGCACCGCCAGCTGAAGGTACACATGCCTGAGGCAGTGATGTGTCCGCGCGTCTCCTCACACATGCTTCCATGTTGCTGCGCTGGCTCAAGCCCCATGCACCAGCCAGTTCAAATACTACCCCGCCCACTTGCCTGCAGCCCCCGCCCCCCGCCGCCAAGCCGGCTGCCACCCAGCCCCCCACCGTCCTTGCCGCCTCCACCCAGCCCCAGCCCACCGCCCTCGCCACCCCCACCCAGGTTTGCAACGCCTGCTGTGCCGTGCTGTGCGCATGCTGTGCTGCCATGTTTGGTGGTGCCCCAGTGCCAATCTGTTCAGACTGCCTCTCCAGTGCTGTGATAGTTGAAGGCGGCCACAGCTCCCATCCACGCCAATCCCAACGGTTGCTCTTGCTATGTCTGCTTGTGCAGCCCCAGCCCACCACCCTCGCCTCCGCCACCCAGCCCCAGCCCACCACCCTCGCCTCCACCACCCAGCCCCAGCCCACCACCCTCGCCTCCGCCGCCACCCCCGTGAGTATTGGGCATTCATCTGCGTGGCGGACGCAGACACGCAGCCACGACTGCCTGCCCCCGTGTGCTCAGCAGCAGCCTGCCTGCTTGCCCACTGGTGGCCCCGCAGGGCACGCCCGTTCTTCATAAGCTTGGATTCCCCGAAAGTCATCAATAGTACCGACTACTATCTGATGAGATGCCAGGCAGACGGCTACATCCAGCAGTGCACTGCGCAAGCAGGTGAGACGGCATGTGCGGTGCGCCCACGACACGCGCTTGCAGAGCACACGCTGTATGCATGGTGAACGCATGGCCCGAGCTGCAGGCGCGCCCCCCCACCCGCGCTGCAGGCGCGCCCACGGCCTTCAGCGGTGCGTTCCGCAGCATCAAGTTCGAGCCCACCACCAAAACCCTCTTTGGCGCAACGGTAAGCCAAGCAGAGAGTGGCCGAAAGGGAGCAGCCAGAGAGCGGCCCTGGGCGGCAGCGGCGCCACCGCCGCCTGCCCAGCAGTTCAGCACGTGCTCCGCACGCTGTCAACCCCCGCTGCGCAGGGCACCTCTATCACGATCTGCACGGATCCCAACAGTGCTTCCGGCGTGGGTGGCTGCGTCTCAGACTCAGGTGGTAGCACGTTGATCCAACCCTTCGACGTGGCGTTCAAGGGCAGCTACCTGTACAGTGAGCACTCGGCCTTCTCTCTTGCGTGCGTGTATGCCGGTCGATCCTCCTTGAGCCCGTCTGCCGTGTTGCGCCTTGCGTATGCTGCTGGCACTGCATGCAACATTGGGCAAGCAGCGCCGATGTGCGCGCGGGCAGGCGCCAGTGTATGCGCAGCTCACGGCTCTCCCGCCCTGCCTCCTACAACCAAACCCTCGAGCGCTCCAGTTGCCGACCGTGGCGGGAATGGTGGCACTGTGGGAGAGGGCTTCATCGTGCGCTGCACCATCAGTGGGCTTGGCACTGCCAGCCCATCGCTGGCGAGCTGCGCCAAAGTGCAACCGACGGTAGGGCGGCGGGGCGGGGCGGGAGTGGAGTTGTCGTGTTGTTTCAAGCACGCCTGGGATGCACTGCTGGCCCGCCTGCCAAGTTTGCAGCGGGTGAAATCCCGGCTCCCCACCCCCACCCCACCCACCCACTCACAACCCACCACCACCACCATCCCCTGCAGTCCAACTTTGATCGCCCCTATGGTCTCGAGATTGATGGCTCCACAATGTGTGATAAGGCTAAGGCGGTGCCGTGCGCTGCCCCACGCGCCAACTTCTGGCGATGCACTCTCAGGCGTGATTGCAGCTGCTGCCCACCGCGAGCAGCGTTACACCACCCGCCGCCCAGCATGCGCACACACGCACGCCCCCGCCGCTTGCCATCTTGCTCGCAGCTATGTTGCTGGCTATGGGAGCGGCAGTGCCGCTAACACCAAGGGCGTTGTCAGGTGCACCATCGACGGCAACTACGACCTGGTCCAGTGCTCCTCAACGTTTGGCCTCCTGACAGGTCAGCACTGCTGGCAGCACTTGTGGCTGGCAGCCATGGGGTGCAGGGAGTTTGGCAGCAGGTGCTTGGTCCTCCAGGGCCTGGCACCCGCCGGGGCAAGGCGTTTCGAGTCGCGCTATTGGCTGTGACGGCTCTGCTGCGTGGAGTGGAGTTCACCCAGAGCACGGTTCCTCCGGTTCGACAGCACGCTTCACTGGGCATCCCTGACCCCTGACCACAGATGGCGTAACGGCCGCCTGGCAAGGCACACGTTTTGTGCGCATCTACAATAACAGCGCATACGTGATTGCGGACCCCAACAGTAACAGGATCTTTGTCTGCAGCAACCCTACGCAGGTGCGCAGGTGCTGTTGCACGTGTGCGGGAGTGCGCAGCAACACTGCGCGGCATGGCTGCGCCTGGCACGCCGGGGCAAGCCGGGCAGCGCATAGCAGCTGTTTCGGGCTGCCGCGGCACCTGATGTGTCTCGCCGTGACTGTGCGCCGACTCCCTCCCGTGCAGCTGACGGGTTGCACAAAGCGAGTGTTCACAGGCTACGATCCCACCACCTCCGCCATGTCCAACTCCACCTTGACCATTTCTACATACTGGATCGACTTCCTGTACGCCAAAGCGTGAGTCGCTCTGCGGCTCAGCAGGCTGCTGGGCAGGCCCCATTACCGCATGTTCCTGTCTGGCCAGCCTGTATCCAGCGGTGTATCCAGTGGGTTGCGCTGCCGCTCTCTCTCTACAGCAGGCATCGCAGGTGCCCCGCTCCGAGAGTCTCCACTCCTCTCCACTCCACTGCCACCTCCCATCCCCCTTGTCCCCTTTTGCCTCTTTCCTAACGCAGGTACCTGGGAGGCTATGCCAGCAGCGGCTTTGTGATGGTTTGCGATGACCCCGTGGGCTTCACCGGCTGCAGGAAGCTGTACGGCTGCAACGGCGCCAGCAGCCCCTCCACCATCGACAAGGGTTGTGCGTCCACCGACAACACGCTCAAAAACACCATGCGCGCGGCACTCTACCCCGCCTAGTGCTCGCAACTGCAGAGCTGCCGATGGCGGGGGCCCCTGTTCCACAGGGCGCGCCCCCTGCTTTCCTGTTGACGCAACGCATGCATCTACAGGAAAAGACTCTGATCCAGTCGGTTCTGATCCAGTCTAGATTCTGATTCCCGCATGGCTACCCATCTGTTTCCATCTTTTCTGTCTCCCCCAAGATGGCTCGCTTGTTTTTTGTAATGTTGCACAACAGGCACAAGAATTAGACAAGGTATAGGAAGACTGGCAGGGGATCAATCAAGGTTGTGCTTCGGTCAGACCCTGAGCAAGGCTGGTTGTGGTGTCGTGTTGCCGCTGCCCAACCAGTTGACAGGCGCTTCACCACAAGCTCCACCGCTGCGTGCAGTGACACACTGCCAGTGTCCACACTTCAGCCTGTTCTCCTCGCTGTCACCGTGTAGGGTTGCCATGCAACGCAGCCTGTGTGGCTGCCACCGCTGCCACCGTTGGGGAGGGACAGATGGGGAATGGGCCGAAAAAACGCGGCAGCTGCGGGCTAGAAGGGAGGGCAGCTGCCTGCAAAGGGCGCAGCATGAAAGGCACGAGCTAATCAAGCAACCGGAAGGAAGCTATCAAAGCAACCAATACAGCAGTGCAAATTGCGGCATCGCTGCTTGGTGCCAGCATATGGAGCGCCCACTGGCCAGAATGGCAGAGATCAAGCTAGCATTCTCTTTGCAGGCAGCCAGCTGGCCGGCTGCCAGAGCTCTGCCAACGGCAGCTTGAAAATCCGGAAGAGCAGGATGACACCCATGCCTGCAGGACGGGAGGGGCAGACGGCGCCATGCGCAGCACACGTGAGCAACAGCAGAAAGATCGCACCGCCTAAGCATGTGCAGTTCGCAGGTGCAGTGCAGACGGCAAGCTGTGACGCTACAGCAACAGGGGAGGGATGCGCTCATTAAAGCGACTGAGTTGAGTTGATGGGGACCTGATGGGCTGAGATCAGGAAACCTGTACCAATCCACCGTTGCCTCAATCAGGTAACCTGCACAAACCATCCCCCTTACTATCGACCTGGATGCACCTCGTTCCCCAGGTAGGGAGCCTGTCGCCGGCAGGGCGCCCTGCACGCTAATCCGATGTGCGACATTTCGGTCCGCCGCCCGCTCCCCTCTACTTATACACTGCCTCTGACCTGCACAGCAACCAACTCCCGACTTACCTGATCACTTAAGTACTTGCACAGTTGTGGGTCCTCCCGGCCGCTGGTGACTGTCACTCAATGGCCTGTGTGTTGTGCTGCGCTGCCGCCTCACGGCGCATGCCCCCTGGGCTGCAAGCAGCCTGCTCTGGCACCCAGGTCCCACCCAACAGCTGATAGGTTTGGGAAAAACATGCTCAAGGCGGTAGGGGAGGTAAGAGTTGGGTCTGGTTTGCAGTTGACGCCTCCATCGGCCGAACGAGTGGCGGCGCCGGCAAGGCAGCACGGCAAGAGCGGGAGCACCGGAAAGCTACCATCAAGCACTTGCTGGTCTGCTCGAATAGCACATTATAATCTGGAAATGAAAGCTGCACCACGAGCTCATTTGGGCCGATACCCTGTCCATCTCAGACTCGAGCTGTGCAGCCACTTGGAGTGGCGCTAGCAGGCGTCAAGGGGCGGCCACTGGGGCCAAGCAACATTCCTTCAGCAGCATGCCCTGGACCCCCAATGCTGGGTGACTGTCGTACTGTGTGCAGGGATGTACCGCTCATGCTGTTTCGGTCGATGGCAGGGCCATCCAACCACCTGCCCGCAGCTGCCCATCCGTGCGCCGCTGGTGCCGGTGACAACGGCAGCCAGGAGACAGTCTTGCCATTGGATAGGTGGGCGAGCAGCAGCCCATGCTGGCTGGCAGCTGTGCAGCCAGAAGTTTGCATTCCAAATACAGACCGCTCCTCCCTACATCACGGTCTGCTTTACGGTCTGCAAACGGCCAAAGTTTGCATGTGCGCCGCAGTGGCAGCCGCCACCCATGCCAGTGAGGCTGAGTTGGCATGGAACACATGTGGCACAGCTGCTCGTGGCACAGCTGCTCGTGGCATCTTTGACAGGCATCCGGCCGTCCTCTGACACGAGTTTGACTTCCCCGAGCAGGAGTGTGCAGCGCCCGAAGGCAGGGCTGGAGGATGGGGCGCGGCGGCGCGATCGCCGCTCTGCTGGTGCTGGTGAGGCCCACTGATTCCAAGATCTGTTTGTGGGACAGAGTGACACGCAGGAGCGAGGCGCGGGCCCGGCGATGCGTCACCCGGCCGTGCGTGTCCCTCTGCCTGCAGGCAGCGCTGGCCATGCCCGCACGGACGTTTGTGGAGCCTACCAGCGCCGTTATGGCGCGCCGCAGGCGAGTGGACACGAGTTCGGGCAGAGGTCGGGGACCGGTCCTCCCCCCTCCTTCACACCGCTGGCCGCCGCTCCAGCGCTTTTGGTGAAGACGTAAAAGACGGGCAAACACAGCGGGGACGCGCTTTCTGGCCCCCCCTGCGCAGGCTCGCGGCCGTGGGTGACAACACCGCCTGCCCGCGCGCGGCGCTGTCCCTCGTCCCAATCCTGCCCAACGTCAGGAGCACGGCCACCTGGCAACTCGTCAAGGCGCAGTACATTGCCGCAGTACAGCGCCTCGCCCCGGCAGGTGCGTCGGTCCGTGCAGCGCATGGCCGCGCGCCGTACGGGGTACGCGTGCTTGCATGCTTGCGGGGTGATCACCTCGTGACGCCCCGTGCCGTCACGGCAGGCTGCACCGCTTTGCCATATCGCCGGGCTGCCGTCAGAGGGCGGGCATGAAGATGTCTACGGCTTGCGTTCCGTGATGGTGCAGGAGTGAGCCGGCGCGCATGCATGCAGCCACCTGGCCGGCATTGCCCCCCGTGTGCCCGCCTCTGCACCGGCACTGCTGCAGCACAGCTGGCACACCCGCACCCTGCCCGCCTGCCCGCGCAGGCGTCATCTCTGCCGTGATACCCTGGTCCACCGAGCCCAAGAGCAGCGGGCTGGCGGTGAACACCGTTGTGCTATTCAATGGTGGCTGCGAGGCCGGCAAAGCAGCAGCGCGCATGCTCCACGTCAAGCTGCTGGGCGATGTGCGCCCGCTGTTCTACGTGCCTGCGCCGCACGCCAAGTCGCTGTTTGGAGACGTGTATATGGTCACGGTGTCACATCCGTACTTGGTATGGCAGTGCTGCTGGGCAGTACACCTCGTTCGCGCCAGCCGTGCATGGACACCATACCTGTGGGCAGCTGCTAAGACACAGCCGTCAGCGGCTAGCGATCGCAAGGACAATTGCCCTCACGAGGCATGAGTGCAAGCACTGCTCCCCTCTGGCGCAGGCTGATGGGTCCGGCAAAGAGCTGTCGACACCGGCCGCCCCCGGCGGCACCAACCTGGCCGCCCAATTCTCGGTCACTTGGTGGGATGTGGCGCCCTCAATGATTGGAGTGCGACAGGCAGACGCCTACAAGGCAGCCATCCTCAAGCAGCTGCCCGCAGGTGCGCCGCTGCCAGCGGCCGCGGGCGCATGGCAGGGACAACTGGCGGCAGGCATGCACCACTGCGCCGCCAGGCTGGGACAGGACGCTACAGTGCAGCTGCGCGCCTGCACCCCCTGCCCTGTTGTGCACTGCCTGCCTACCTGCCTGCCCACCTGCCTGCTGAGCCGGCAGCCCCGTTTCATGCACATCACGCAGGCGCCGGCGTGTACTTCACGACCCTGATCACTGAAGGCGTGTCTTACCGCTATGGCAACTACTGGCGCGCCTCTGCCGCCGCCATCTCAGGTGAGCCTGGCAGAGAGCAAGCGGGGCACTCCAGTTGCACCCTGGGCCCACAGTCTGGTGCCTCGATGCATCTGAGGCAGGTTGCATTGATTGGCTAAGCACGCCTGTCGAGTTGCAATATCAGTGGTCGGCAGGCACGCACTGTTCAGTCGCCATCCCCCTTTCCGCAGCAACCGTTGCCAAGACCGCCGGCAGCAGCTCCCCAGGTGGCGTGGCGTGGCCCCCCGGCCAGCCCACCTCCCTCAGCTTTGGCCGCCTGGTGCTCAACACTAATGTGCACGGGGTGCCCTTCAACACCGCCACTGGCAAGGCGGCCCTGGCCAAGTTCCTGGACGCGTTGCACGCCAACCCCGCCGCCGTGTTCCCGCCCCGCGCATTTGGCCGCATGGTGCTCAACGCCGGCTCCGGCCTGCGCCTGGTCAACGACGCTGCCTACCCCTGCACCTGCGAGAGTGTGTGGGGTCAGGGCGCTTGGATGTGGTGCTGTCCGGCAGCGGCGCTGCACAAGGGGCAGCAGGGCAGGGCACAGGGCGAGCCACCACTGCCTGCCATGCCCCTTTTGGCTGCCAAGTGATGCGGCGGCCCGCCATGCTCCCTCGCAGTCGTGCCGCCCCCCAAGCTGACCCTAGCACAGGCTTACGGACCAAACTCCGCCTCGGCCACGGCTGCGGGAGCAGCCAATGTAACCTGGGCCAGCTGGCGCTTCACCGCCACTGCCGCATCGGGCGCCGTGCTCAGCCAGCAGGCGGATGCTCCGTTGGTGTGGTGGTACAACCTAGCACCCAGCAGAACCTGTGAGCGGCTGCTGCCCGCCGGCTGGCTGGGCTGGGTCTGGGGCTAGGGTCTCAGGCGTGACGGGCACCCTGCCCAGCCTGGGCTGCGCCACGCTGTCTGGACCTGTTAAGTACAACAAAAAAAACCTGTACCACCCTCCTCCAACACCCCCGCGCAGACACCATCCGTGTGGTGGGCATCACCCGGGCCGGCAAAGAGGTGCCGGGCGACAATGCCCTGTCCATCCGCATGCCCCAGGCGGGCGCGCCAACGATCGCGGCTGCCAGCGCAACCGGGCCCACCACCGCCACTGTGCGGCTCAACCCGCCGACCAGCAGTCAAGCTGTCTCTGTCTACATGGTCGCCGCGTGCCTTGGTCAGACGCCTACCGCCTGCGTCAGGAAGAACAGCACCTCGATCCAGCTCTCCCTCACGGGTCTAACCGCGAGTGGCCAATATGTGGTCAGCGCAAGGGCCCTGATTGGTGGCAGGGAGGTGCCCGCCTCCAACAGCCTGCCCCTTGCCATGCCCGCGCACGGCGCGCCCGTCCTGCTGACGGTTGTGGCCACCTCTGCCTTGGCCGCCGCTGCCACGGCGGCCGCCCCCAGCGGAGCCACCTTCAGCCAGGTGGGGTGGGGGTGGCGAGGGGCGTGAAGGCTGGGTTGCTGTGGCAAGCGGTGCAAGATGCTCTACAGTCTTCAGCATGCACATGAGTGTTCAGCATGCACAACCTGTGGTTCTTTTTTGTTTGTTTCATCATGCCTGTGTGACACCAAACAAATCCCCACCCAGCCTCGTTGCCCCCGTGCAGTACGAGTTCACTGCCAAGCCCTTGGGCGGCGGGAACAGCGTCATCTCCTTGGTGACCAGTCCATTGGCTGGCCGGTTCAGGGGCCTGCAACCCTCCACGCAGTGAGCAAGGGGGGTCGGTGCGGGCTGCGCGCTCCAAGTGCTCAGAAAGGTGCCCCTTGTGGTGTGCAGGCGAGTGGACTCACAGCTGTAGCTGTCGCTCTCTCCGCCACGCAGGTACGCCGTGACGGTGGTCGGTTACAGAAACAACGTGGCGTCCCCGCCAAGCAACACCCTGTCGTTTGTCACTCCCGCGGCCGACGCCCCCCTGACCACGGCCAAGGCTGCAAGCCCCTCTGTCGTTGTAATCCGGGTGAACCCACCCACTCTCCCGCCGCGCAATGGTGGTACTTGGTGCGCTGGGCCGATGGCTGGGTGGCTTGCGCCCGCGCTGTTGCTTCACACTACACAGGGTTCAGTTGCTTGCCCCTCTTTCTAATGGTGCTACCCTTGCCGTGCATCAGCTGCTGAGGGCACGGAATGCCTTGCCCCTCCAATGCCTGCAGGGTCGCGTATGAGGTGACGCTCTGTCCCATCACCGGTCCCCAGTCGGCCTGCGTCACACAACGCACTGGCGCCGCCACTCGCCGCCGCTTGCTGGTAGCTGAAGTGGCCACGTTTAAGGAGCGCAACCCGTCCACGACGTGAGTGGCAAGGGCAAGGGGCGAGGCTGCCGGGCGGCCCTGCTGCCTGACCAGCAGCTTGTGGCCTTCCATGCATTCCCACAACACCCTCACCCCCAACCGCTCCTCCTTTCTACAGATACAATGTGATGTCCACTGCAATCTCCAGCCTGGGGGAGCGCTCCAGGCAGGCCATGACCAACCAGGTCACGACCCCAAGCACCACGCCGTGAGCACGCGGCCTGGGGTGGCTGCCTTGCCGGCGCAGCTGTTTGGGGTGGCCCTAGCTGCCAGCCCGTGGGCAGCGCTGCCCACCGGTGGCTGCCCAGTTGATTGCGGCAACCAATCCCTCCCATGCACGTGTTATCCTCCCCGCAGTTGGTCTGTGGCTGTGAACGCTGCCTCCATCACCCAGACCAGCGCCACCATCAACATCAACCCGCCCTCCGAGGGCGGGCCCTTCGACCGCTTCGTCCTGTCCGCCTGCCCCAAGCCCACAAGCGACACACCCAACTGGGACGCCTGCCCGCAGACCACATGCCTGCCGGCCCAGGCTGCTGCCTGCCCCATCAGCGGCCTGGCCGCCAGCAGCGACTACACTGTGTCGGCCATGGCCTACGCTGGCAACACCACCACCATTCGCTCGGCTGCGGACGACTTCTCCACCCTGCCCTGGCCGTGAGTGAGGACGGCAGTGCGGGTGGAGAGACGCTCGTGCCCAGTGATGCAGCGGCTGCACTGACTCGAATGTGCCGAGCAAAGCGCGTGCCCAGCTGCGGGGAGCACACCCTGAACCGCCACCGCACAACCGGCCCTGCCTCTTCGCAGTTCACAAGCCAGCCCACCTCCACCCGCACCCTCACCACCGCCTCCCAGGTGTGAGCAGTGTCAGAGAAGCGTTGCTTGTCATTGCACAGCGCTGTGCATGTTGCATCCTCAGCGTGCTGCACCGCCAGCTGAAGGTACACATGCCTGAGGCAGTGATGTGTCCGCGCGTCTCCTCACACATGCTTCCATGTTGCTGCGCTGGCTCAAGCCCCATGCACCAGCCAGTTCAAATACTACCCCGCCCACTTGCCTGCAGCCCCCGCCCCCCGCCGCCAAGCCGGCTGCCACCCAGCCCCCCACCGTCCTTGCCGCCTCCACCCAGCCCCAGCCCACCGCCCTCGCCACCCCCACCCAGGTTTGCAACGCCTGCTGTGCCGTGCTGTGCGCATGCTGTGCTGCCATGTTTGGTGGTGCCCCAGTGCCAATCTGTTCAGACTGCCTCTCCAGTGCTGTGATAGTTGAAGGCGGCCACAGCTCCCATCCACGCCAATCCCAACGGTTGCTCTTGCTATGTCTGCTTGTGCAGCCCCAGCCCACCACCCTCGCCTCCGCCACCCAGCCCCAGCCCACCACCCTCGCCTCCACCACCCAGCCCCAGCCCACCACCCTCGCCTCCGCCGCCACCCCCGTGAGTATTGGGCATTCATCTGCGTGGCGGACGCAGACACGCAGCCACGACTGCCTGCCCCCGTGTGCTCAGCAGCAGCCTGCCTGCTTGCCCACTGGTGGCCCCGCAGGGCACGCCCGTTCTTCATAAGCTTGGATTCCCCGAAAGTCATCAATAGTACCGACTACTATCTGATGAGATGCCAGGCAGACGGCTACATCCAGCAGTGCACTGCGCAAGCAGGTGAGACGGCATGTGCGGTGCGCCCACGACACGCGCTTGCAGAGCACACGCTGTATGCATGGTGAACGCATGGCCCGAGCTGCAGGCGCGCCCCCCCACCCGCGCTGCAGGCGCGCCCACGGCCTTCAGCGGTGCGTTCCGCAGCATCAAGTTCGAGCCCACCACCAAAACCCTCTTTGGCGCAACGGTAAGCCAAGCAGAGAGTGGCCGAAAGGGAGCAGCCAGAGAGCGGCCCTGGGCGGCAGCGGCGCCACCGCCGCCTGCCCAGCAGTTCAGCACGTGCTCCGCACGCTGTCAACCCCCGCTGCGCAGGGCACCTCTATCACGATCTGCACGGATCCCAACAGTGCTTCCGGCGTGGGTGGCTGCGTCTCAGACTCAGGTGGTAGCACGTTGATCCAACCCTTCGACGTGGCGTTCAAGGGCAGCTACCTGTACAGTGAGCACTCGGCCTTCTCTCTTGCGTGCGTGTATGCCGGTCGATCCTCCTTGAGCCCGTCTGCCGTGTTGCGCCTTGCGTATGCTGCTGGCACTGCATGCAACATTGGGCAAGCAGCGCCGATGTGCGCGCGGGCAGGCGCCAGTGTATGCGCAGCTCACGGCTCTCCCGCCCTGCCTCCTACAACCAAACCCTCGAGCGCTCCAGTTGCCGACCGTGGCGGGAATGGTGGCACTGTGGGAGAGGGCTTCATCGTGCGCTGCACCATCAGTGGGCTTGGCACTGCCAGCCCATCGCTGGCGAGCTGCGCCAAAGTGCAACCGACGGTAGGGCGGCGGGGCGGGGCGGGAGTGGAGTTGTCGTGTTGTTTCAAGCACGCCTGGGATGCACTGCTGGCCCGCCTGCCAAGTTTGCAGCGGGTGAAATCCCGGCTCCCCACCCCCACCCCACCCACCCACTCACAACCCACCACCACCACCATCCCCTGCAGTCCAACTTTGATCGCCCCTATGGTCTCGAGATTGATGGCTCCACAATGTGTGATAAGGCTAAGGCGGTGCCGTGCGCTGCCCCACGCGCCAACTTCTGGCGATGCACTCTCAGGCGTGATTGCAGCTGCTGCCCACCGCGAGCAGCGTTACACCACCCGCCGCCCAGCATGCGCACACACGCACGCCCCCGCCGCTTGCCATCTTGCTCGCAGCTATGTTGCTGGCTATGGGAGCGGCAGTGCCGCTAACACCAAGGGCGTTGTCAGGTGCACCATCGACGGCAACTACGACCTGGTCCAGTGCTCCTCAACGTTTGGCCTCCTGACAGGTCAGCACTGCTGGCAGCACTTGTGGCTGGCAGCCATGGGGTGCAGGGAGTTTGGCAGCAGGTGCTTGGTCCTCCAGGGCCTGGCACCCGCCGGGGCAAGGCGTTTCGAGTCGCGCTATTGGCTGTGACGGCTCTGCTGCGTGGAGTGGAGTTCACCCAGAGCACGGTTCCTCCGGTTCGACAGCACGCTTCACTGGGCATCCCTGACCCCTGACCACAGATGGCGTAACGGCCGCCTGGCAAGGCACACGTTTTGTGCGCATCTACAATAACAGCGCATACGTGATTGCGGACCCCAACAGTAACAGGATCTTTGTCTGCAGCAACCCTACGCAGGTGCGCAGGTGCTGTTGCACGTGTGCGGGAGTGCGCAGCAACACTGCGCGGCATGGCTGCGCCTGGCACGCCGGGGCAAGCCGGGCAGCGCATAGCAGCTGTTTCGGGCTGCCGCGGCACCTGATGTGTCTCGCCGTGACTGTGCGCCGACTCCCTCCCGTGCAGCTGACGGGTTGCACAAAGCGAGTGTTCACAGGCTACGATCCCACCACCTCCGCCATGTCCAACTCCACCTTGACCATTTCTACATACTGGATCGACTTCCTGTACGCCAAAGCGTGAGTCGCTCTGCGGCTCAGCAGGCTGCTGGGCAGGCCCCATTACCGCATGTTCCTGTCTGGCCAGCCTGTATCCAGCGGTGTATCCAGTGGGTTGCGCTGCCGCTCTCTCTCTACAGCAGGCATCGCAGGTGCCCCGCTCCGAGAGTCTCCACTCCTCTCCACTCCACTGCCACCTCCCATCCCCCTTGTCCCCTTTTGCCTCTTTCCTAACGCAGGTACCTGGGAGGCTATGCCAGCAGCGGCTTTGTGATGGTTTGCGATGACCCCGTGGGCTTCACCGGCTGCAGGAAGCTGTACGGCTGCAACGGCGCCAGCAGCCCCTCCACCATCGACAAGGGTTGTGCGTCCACCGACAACACGCTCAAAAACACCATGCGCGCGGCACTCTACCCCGCCTAGTGCTCGCAACTGCAGAGCTGCCGATGGCGGGGGCCCCTGTTCCACAGGGCGCGCCCCCTGCTTTCCTGTTGACGCAACGCATGCATCTACAGGAAAAGACTCTGATCCAGTCGGTTCTGATCCAGTCTAGATTCTGATTCCCGCATGGCTACCCATCTGTTTCCATCTTTTCTGTCTCCCCCAAGATGGCTCGCTTGTTTTTTGTAATGTTGCACAACAGGCACAAGAATTAGACAAGGTATAGGAAGACTGGCAGGGGATCAATCAAGGTTGTGCTTCGGTCAGACCCTGAGCAAGGCTGGTTGTGGTGTCGTGTTGCCGCTGCCCAACCAGTTGACAGGCGCTTCACCACAAGCTCCACCGCTGCGTGCAGTGACACACTGCCAGTGTCCACACTTCAGCCTGTTCTCCTCGCTGTCACCGTGTAGGGTTGCCATGCAACGCAGCCTGTGTGGCTGCCACCGTTGGCTCCCTCGCCCCTCACCAGCCCGCCGCCCCGCCCTGTCCCTGCCCAGTCGCCCACTGAGCTAGAGAGCAATGTTGGGAGCATGCTGGTGGGCCTCGCGATCATGTGCATTATCCGAGCGCTGGTGAGCTGCCAATTTCTTGCATGTGCAGTCAGCACATAGGACTCGCTGTGCACTGCGGGCTTGAGGAACGCATTCTGCGGGCTTGCCTGGCGGGTGATGCCGCCTGTGCACAGGCCCAGCATGCGCGGCAGCCGCTTGATATCACTTGCAACATCTGCAGGCTGCTCCGCTTGGATTTCTTGATCCTTGTACGACTTGTGTAACATCTCCATGGCTACACGGGTGAAAACGATCAGAGCGAACAAATGCCAGGGGTACAGGGGGAAGGATGGACAGACGAGGAATGGGCCGAAAAAATGTTGGGGCGGGCGGAAGGTGCAATGCCCTGCCAATCAGGCTCGAACAGAGGGGGGAAGCTGCCGGGGCATAGGGCAGCCGGCAGCAGCGCTGGTATCTATGGGTTTACTGACACGGCAGTACTGGGTGCTATGGTACAGAGAAGAGGTGGGGGGCAGGGAAGTGGGGGAAGCGGCAGCTGCGGTCTAGAAGGGATGGCAGGGCGCAGCATAGACGGGCAGATGCATGCGCGGGGCGGAGCATCAAAGGCGCGCGCTAATCAAGCAACCGGAAGGGAACCTCTCCAAGCAAACCAATACAGCAGTGCAAAGTGCGTCATCGTTCGTTGGGTTGGGCAGCATTGCAGAAGCGGCCAAGCAGCCGCTGCTGTGAGCTGCTGCGTAATGGACGGCTGGTTGGCGCCAGCCGATAGAACGCCACGGGGCAGAATGGCAGGGGTCAAGCCTAGCAGGCTCTGAGCTGGCAGCCAGCTGGCCGGCTACCAGAATTCGGCCAGCGGCAGCTTGAAGATGCGGAAGAGCAGGATGACGCTCATGCCTGCAGGGGTGGGAGGGAGAGGGTGCGCCATACGCAGCGCACGTGAGCAACAGCAGGGCAACCGTACTGGCTTGGCATATGCAGTGCGCGTGCGCAGCGCAGGCGGCAGGCTACGGATGTGTACGCGTGCACCACTGGCGTGAACCCAATCGCCAGGTTCAGTTGCTGGGTGCAACAATGAGCGGCGGCTGAGCAATACAAATGGGCATCAGTTGTGCTGCGCTCACCAATGAGGATCGAGCCCACGTTGCCCCGCAGGTCGTCCGTGCCCAGCCAGCTGCATGTAGAAGCAAACACAAACCCTTGGAAGAAGGCAGCTACAGACTAGGTTATAAGCTCCGCACTGGTGCTCCAGCACTTGCACACGTGTTCCCCAAGTAGCAAAATTTAACAAGATGCTTACACGTCAAACAGGTTCCACACGCCGCGCCAGTACAGGATCACGCCCGTCAACGCAATCAGCGTGTTGAACTGCGAACAGGCGGGTGCACGGTCAGCAGGGGTGAGCTGCATCCAGGGTGATCCGACGGCGGGCTGGGAAGCAAGGCTGAGCGCTGCCAGCTGCTGCTGCACTGAGCGTCCCCGCCTACTGTTAGAAAACAGAAAGGCGCGCAAGCGTGTTGTAGCGCAGCCAGCTAGCCCCTCACATTGGCACGGATGTCAAAGGAGCGGTCCAGCAGCGCGTTCTCCACGGCTGTTTCCACGGCTGTTTCCACAGCAGACTCCACAGCCTGTACATCAAAAAAAAAACAGGGGATGGTTGTGGAAGGAAGGCCGGGTGAGGTGGCGGGCAGCGCGCAGCAGCGCATTCTTCAGGACTGTTCCCACGGCTGTTCCCCTGTTGCGCACAGAGGAGGTCCAGCAGAGGGCAGCGTGAGTAAGACAGCAGGCGGCAAGGCGGTGCCACTGGTGCTGTGCCTGCTGCACCGCCTGCTGCTTTACACAAATGCGCTCCCACAGCAAAACACAGCTCAGGCAACTAAGGTGTCTCCGTCTGCCCCCCTTGCACAGGCAGAACCCCACTCATTTGCCCAGCAGTTCCGAACCAACGAGTGCGTTGGTTGATGTCCTCAGCGCGCACCTCCTGCACCGCCTCCTGGACCGTCTGCCCCACTTGCAGGTCCAGCTCCGCGCGCTCCTGCTTGAACGCCTCGTGCACCGCCTGGTTAATGTTCTCAATCTCCTGCTCAAACGCCTCGTGCACCATCTGCAGCAAGATTGCACCAAACGGAATGTTCAGAAAGCGACTTGGGACACATACCGGGCTCTGCCATCCTCTTGCCTGACTACTACCCACCTCCACACATGGCCACTGCTTCTGCGTCCAGACCGCAGCATGCCAATGCACCCTGCAAAGGCATGCCTCCCCATCCCCATCTTCCCATCACCCCATCTCCCTGCCAGCACCCACCTCCTCCAGGTCATCCCGGCTGCTGATGGACGGCGGCAGGTGGCCCTCCACCATGCCTTCCTCCTCGCCGTCCCAACTGATGAAAGCTGCCGGGGAATGGCCCTCCACCAGCTCCTCCTCATCTATGCTGCTCAGGCTGTACATCCCCGCGATGCGAGGGGACGCCGGCGCCGGCAGCGGCGGCGACAGCGGCGGCGGCAGCGGCGCAGCCGGCTGCAGCACAGTGGCGGCCGCCGCCGCGATCGCCGCCGCCACGGCAGCCTCCTGGTTTGGCGCAGCTGCTGCTGCTGCTGCGGGTGCTGCTGCGGGCTGGCCCAGGAATGCGCCTGCCGGCACGCAGTTGTTCGCCGCAAGGGTATCGGACACGGGCGGCGGCGCTTCGGGAGCTGCGGCCGCAGGCAGCAGAGACACCCCTCTCCGCCTGAGCGACTGGCTCGAAACACGCCATGGCGCTGCAAGCCGCTGCGGCTGGGCTACAGAGGGCGAACTTGGGCGCGGCGCCCGGGCGCCCGCCACTGCCGCCGTGCTGCTGCTGCCGCGGCCCGCCTGTCGCGCAGCCGCCAGTCTTGCGAGTGTGTTGAATGGCTGCGCCGCCATCCCGGCGGCCGCTGGCGACCGTGAGGCTCGGAGAGCTTCGAAATACGCACCCCGCCGGGCCGCTGCCCCTGCAGGGCGTACAGAAGGGGAGCGCAGGATCGGAAATGCCGCCGTGGGCGGTGTTCATGGTGGACACCTGACGGACGGCGCCGCCGCTCGGCGCCTGCGTCGTGGCCGTCGGCTGCCGTCCCCTGCATGCAGCTCCCTCCGTGCCACAGACCTTGATTGTCCACGTTGCGACATCACAGCGTGGGTAGCCCACAACGGACCATGGGCGTGCGGTGCGCCCATGGACGGGCAACAGGAGGCAGCAGGTCAAGCGCCCAATTGGGCAGCAGGGAGAGGCGAGCGGTCAGGTGCGGGGAAAACCGGATCAGATGGCGTCGGAAAAGCAGCGCGTGTGTATCAAGTATGAAGCAAACGCAGGCTAACTGCGTGGCGGCATGTGTGCCGCCAGGATGCAGTCTAGGCCGGCTGGGCAGAGGGGCCGGGGGAGATACAGGGGTCAGTGCGGGTGCACGGCGCCGCGAGGGTCGAGCCTAGCATGGTATGGGAGTCCTAGTGTGTAGCGGCGCCGGCTGGCAGCATCCGTTGGACCGATAGCGGTTGGTGGGGAGGGGGCATGAGGGCAACGGGTGGCTGCGCGAGCCGTGGCGAAAGCTAGGCCGCCGCCCGCGAGGTCAAGGGATGTCGGCTGGCTTGCGCCGCGCCTCTAGTGCCGCCCACGCACCTTCAGCAGGTTCTGCAGCACCGTCTCCTCCGAGATCGGCTGCAAAGGAGGGCGGGCACGTGGGGCACCAATTGTGTCAGCAAGGGCGGCGGCCCAGGCTGAAACAGGCAGGGCGCACGCAGGGAGGGCAGTTGGGCTGGCTTGCACACAAGCAATCCTCACGCAGCAAACCGCAAACCGCAGCAAGCAGCTGGGCATACAGCCTAAGAGCGGCGGCAACTTGCAGACGGCCGGCAGGACGCACCAGCGCGTTCCAGTGCTCAGTCACCGCCTTGGCAATGTCCTCCTTGCTGCTGGTGGGGTGCACGCCCTGCACCTCGTACTGCTTGGTGTACTTCCGCAGCGTCTGGACCTGCAAAATTCAGATGCCGTGCAGTTGGGGGAGATGAGCACGTGAAGGAAGACAAGCAGGGTAACCAGGGGGCCCGCCGTCCGCTCTGAATGGGAGGGGGCAAACTAGGGTTTTTGAAGTGCTCAGGACAAGCGCAAGTACGGAGCGCATGGCGCAGCAGTGGCCATGGTGGCAGCTATTTTTTTATTTGAGTCCGGCGGTGCGCATGGCGCTGTCAGCGGGCACGCTGCCTGGCTGCTGCGCAGCAAGAGCAGCCCCAGCCATGCGCGGTACGAGAACCACAAGCGGTCAGCTGGCGGCAGCTGTTGCGGCGCGGCGGCAGCGTTACAAGGCATGTGGGGCCCGGCTGTGCACCCCAACCGCAATAGCACAGTATATATGCCACCTAAACAAAATGGGGCCCCAAAGCAGCAGCTGGGCACCACATGTGTGCGGCGCCTGCGCCAGGGCGCTGCCGTCCGGCCACCGCAGCCACAGGGGGGTTGCGCCAGCGCAGCTGCCTGCCGCCCAACCAGCCCCTGCAGGAGCTCAGCCGCACCCACCTTGAGCTTGTTAAGGTCTACACGGGTGGCTGGCTGCTCGGGCTGCGGGGGGAGGGGGAGAGGCGGGGAGTCGAAAGGGTTGACCGGCGATACCGGGAGGGGGCGCGCGCAGCGCGCCTGGGCGGGAGGTGGGTGGGTGCCCGCGGCGGCCGGGCGTGCCGGGGCGCGGCTGTGCCTCCCCAGGACATGCAGTAGGTGCGGGATGGGCTGGGGCTGGGCGCAACCCGGCCAGGGGCGCAGAGGTGGAGGGGCGGTCGTCATGGTGCCTGCTCGCGGGCCCAGCCCCTCCCCCAGCCCCTCCCCGCGCATCCTCACCAGGTCTTCAGTGGACTCCCAGGCGCCGGCGCCTGGAAACCCATTGGTGGCGCCGAAGCCAAAGTCGGAGCCGTAGGCAGCTTTGCCGAGCTGCCCCGCTGTGCTGCGCTGTGGACGTCTTGCTGGGAGGCCCCGGGCTGCGGACATAGCGGCAGAACGAGCTACGGAGGCCGAGGCAGGAAGGTTGCAAGGTGGGCCCCCTTCAACACTGGTTTGCACGGATGGCGGCTGTAACGCGGGCCTGGGCAGGGGTGGAGCACGGGTGCAGTGTGTGGAGACGAATTGCAGGGCCGCTGAAGGGGCCTGCTGTCCGTGATTTGCGCATGAGGCCCCCCTCCTGCCAGCCAGTGTTTGGCAGCCCAGCCCGATCGAGCACAATTGAGCACCATGATCGCCTCAGCCAGCAGTCAGTCGGGCACCCGCCCGGGGCTGTCCGCCACAAACCCCTCGCTCGCGTCCCGCAGACCGGCTGTGCGAGGCAGGGCAGCCCCGCAGGCCGGCAGGCAGCAGCATGGCGAAGCAGCGCGGCGATCCCACCCCGAGACTGGATGGGCACCTGCCGCCGCCAGTGCCGCACGGCGGCCAGCTCCTGGCGCCACCGGCCTTGCACAGCCGGCCGCGGCAGCAGCCCGCCTCGGCACCCGCCGCGCCACCAAGGCGCTGCTGCACCTCGCATTGCTGTCAGCGGCGTGCCTGGGAGGCGCGTGGGTGGGCGGACACGCCCGCAGCCGTGGCAGCAGCGCCCCCACCGCCGCTGTTCCGCCGAGCGGCATCGAAGCGCCGCCGGGTTCGATCCACCTTGCGGTGGTAGCCCCACTGCAGCAGCCCAGCCCCTTTGGCAACTTTGGGCAGCAGGCAAGCTGGCGGGAGGTGCTGGAGCACACAGCCCAACGGCTGGCCTGGCAGGACCCTTCCTTCACACTGACGCTGCACGACTCGGCTCTCCTCAGCAGCGGCGGCAGCAGCAATGCGCAACGCTCCGCCTTGCAAGCTGCCCTGCAGCACAGCGCAGCAGCAGTGGCCGTTGATGTCACCAACCCTGCAGACGCCCAGGCGCTGGCGCCGCTGTTGGCCGCCGCTCCCACAGCCCTTGCGGTGGGGTCGCATGCTGCGCTGGCCGGTGCGACTCGCTTGGGAGGCCGCCAGCCGGCCCAGCCAGCGGCCGGCGGCCTAGCTGCCCTGCTGGGGCGCCTGTTCCCGGACAAGCAGGCGACAGAGGATCAGCAGGTGGGTGGGTGGGGGGGTTGGTGGTTGGGTGCGTGAGTGCATGGCACACTGCCCTGCACATGCTGGGCTGGTTGCACGTGCAAAAGGGCGGAGGTGTGGCTGAGGGCGGTGTTGTGGCGGCTGGCTAGCAGATGGAGCCTCCGGCGCATGATCGCCCACTGCTCTTGTCACCAGCGTAGACTGCATGCTGGTTCGGATGTGGGACTGTTTATGCTGTGCAGGTGCTGCACACCGTGGAGGAGCTGTTCAAGCGACGCAGCTCTGACGATTTCCTGTTCATCTTCCTGGTGCGCCTGCTACGTTGTTTTTGAGCTAAAACTGCCTGGGGGGTATGTGTAGTTGCAAGCACCGATGCGCAGCTGGCGGTCGATGAGCATGCATCGCAAGTAGGGCCGCCAATTCTTCCAGCCAGTCACAATCGGCCGCCTCCTGCTGCATGAGAGCGCTGCTGCCCACCCCAAACCCCATGGTCCTGAATGCCTGCCCGACCCAAACCCGTGGCAGGTGCTGGCCAACAGCTACATGAAGGGGGTGCCTGCCGTGGCAATGAGCTTCAAGCAGAAGAATGCCGGACTGGCGGAGCTGCAGGTGGGCGGCGGGGTGACTGGGTGGGCTGCACAGGTACTTCAGGGTCTGGAGCGCAAAAAATCCTTTGTAACTCACCTGTACCCTGCAGCCGGGCAATTACATAGGGCACCCTTGCCCCCTCAGCCGGCCCCAATTGTGCTGCGCTCATGCTTGCCCCACGCCTTGCTACACACGCCGGTGCCCTCCCTCCCCCACAGTGCATGGTCGGCAAGTGCGGCGCCCAGATCTTTGGCTGCGTCACCGACACCACCTGCAAGGCCGCTCTCGACTGCCTCTCTGCCTGCGAGTTCAATGACCAGGTGCGCTTGGACTGCAAACGCTCGTTTCCTTTTCCCGACCAGCTCACCAGTTTGGGGACAAACCTGCACGGTCGCCCAGCCGTTTTGTTCCGCTTTCCCTCCTGAGACTTGCTGCTTCTGTGGCATCCACCCACCCACCTCCTCCCATACAACCCCGCATCAACCAACTCCCGCAGGTCTGCTCCTATCGCTGCATCACCTCGTATGAGAGCCGCCAGCTGGAGGAGTTCAGCCTGTGCATCATCCAGAAGCACAACTGCTTTGGCCTGAGTGCTGAAATCCCCATGGTGCGCCACGGTTGGCCGAGGTTGGTGGGCAGAAAGGTTGTGAGCCTGGGGATGGCAGGCAGCGCAAGTGGCCAGGGATACCTGGGAGCTGGGGGCCGCTGCGCCTGCACTAGCCCTCTGCCTGCCAATGCCACCGCTGCTCCCGCCTCCGCTGGCCCCGCCCCATGCTCAGGTGCCGGACCCTGCGCCCATGACCTCCTTCAAAGGTCAGCCGATGACGCACGAACTGGCGGAGGATCTCTTCATTGGCTGGCTTCAGGTGAGTTTGGTTGGGTGTCAGCCCTGCTGCTGCATCCTTGTATCTCCTTGTATCGTGAGCAGTCGCCAAGGATGTCTGACGCATGGGTTTGCGAGTCGATGCCATCCCTCGTTGCACCCAGATCTGCAGGACCCATCCACGGCACTGGCGCCGCTGCGCAGCGGCGAGCAGCTGCCCTACTCTTGGCGTGTGTTTGCTGGGTGAGGCGGGCCGGGTCCAGCTCACATGCAAGCTGTGCATACAGTGCGCAATCGATGTGTAACTCCGGCGCCAGCTTTCCTTTTCACAGCAGCCGCCCGTTCATTCGCCGCCTGCCCCGAGCACACAGTCACGCACTGCCCTACCTCTGCAGCAAGAATGCGGCCTACGACTTCTTCCCATGCCAGAACCAACTTTTTTACCGCGGCAAGGGCAAGGGCGGCATGTGGTGAGCACTGCATGGGGGCTGGCCAAGGCGCAGGGCAGGCGCAGGGGGGGCAGCACGCATGGGGGAAGCCAACCGCCAACAGGAGGCATCAATGCACGCGACCATTCACACGAACACTGCAAAACGCGTTCCGTCTCGCCTCTCTTCACGCACTCCCTCCCTTGCACAGCACTACATTATTGCCTGTTGCGCTCGCTTGCAGGTACGACCCCGTCTTCCAAGTCAAGACGATCGACGGGCGCACGGTTTGGCGGCGGCGGCACTACCGCGTGAAGCGCGACCGCGTGCCCGGCACCTTCCGCTTCTCGGTGCGTTTGCAATCAAGGTTTGCCGCTTCACGTCAGAGGATATGCTGCTGGAAAATGCCCAAGTACGTGGTTTGCTACTTGCTACTTGCAACAGCCAGCGTCAAACTTGTTCTGCCCGCAGGTGCTCGACAACGGTGTGACTTCCAGCGAGTTTTGGCGCATCCTGGACTGCGACGAGGGGCTGGACTGGTGAGAAACTTGCGGCCAATGTTGTGCATGCAGATTCTATTGCTGATTTGGCGCAACTTGGACTGCAAGGGGGGCTTGAGTGGTGCGAAGTGGATGCTCTGTTATACACGTTGCGATGCGACATGGATGTGCAACTGATGTGTCCAACGCCCTCCTTGCCCTGCAACTGGCGTCGAGGCTGAGCTGCCGAGTAAAACATGCTGCTGCCCAATCGTTGCCACTGCATGCAGGTGTGTGTTCTACTACAGCGGCGCCGCTTCTCGGGCAGGGCTGAGCTACAGCGGAGCGATCCTGGCCTCCAAGTCCGGCGACTGGCCGGCCTCACAGGTCAGACTGTGATGTGCGCACTGAGCAGCTTTGGGTGTGGGCAGCCATGCTGTGCGCAGCCACCTGAAAGCTGCCCTACACAAGGAAAACTAACTTGTATCCATACTGCCTCCACAGGAGGGACGGGCACGCATTCAGCGGGCGCTGGACACAGCTGGGATCAAGGAATGGGAGCTCAGCAATGTGAGCGCTTGAACATGGAATAACTAACGTTTGCTGGCTGACGTACAATGCATGGAGTGAGCACGCGAGCTGGCTGCTCTCCTGCAGAGCTGTGTCATGAAGGGTGTAGCAGCTGCAGAGGGTTTCTCAGCAGTGCACGTGGTGGCCGCCGCTTTCTGGCGGATCCATTGACAAGGACGCCCTTCTCCCCCATGTACCGCTCCACCCTCCCGCATGCCGCAGGTGGACAATAGTGGATGCGCCGGCGCTCCGCTGGACCCGTCCCTCATGGCCATGGCCTGAGGCGTTCGCTGAGGTGCTGAAAAAACGCGCACAAGGTCGATTTTTACAAGTTCACGTGGCCGCGGCACCATGCGCGCCTGGCATGATTTAGAACTCCAAGTTAATACTGCAATGCCCGCGTGTGATTGTTTCTGAAGGCATCCGCAATCGAGGCAGCAGGCCGAAGGGGGCGCCTTTCGCAGCGTGACAGACGGAAGCGCTGGCTGTTTGCACGCGATGTTCCCACGCGCCTAGGCTGTTGCAGCTGAGCAGCTGGAGGGCCAGCAGCGGCGCTGGAACATGAGGGGCCCAGGATCCAGCAGTGAGTTGCGTCACGACAGTGGCTGCGCTGCAGGCTGCTTCTCCAACCCCTGCATGCTTGCCTACCAGGGCGGTGCAGGCAGCTCGCATTGCCATGCCAGCCGCGCTTGCCTCACCAAGCCATTGCAGCCCGCTTGTGGTAGCCGGGGCGCCTGCCGCTGCTGCTCCAAACTGCTCCAGGAAGATCCCAAGCGACTTGCAGCCCTTCCTATTGCCATCCCTCCCAGCCTGGGCTCCTATCTGTGGTCTGATTTTGAATGCCACTGCCAATTTTGCGCCGGCGGGGTGGCGAGCGCGGCGGCGGCGGCGACCTGGGGGAAGAGGTATGGGCTGGCGCGATGGCTGTCGACACTTCAGCATGCGGCGATTTGTCCAGCCCGTGTCGAACAGCCTAGATGCCTCCCACCGCCGCCACAGAACAATCAAGGGCAGCAGGCTGAGCAGGTCCCTCGCGCTCTCAGGCCGCCGAGACCCGAAGGCCTCGCAATTTATACGGCGCCTGTGCTGGTGCCCTTTCCGTTTGGAATGCAAGCGGCCGCCCTGCACGCTGTGAGCGAGTTGAGCGCCACTGCCGAGCTGGTTGGAAAACCCCACCCCCACCCGAAGCCACAGCCCTCCGAGATGGAAACGGTTTTTACCGATGGGCTGGTGAACGCCCTCGTTCCCATCAGTGCCATCGCCGGCATTCTCTTCGCGCTGTGGCTCTGGCAGCGCGTGAGCTCGATCCATGTCCGCGGCGGTGCTGGCGTGCGCTCGGAGACCGGCCGGGAGTACCTGCTGGAGGAGGAGCAGCGTGGCGAGAGCGAGGTGCGTGCTCCAGGGTTTGTGGGCCGCCTGGCGCCTCTCCGTCGCTTCCCGGTGCACGTGCAAGCAAGTGCAAGCTGCCTGGCAGCCGCCCCGAGCGTGCCGACGCGATCAATTCGAGCTCGCAGCCCTAGCAGGCCCCCGGCGCGCTTGCAAGCCCTAGGGTTTCGCTCTGCCGCCCAATCTAGGCCGGATGAGCTCGGGTTGGGCCGCGCCGCGCCCCCTGACAAAACCCCGCCTGCCGCTCGCCGCCGCTCCCCTCGCGTGCTGCGCAGATCGAGGAGAAGGCCGCCGACCTGCAGCAGGCCATTTCTGAGGGAGCCAACTCGTTCCTGTTCACCGAGTACAAGTATGTCAGCATCTTCATGGTGAGGAAGGACACTAAGGAGCTGGTTCAGAGCAGCCGGGCAGCCGCCGCCGCGTGGTCCCATTCCGCTGGCACGTGCCGGTGGCCCCGTCGCTGCCCGGCACAAATCCAAACGTATCTTGTTTGCGCGTTGCGGCTCTCAGCCCAGGGCACTGTGCCGCTTGCACCATTTCGTTGCCCCGGGCAGCTGCCACTAGCGGGCGCGGCGGGCCCTGGCACCCGCTTGGGCGCGCCCTGCCCTGCCATGGCCGAAATAGTGCGCTCCTTGCGGGAGAACCTTGGTGTTTCACCCTCCCTCCTGCTAACCCACCGTGCCTCTGCCCTCCCCGCCCACCTTCAGGCCTGCTTCTCGGTGCTGATCTTCATCCTGCTCAGCTCCCAGGACGGCTTCCAGACTGAGTGGAAGGAGGACGAGCACGGCGTGCTGCGCGCGCCCGCCATCTACAACGGTGCGCTGAGTTGGGATGCTGCAAGTTGCAATGCCAATGCAGCGTTGGTTGTCCAGGCCATCATTGCAGCACATCTGATAGGGCCACCCTGGCTTGATTTGCCAGGCGCTCTTGGCGCTCTTGCGTCCATCGCCAGGCCTTGATCATCTGTCAATTCCTGCCCGCTGCATCAAATGCACTTTGCTCGTACATTTGTGTCCACAAAACTTGCAGGCGCATTCTCCACCCTCTCCTTCATCGTGGGCGCCATCACCTCCGTCCTGTCCGGCTACCTGGGCATGTGAGCACAGCAGGGCGCAGCACAGCACAGCACAGCATGGCAGGGCACGGCACAGCAGGGCGTAGCCAAGCAGGGTACAGCATTGAGGCGCAACGCAGCCTGAAGTCGCGCAGCACGCTGCGCGGCCACCATGCGGAGCGGAATGGAGGGATGCACAGCGCGCTGCCGCTGCATCCTGCGCGCGTGGCACCGCTCCGTACCAGCAGCCCAAGTGCACGCCCTGCTCCTTGCCTGCTCATGGCCGGCACTCCTCCCGCCCCTTGCTCCTCGCAGGTGGATTGCCACCTACGCCAACGCCCGTACCGCGCTGCAGGCTCGCAAGGGCATCGCCCCGGCCTTCATGGCTGGTGAGCGCTCCGGCGGCTGAATGGTGGATCGAAGCACTTGGCTGTTACGGCGGCTTTGCACTGCTTGCTGCCTGCATGACAAAGAGAAGAAACAGCGCTTGGACGCCAAATTTCCATACTCCCTGCTCCCACTGCTCACCTGACGCCCGCCCCTGCTCCAATGTTGAGCAGCCTTCCGGTCGGGCGCCGTCATGGGCTTCCTGCTGGCCGGCAACGCCCTGCTGGTGCTCTTCCTCATGCTCCTGCTGCTGCGCAAGGTCTACGGCGACGACTGGGAGGGCCTGTACGAGGTGCGCTGGCTGCATGTGTGAACCAAAGTGCATTTTGGCAGCTGGGGTTTGGCAAGTGAGGAGAGCTGGGAGGGCCTGTGTGAGGCGCACCGCTGCTCTGCTGCCGCTGCCGCGCTGCTGGTGCTGTGCGACGCACGTTTTGCGCAGCTCAGTTTGTTGCCAACCTTACCACTGCCTCCCACCTTCCATTGCAGTCCATCACCGGCTACGGTCTGGGCGGCTCATCCATCGCTCTGTTCGGCCGCGTGGGCGGCGGCATCTACACCAAGGCAAGCTTGTTTCAACTGGCAATGGCTGGGCAGCCACTGCAGTTTGGGATGGCTGATGCTTGCCGCATGAGTCGGCTGGTGGCGCTCCTGAACAGCTGTCGGCACGGGACGCGTGGTGTTGATGGCATGGTTCCTGCGCACTTTCTCACCAGCCCATCTGTATGGTCGTCGCGCCCGAAATCGCATGCTGTGAAACCAATCAGTTTGCGTCCATTTTCCTTGCAGGCCGCCGACGTGGGTGCTGACCTGGTGGGCAAGGTTGAGAAGGACATCCCCGAGGACGACCCCCGCAACCCCGCCGTCATTGCCGGTGCGCTTTGCTAGGCTTATTGGTGTCACGTGGTTGAGACTGGATTGCAGCATGAGACCAACATCCACCGGGATACTGCTTGTTTTTTTTTTAATTGCTTGAACTTGCCTCCACTGCCGTCGGCCATCTCACTCCGAGCCTATTTATGCGCTGCCTATTGCAGACAACGTGGGTGACAACGTGGGCGACATTGCCGGCATGGGCGCCGATCTGTTCGGCTCTTTCGCCGAGTCCACCTGCGCCGCTCTCGTGGTGTCCTCCGGTGCGCTTACCGCGTTGCATGGTTTACTTTGCCAGCTTGCATTAAATTGCATTAAAAAAGTTACACGGATCCTGCATGCTGTCTGTAGTAAGCAAGTCTTTCTGCGTGGCCCCAATGGTCGTTTGGGTGCTCTGCAAGCACCTGCCCTCCAGTGGCGCTCACCATCCCTCACCGTCCGCCCCTTCCTCTTCATCCCTGCCCCCCTGCAGTGTCTTCCCTGGGCGCGCAGCACAGCTGGGTGGCCATGTGCTACCCCCTGCTCATCACCGGCTCTGGCATCCTGGTCTGCATCCTGGTGAGGGGGCGGCAGCTGCTTTGAGACACGATTAGACATGTGCGTGTTTAACCAAGCAAGCTGCCAAACCTAGCGCCCTGACAGTTCCTGCCCCTCCTGCTCCCTGCTGCCCGCAGACCACCCTGATTGCCACCGACATCAAGCCCGCCCGCGTGGTCAGCGAAATTGAGTCGACGCTCAAGGTGCAGCTGGTGGTGTCCACCCTCATCATGACCCCGGTGAGTCATGACTGCTCGGTGTAGCTTATGTTCAAGTTTTCAGTTTTGTCAACATATTTGGGTCGGTGGGTCGGTGCAGCTTGCTTTGTCCACCCTCATCATGACCCCAGTGAGTCATGTGGCAAATGACCGAGGGATTAAGGGACGGACATGGGCTGCGTGCCTGTTAACCTCAGCATCACCCCGTGCACATGCCGTGCATTCACTCAGGCACCCGTGTCGCCCACCCACCCGTGTCCATTCGTTTCAATGTTCATCGAAGGTCACCTACGTCACCTCTGTGTGCTCTCTGCCCTCCCACACGCATAACAACCGCCTTTTGCACTCCCCACCATCAGGTCACCTACATCATCTCCATCTGCGCCCTGCCCGCCGAGTTCACCGGCATCTTCTCCGAGGAGCCTGAGCGCGTGGTGAAGAACTGGTGAGGCTGGAGGGCAGTCGATAGCCGGTTTGTAATGCTACTGGTGGTGTGAAGAGTACTCCCGGGGAGGAGCCAGAGCGCATGGTGAAGAGCCGGTTTTGCGATTTTCCTCAATCCACTGTTGCATTGCTCACCTCCACACCCTATCTCACCCCACACCTGCAGGCACATGTTCTTCTGCGTGGCCGTGGGCCTGTGGGGCGGCCTCATCATCGGCCTGGTCACCGAGTACTTCACCTCCAACCGCTTCACCCCCGTCCAGGTGGGCAATTTCGTATCTTTTCTCGTCTCCTTTTGTGTTTATTGTCTGAGCCTGGCCACCGAATACTTCACCAGCAACTGCTTCACCCCCGTCCAGGTGCGTTAATTCACGTCTGCATTTCGTGTGCTGGCATGTGCCTTGCAGGCTTCACGAACCCTGCATGGGTCACGTGCCCGCCATTCTGCTCACACCCGTATTGTGCCATTGCATTTGCACCGTGCATGCATGAACCTTGACTGGCTGCCGTCTCGTGGACAGCTGATCTGAATGATTTGGGGCTTGTTGTTTATTCCTGCAGGATGTGGCCGATGCCTGCCGCACCGGTGCCGCCACCGACATCATCTTCGGCTTGGCCCTGGGCTACAAGTGAGGCTGGGGGCTGGACCAACTTTTGGGCACCCCTTTGCGTGCATTGCGCCATCATGGCCGTCGTCAATTTTGTGGGGTTTGTTTCTGGTGTCTGTCCACTGAGATTCAACCCAATTCAGCTTCGACCTTCTTCACCTGTTCATCTTTTTGCAGGTCCACCATCATCCCCTGCTTCATCATCGCCGTCGCCATCTTTGTGGGCTTCAGCCTGGCGCACATGTACGGCATCGCATGCGCCGCCCTCGGCATGCTGGCCACCATCGCCACCTGGTGAGTGTGGGCAGCCAGCGCCTTCCATGTATTGGGCATTAGATTTAATGGTGAGAGATGGCAACCAGACGAGCCGCCCTCGGCATGCTGGCCACCATCGCCACCTTAGGAAGTGGTTGAGTAGCGAGGGTAGCATTGCTGAGCACACTGCCTTTCCATCTCCAACCCTGCTGCAGCCTGGCCATTGACGCGTACGGCCCCATCTCCGACAACGCCGGCGGCATTGCCGAGATGGCGGGCATGGGCGACGTAAGCGCTGCGCATGCTGTGGTCCGTGCCTGGCTTTCAGCTCCCATCCTGCCTTGCAAGCTGCGGCCTGCCACATGTGCGCCATGCCAGCCGCTGTGCCTGCAAGTGAGTCACCCAGTCAAAACCACTCCACTGCCCTGCAGGACATCCGCGAGCGCACCGATGCTCTGGACGCCGCCGGCAACACCACCGCCGCCATCGGCAAGGGCTTTGCCATCGGCTCTGGTGCGCCTCGTTTGTCTGCTTGCTTGGGCTGCGTCTGCTCTCTTTTCCGTGACTGCTGCCGCACCCCCTGCTGGCGGTAGCTGCTCGCAGCCCCCAGCCGCCCTGGCGTCCCTGGCCCTGTCGCGTGGCCAACCTTCAGCCGCTGCTCACACAGTTCTGCCAATCTTTATATGCCCTCCACTGCAGCCGCCCTGGTGTCCCTGGCTCTGTTCGGTGCCTATGTGACCCGCGCCGGTATCACGCTCAAGGACTCGTCCATCCTGGACCCCGAGGTGGGTGCAAGTTTTACAAAAAGCTTTCCAACCAAGGCTGGCTGATGCGTTTCGGTTGGTTGGTGATACGTAAACGTTGGCTGGTTCAGTGGATGCCTGCAAGTTTGGCTGCGAGCTGCTCAACTATGTTGCCTTTTTTGCAGGGAGGAAGTGAACATCCAGAACTCGCTCATCCCCTCATGCCCCCCGGCCCCACTCGTCTCCTGCCGCAGGTGTTTGCGGGCCTGCTGGTGGGCGCCATGCTGCCCTACTGGTTCTCCGCCATGACCATGAAGTCTGTGGGCAAGGTGAGCGCAGCACATTTTGACCCTGTACGTGTGATGAGGATTTGGGTTTGTAACTGTGTTGCTGGCTGCTTTTCGCCATGCCTCTTGAGGTGGGTGGGCAAGGTGGGCGAAGCAATCTAGGGTGCTTAGTGTGCTGGCTCGCACGTCTTGCTTCATTTGAGCGCGATGGCAGCAGGGGCGAGGAGAATGGCTGTGCCATGTTGCGCTAGGTTGCACGCCGCCACTGTTTGCGTGCGCAACCAGTTCAACACCATCTCTCACCGGCTGACCTGTCCCCGTGTTTCTTTCCCACTGTAACAGGCCGCGCTGGCCATGGTTGAGGAGGTGCGCAACCAGTTCAACACCATCCCCGGCCTCATGGAGGGAACCGCCCGCCCCGACTACCGCCGCTGCGTGGAGATCTCCACCGCCGCCTCCATCTCTGAGATGGTGAGGGGAGGAATCAGGGCCTCTTGCCCAACACGCACGCTGCCTGCAGTTTGGTTCGGCGGCAGCACGCACACCCAGCCTCTCTCCCCCATCCTGCATCTGCGCAGCCATGCCCTTCTCGCCCCGCCCATCAACCCCCTGCTTTTGTCCAACCCCTCCCAACTCTTCGGCAGATCCCCCCCGGCATCCTGGTGATGGGCACCCCCCTGGTGGTCGGCACCCTGTTCGGCGTGCGCACCCTGGCAGGTGCGCTTGATGCCTTGATGCTAGCGCTGATGCCTTGACAGCAATGCCGCAGGGCCCTCATGCCGTAGGGTCTTGCACCTGCCCTGCAAACTGGCATGTTTGCTGCGCATGTTTGCTGCGCATGTTGCTGTTTGGGTGGGCTGGCTGCGCCACCTGCTGCTGCGGGCCGGTGCTGAGCACCCAGCCTGCGCCTCCTGCCCACCGCCCCTTTGCAGGCGTGCTGTCCGGCGCGCTGGTCAGCGGCGTGCAGATGGCCGTGTCCATGTCCAACACCGGCGGCGCCTGGGACAACGCCAAGAAGTACATCGAGGCGGTGAGTGTGAAATCGTCAGTAGCCAAACTGCTGCTTAGAACCAACATGAGCACACAACCGTGCGAAAGCTTACACTGTCTGCATTCATTTAGCTCCGGCAAAGTCTGCCAAAGAGGGGCTGGCTGTAGGCGTGGCTCACTGGGCACAGCTTGCCTCCTTCTTCTTTCCCCTCTCTGCAGGGCGCGTCTGAGCACGCTCGCGAGCTGGGCGGCAAGGGCTCCGACTGCCACAAGGTGGGCACTTGCGCTTCTGGTTGGCTGGTTGGTGTGCATGCTTGCGCTTGCTTGCTGCTTGGCTCGCTGGCTTGCATTGCAAGTGGTGAGCACAGGCATTTGGCTGGCACGAGTAACCAAACCCTGCTACATTTTCTGCCTCCGCAGGCGGCGGTGATTGGCGACACCGTGGGCGACCCGACCCGCTCAAGGGCACAACCAGCACCCTCTTCCCCTGGTTTGCTTACCTGAACTGCTCCCTCACGCTTGCAGGCGGCGGTGATTGGCGACACCGTGGGCGACCCGCTCAAGGACACGAGCGGCCCCTCCCTCAACATCCTCATCAAGCTCATGGCGGTGGAGTCGCTGGTGCTGGCGCCCTTCTTCCTGGCGCACACGTGGGTCGCCGTATTTAGTTTGAGGGGTTGTGAGGGCTGGTGTGGCGCACACTCGCATGGCGGTCGAGTCGCTTTGGGTTGAAAGTGACTGTCTTAAGGTGTGCCCGAACACAGTGGTGGGCATTGCTGCCCCGTCCACTGAATGCTCTGCCTCTCCAATCCCTTGCTCCACATGCAGCAAGGAGGGCCTCATCTTCCAGTTCTTCAAGTGAGGGGCTGGACGGCGCCCGCCGCCGCGGCCAGCGGCCCTGCAGCCGCCCAGCTGGCAGCCCTAGCCAGCACGCTACGCTGGGACAGCAGTGCAAACCACGGCTGGCCCAACAGGTGCAGCGCGGCTTGCCAGCAGGCGTGGCCTGATGCGGCCGCTAGCCGCGGCGGCGGGCGAGGAGCGGGGCACGCACCAGCTTTGCTTGCGCGGTGGAGATCCGCAGTTCGGCTCGCGCTGCAGCGCGGCGCAGCAGGGCTGTTGCGCCCCCGCGCTAGTGAGATGACTTCTTAGCAGCTGATGAGGAGATGCGTGCGGCGCCGCGGCAGAGAGGCGTGCACGCTTCGCGACTGGTAACCAACCAGCCAGGCGGGCAGGTGTGGTCCTGCGCTGCCCCAGTGTCAGCCATGGTACCGTCCCTGCCCCCAGCCACACCAAATCCAGGCCTTACCTCACTCTCCATTGTTGCATTCCTGCTGCACCCCAAGTTTTGCGAGTTGCAACATGTGCCTGTGTTGCTCTGCTCTCCTCGCTTCCTTTGCTGGCAGCACTGCGGTTTTCGCCACCGTACCTCCCCCTTGTGTTTTCCCACCGCCCACCCAAGTGTGGTTTGTTGTTCCCCACCACCCTCCCCCAAACCCGACCCAACCAGAACCAAGCATCAGTTGCAAACGATATGCCACGCAAAACACCTCCCCTCCAGGCTTTGCAAAGCGTCGCGCGCAGCAGGTCCCGCCCTAATTTCGCATGGATGATGATGTGTAGCGTTAGCCATATGTGTGCGTGTGGGCGTTTTGTAAGTGCAGGAAGCAAGCAGCGAAAGGGCGCATGGTCCACCGCAGGGTGACTGACCGAGCGGCAGAGTGGCGGCGCGAGCAGTGCATTACTCTGCATGGCATGCCCACGCACCCATGCGTGGGTGCAGCAGCTTTGAGCTTCTCTGTGTGCTTTCCTTTGCCCTCCTTGCTGGCAGTGCAGTGTGTAACAAGCAGACAGCGGGGTCACATGACAGGTAGAAGGGAAGTGACGAATCGTGGTGTGCCGCTGGGATGGAGGCGGTGGCAGGCTGCAGCCTACTCAGCCACCTGTTCCTGGCGACTAATGCTCCAAGCGGCGTCCCCCATCTGCTGCTGCTGCCACTGCTGCTGCGGCTGCGGCTGAGTTTGCTAGGCTGTGCTGCAAGGGGGCCTGCGCCGCTCATGCAATCTTGTGGTGCGCCCGCGGCTGCTGCCGCTCCAGCAGCAGCTGCTCGTCCGCCGTGAGCTCCTGCAAGGTGGAGCGGCAATGAAAACGGATGAGGCACTGAGCTGACGGCTCAAATGGCAAAATGCAAGGTGCAGGTTGGCTTCTTAGCAGGCACCTCCCTCCAAGACCGGTGTGCACAGCATAGCCACACGCACAGCACACCGGCACCGCGCAGTGCAGCACACTACCGCACAGCACACCACAGCGCAGCACCAACCGCCGCACTCACCCGCTGGCAACCGTCTGGTGCCGCCACGTACGGCTGCCGCGCCGCCGCCTTTGCCGCCTTGCCCAGCGGTTTGACCAGCAGGTTCCAGCCGCCGGCGGGCCGCGCCGCGGGGTGCTTCTTGCGGCTGCTGCGCTGCAGGGTGGTGCCCGTCTGCAGAAAAGGGGCAGTAGAGGTGTGTTAGCAGAGGCGCATTGCTGTGGTAAGAGGTGTTCTTCCGGCTGTCGCGGTGTGGGGTGGTGCCCGTTTGCCATGGCAGGGGCATAAAGGCGGGTTGGGCGCAGCGGCAGTGAGGCGTGCAAACAGCGACAACACTCGAATGCTGTGCTGCGCACATACTGCTCACTGCTCACACCTGTGCTACCAAGCAAGCACAGAACAACACGCCAGGCCGAACCAAGCAATGCCAGAGCCAAGCCCACCTTCTTCAGGTTGAACTCCAGGTTGCGCTTGAAGTCCTCCACCAGAATCGCCTCCTCCTTGGCAGCCAGCTCGTCCTCGAGAGCAGACTTGTCCATGCCCGAGGCCACCAGCAGCTGCGAACAAATGAGGCAATGAAATGGTTCAGCGGTTCTGTCAAACAAAGGCAGGGCCGGCCCGCCTGAACAACTTGCAACCCGCAGTACACCCAACTTGCAGATACGATACCCACCGCTCACCTCCTGCACCACGTCGTCCGTCATGTCTGCCGGCTCAATCTGCTCAAACGGCTTGCCCAGCCGCCGCTCCAGCAGCGCCGCCAGCTTGTCGGCGTCCGCCTCCGTCAGCTCCTGTTTAGGGCAGGAGGGTTTTGCAATTCCATTCAAGCAAGTTGGGGACTGGAACCGGGTACTGTGCACACATGGCGATGTGCCGCACCAGCTGGACAGTGTCTGCACCTGCTGGCTGAATTCAACAAACCCTCAACAGCTGCACATTCTAGCGGTACACCCACCCGGTAGTTGGGGTAGGAGGGCAGCACCACGTGGTGCCGCTCCCGCGCGCCCATCGACTCGATCGCACCCTGCGCAATCTCCATCGCCTCTGCACAGCACAGTTGTAGCACACCATGAAGTCAGCTGGTAATTCCTCGTGTGTGCCCGCTCGCCAGCCAGGTCTGTGCACAGACTCACGCACAACTCTGCGCCCATTTTGCCTTCAAACTTGCAAAACTGCTTGCAACACTCCAACTCTGCTCACCCGCCAGGTCTGTGTGCAGGTGCACGCCCGCTGCGCGCGCTGCGTGCTCCCGCTCCTTCAGTGCCAGGATGGCCATGGCGCGCTGCTGCCGGATGCCAAAGTGCTCCGCTAGCTGCTCCGCCGTCCAGCTGCAAAGGCAACGCAGGGGGTTGGAGCTTGTTTGATGACAAATGTTGAACCGAGGCTCACCCTCCTGGCTGTGCACGCGCCACATGGCCTCCTTTGCATCATTACTCAGCAGCCACTCTGGTGCTCTCAGCTTGTTTCCAGTCCTCTCAGCCAGCAACATCCAAAAACTCTCGCTTGGCGGCTCACCCCTCCTGGCTGTGCATGCGCCACATGGCCTCCTTGGCGTCATTGCTGAGCAGTGCATTTTTCCAGGGGTCCTGCGCCTTGCCCTCTGTGAGGTCCACGCCCCAGTTGACCTGCGTTCAAAACAGACCCAGGACGTGAGGTTGGTAACGAGCAGGACGGCAGCTGCATATTGCCCCCTGTGCGGACCTTATCTGAATAGATTCAGCGCCACACACATGGAATAATCATCGAGATCTGCCCAGGACCCAGGCGCGTGAGCCAGGGGCAAAGTCAGCGGTTTCTCACCATGGGCGTCTCGTCATTCACGTCAAGGATCTGCCAAGGCAGCCGCCCCGCGGGAGCGGTGTTGATGACTTGGTTCCGCGCACCGCCTGCACACAAGGACACGCGGCAGCATGGGCAAAGTTTTTGGGGAGGGAGGAGGCTGATTGGCAAGGCACTGCACCAGCTGTAGGGCCGGTGGCGAGGTCTGCAAGTCGGCCGCGGCAGCGGCAGACGCAGCGTCAGCAGCGCACTGCATCAGGACGAGGTGCAGCGCAGCAGGACAGCAGGGCAGCACAGCACAGCGTGCCACCTCACCATCCAGCACCTCCTTGATTGTGTCCCTCAGAATCTCCAGCACCTGCAGGTCCGCCTCCTGTGGACAAGAAGGAGGAAATGCAAAGGCAGCATTGCTCAGCACACAACGTACACCAACACAGACTAAAGCAAGAGCATCCAGACAACAAGTACAAGAACACACACACAGGCCCTCATCCTCACCCCAAAGTCGTCCACATCTGGATCTGCCCCCGGGGCGGCCGCACTGCACAATACAGGCAACACGGGCAGGAGCACGTGAGCGGTGCATGAGCAAGCAGCAGCTCTGGCAGCGCAAGTGGCACACACACGCCACTGCGGTCAGCAGGCAGGGTTGGCCGCCGCCACTTTCCACATGTGTAAACCAACCAGCTGCACGAGAGTTATGCCGATCACCATCAGCCTCACAGGAAATAGAGGTCAATGGCCTCCGCCACCAGCCGCAGATCGTCGTCGCTAGCCGGCTCGTCGCCCGGAGTGCCTGCAGCAGCAGAAGCAAGCAAGGCAGGGGGCGTGAAATCACAACAGACAGCAGCCGTCAGCAGCCGTCAGCAGCGTGACGATGCAGCTCGCTCGGCAGCAGATGGGGCAGCACCGCTCAGCGCATGGGTGCCGTCCCATTGCTCCAGCGGTTAGGCAGCCGCTTTCGCACAATGCACAGCTAGCAGCCAGGAGCGCACCCAGCACCCGCCTCTCCAGCGCAACCCACAGCCGCAAACACCGCGGCACCTAAGCCGTCCAAACGGCCAGGCCACACCAGCAGGCCCCCTGCACTCACTCTCTCCCCGCTCCAGCTTTTCGAGCGCATCCCGCAGCTTCTCCAGACACGGATCGATTTTGTCCTCCGGCAGCGGGGGAGCCGCCTCCAGCGCCGCCGCCAGCGCGGGGGAAATGAAGGTGTTCACGTCCCACCGCCCCGTGTCTTCGAGCACCAGCTCTGACATCGGCTGCTGCGGGATGCTGCCGTCTGCAGCGCATTGTTGAGAATTGCAATGAGGAGAGGAATGGGGCATTGAAGCGCGATGCGTGGAGGGGCGTGCTGCATGACCACGAGTTCAGAGGCATGTGCAGCAGCAGGCGGCAGCAGAGCATACGGCGGGCGGCCGCAGGCAGCAGGCGGGCGGCGTCCATGCATGATGGCTCACAGTTGTGCTGGACTGCATCTGCCAATTGATCGCATACACTGCGCTGCAGCGTCGGCTGAGCAGAGGGCACGCATGGCCCCTCAGCCAGCGGCAGGCAGCGGCGGCGGCAGCGGCGGCGGCGGCAGCCCACCTGGATTGCGCAGCTGGCTCTGGTCGATGGGCGGCGGCCAGAGCTGCTCCCCATCGTCTGCTGCCTCTGCTGCTGCGAAAGGTTTGGGGTTCGCCTCGTCCTCCGAGTCACTGTCCTCCTTGCGGCGCCCCGCCTCCACTGCCGCTGACAGATGGAATGCTGCTCGCTGCTGGGCCGCGATGGCCCGACCCAGCCGCAACGAGGCGCTCAGTCGCTGCAGCATAGCGCCGGTGAGCTGCACGGGCTGGCGGCTGGCGCTACAGCGACGGCTTGGAGCTTCACCGATGCCAATCGAGGTGCAGGGCCGCGCTTGCACGCGCTGCTGCGCAGGGGGCTGGGCTGCAGTGCTGGCCGGGCCGTTTCTTGCTGCCGCCGTTTCTTAGATCGTGGAGCTGAGAAATCGCAATTGCTGATTCTGTGAGTCGCGTGAAGGTCCCCCATGCATGGCCGCCGCGCCGCTGCCCCATGCTGCGGCGGCGGCCGGCGCCTCTATCGTTCGCTCCCCGACAAAAATCTCGCCCTGTTCCTGCTCCATTGTCGGTGCAAATGCGTTGACAATCTTGAATAGTGTGACTAACATCGTCACTCGTCAGAGTCTGACCCCGCCTCAGCAGCCAGCGCCGGCCGCCAGCCGCTGCTGCCACGCAGGGCTGCCTCCTGCTGTGCCTCAAACAGCACTTGCCGCATGGCCTCCGCTGCCAGCCCGCTGCCGCCATGTGTGGTGGTCAGAATGTGCAGCGCCTGCTCAGCTGCCTGGATTGCCTGGCTGGGCCGCTCCTGCAGATGCTCCAGCTTGGCAACAGCCGCCCACAGCAGGCCCAGCTGCGGCCACACCTGCTGGTCGCACATGGAAGGAATGGGCGAGCCAGGCACTCCGTAAAAAACACAGGGCACGATGATAGCATGTTGCACTAAGCATTTGCAGCAAGCACGCAAACCAAGCCAAGCCAAGAAGCAGCAGCGCCCACTTGAAAGGGTAAACTGGGTGAAAGGGCCAACCCTTTCACCCCAACAAGGGCCTGAGAGGCCCAAGGCAACCTTGTGCTCCGTTCACCCTCACCGGCGGATACACCTCGCGATAGAGCGGCAGCAGCTCATACGCAGCAGCCAGCGCCGTCTGCCACTGCTCAGCAGCAACAGCTGCTCGGTGCAAGTCTGCGAGCAGGCGCATGCGCAGCACGTGCCGCGGCCCGAGCGCGAGCCTGCCAACCACTTCACCATCGCTGCTGCTGCTGCTGCCATTGCTGCTGGGCCTGCCGGCCAGCGCAGCCAACGACTGCTGCAAGCGCTGCACAGCGGCAGCAGCCTGCCCCTCAGCCAGCATGCCGTCCAGCGCCTGCTGCAGCTGAAGCGCTGCCAAGTAGTCGTCCGCCAGCTGCTGCACGGCCTGCAGACCGCTACCCTGCTGCACACTGCCTGCCGCAGCCCAGCTGTGCACCACCCGAAAGGCTGCCGGCTGCCCGCCGGTGGCAGCAGAGGCCGGCCCGGCGGCTGAGCCGGGCTGCTGGCCGGCTGCCCCTTCACCATCGCCTGCCAGGTCAGCAGCCACATCAAACGATACGCTGGCGGGAGTGGCAGCCAGGGAAGTGTCGTCTGGCTGGCCCAGGCTGCCCCACATGCCGCCCCAAGCACCGCTGCTGTCGCTGCCACCACCGTTGGCTGCGTCCCCAGCTGGGGCGGCGACCACAGCGGTGAGCGCTCCATCCCGCTCATCGTGCGGCCATGGTGGCCGCTGGCAGCTGTATAGCCACAGATCAGCAGCGCCCCCTGTCAGGGGCAGCACCGCAGCCGGCTGCTGCGCCGGCCGGCACTGCAGGGCCGCTGATGATGAGCCGCCCTCAGCTGCATCACTGCTATCCGCTGCTGCGCTGCCGTCCGCAGCTGGCCCCTCATTGCTACCGCCTGCCGCCACCACGCCCGCAGCAGCAGGTTTGTTGGCAGCATCTACATCAATGTCAAACTGGTGGTGGCGCAGCAGCTCGCGCCGCCGCTCCCAGCGAGTAGCCGCAAGCTCGGTGTAAGAGGTTGTGACCTCCTCTCCCAGCTGAATTGGGCGCACCGCCCTGCAGAATGGGTGCAGCGGCTGACCGTAAGGCACAGGTTTTTGGCAGCACAGGAAGGCTTAAACGATGGTCGTGTCAGGCGAGGGAAACTGCCATCCCTGGCGCCGCAACATGCCCAGCCCAAACAAAGCGCACCCTATCTGTGTTCATCAAGCAAAGCCAACCGCACTTCCCAGCCCCCACACTTCCCGGGCCCCCGCACCTGAACAGCATGCGGTCGCCGGCAAAAGAGTGCACGGTGTTGGGCTGGCAGGCGTGGTTGACCAGCGCTCCTTGGGGGAAGATGCCCACCGCCAGCGGCCGAAGCTCGTCGTCACTGCAGCAAGGATGAGGTCGTGCACAACAGTAAGTAAAACATGGGCACAACAACTTGGCAAGCAGGAGCTCGTTGCCACTGCGGCAAGCAGCGATAG
>VFQO010000448.1_pt1 | contig 44901 bp, 44 predicted proteins | sample 3512331 | NCBI WGS metagenome assembly VFQO01 (sample SAMN10412371, study PRJNA504923) | tailings metagenome | isolation source: Replicate 3 from Balatoc abandoned mine | place: Philippines: Itogon, Benguet | collected 2017-08-28 | reverse complement strand
GGCAGGTTCGGCTATGCCTTAGCGTGCTTTATTTTCCGTTTTCTGAGACGACCCCTTTATGGTCGACAGCCATTTAACTGGTACGAAGTACTCGCATTTTTCTTCGTCGTTTATCCATTCGCGATGATAGGTTCCAACAGAAAGCACATCCATAGCGGGTTGCTCGCCCTGTTCTGTTGTCAGCAAGAACTCTGAGGCAGGTTGAGATTCGCCTGTGACGATCCCAACGCCTACAAATCCGGATCCCGGTATTTTGGTCCAAACTCTCGCTCCTGGCGTCAGTAGTTGGAGCGTTCGGCTATACCAAGGACCTCCTCCTGCGCAAATGAAACCGTATTTGACAGCTTCATACCAAGAGCGAGTGTCACCTTCCCCAAACGACGCATAAAATTCGCCATTCCAGGGTTCATCTGAGCTTTGCCTTGTTTTTGTTGCAGCGGATTGCGTCTCTACTGGATCCAAAAGCCATGTGCGGCTGATTATTTTTTCATCGCCGTGCGCAAACACTTGAAAAAACAGGACATTGATTGGTACTGCTCGATCATTCAGATAAGTGACGATTCGCTCGGTGCTGGCGTCTAACTCGGCTGCAACAATGATGATTTGATGGCTTTGGTTAAGCTCGTCTTCGTCGAGAGGACGTGAAAATTTCTTCTGAAATTCTTCTGCCAAATCTTTACCAGCTGAAAAGCGGCGATAGATTTCAACGATATTTTCGGGTTCAAGCTTCTCGACCCAAGAGGCGTAGTCAAGGGCCTGTGCAACAACCTCTCGAGGTGTCCTATCGCGTTTAAGTTCAATCAGTACTAAAGATCCATCTGGGGCAATTGCCAACAGATCGAGTGGGCGATTGTTGAAGGTTCGTTCTTGCTGACCAATCAACAACCACTCGTCTCAAAGCATGCGTGGCTCTTGAATGATCATTTCTTCAAGTAGATTTTCCCTGGCCAAACGTGATTCAGCGAGGACTTGGGGTTTTTCTCCAACTTTCCACAGATGCGTTTTAATGGGCATGGTGTCTCCGGTTCATGGCAATTTAATGCAAGCTTCTTAATCTGCCGATGAAAACCGCTTGTTATTTGGGTTGAGTTGATTGGCGTGGTTGTTCATCGAATGGTGTCGAGCTTGGTTATTGGGATTGAGGCTATTGCTGCGATCATCGTTGCTGTTATCTAGCAGATGCTCATTGATGTAGTGACCGTGAGACCCCAGTCCCAGGCTAACTCGCACATCGGTAATGGGATGTTCACGATATGGTTTTTCTTTAAGGTAAAGATAATTCCAATGGTCATGTTTGTCGCCAATATCAATGGCCACATTTGCGCGCTTCGCGGTGACAAAAGGGTCAAGCTCACACAAGCAACGAGCACCAGGTCGAGAGTTTTCGCAGTGTGCACGCAGTAAGACTGGCTGAACGCCATCGAGAAAATCGCAGAGTTCTTCAACAGTTGTGCATCTATGCGTTCTTGGAAAATCGGGGCCATCTAACCAGTGGCTTTTCCAATTGTGCTTTGCTGGCATGAGCGAACTCTTGTGCTCGCTGGCTAGGCTGGTCACTTGCTTCCAGCTTTGGTATCCAGCTTCTTGAGCTACGGTCTCCAAGGAGGTCGCGAGTGTTTGTCCAGTTGAATCGCGGTACTTTTTGGCTTGGCGTTTGAGTTTTTCGAGCGCAGAGGCGCTGATGGTGCTGTTTTGCATTTCTTCTCCTAGGCTCATAACGGAATTACAGTACCCACTGCCGTTACCCGCATAAACATTAGGTAGACGTTTGCAAAACAAGAGAATAGATGTCGTTCCGGCGAACCAGATGAGCCAAGGTGGGCAGCTCGCATCGACTTGTGCGATGTTCGATTATACCTATGAGCTGTGATAGCGCAACAGGGTAATTGATTTGTATTGCCTGCGAACACTTTGAAGACCACCCTGATCGGGCCACATCGTGGCCAACCGGCGTGACTGCGTCACTTGTTGCTGAAGTTCGCATGAAACCGGTCATTCTTGCCCACGTGTCTTTACGTGGCTGTTTAGCTGTCGGACCGCCCTACTTCCTCGAACCTTAGCCCAAACAGTCGTGTGCACAAGATTGCCCTTGCGGCCCGTGCTCACCCGGTTCCTCGCTGCGTTTCTCTTTGCTCGGACTGCGGCTTGCGCGCGCGATCTTGTGCCCTCTCCTGCCTGGTCTCTTTGTTCTCTGAGGCGGCTCCGAAGAGCAAACATTCACCAGCAAAGAGGACATGACCATGGCTAAATTAATTGACCCACCTGCGCACTTCAGCAATCACAACACGGGCGTTCCCCCCGTACCCCCCGAGGCTCACCCAAGAGCAAATTTTCAACAACGAAAGTTCCTTGTGGCCAAGGAGCTGAGAGAGACGCTGGCCACTGGTGACGACAGCAGTGAACAGGCCGCCATGCAGTTCTTTTTGGAGACCTTTGTGGCGCATGAGCTTGAGGGTTCGGGTTTCTGGACCTGGGGCGAAGCTGTGGATTTGGCCAAGTGTGAGGTTTGCCATCTGGAACGGGCGTGTATTGAGGCGATCTGGAACTATGTGGAGAACGGTGATGAATAAGGACATGAATGAGCAAGCATCGATTACTGCAACCGCTCTGAATGAATCACAAAGGCTGCGGGTATTGCCTGAGTTGTTTGATCAACACATGATGCGTTTTGAGGCCTATGTGTACGGTTGGATGAGGCGTTTGGCTGAAGAATACGATGGTGCTTATTGGGACATGTATCGTCTCAGCAATGGTGGCTTTTACATGGCGCCCTCTTCTCTGCCCCGTTACAAGCTCTGCGTGGCTGGAAACGGTTTTGAAGGAGCGCTTTCTGCAGACGCCGCCGGCATTGTAGTGACGCTGTTCGCATTGAATCAGCTGGTCTGGGAGGTTCGGCGCAATGAAATGGCGGACCTTTATCATTGGCTGCGCGATTATGCGGCGAACCATGCAGAGGCTGCCCTGATCTTCCGGGCAATTGATTAGATCAAGGTGCCGTGCGCCCCGTTTGGTCGGGACGCTTTGGGGGCTTCTAACACGTTTCAAAAGTGTTAAAGTTAGCCGATACATCCGCGCTCACTTGCAGCGCCTGTCGCCAGTTTGGCGTCAGTACCAATACAGTGGAATTCAATGACCAAGCCAGAGTCACAACCCGAACTGTTTTCTGAGATGCCCCAGCGTGTCAGCAAGCCCATCATCCCGGAGCGTATCAAACGCTTGGCTGAGGCTGCTCGAATGAAAGCTGAGGCCGGAGAAGTCAAAGAGGTTGACCCTTCCACAGCGGTTGAGGCTGTTGAGGACAATGCTTTGATGCGCATTGGTGGACGGCTACGCCGTTCCAATTTACACGATCTGGAACACCCGAATGGTGATTTGTTCGTCGCGGATCTGCTGGATTATGCGCTGAAGGACGATGGCGCTTCAATGGAAGCCCCTATTTTCTCATTGGCCACAAAACCAGACCTTCGCGTGTGGAAGTGGGTTAGTAAAGATGGGAACAAATCGCTTGAAGTGACGCCCAGCGTCAAAGGTCGCGCAACGCAGCATGACAAGGACATTTTAATCTTTCTGGTCTCTCAGATGACCGAAGGTCTGAATCTGGAGCGGCCGGATGCGAAGGGACGCACAATTCGCTTCTGTGTCTACGACTACCTGGTCAAAACCAACAAAAGCACTGGCGGGAAAGAATACAAACGGCTCGAAGAAAGCCTGGAGAGGCTGTCTGGCACCCGCATCAAGACCGATATTCGGACTGGAGGTGAACGGATCAAGGAATCATTTGGCATTCTGGATAGCTGGAAGATTGTTGAGAAGGCACCCAACAAATCCGTGATGGTCGCTGTAGAAGTCACCCTGTCCAAATGGCTCTACAACGCGATACAGGCCTTTGAAGTCCTCACCATCGACTCAGCCTACTTCCAGCTCAGGAAACCTCTTGAGAAGCGTCTCTACGAGATCGCTCGCAAGCATGTGGGTAAACAGTCCGGCTGGAAAATTGGACTTGAACTGCTGCGTGAAAAGTGTGGCAGCCAGGCTGAACTGCGCGAATTTCGCCGGATGATTAAAGAAATTGCCAAAGACAACACCCTGCCCAACTTTTTCTTCACGTTGGATGATCGAGACAACGTCACTTTCCTACCCAAAGACAAAAACCGGCTTTTGGGACTGCTGTCATAAAATTAGACCCAACTCTCGTTATATCACCCACAAATGACGTCGTTACATCACCCACGATACACACGGTATATTACCCACCGACAAAATTGGGAGACAAGGCCAGCAAAGGATTCCAGCCAGTTATCCACACCGTAACAGTGATTAAAATTTAAGCAGCTCCATACGACCGAGGATAAACAAACGGGGTATCACCCACAAATGACACGGTATATCACACACAAACCATCGTTATATCACCCACAACAAATTCAATAAATCCCTTGCAAAACAACAGGTTGAAATTGATTTTTAAACTGTAACGATTTATAACTCTTTTTATAACATACCTTGAATCAACGAGCTCCTGTTATTAAAAAAAGCATCGCTGGATGCGGATTCGCTGCGAGTCAAGCCTCTTGCTCATCGCGCATCGGGCTACCGTTCGCTTTCAGGCAAGCCTGAAGCTCACTTACCGACAATCGTGCTTGTCCAGACGCGATAAAACACCCGTTCAGCAGGTCGGTGGCTCTCAAAGTGTTAAATCTTGAGATCAGGGCATTTAAAATTCCAAGGGGCGATAGCATATTTCTATTGAAAAACACAATTGTTAAATCCAAAGGGAACAAGTGACTTTGGATCTGCATTTTTCGTTACATCACCCACAGTAGAAAAATTCTTAATGCCTGCTGGAAATTCAATCACGCTCAAATTCAAAACAAGCGCCGCTAAAAACCGTTATAAGGGTCTGGGATGAGTGCGATATCGGTTTTTTATGCAAATTAGGTAACTTTCGAGCACTGTATCTTTTAAGAATCGAGTGGCTGCCAATAGTTCAGGCGCAATCTCATTCCTTGAGAATTTCCCGTTTTTTACGTCGATGTCGAAAAAACGGGTAAAATGAAAGTGATCAAACTCAGGATTGTTTATGGCCAAGTCAACTATTACCAATTACGACCTTGAACACATTGGTGAGCTCAGTGTGTCTAGTTCACAGGTTCTGGATGCGGTACGAACCAAACTGTTGGAACCTGAACCTCGCAAACAAGCGCCCTCTTTCAGCTCCGCACACTTGGCCAACTTGTTGAACCTGGATCGTCGCCGGATCAATCAACTGGCTTCTAAAGATGGCAACAGCTTACCTGAAGGTGAAATTCCAGAAGGATCCAATGCGCGTCATTTCACTTTGGCTGAAACACTGGCTTATGTCCAGAAATTCAATCCTCGGCCAAGACGACCAGACGGTGAGCGTGGACGAATTATTTGTACCACGGTGTTCAAAGGCGGTACCGGGAAGACCACCAGTTCTTTTTGTATTGCCCAAGGTTTGACCTTGAGAGGTGCTCGGAAGGTATTGTTGCTGGACGCTGACCCACAGGGCACTTTGACTCAGCTTGCCGGTTTGGCGCCTGATGTGGATATTGATGATGAATCCACTGTGATGCCCTATCTGTATGGTGATCAGCCGGACCTTCGTTATGCGGTGAAAAAAACCTACTGGGAGAATTTGGATCTTATTCCCGCCAACATTTCTCTTTATGGTGCGGATTTTTATTTGCCTGCCAAATACTCAAAGGACCGCAGTTTCAAGTTCTGGGCTGCGATGCACCGAGGTTTGATGGATTTGGCGAAGGATTACGACGCGATCATCATCGATTGCCCTCCTTCCTTGAATTACCTCACCTTCAACATGATTTTTAGCGCAGACGGCATCATCATGCCGATTCCGCCCAACTCCGTGGATTTTGCGAGCTCAACCCAGTTTTGGCGTTTGGTGTATCAGATGTTCGAAGGGATTCTAGGATCCACCCCAGCTCAGGCCGAGAACGACGTGGCCGAGGATGGTATTCCTGCCGTGAAAGACAAAAAGTTCGATTTCATCAGTGTGGTACCGAGCCGAGTCAAGCCCAAGGAAATGAGTACTTTGATTACGGGGTGGATGGCGAAAGCTTTTGGCGAGCATTTGACCACGATCAGCATTCCTGAATCAGCGGCGGTTGATAATTTTTCTTTTGGTTTGATGACGGTGTATGACCAGACCAAGGCCATTGGCTCCAATGCTGCGTTTCGCAAATACAAAGACCGCATGGATGAACTGGTCGATCATGTGGATCTTCAATTGATTCGTGCCTGGGGAAAAGATTGGGAGATGAACAATGAATAACAAGACGAAAAAAGGCATGATGAGCCGCTTTTTGGATGACGATCTTCCGACTGCGCCCTCCCCTACCCCTCCAACTCCGGCCAAACCCGTGAAGCCCCTGAGTGGCATGGATGTGTTGAACAAGGCCATGGGAGTTTTGGGCACGGACAGTGGGCAACAAAAGGTGGACATTGCTGCCATTGGTATTGAGCCCAGCAACAAACGTGCGTTGTCACCAGCGGAGTTTCAGCGTCTGAAGACGAGCATTGAGTCCGATGGTCTGTTCAATCCAATCACAGTTCGAAAATCGGACGATCCGAAGTTCACCTACATGGCGGTTGCCGGTCACAACCGATTACAAGCCATGAAGGAATTGGGTCATCACTCTGTCCCGGTCAATGTCATTGATCTGAAAGACGATGGGGCCAAGGCGGCTTTTATTTCTAACCTGCTGCAGCCGGAGTTGGGAATTGCTGAGATTTTCGAGGGGCTTCGTATTTTGAAAGCCGGTGAAGGTGAGCCGAAATCTGTTCGTCAGTTGGCCACAGAGACCGGATTTAGCCCTGCATATATTTCACAGGTCTTGTCGATGGAGCAATTGCCTGCCCAGGTTGTCGTCGCGATGAAACGTGCAAGGGTCCGAGTGGGATCCAATGCACTGAAGAGTTTTGTGAAGTTGTTTTCAGAGGTCAAAGGTACAGCGCTGTCAAAGGTCACCGACTCCGCGTTGAGCATGATCGATAACACTTCCTCGGCAATTGTCAGCCTGTCCCCTACTCTGACCGGTTCAAACGATCTCGCCAAGGATGCGGGTGAAGATTCTGCGGCAAAGACCTGGCAGCAGGCCCTGAATGGATTTGTATCCGCACAATCCAATGCCAGCTCGAAGACGAAGGTTGACGCTGTGAAGCGCAAGGTCGATTTGAGAGGTTGGTCTTTGACTGAGGTCAATCGTCGTAAAAACAGTGTGGTGCTGAGCTTTGAAAACGAAGAAGAGGCGTCATTGTTTTTAAAGCAGTATCAAGCGTCCAAACAGTCCTAAATTTTGCTTCTGCGATCAAGCCCCGACCTTTCAGGACTCGGGGCTTTTTTATTGTATTGACCCGAGAGGCAGCAAATTCGCGGTGTTTATACTATAAACACTCAGATCGCTTCCTGTTCGATTGATTTAAACCAAGGAATCCAGCAGATATTGACTGGTTTGCTTGAAGTCACGGAATGCCACTTCGAAATTGGGTTTCACGCTGCCGTAAATCAATGGCAACAGGTTGTTCTGATACTCACGCTTCACTTGAGTATCTTGTTCCGCCGCTTCTAGAGAATTCAACAGTACGGTGTGCGCGTTCTGGGCAAACTCTGGAAATTGATTCGCCCAATCCGTTTTTTCATCTTCGATCATTGCGTGAAAAATTGAGCGAGCTTCGGCTGCTGAATTTGGGGCGTGTTGAACAATGCAATGGGTGTCGTAGATGTGGCGAACCAGGGCTTGATCCCATTCGTGCTTCAAAGACCCAGCGCGATACTGTGCAAATCGGCGGAGAAAGGAAAGAATCTTTTCGGCAAGTGTTTCAGGGAGAGACAACACCGCGACCTCGAAACCACCCTCTTCCATATTCAGGAGTTGCCTGGTCAAGGAATTCAAGTTAAGGGTCTGCATATCCAGGCGAATGGGCTTTGTCGTCAGTTCAATTTGCAAATGGGGTCTGAGCCCTGCTGCTGTTGGATAGGCTCGCGCATATTCCAGATCGATCCGGATGTAGCGATTCTCGTTTTGTGCCGACAAATGACTGATTGAAAACCCCTCTTTGGTGAGTTCGTTTGAAACCAGTTCTTTGAACTTGCTGAGTTGCTTTTGTTGTTGATTTTTTGATTGGGACACAGTGTCTGCTGACAAGACGATTTTGAGATCCGCATCTTCAGACATGCGATCAATGAGTCGATACGCTTTTGACAGACTTGTGCCACCACAGAACACCAAAGTCGCTCCGGGCATGGGTAGATTGAACAACGCTCGAAGTGCTGTTGTGAGGTGTTCGTCTTTCTCAAGAAGACCTGGCGTGATATCTGGGTATCGAGGGTCATACTCTGCAACGAGGGCTTCGATTAGCTCCTTTTGTTCAGAGGAAAGCGATCTCATGCCAACTCAAACTTCACGGTTTTGCCATTGAAACCCAGCTTGCGGGTGATGCGTCGACGTGCGACCTTAAAAACAATACCTGCTGGAATCTGTGTTGATTTCCCACTGTTGTAGTCTTCGACCTGTTGAGTTTGCGTGGTCTGAATACCCAACTTCTTCAATGCTTCGGGTGCCAAGCTTTCAAGTGGTCTAATGGGGATTGCCTTGCCGGTGAGTACACTGGGCTTGGCCTTGGCGTACACACCGCGCCCCAGTTTGACCAACTTGCCCCGTTCAACCAATTCTTTCAGGGCACGGGACACCTGAGCCTCGCTGCCAAACGAATCGTATTCGGCGCGCAGCAGTACGTCGCTTTTCTTCAACGACACAGAGCGTTCAATTCGTTCAACAGTCTTCATTATTTCTCTAAGGACACCTTTTGATTTATCTATTCTAACATATTGAATATGATTAGTTTAATTAGATAAAAAACAATCATTGACGATAGTTGTAAATTGGTTCGATGGGTTGTTTAAAGTGTTGTGAAATACTGCGCTTTTGGTGAGACAAGACAAGGTGATAGGCACAAGGCCCGCCCAAGAGTAAGGGGAGGACGCGGTGTTTATACTATAAACACCCAGCAGCGATGTTGATTTAAAGTGCTTGGAGAATAGTTTGACCAAGTATTGTGCCCACAAATCCCCCAGTCAAACAGACGGCGAATAGTTTGATCAGTCCAGATTCTGCGTTGAATAGTTGTTTACCTTCCGGTCTCTTTGTTCGGTTGTGTGCTTGGAAAGAGTGCGCTTTTTGGCTGGCCGATTCAATCTTAAATTCCAAATCTTCGGTTAGCCTTTTGATCTGAAGAGAGGCGGTCAAATATCCTTTGTTGGCCGCCTCTCTGGTGGATTTCTCGATGGTTTCCCCCAGTGTCTGGTCAAGTTCACTCACCTTGCTGAGCAAGCGATCCACGTCAATGAGCAGTTCTGCCATCAACGCTTCCCGGGTCGTAGAAAGTTGTTTGTCTGACACGTGGGTCTCTTATTTGAATATCGCTTTGAAAGTTCGATCGAGGTTTTCATTGGCACTTTTGGCCAGACGTTGAGCAGAGACCATCGATACAGCGAAGTGTTTATCGTCTTCTGATTTCGCTTCTCTCAGCATGGACCGGTAATCGGTGGAGTCGCTCACAATGTCAGAGACGGTTTTCTTGAGTTGCCGCAGTCGATCAAAGATTTCATTGTTGTAAATGACCGCATCGCGGTTCAAGGTGAAAAGCTTTTCAGCCTGGTGAAAACCGATCACTGCTGCAAACTGAGAGTCGATATTCTGACTGTCCTCGGGATCGACACGATTGAAGACAACCCGTATTTTTTTAGCCGGTACACCCAACTTGGCCAATGTCTTGATGGTGTTGATGGTGTCGGCCTGCTGCTTTTTCTCAGTCACGACAGGCACGATAAAGTAGTCGAATTCTTCATGGCTACCCGAAAATTGGGCCATGAGTTTTACAAAGTCTTCTGCATTGGATGCACCCACATCCACGATTGCTGATTCCATGAGCATCAGGTCTTCTTGAAGCTCGCCAAAGTCTTTGCCTTTGATTCTGGAGGTTCTAACACTTCCATCAGATGCTCCAGCGTTGATGGTTTCTACGGCGAACTCATCGGCATCTAGGCGAGCACCCAAAAGCTGTCGTGCGATGGTTGTTTTGCCCACATTGCCACTGAAATTGATCACTGCGACTTTCATGTCTTTCTCCGGTTGAATTTGGCCAGGCGTTCGTATTTCGCGAGTTCATTCGCCTGGCTGATTGGGTCTTGGTGGATGATGGAATCGATGTCTTGAATCGTGCTCGATTCAGTGGATCTTGATGATTCCGATGGAATGACAGTTGGGCTGATCGGTTTGGTGGGCTGGGGTAGGGCGCTTCGATTTCCTCGGCGAAGGCGGTACAAATAACTCTTCAACGTCACTGCATTGATGTCCAAACCCGCCTCGTTGAGAATCGCGACAATCTGAGCGATCTGTACCCCGGCATTGATCTTGGATTCGATCAAACTGTGCATGGATTTGATACGTGCTGCTTTAGTCTTTGGCTCGATCTCATGAAGCATTTTTGCTGGGTTTGATTTGTTGTTTTGCATCCTAGTTGCATTCCGATTGCATTCGATGTGCACTCCATGTGCATCCCAAATGCTACCTACTTGCAGCTTCGGTGATAAAAACTGGGTCCGTTCTGCTACGGCCTACGGCCTATGCGGTTTTCACGCCCTTAACACCTGTTCGGTTTTGCTCCTTAACAGTCTCAAAACCTCAATACACATCACGCACCCCTAGCGGGGTTGACTGCCTTCGGTAACATCAAGCGAATCAATAGTCTTGTCAGTACTTTGCTGATGTATATGGACTATGAAAGTGCTTCAAAGCCTTATGAATAAAGGCTTTGGATCTATAGCGATCAAGAGAGCGGTGAAATGACAGCAAGAAAAGGGTCAGCAATTCCAATTTGGTTCTCAGTTTCCGAACGACAGAGTCTGGAGGAGGGGGCTGCACTGGCCGGTTACAAACACCTCTCGACCTACATCAAGGATCGGGTGTTCGCACGAGGGGACTTTCGAGTTAGCCCTGGTGTCAGTCCATCCAGTCTGGACCTGGATGTGGACTTGGCAACCCGCCTGGACCTTTTACTCGCTGATCAAGCATTCGAGAAAGCCATGTTGGCTTTTGTGGTGAGTGCCATGGTTGGAGAGATGAGTTCATCGTCCAAGCTGGAAATGATTCGCAAATTTACCAAGCTTCAAAGTGAACAGGATGTATTCGAATCACTCGGAGAGATTGGTGCTGTGATTCGTCGCTTTTCAGAAGAAATCGAATGAGTCCGACCTGGGTGTTTGCAATTAATCAACTTGGGGGCATGCGCTATGCAACGTCGTGAAATTGAAAATGCAACCTTGGCTGCATTCATCGTCTTGCCCGCGATGGGTTGGTTCTTCGGTTTGAGTTACGAGCGGTTGCCGATGCAACCCATGCCTCAGGCTCTGGGGGAGGCGATTAAAGAAACTCCAAATCATCCTTGGATGTTGGCAGGGTTGATCGCTGGGGCGATGTTAGCCGGTGCGTTGACCTGGTACATGAACACCCGGTGTGATGACATGTATCGAGGCGCACCTTATCGTCGCTGGATGAGGGGATCAAGATTGGTGAATCACCATCAATTGACCCGCAAAGTTCAGCTGGCCAATCGAGTGGATAATCAAAAGCGCAAGAGGGCAGGACAGGTAGTCTTGGACGCGATCAAGATTGGCGATATTCCCATGCCGATTCACTTGGAGAATCGAAACACACTGATTTGCGCGTCGGTGGGGTCCGGCAAATCAGTGGCCATGGAAAGCATGATCAGTTGTGCGCTGAAGCGTCGAGACAAGATGGCCGTAATTGATCCCAATGGGACCTTTTATTCGAAGTTCTGCTTTCCCGGTGATGTGGTGTTGAATCCCTTTGACAAGAGGTCAGCGGGTTGGTCTTTGTTCAACGAGATTCGAGGGGTTCATGATTTTGACCGCATGGCCAAAAGCGTGATACCACCTCAAGTGGATCCCTCCGATGAACAGTGGTGCGCCTATGCCCGAGACGTCCTTGCTGACACCATGCGTAAGTTGGTTGAGATCAATGAGCCTAGTCAAGAAAGACTGGTGGATTTGCTGATTCGTGAAGATGGCGCAACCATCAGGGAGTTTCTGGCCAATACCGATTCACAAGGCTACTTTCGGGACAATGCTGAAAAAGCCATTGCTAGCGTGCAGTTCATGATGAACAAGTACGTTCGGCCCTTGCGGTTCATGAAGCATGGCGAATTCAGTCTTTATCGCTGGGTGCACGATCCGGATGCGGGCAATCTGTTCATTACCTGGCGTGAAGACATGCGTTCGGCCCAGCGTCCTTTGGTGGCGACCTGGATTGATACGATTTGCGCGACGATATTGAGTTACGAGCCGATGACCGGGGCGCGTCTTTGGTTGTTCCTCGACGAGTTGGAGTCGTTGGGAAAACTCGAGTCATTCGTTCCTGCTGCAACCAAAGGCAGAAAGCATGGTTTGAGAATTGTCGGGAGCATTCAGGATTGGGCCCAACTGGACGAAGTGTATGGACGCGAGGCTGCTAAAACGCTGTTGGCCTGTTTCCGGAATTACCTAATTTTCGGTGCCTCAAATGCGTTGAATGCGCACAAGGCCAGCGAGATTTTGGGCCGACAACAAGTCGAGCGTGAGCAAATCACGATGAACCGAGGTGGGCGAAGCCGTCATGTGCGTGCTGAGGCACCCGAGCTGGTCGTGATGGATTCGGAAATTTCGAACCTTAGGGATCTACACGGCTATGTCCACTTTGCAGAAGATTTTCCGATCGCCAAAATCAAACTGCCCTATGTGGACCATCCAGTTCGAACCAAAGCCATTGAGGTTCGATGATGCTCAACGTCACTTCCATTCGCGGGAATAACCAATACGCCGCTGCCCACTACTTTTCGGCTGCGGACGATTACTACGCCAAAGAACATCCAGGGGAATGGCAGGGCAGGGGGGCTGAAGCACTGGGATTGGAAGGGCCGGTCGATCAGGCACAGCTCTCAAGGTTGCTGGATGGAAAACTTCCGAACGGCGAGCAAATTCAAGCCAGTTTTGGGGATGATGCAAAAAAGCGCATGGGGCTTGACCTTACTTTTTCCGCACCGAAGTCTGTGTCGATGCAGGCCTTGGTGGGGGGAGACAAAGCAGTGGTGCTTGCCCATGACAAGGCGGTTGAATCGGCATTGGAACAAGTCGAAAAATTGGCTGAGGCTCGACGGAAGATCGACGGCAAAACAAGCAGAGAACGAACTGGCAATTTGGTGATTGGTAAATTTCGGCATGAAATGAGTCGAGCCAAAGATCCGCAATTACACACCCACGCTGTCGTCATGAATATGACTCAAAGATCGGATGGCAAATGGCGAGCTATTGCGAATGAAGACATCTTCAAAGTCCAGCATGAAATCGATGCGATCTACAAATCCGAGTTGGCACGTGGCTTACAAGAATTGGGGTATAGCATTCGTTTGGCCGACGACAAAGGCAATTTTGAACTGGGTCATATTTCTCGAGATCAAATTGTGGCGTTTTCTGCCCGCAGTCAGGTGATCGAGGAGGCTCTGGCCAATCAGGGTAAAACAAGAGAAAACGCATCCACACTCGAAAAACAAGTGATTGCCTTGGCCACTCGACCACGCAAGGATGAATCAGACCGCGCTGTCGTTAAACAATATTGGTTAAAGAAAAGCCAGGATTTGGGCATTCAATATTCAAATAAAGGGCTTGAACTGGGCCTGGACGAAAAGTCACTCGATCATCTCAGCCTTCCAGCTTCCATGACCCCAGCGCAGGCAGTGGTGCGCTACGCGATTAATCACCTGACCGAACGTGAATCTGTCGTGACTCACACCCAACTCATCTCGACTGCTCTCAGGCGGGCTGTGGGCGTTGCAACGGCTGAGGGTGTTCGAGCAGAAGTGCGTGAACTTGTAAAAACAGGCGCTTTGATTGAATCGGAACCAGCTTTCAAGTTGTCCAGCAAGAAGCATGGCCCAGCGCTGAGCAGGGCCGGGTGGAGGCATTATTTGCGAGAACACAAGGGTTGGAGTGATCGACAAGGACGCTTATACGTGGATCAGGCGATCAAGAAGGGCTCTTTGGTTGAAGCTGAAAAGCGGTACACCACCCATGCTGCACTCAAGCGCGAGAAAGCGATCCTGGCAATTGAGAAGCAGGGTAGGGGAGTTGTGCTTCCCTTGGTCCCATCCGTGGCACTGGAGGCCCGTTTGGTGGGTTCTGGGGCCAATGAAGGGCAAAAGGATGCTGTTCGTCTGATCGTTGGTTCTGAAAATCGGTTTGTGGGGATTCAGGGCGATGCAGGTACGGGCAAAACATTCGCGATCAATCAAGCAGTCGAGATACTCAAAACAGAGGGGAATGCAGAGACGCCCGTTAAAACCCTGGCTCTTGCACCATATGGCAACCAGGTCAAGGCATTGAAGTCAGAAGGACTCGATGCGCATACCTTGGCCAGTTTTCTGAAAACTAAGGACAAGCCGATCGATCGAAATACCGTCGTCTTACTGGATGAAGCCGGAGTAGTTGGAAGTCGTCAGATGGAACGCTTGATGCGCATTGTTGAAAAGGCTGACGCGCGATTGGTCTTGATCGGAGACACAAAACAAACTGAAGCAATCGAAGCAGGGCGACCTTTTGCCCAGCTTCAAACGGCTGGAATGGTGACAGCGCGCATTCAAGAAATTCAACGCCAAAAAGATCAGGAATTGAGACGAGCCGTTGAACTGGCTGCAGACGGTCAAGCTGCAAATTCTCTGAGACACATCAAGGAAGTGATTGAGATTCCCAATGCGATGAGTCGCCACAAAATATTGGTATCCGATTATCTGGCTTTGTCAGAAATCGAGCGTTTCAACACCTTGATCATCACCGGCAAGAACGATTCAAGACGAGAGATCAACGATCTGATTCGGGAAGGCATGGGTTTAAAGGGACAAGGCCGAGAATTCGATACCTTGGCTCGTGTTGATTTGACCCAAGCGCAGCGTCGATTCGCGCCCAGCTTCGAAGTGGATATGGTTATTCAGCCAGAGAAGGATTACAAGCAATTGGGACTTGTGAGAGGAGAGACCTATCAAGTTGCTGACAAACTGCCTGGCAATATTCTACTTGTCAAGGATTCGAACAATTCGTCATTCAGCATAAATCCACGGAAGGTGACGCAGTTGAGTGTTTACCGCTTGGAAAAGCAGGAGTTAACCGTTGGTGATCAGATAAGAGTCAACAGAAACAATCCTTCTTTAGACCTTACCAACGGCGACCGAATGCATGTGAAAGGCATCCATGGTGGCGTGGTCCGACTGCAGGCCATTGATTCTGGAAAAACAGTCGAACTGCTTGCGAATAGACCACTGCATTTAGAGCACGCGTATTCAAGTACTGTGCATTCAGCTCAAGGTCTCACCTCAGAACGATCAATGATCTGCATGGAGACTAAGAGCAGAACTACCTCTTTGAACCTTTACTATGTTGCGATCAGTCGTCCGCAGTATGAAGCAAAAATTTACACAGATTCAAAATATCAACTTCCGACTGCAATTTCACGAAAATTCACTAAAACGGCTGCAGTGGATTTAAAAACAGAATTTACTAAAAAGAATTCTCGGGTAGCTAAAAGGATTGAGTACCAGAAATAACATTAGCTTTTGCCATGGCTAGTACTCATCTCTTTTTTTACAGCCTCTTTTAATGAATCTACTTCAGCTTTAAGTTGTTTAATTTCTGTCTGTAACGCATTCACTTGGGTTGCATCTAACCTCTCTTTCGCGATCATTTCCGCAAGGTCATTTATTGATTGCCGTGTTTGACTTTGTGATTGAATCAACTGATTTAGAAGTATCTCTTGGCGTTCTGAAGAATCGTCGAAAAGTGATATCCAAGCAGGCAATGTTGCCAGGACAGAGAGAACAATGACGATCTTCGTGTACAGAAAGTTGCTCTTTGAGGTGTTTGACGTAGCGCTATTGAGGCCAGTTAATTCTGTCAGAATTCCTTGTTGAGTCTCGCTAGATTGCACTATAAATTTTTTCTGTGTCTCAGAGACTTCGCTTAAATTTTTAACTTGTTCTGTGAGTGTTTGAAACGCATCGAGCTGCTGCTGACCGTAATTCGGAAGTTTAGGAAGGGGTTCAAACGGTCTTTCGTCTAGTTGGGGTATTGTGCGATTGACGAACGACATTGCAGCCAATTTACTTGCCAGTTGCTGTGTCTTCATTACCTCACCAACTAGACTTGGCGTCAGTGGCTTCAATTTGGCTAAAAGTGCATTTCTAGATTCGTCTTCGAACTTAAAATGCTTTGACACCGAATCCCATAACGATTCAACGTATGAATCGCTTTGCATGGATATAGAGTTATTTAATCGCTCAGATACGTGAAATACGTTTCGATCAATGCATATGCGGGCAATTTTTTCATAGTCATCGATCACAAGATTGTCGATTTGATCTTGCGTTAAATGGGTGCTTGGGCGTACCTTTTTATCTGGTAATATTTGAGAATGAAAGAAACAAAGCTTTTGCAGTACTAAATCCACAAATTTAATTGACGCCTCTGGCCCCTCAGTTTTTGCCATCCTATTTCTTATGAATTTTATGTCATCTGCAGTTGGATCGTAAATTACTAGCTTTCCAATCGAGGTATCAATGGGTTCGGAAGGACCCCTATATAAGTCATCAATATTGAGCAAAATTTAGCCTCCAGCATTAGCTTTCTAGTTTAGTTAAAAGTTACCAAATTTAGCCACCATTCAACTCAACTTTTTCTCGCGCTCGATCCTCTGCTTGAATCCTTTGCTTATATAGAGATTCTGCTTGTTCAAAATTTTCAGCTTCTACCCAAAACCCCCCTCGCTGTGGAATGCCTACATATTTCGGTATTACGTCCGTGGTTCTGAAGTTGGTGTATTCATGCTGGAAATAGACTGAACAATAGCCTGGCATCTGATTGGAGATTGTGATTTTTTCGAACTCTCCTCCTGACGATTGTCGAAGTACCGCATTTAAGGTGTTGGCGTCACACCGGCCAGCCCCATGGGTGAGTGAGTTTACCAATGCAGACATTTGTGGGGTTTGCTGGGAAACCGGGCACAGGTTTAAGAATCCATTACGGGCTTTCAGCGTGTCGGAAAACTTTTTGTGTCTAATCGAGAAATATCGTTGAATTGATGGACTGCATTCGCTGGGTTGAGTACCAGAAGCCAAACACAATATCGCCTCGCAGGCCAATCGAGTATCGCCTTCCAGGATCTGTTGTGCGCTTGAATGACTGGTCGCGAGAAAAGCAGCGGCACCTACAATTGTTAGGCTGAGGGTTTTAGAGACAACTTTCATGTGATTCACTCCAAGAATTGTACAAAGGGCACTTCGTGCGAGCTCTTCGAGTTTGAGTGTTTGATATTTAATTCGACCGTGTCAGAACCTGTGTCGGAGCCTTGATTCCCCGTTGTACCCTTGTCTTGCTTTTGACTAAAAATTACCCAAGGCGTGGGTGAATCGTTGCTAGATTTGGTAGGTTGACTTGGCTCTGATCGGCGTACAGACAACGCTTTTGCATCGGTGTCATTAGGATCTATTCTTGGAACCAGAGGCGATTGGCCCTTGATCGATGCATCAACCACTTTTTGAACATAGCTCGGTTGACCAGGGGTATCAGGTTTAAAGCCTCTACTGAAATTTCCTGAGTAATAGCAACTTAAGGCTGCTCGCAAGGCCGCTTGATCATCTTTCAGTTTGATGGAAGCTCTGGTGAAGCAATCGGTTAAAATTGTAGCGCCTGTTTTGAGGTTACGGCATGGGTCGAAAATAGATTCGTAGGTCTCTCCGTACTTAGGTAGATTGTAGCGATTCACTTGGCTCAAGCCCATTGAGAAATTAAATCCTTCCTTCTCCAGCCGTTTTGCAGTGGAAATCGCCTCTGGCAAACTTCTCGGCTGTCGCTCTAACACTCCATTCACAACACCGATTGCGTAGGGATTGCCTGATGATTCGATGGTGACCAGGGCTTTGAGCGTGTCCACATGAATACCGGGTGCGCAGTCTTTGGCCAGCTTATCGAATGGAACGGGTACGGGATTGGCAAACGTGGTCTGGCTAATTGCCAAATAGCTGCCAATCACAACGAAGAGTTGCATGAACTTAATTGCGGTTTTCATATTGGATCTCAGAGATATAGCGGTGCCCATCTGGCCCCCGCTTAAGTTGGACGACAACGTCGATTAATGATTTTGCGTAGTCAACAATTTGCTCTTTGGTCATGGTTGATCCAAACCGCATGACCATCTGAGCCAGACGATCAAACATCAGCTTGGGGCTGTCCGCGTGGATTGTTGTGATTGAGCCAGTGTGGCCGGAATTCAATAGCTCAAGATAGGAATAGGCCTCTGCACCTCGTAGTTCACCCATGATTGCCCGGTCTGGTGTGAGACGAAGAGAGGCCTCAAGAAGATCAACGGCTGTCACTTGGGCTTCACCTTGACCGCCCCTTGAATAAATTAAGTGAAGTCGATTGGACTGGATGGGTCGAATTTCTCGGGAGTCTTCGATGGTGACCACACGTTCCTCCAGTGCTATTTCCTTCAAAAGCGCGTTGAGTAGGGTGGTTTTGCCTGTGTTGGTTCCAGCTGAGATCACAATGTTTTTATGCGATTTGACAGCATGTTTCAAGAACTCGGGCCAAGATTTCTGATTGAAAAGGTTGGTTAGTTTCTCGCCGGAATTACGATCGATTTCTGGCTGGTAGTTCACATTGGAGAAAGCCCCTTTTGCTGAATAGTCATCCAGCGAAAGATCCAGCAGGGTAGGCTTTCGAATACAAATTGCGACAGTGCCTTCTTCGATCACCGGAGCTTTTATCACCTGAACCCGGAACCCTCCCCGTTCGGCCACTGGGATGTTTTCCCCTAAATTGATCGGTATTGTGGCGGAAAGAAGAGGGCGCTGTCGGGATGCCTCTTGTGCGCTATAAGAGGCAATTACATCACCGAGCGAATCCAATAGACCAAACGTGAGCCCCGGTACTAACACGGATTGCATAAAGCGGTGTCCCTGTTTTCCGAGCCACACTTCGCCAGGTCGATTGATTGCGATTTCCGTGATGGATGAATCATCGAGATACTGAGTAAGTGGGGCCAATTTGGCCCGGAACGATGCAATTTGAGACATTTGTTAAAAAATGAAGTTGGGCTGACTAGCTTGGCTGGTCTGTTCTTCGTTGACCGCAGAAAAATCCAGATCGCGGTTGACGTAGATGCGCACCTTCGAGCCCGCTGGGACAGTCACCGTGGGCGGAATATTGACGTAAGGCTGCAATACTTGCTGAGCTGTTTGCGCAGCTGCTTGTTGAACGGATTGACGGTAGTAGGACTCGCTGTTTTGTTGGTCGTTCGACTGTACTCCCGTAGTTGATGCACCTGCACCAATGATTGAGAGGAGGGCGGACATACCGAATATCTCTGCAAAGTGAGTATCGACTTGACCACCCAGTCCGACTGAGCCAAGTTGATCGGCACCCACGCTGTCTAGTGTCACTTCAATGCCATCGGGTCTCCGAAGGGTATTCCAGACAATAAACAGACGCTCTTGGCCTTTGCGCAAGTCCCCACTGTAGACGCCACATACCTTTGAGCCCCAGGGTATAAGTTTGTTTCTACCTTTGTGAGCGTAAACATCCCGTTGAACTACCGCGCAAACCATGCCAGGAAGATCAGAAATGGCGCGAGGTTCCAGTACCGCTTCGATTAGTTTGCCCTGTAGAATTTTGTTTTCGAGGTTGGCAAGTTGGCGAGCTTGACTGCTGGGAACACCTTGACCAGAAACTGAGCGCGCGAACTTCGAATTCGCATCTTGGGCACCTTTGTCGGGAGTAGATCCAAAGATGGATATGGGCACGTTCTGGGACGGGCCGTTTAGAGGTGCGCTGTTGCTTGAGGATGGATTAGAGCCTTGCGCGAGAAGTGATGATTTAAGCCTAGCTTCAAGCATTCGGCGCTCTTGCTCCGCCTTCTGCATCCTAGCTTGTTCCGCTTGTTGATTAACGGCTTGCGCTGGTGTTTCCGTGGGGGGAGGTGAAGCGGGTGATGCAGTCTCCTCGGGTAGCTTCTGAACAGGTTTCCGTTCAGCGATGTCCACTTCTTTTGGCGGCATGGCAGAGGGATCTACCTGGTCGGGAGAGTTTTTTACATGCCACGCCACTCCCAATGCCATCACAGTTAGGGCGATCAGGCCAATTCCCACCATTTTGGAGTTGGAGCTACTACCTACCAGAGAGGAGGTTTGTTCCTCTTCCCATTTTTTTACCGCTTCTTCACGTGACTGGGGTACCTGTATGTCTTCCATTTACAGACTCCCAGTGGTCAAGTGTTCTGACTTTGGAATCTCGCTTTGGATGGTATTGTTTCTGACGCAAAGATAGGAGTTGCCATTGCGAAGAGTAAACAGGCCAGCTGTACGCTCCACAACCAAATATGAGCCTTCTCGACGTGTATTAACAATTGACTCTGTACCGTCAGGACCTACTGTGTAGATCGTCGGAATCTCCCCTTTTTCATCAAATCGGAAGAACGTGAACTGTCCATCGTCGAGCACGCGATTCAATAAGATCGCGTGTTTATGACCTGAAGTGCTGTAGTCGAGATTGATTTTCTCCGGATCAAAACCAGTGGAATCAATTTTTGGTTTTGCATGCGTCGAAGCGACTGTTGGTCCGGTTTGGGGATATTTGAAACGAACCAAGAAGGTGGTTTCCTTCGATAGTTTGGTACTCGACAACATGAAGTAGTACGTGCGCTTATTGGTGATTACAGTCATGTTTGTCGCAGCTCTTGGCTCAACAGGTTTCAAGAAAACTCGATTGTTGTAAGGTACTGTTTGCCAGGCAATCGTGTCGCCCAGCGAGACCACCTTCACCTCCTCGTCCGTTGCGAACTCCAGGGACGTTTGGTAACCATAAGTTCCAATAATTTCATAGACCTGATTGGGGTCGTACATGACGTGTCTGACTCGAGAATCAGAGGACAGGGATTGTGGCGTCTTAGCTGCCATTGCCGTTGAGCTGGTAACGGCAAGACAAACAGCGAACAGGCCAGTGGATAGTTTATTGCGCATGGTTTTCCTTTCCGGTTTGTTATTGGGTGCTGAGTTCTTGGTCTTTGCGATATGACGTGGCCACAAAGCCAAGTGCGTTTTCCCATCTGTCAGCCAAGGCCAAGGGCTTGTTGGTGAAGCTAAAACGTACAAGGGCTGTGTAGTAATCGATGGTTGGGGCGCTTCCAGGCTTTTCCGTTACAGACTGGAATGACACCCTGTAGGCTTGTTTATCGATGGCTGAAATACTTGTAATTTTTGGAGTTCGCTTCCCGTTACTGCCAAGCAGAAAGTAGGGGTTGTTAGGGTTCTCAGGTGAGATCTCTTGGTCGTAGACGTCTGCCACTTGTTGGGAAGAATGCAAACGACAAAGGTCGGAGTAACGTTGCCGCCAGGCTGGGTCGAATGTATTGCAGTAGGTGATGAAGTCATGAATTTGACTTTGAACAAGGCTTTCTTGCCCCTGGATTGTCTCTCTTTGAACAATCTCTTGTTTCACGACATGTCCGTTCGCATCAATTACTGAGATAACAGGCACTACGGTATGAATAGTGGCTAAAGTGGCGACAGCGAAACCCATGGAGATCACGCAAAGCATCAATAAGAAGCAAAACAAATAGGCCCTATTTCGTTCAATCAATAGTTTGCGTCGTTCAGAAGTTTGAGCAAAAGTTGTAAGTACATCCTCTTTGACTGTGTACTTTCGCTTGTTCATCTTTTGCCTCCTCCAGTGAACATTCTTCCTGCCGCCATTAATAGCGATACACCCTGCACGGCTGCCCCGCTTGATAAAGCTGCGGCCCAGGATTTCACTTGGAGCATAAAAATGATCAAGACACCTTCAATGATGAACAAATAAGATATTTGCTGAACATTAATCATCACAGCGTCACTTGCTGATGCAGCTTTTCCAGCCTCGTCAACAGCCTCTCCAAAAGCTAAAAATCCCAAACGAATGATTGCAATTACCAGCACATAGATGAATGAAAAATTGAGCATTTTATTTATCCAGTTCATTCCCCACTGACGAGTCTGGTCGAAGAAAAAGAAGCCTATAAAAATGGGTAGTAGGCTCATCGTTATTGCAAGTCCGAACTTTGCGATAGTCAGATAGACGAGCGCAAGAACGAATAAAAGGCAATTGATTAGTAGGAGTCCGAAGCCTTGCAGAATCATGCCGAATTGATACCAACTAACATTTTGAAGGAGGGCCGATACTTGGCCTACGTTATTGAACAAGGCATCTAGCATACTCACCGTGGGTTCGCCGGACATTATTGTGGCAGCGGCACCTTCCATGAACGAAGTGAAAAAGCCGTAGATGGTTTGCCCAAGGCCTGACCAACTCAGACTGGAGAAGATGGCCACAGTCATGAACATTCTTTTAAGAATGTCGTTCCATTTGATTGGCTCATAGCCGGCGAATATTTTGTAGCCTAGTGAGACCCAGTACAGAACAGCCATGAAGAATATCGGTGCCCAAACCGCAGATGCCAACGCTGGGAAAATTTCATTTAGATATGCGTTTGTTATTCCGTCCGCAGCGCCAACTAGACCGTCAAGAGTCAGAGTCGCCATGGGTTACCTACCCCATACGTATTTTTGAGATGCTTAACTACTTCGACTGATGTAAGCTCCGAAGTGTCAATCTTGATTCCTGTTACTGCTTTTATTTGTTCTATCGTTTTTTGTTTACACGAATTGACCAGTTTTCCACCAAATGAAGGGTTCTCTAAATACAGTTCGGCGAAGCAGTTTCCTGGGTATAAATTGGAAATCTCTTGCTTTGATTTGCCAAGGATAGGATGCTCAATGTAAGTTTTAGGTATGGTCGCAGTTACTTCTGTATCCGTATCTGTGTTCGATTCAATGGGTGAGTTTCCCAATGTTTCAAGGGCTAGGTATATGGTTAGCACGGTTACTGCAACACCAAGCAATACACTTTGTATCGTCACTTTAGGCATTTGAGTTCTCATGTGTCATTTTATTGATTGGCGTGAAGGTACACGCGCACGGAGATTTATCCATCCCGGCTGAATTTGTTGCACATCCGGAAATAACTGTTGCGAATACCAGGGCAATTAGTGGTGCAGAGAGTCGACGAATCAACCATAGCGGCCCCCAGATTCCGATGGTGGCAATTAGAAACAGCGTGTTTAGAAGTTTCATTACTTACTCCGATGTTTGGTTGTGGGTCTATTTCGTCCAGCGGTAATACTGTTGATTGGAAGAAGTGGCTTGTGTTTGTTGATTGAGCATATTTGCCTGTAAGTTCATGTTCATGGCATTCAACTTGCCCAGTGCGCTTTGCATCATCCCGTTTTCCGTGGCTATGCGATTTTGCAGGTCTTGGGCATCCTTTATGTTTGATGTGCTATCAACCTGCTGGCTCAATCTGGCTAGGTTGTTGAGATGGGTTTGTACTTGTGAATACAGGATTTCACCCCCAGACATTGCTGCTCTGACCGAATCAGTGCTGAGCTTGTAGGTGGTGGCGTTTTGTGATTGAGGATCTCGAAATAGATCTTGAGGAAGTGTTTTCAGGAGCTTTTCATAAAAGTTTTGTTTCGTTCCAAACGATCCGCTTTGCTGTTGAGCCACGACCTCCTGCCATGAACCTGGCACGATCGAAGATGAGTTGATTGACTCATTGAGCCCTGTTTGTCCTCGACCGTAGCTGCCAGTCACTGCCTTATATTGACTTTGCAAAGTGTCGTACTGCTTTTGGAGTTGTTGGAACTGCTGCTGAAGCTGTAGGACCGTCGCTGCGTCATAGGTTGGAATTCCCTGTGCATGGGTATTCGTTTGCGTGATAGTCAGTATTGAAGCAATCGTCAAGGCGAGCGCGATTCTCATGGGTTTACTCCAGATGGCTTTAAGTTATGAGTGTTGGTTTTTATTGCTTGCTCCATGAAGATCGGAACCCATAGTTCTGGGTTGTTGTCTTTGAGGTCATGGATGATCTGGTCCATCAAAGCGACTGCCTTGTCGTTGGATGAAAGAACTGGAATGAAGCTGGAGAGGGCGCTTAAATCAAACCTAGCGCGTACTGATTCCTGGCCCCGTCTAATCAAGAAGGTCCGCTGCTCTGGTGGGGTATCCCTAATAAACTCAAATTCGGAATGCGTTAGACCGAGTTGATCCATATAGTCCTGCTTTCTGGCTTCACTGTTGGGCAGGAAGATCTTTGTGGCTGATTGCTTCTGGATTGAATCGGTTTCGCAGTAGATGTATTTTGGATCGGGTGTGACAAAGATCAGTAATCCGTTTTTGCGTCGAATCTGCATGATGTAGCTGTCGATCTTTGATCGCCAATACTCATGCTTCACTAAGTTTTGTCCTTCCTCCAGCACGACTACAAAGGGTTCTCCATTCATGGCTTGTTCGATTCGATGGAATGGATAGCTCAGGACAACTGCCAGTTCTGGTCGTGCGGTGCCGTCTTTGATTAGATGTTGCATTTCGTAGCAGTAGTGACGACATTCACTCAAATCGATATTGTCAGTCTCATTGTCGAAAACTCCCCAATTGGCGCCGTCATTCCCATTACCGCCATGCCATACGCGCATAACCTTGCTCAGTTCGCCTTGGCCAAAACACCATGCGATATTCCTAAGCCGCCTGTCTGCCAAAGGAAGTGTATAGTTCTCTTGAACAGCCTTTTTGAACCTTTCGATGTCGTCGGGTGTAACCGAGCCGCCATAGCAGGTCCTCATCAGTGTGAGAAGCTCAATCAGGTATGAACGGTTTTCTGGGGTGTCGGGTAACTTGAATGGGTTCCATCCGGTAATGCCCTGGACTGTTAAGGTGGTGTGCTGTCCACCCATCGCGCACATAAAGACTTTGGCACCTTGTCGGTTGTCAAACCAGAACACTCGTGGCTTGGCTTTGTCGGCCATTGCGATCAGTGCAGAGAGTAGGGTGGTTTTACCCGAGCCAGTGTCTGCTGTGAAAGCTGTATGCCCAGCCACCATACCTTCCAGTTCTCGATGAAAGTTGAAGTGGTATGGGGTCCCACTTTCTGTCGGGAACGACATGATGGCGGGCCCCCAAAGGTTTCCTTCGAGGCGACCCGAGGCATAATTGTGAAGCGATGCAAATCCTGCAAAGTTACTCGATTTGATCTTTCCACGTCGGCCTATGAAGTGCTGGAATTGCCCGGGGAGCTGTGACCAGTAGAAGGTCTCCATGGCAAACCACTCACGAACGGGTTTAACCCCGAGATTCACAAAGCATTTCTTCAGCAGTCCGACACTTTTTTCCAGGTCGTCGAAAGTCCTTCTTTTGGCATCTAGTGGATTGGATGAATCAAGCTGTGCGTCTACATGAACGAGGATGGACAAATGATGCAAACCATTCACGGATTCCCCCCTTTTTAGTTCCTCCAATCCTTTGGTGATTTCTTCTTTGTCACCTTCTGATGCGCCATCAGAATCGTTCACATCAATTCGTCGCCGTTCCTGCCGCAAGTCATGTTCGGCGCTGATCCGATCTGTGAAAAAGAAGCTTTGTGTGATGATGAATTCGACAGGTTGGCGAAGAAACTCGTCCAGCATGCGTGAGGATGTGCGATTGGGCCATTCGGCCATACTGAGCACCGCGCACGCTTTGGTACCCTGAAGATTCTGTACGGCCATCACATTGCTAACTGGGTTGCAGTCCACCCAAGAATTCGCGATCGTTTGATCAATTGGCAAATCACTCAGTGGAATGCGGCCTGGCTGCAGATTGACCAGGTAGTTCAAGAATTCGCCGATTTCAGAGGTGTCCGGACCAATGAAATCTGCAAGCGAATCGAATGTATAGGTGTCGTGTTCGCCATTTGTCTTCGTAAAGTCTGCCCAAGGTAACTGATGCTCCTTCACAATTATTTTTGCGTTTTGCTGGCTTATGGATGGATTGTCTGGCTGGTGAAGTCTTCTAACGGACAACTTCCTCGCGCCATAATTGGCGAGCGTTTGGCATAGGAAGTTTGTGGCCTCATTCAAATCTTTTACTTGATGTTGGAAGGTTTCAAGGTGATCTGAGTCGGTTTTGATCCCGGTCAGTGTTGCGAAAACTCGATCAAGAAATCCCGGCACACCTTGCCGGAACCGGTTCCGAACCACAGAAATATAAATGTCGTTTCTGTAGAACGAGTTTTGTTGAATTTCATTTTTCCATGCGGTGTTGAATGTCTTCGCGAACCAGGTTTCGCCTTCTCCCGAGGGGTATTCACTGATCTTTCTTCGGATCAAGTGAACATAGACTGCACGGTCTGGACTGGCGATTGAGCGCAACACAGTATTTCGCCGGCGTTCGAACTGCTTGATCTGTTCAGCACTGAAAGACTCAAAATGGAGCCCGTCGATTTTGATGACTTGGACCAAACCATCGTCTTTGGTGATTACAGTTTCATCGTCGTAATGGACTGTGTAAGGGACCATTTCGCTCAACAACATTTCCCGTTCGTCCTCAGCCAACCCTTTGGGTTTTGGAGGGGTCAGGAATATATCGAATTTTTGTTTTAGAAATTCAACGAGGGGCATATCGACGCACTCCCCACAGTCTCTTGTTCACGCAAATTTTCAGACGGCTTGCTGCCGAGCAGATGTCAAACAGGTAGACGTCTTTGAGACAAACCAGATAACTGATGACCAGAAGAATAGGTACAAGCAGGAAGGCCAACACTGACCTGGTGAGCATTGCGACCATAAAAGGCAAGTAGAAACTCAGAACCAGGCTTGTTAGCGTGAAGCCCCCGACCATCGTTGGGCGTGTCATCGCAACAACGAGGGTTTCCTCCTCGTTGTTCGGTTGGTTTGGGGTCACGATTAAATCGCTCCGCCTGAGCGGTTTCGGAGATCGCCGACGATGTTTGGCGCGAAGAATACGAGCCCGATACCGAGTCCCCAGCCACCAAGAGTCATCAAATCAATGCGACCTGTTTTCCAGCGATAGCCTTGAATTGCAAGGGTGATGATACCGATGTAGTAACCCCATTCAAATATCAGCAGGTTCGTGATTGACCGGAGGAACTCCGTGATTCCGCCGAAAGTTGCGCCTGCCGACTGTGCGAGGGCCAACTGGGGGCTCATGATCAGTAGGATCATGAAAAAGTTAGCCAAACCTGATAGCCACTTGTCTAACGAGTCATTGTTATCGGAAGAGGGATTAATCGGGTGCAGGTTCGGCTGATTCATTATTGTTCCGTCATGAGGGTTTAAGTACAACTACACAAAGATCTGCGCTTGGGCAGGTCTCCTTCAAAAAGTCGATCGCAATATCCAGACTCTTCCAAGTCTTCGTTTTACCGAGGGCAGTAACTACCTCGTAAACTTTGTTTTGGGGGCCATAGTTGATTTCCATTCGCCACCAACGTGCATTACTTTGTGCTGTTTCGATCAGTTTTACCGTGTACTCAGATTGCGCCTCAATCAAGAGCATTAGCTCCTTCTTGTTCAATGTGTTCATAGTTGACTCGTTCCCTCTTGTCGAAGGAGTGAGTATCACTGTGAGCCATTGTTTTAAGCCAGTATTCGTCGCGGCAATCTGATGTTTATTAATATTTGTCAAATGAAAAGCACTAAACGTGTAAATATATAAACATATTCAATCTATTTGCGATACTTATTAGCTCCGTTCTGATGGAGACTCATATTTCAAATCACAATAAATACTCGTTAGAAACGATTGATTCGTTAAAAAATTTTGGCGAAAATGCAAGTGTGATGGTCTGATCAGATAAGAAATAAGGAATTGCTTGATGGACTGAAATCTTGGCAGTACGCTAACTTTTTGATCTGTTGGGCACTTTGCCAAGCGATGACTTTAAATTGCGACTTTTTTGGTTAACAAGTATTTATTCCCGTCACCCTAGACATGGGGAGCTAGGCCATCAAACAGAGCGATCATTCTTGCCAGCTAGATTCGTTGTGATTTCTGTAATTGTTTAGCATTGCGTGGTGAATTGTATTTCTGGCCATGATTCGGATTGCGAGATCTTCTGGGATGGCTATTAGTTGTTGACCGAGCCTACATGGTGACGGCATTTGTACTGGGCCCTTGCATTTCAGGAGGTTCGACAACGTTTTAATGAGCATGTGAGTCGCTCTATCCATTGTTGACGACGGGTCAGAGCCCTCTACGAGAAGACCTGGGTGATCCGGGAATGTCGCTCTCCAGCAAGTGTTATCAGAGAAGGTAAGTTGAACAGGGTATTTCATTATTTTGTCGCTTAGATTTAAATGCTCATTACGCTATGTGTCTGTTGAGGTGTTAATCGTTCCAACTTCCCCCCTAGTCATGCTTCAAGGTGGATTTTTGTGAGGAAAACGAGTCTTCGCACAAAAATGAAAAATGTGTCAGAATACTGATTATTAATACAGTATTCTGTGCCATGCGAGTCAATCCCACTGTTAGAAAGAACATTGCACTACTTAGTCAAGAAGCCGCATGCGTGCTTGATGCTGCGGCCTCAATAATGTCGCCAAATGGCTCGTTCACGCATTTTCCAATGGCATTGAAGGTGTACGGCAAGGACTATGAAATCGGACTAAGGTTTCTGATTGAACACAAGGTTGTTCTTGTTAGGGGTGGGCTGTATAGAATCAACAGAAACGCTTTGGTTTGGTCACCAGACGCTGATCAGAGCGTCGCCGCTGATCTATCTATGTGAGTAACAACATGTCTATTCCACCTTTTTCCGCGCGAAATAGAGGTCCGCATATGCAGGTTGTTGTTGAGTTCCCAAGCACTGCTCGGATCGGTTTATTGCATTTGCTTGCCGATTTAGTTGAGTTGGGATACGTCGGAGGCTGGATTCCTGTGGCTAGGGAGCTTGAGAGAATTGAACGAGTCTCACCGTCTGAGTATCAGAGTAGCAACGTTTCCGATGTCAAGGAAGCTCGAGCCAATGTGGAGAGCATTTTAAGCAAGATGGCATGGGACAAAGTTTTCGATTTTTGTGAACGACTTTATTCCCATTTAGCTTGCGCTACGGGCCGGTATTGGAATCAGGATTTTGAAGAGCTCGTCTCAAGAAGAGATGTTCAGTCGCATATCTCGGACGAAATGCAAAGGTTGTTCCTGGAAGAGGCCTTGGCATATGAATTCAGCGATGGCAATGTTCGGCGAAGAGGCCGGCAACATACGATTGATGTAACAACTCGTGCTCAGGTAGTTTTAGGCGATCCTAAATTGACTAATGCTCGACGTCACTTCACTAAAGCGATGTCGTTCTTTCAAGAGCCTACTGATCCTGATTTTGAGAATGTTATCAAGGAAGCGGTGTGCGCAGCTGAGTCAGCTGGCAAAGCTTTATTCCCAGAGGCAAAGTCACGTACCTTGGATGACCTGGCGCGTTGGTTTATGGATAAGAGGAAGGGTGTGATACCGCCGGCACTAGTAAAGGTGATCACTGCAATTTATGCATTCAGAAATGGCGGTGAAGGTGTTTCACATGGCCATACCAACGGTGGGATTGTTACCGCTGAAATTGCCGAATTTGTTTTAGCAGTTTGCGCGTCTCAAATAATTTACTTTGTAGATATACACAGGGATGTTGAGACTAAATTGCCTTTTTGATGAGTTCACGAATTTTCGAAACAACCTCTCATCAATTTACTATTGATAATATATTTTATCAATAGTAAATTAGAGGCCTATCTTCACAGTACTTCACATGGCCAACAAAGCTCCGAACTCAGTTAAGGTTCTTGAAAAACCCAACCGACAGTTGTCCAAGGAAGCCTTTTCTCAACTGAGAGATATCCCGGCTGAGGTTGAGTGGTTTGCCAACATCGGCAGTGCGGAAACACGCCGAGCTTACAAAAACGACCTGAACGATTTCATGGCATTTGTAGGTTTGGATCAAGTTGAGGATTTGCGCTCCATCACGCGTGCTCATGTACTTGCTTGGCGAACTGAATTAGAACAACGGAGTTTGGCGAAGAGCACAGTCAGACGAAAACTAGCGGCCCTTTCTTCATTGTTCAACTACTTGAGCGACGCACATGCTATTCAAAACAATCCCGTTGATGGGGTCAAGCGACCAAAGGTTGACACCTATGAGGGTAAGACGCCCACAATTTCTGATGCTCAAGCAAGGGAGCTGTTGAGTTCGCCTGAGAAAGCGAGCAAATCCATCAAGCTATTGCGAGACAAGGCCCTGCTTTCCACTTTGCTTTTTCATGCGTTGCGACGTGAAGAGCTTTGTTTATTGAAAGTTGGTGACATCGAGGAGCGCCGGGGTGTGCGGCATTTGAAAGTCAGCGGTAAAGGGGGAAAGACCCGTTATCTACCCTTGAACCCAGGCAGTGCATCTTTGATTTTCGAATATTTGACTCTGGCCGGTCATGGTGATGATCGCAAATTGCCGCTTTTTCGCAGACTCAATGAGAAAAGTGATGTGGCTTTTGAGAAGCACATGACTGCTGATGCGATTTACAAGATTGTGCGGCACTACTCAGGGGTGTTAGGTTTCCCCATTGGAGTTCATTCTCTTCGGGCAACTGCTGCTACCAACGCACTTGATCATGATGCGGATATAAAGAAAGTTCAGGAATGGCTTGGTCACAGTAACATTGCTACAACCCAGATTTACGATCGTCGGAGATCCAAACCAGAGGATAGTCCTACCTTTAAAATTTCATATTAATGTTGAGAAGAATGAACCCAGAGCGGTTTGCAGGTTGAATTCACTTCATTAATTACCGTTTACTTAAAAGTAAGAAACCTAATAGGGCCGATGGAGTCGATTTAAGATGTTCGATGGCTTGATTGACTACATCATCAACGTCTGAGTTCTTCAATTTGAGTCGTCCAGTAGCTAATGCAGCTGCAAATTCGAGTGCAGCGCCACCATATGGATGCTCACATCGGGAAAAAATCTTGTTAAGAAATTCTTTCATCAGTTTACTGAAATGGGGGCTTGTTGAGTAATCCAATTCTGATGGATGACACGCTCTTAAAAAACAGGCTTGTAAAAGATTGTCGTTGTATCGCAGAAAACACTCTGGTGAAAGTACAACGGACTCATAACCAGTCGATTTGAGCTGATTACCCGCTGATTTAGTATCGCGAGCGAATTGAAGAACCGATGTGACTGCTAGATAAGCGACCGAATCTGAGATAGCTGAAAGCTTGCCTTCGAAAACGTTTCCAAAGAATAAAAAACCATCTGACAGGCTTAATTTAGAACCATCCATTTTCGGTAGAAAACTATGATAATTGTTGGTAATAACTGTCGACACTTCCTTGAGCGATTTTTCTGCAACAGATTGTTCGATGATCTCTACATTATCCAACTCATAAACTTCGGCTTTAGAGGATAGGTCTATCAAACTTTTCCAGGCGTTGTCCGAATTGTCTGGGCCAACTGGTAAAACTTGCCATGCGGAAAATCCATAACGTCTGTCAGTCGTATTTCTTTCTAGGAATTGTCTCAACAGTTCCCATGACTCGATTGTTTGAGGCAGTCCCACACCGACTAAAAAATAGCGGGGCAATGATTGGTCGATATATTCTCTGAGGTCGCGGCTAATTTCACGGAGTTTTCCGCCATCTCCAGCAATGGCCGTGACAATCAGGACCCCTTGTGCATTCTCTAAGCTCTCACGATCTAAGTCTTTGTACGCAATAACTATGGGGCCTGACGACCCTTTTGCTTTCTTAATTATCTGCGCAGAATTTTCGGCAATCCATTTAGATACATCGTCATCACAATAGATTATATGGTCAATTGCGAGTGGCACGCTCCATGAAATTTCTTCCTTCAACCATTCGATGAAACCATTCTCAAAGTGATCTTTTGAGGGTTTAAGACATACCGTTCTCGGGTTGGCTGTACCCACCGCATGGTTAATTTTTTCAACACCATTAATACCAAATCTCTCAAGTACCTTTTTTAAGTCTTTAGGTGTATGAGGTTTGCCAATGGTTACCGCGCGTGGCGGTTTAGCTTTAGAAGAAAAGTGCTCTCCTACCAATTCAATTTCTGTTTCTGTTCCATCAACGATCAAATTGGCGTAATGACCACTGATTGCGTCCATTGCGACTAGAACCTTACCACACCGTCCAACCGTGCTCATATCAATCATTGTCATTAGTCGTGATTGGTCAAAGCCTTGATTTGTCCCCAGTTCTCTTGCCATACCACCTGACGTAGACGCTGAAATAATGACTAGGTATTTTTCACTTGGGGCAACCAATTTTTCTACGTTATCGTAAGAGTGGAAGCTTTGTATACGAGCAGTAGAGCCAGCGAAAGTCAGCGCTTCGCGAACATACGGATAAATGCTCATCGTATCAATGAATACGATTGCCAGATCCGCAGATATTTTACTTTGCATTGCAGAGTAAATTGCCTTGCCAACGAATTCCAACTGAGGCTCCGTCTTGGCTAGTTCCCTGGCTTGTATGAAGACCTTGTTTCGGGTTCCTGATGGATGCCTGAACATGTGACCTGCTGGAGCCACTTGAACAACGTCGTTGTGTCTGACTAGATGTTGAAGTCCTTGCTCGATGACTTCATCTATAGGGATTTTGAATACTGTGCTAGAAATTTGCACTACATGCAATTGCTCAATGTTTTCGGAACTCCAAGAAAAGAAATGATAGTTGTTGATGTATTGGGTTCCGTCGCGCTCACCACGACTTAAAAATGTCTTTCTTTGATTTGAGTTAGATTCCCAGTAGCCTTGAAGTTGTTTCGCAATGACATGACTAGAGATTAAAACCATGCAGTCCGGCAGGGTGTCGGAGGCCTTTAGCGCAAGTACTAGTTCACTAAAAAACTCTAGCTCACTAATTTGGTTGCGCTCGGAGAAATAGACACACCTAGCGTCAATATTATGATTTGATTCCTGACATGCCAATGTAGCATTGAAGAAAAATGTGCGGTCTATCATTATTTTCTCAGAGGTACGATGAGAGAAATAACAGATCCTGCCACAGCCGCAAGTGGTTGATCAGTCCAATCTTCGAACTCAAAAATATTCGCATCTTTGTTTGGTTCGAAGCAATTAAATATTGAGTGACGACCCGAACGTATCCTTATTAATCCGCCTATTTCACTTAATGCTGTCAGCACACCAGGAAGACCTTGACCAGCCCCAGTCTGCTTTTTAGTAGTAAAATTTTTCTGCAAACATGCTAATAATTTTTCTCTTTCTTGTGAGCGATCCAATCGGTTTGTTTCCATGCCCGTCGCACGGCTTGCGAAGCCAGGGCCGGAATCGAAAAAACTGAGTTGTAGGCAGCGTAAGGACTTTTTGGAACTGTTACGGGAAAACTTTACCTCTCTGTTCCAAAACTGCTTAAGTTTTTCATGTCCTTGAAAATCAGAAATAAATTGGTTCTCATCCATCTGGAACCAACTAATTATAAAGCCCTCAACGTGAGCAGAATAGGGAGTTCCAATTTGATCACGAGTTGCATGTTCTTGAGTATTTTCAAATAATTCGCTTGTAAAGATACTGCAAGCTTTTACGAAGCTATCTGGGACTAGATCTTTGTCCATTTGGTTGATCGTATCGTTTAACTCCTGTAGAAGGCTATACATACCTTCTGCATCTTTTACTGCTTTTGATGATCGCTCATAGAACAAAGGACGTAAATATTGTCGTTGTGCTCCACTCACGCTGATCATATCTATGCTGCGACCTTTGATAATTTTCAGAAGTTCAAGATCATCGGTTTTCTGCATCCTGTCGGCTGCACCTTGTAGAGCTACTCGGCGAGGAACAACTTGATCTCCAATTTTTGCCCCTTCGGATAATCTAAGCGCAGCAATCCCTGGCGCGTATCCACACAATTCAGATATCACCGATTCCATACTGTTGGCTGTATGAAAGTATAGATAGGGATCCTGGGTAGCGCGGGCCCAGGTGACGAGCAATTGCAATCGTGAAGCATCATGCATTGCCCCTTTGCGTTTATTGACGCTATTCTTAGATACTTGTATCGCCGCCCCTGCATTGGCATTGATTGCTACGATTGCTGTTTCTATGTCAGAGAGAGTTTCGAGTTCAGCAATGATTGTTGGTTTCATAAATACTTATCGGTAGAAGAGGCTTTTCGGCTAACTAGTTCATACCAAGGACTGTAATAGCTCATGTATTTTTGTTTCAGGCTTCCAATAATTCGGGCCTTTTAAAAACTTCCCATTTTCGTCATAAATAGGATTCCCGTCAGTTCCCAATTTACTTTCGTTACTGTCCATGATGATGTCTAAAACATCTTCCATGGGTATTCCATACTTTAATGCTTCAGAACGGCAGTAGATGATTACATCACCAAGCAGGTCGGCTATCGCGACCGCGATCTGTAGCGAACTAGAACCATTCTTTGTTAGTTCGACAATATCGTCAATCTCATTGACTTCATCAAGTAGCGTAGCTTTGAATTTAATGAGCCTATCCGTTACGTTTGACGGTATGGTGGGTATGTCATTTGTTGGTAATCGATACATCTTGTTCATAAGCGAAATACGTTCCGCAAAACTCTTCTTCATCGCATTTATCCTAAAATTTCTTACAGGTTAAGTGAACTAGCCCCTGTCGGGTTTCGATTCCTTGTACATGCTGTCAGGGCAATTCAACTACCTGTCATGCGCACTGCCCTTCGAGGTTTGTAGGGTCACCTTTGGCGAACTGTGCAAGCACAGTTCGTCTACAAAACTTAGATTCTCGACTCTCCAACATTATCGCCAAAACAGAACTCATTGTACTGTACAAAAATACAGTACGGGAAGCGAATTTTTTTGGTGTTTTCATTGTGAATTCTCTTACCCTTTTATCTTGTCTTCTATCTGCTTAAATACATCCCGTCCATCTTGATCTCTTTCAACAGCAAACAGGAATAAGCATCTCCCTTTACTAGAATGCTCCCACTGCCTCCCAACTTGCTGTTTTTCTCGTGAGTCATCGTTTGTCTTATATGGCTCTCCTTTATATTCCACAACTAAGATTCGTCCATCTACCAACTCCGCCACGAAGTCTGGGTAAAAGTAGTCGCTAGATGTTGGTAACCAGAACGAGAACCGCTCTTGACGGTCTATGTTGCGGACCCACTGCTTGACTTTGGCATGGCTATCGATGGCCATGGCGCAGCGGAACTCCTCGGCAATAGCGCCTGCCTGGGTTTTCTCGCGCAGGTCGTGGATGACGGGATAGAAATGTTTGTTGAACTCGTAGCTGCCTTGGTAGATTAACCTTGCCGGATATTGGCCCGGCTGAAAGTGGAAGCAGTAATGGGCTACCTGCTCCACAGTCGGTACCGCCATGTCTGCAAGTCGCCCTTGGAACCCTTTGACCATTGCAGCTTTGCGTAGCCGGTCGATTTCCTTGCTCAGTGCGTGGACAAGCTGGAACTTAGAGCGGATCAAAGCGGTTAGCGTGAACCCCCGGTCAGCAGTTAGGTGGGTAAGCATCTTGACGAGGTAGGCCTGCATCTGTTGCTGGCCGATGTCGCTTTGGCGCAGCTCGACATCAAGCCACCGCACCATGTCTTGCTGACTGATCTGGCTAGACACCTCGTTTAGCTTGAGCTGTTGCGCGTCAATGTGCCGCCACTTCACCTTCTCGCCGTTAACATCAATCTCGAACGAGTTGACTGTCTCGGTGATGCCGAATCCGCCAAGCTGGACCGGCTGATCCAGAAGGTTCCAATCGCCAATGCTGGAAAGCGTTTCTCGCTCGACGACTTCTAGGTGGCTGCCGAGATCCAGACAGAGTTGCGGTATTGGCGCAAAGCTGATCCCGAGTTGGGCCGGTGCCCGCATGGCTTGACGGATAGCGCGGTGAGCATCGAACTGGTCTTTTATTTTGGCGCGGTCCTTGGCAGCCACAGCCTGGGTGATGAACACCTCGGCCTGGCGCAGTGTTTCGGAGCTGACATCTCCAGGCAGCAAGACCGTGGCCCCTTGGCTGGTCTGCTTAATCTGCACGATGGTCTTAACCTCATCGGGCCAATGTTGCATGTTCGGCGCAGCAGGAAGATCGATATGGCAATCTGGGAGCGCTGCTGGCGTTTTTATAGTGCCTCCAGCCTGCTGGCTTGTTGATGCACCACCAGAGAGTGGCAGTGCCTGCTGCGGCACAATGATTGCTGCGGTTTCCAGCTTCTCAAAGCCCATGTTCTGGATCATGCGGTCCTTCAAGGAGGCCGCCGCCTGCGCGAAATTGTCCGCGACGATATGGGCATAGGCGCGGTTAAGCTCTTCTTGGGTTCGGTTTTTTGCATATGGCATTCGCAGGACACGCCCTAGCAACTGCTCTACATCCTTGGATGAGTTTACCGATTGCAAGCTCGCCAGCACGTAGGCGAACGAGCAGTCCCAGCCCTCCTTCAAGGCTTCAACCGTAATTACGAAACGGATTGTACATGCAGGGTCGAATAGGTTGATGCCATCCAGCTCCTTCTGCGTGCCAGTGGCAATCGCGATTTGATTTTCCGGCACTTGCTCCTGCTCGATCAGGTGTTGACGCACCACGTCCACCACGGCCTCGCCGCCCTTCGGTTCAGCCTGTACCAGGACAATGGGCCGCAGGTAGTCGGGCTCCTTTTGAGCCAAAAGTTCCAACCGTGCGCGAGCCAGTACCGAGTCCCGCAGGCATTCCCGCCAGCCCTGCGGATGCTCTGCAAGCACGATCGGCAGTTTGATCATCTGCTCGGCCTTCAACTCCGAGGCAGCAACGTGATACAGCACGTTATTGCCAGGCACCGGAGTTGCAGTCAGCTCGATGATACAGCTCGGGTTGACTCGCCCCAGTGTATTGAAGAAGCGGTCTGTGCGGTTATTATGCGCCTCGTCCACGATGACAACGGGCTGTTGAATGTTGAGCCAGTTGGCCATTGAATACTTGACTCGCCCCACGTCCTTAGCTGTCAGATAGGGCTGCACAGCCAAGTCGCCGTCGCTGACCCTCTCCAAGCCTGAGGTGAGGTGTGGTGGCAAATCGTCGAAGTGCGGGGCCAGCTCCTCAAAGAATGAATAGACATTGCGCTTGGCGGTGTCACTGACGTTGAATGCCTGGATGGTGGCCACAATGACGATGGCAGCTTTGCCGACATCGTGCGGGCTGATGGTCTGCAAACTTTCCAGGTCGCACACCAATACACGGTCGCCGAAGTGGTGCGCCAGAGCCTGGCGGTATGGGTGGCGAGCATTCGCCAGAGCTTCGATAGTCTGTGTTCGCACCGTGTCAGATGGCGTGAGCCAGAGCGCCACCGGTGCATCACTGTCGAGCATGGCTTGGCCCGCTAGAGCTACAGCGTGGGCAGCCATGATGGTCTTACCGCCGCCCGTGGGCACGCGCAAACACGCCGCAGGGATGTCACCGAACAGGGCTTGATAGGGTTCGTTGGTGCGGCCTTGCTGGGCCAAAGATGCAGCGTAGGCCTCAGCCACTGGTCTGCTGCGCGAGGCCGTCAGGAACTCCACCAGTATGTCCAGTGCTGTCTGCTGGTAAGTCTTCAATGTGAGCATGTATTTCTTGTCTCCCAAGGCTTAGCGCATTTTGATGTCGTAAGGTATCTGCTTGAAGGTGATGCTCTCGGCAGCTAACCGCGCCGCGCCAAGGCGTGAAACCTCACCATAGACCACTTTGGGACCGGATTGAGGGAGCATTTTCTTGATGGTATGCAAGACATCGTGTGTCAGCACATTACCGCCCGCTGGCTTGCGGTCGCCCAGGATGCCATTGAACAGCAGGTAGTAAGCCACGCCATCATGCACGCCCAGCAAGGGTGAGTCGAAAGTCTGGCCGCCTGGCTGACCTGTCTCTAAGTGCCAGACGTAAGCGGCCAACGTAGAAAACTTGACTTCACTACTTATACGGCCGTCGGTGTCGAAGGCCGGATCGCCCAACGTGCAAAAGCGGAAGCCTCCACCCCCTTTCCACCCTACATTGGCGCTGATGCCTCCCTGCTCGCCGTCGATGACCTTCCGCAAGCGCGGCAGGCAGTGCGTGCGCGCATGCTCGCCCATTTCTATGCCGATGTATCGACGGCCCATCTTGTGGGCTACTGCGGCTGTAGTGCCAGAGCCAAGGCAAGAGTCGAGGATTAAATCCCCCTCATTTGAGGCAATGTGAAGGATGCGAGCTATTAGCCGCTCAGGTTTTGGCGTACCGAAGCTCACATCTGCACCGAACAAAACATTGCACTCTTTCTTGGACTCGTCCGTGTGACCTACCTCCTCATGGGGCCACCATGTCCAAGGCACCAAGCCATCAACTTCTGATAGAAAGCGGATCACACTGGGTTGCGCTGTTCCATCTTTTCCCCAATAAATGCGCCCTTGTTCAAGTAGCTTTTTGAATTCAGGTTCAATCATTGACCAGCATCTTCCCTCGGGAGGGCGATGCTCTTGCCCATTGGGAGCTTTAATAACGTACATCTGATTTGGTCGCCAACCTTGCGCTGTCATAGGCAACCCACGCCAACGCTTTGATGGGTCGGTCTCCTTTGGGTTGCTAGGGTTGCGATAGATTTTCGCTTGCGACTCGTCTAATGGCACTCTATTCCGCACCATCTTAAATGTTTCGGGGTTTTTCGCATAAACGAGTAGGTACTCGTGAACGTCTCCAATTGACTCGCGGTTCTCTCTTGAATAGCGCTTCTGCCAAACGTTGCTAGCTATAAAGTGCCGGCGTCCAAACACTTCATCCATTAGTACTTTGAGGTAATGCCCTTCTCGGTCATCAATTGATACCCAAATACTGCCATTTTCAGCCAACAGTTCTCTCAGCAGCACCAGTCTTGGATACATCATTGATAACCACTGACTATGTTCCAGCTTGTCATCGTAATGATCAAACGCACTCTGTGTGTTGTAGGGTGGATCAATGTAGATGCATTTCACCAGTCCAGCATAAAACGGCACTAGCGCCTTCAAGGCTAGAAGGTTATCCCCCTGGATCAGCAGATTGTCGGCATTCGCTTCAGAAACATCACCATGTGAAGACTCAAGTTTTAACAAGTGGTAGGGGACCTCTCTGGTCGCCTCCTTGGCTTGGTTTTTATTCACCCAGTCTAGAAACGGCATTTTTTCGAGTTTTCTCTCTCTATGGATGGGCCGCTCAAACTTTCACAGCTAGCCCACAAAATAAAATGAAAAGTTATATGCAAAGCCTTTTACCTGAGACTAGCGTATCCAATAGGTCTGCTTGAAGTCTAGGCCTCAGGCCACTCGGATTTTTTGGTAGCCCTCATACTCCATGGTTTTGCACCTAGTATTCGCGCAAAGTCATTGTAGGCGCGATTGATAGATTATTCAGGGCTGGTCTGTTTTGAAGCTGCTTATTAGCATTTCTATTTTTGTAGCTCGACACTATTTTATGACTTCGAAGGTTTTTAAATACTGGTTATAATAACAGTATTTGTTGAGTAAAAAGAGGTTTGAGATGACCGAATCCACCCGTGGGACCTTGTGCCCCAGCCCGCAGACGCACTTGTGCCCTACGCTGTCGCAGACGCCAGGCGCGATACCAACTTCTCCCTCCATTCACTGCATGCGCTGGGTTTCTCACCGTATTTCAGCCGGCTTTCCTTCACCCGCTGCTGACTACGCTGAAGAAGGATTAGACTTAAACGATTACCTTGTACGCAACAAGCCGGCCTCTTTCATGTTCACGGTCAAAGGCGATTCCATGATGAACGCCGGTATAGTAGAAGGTGACAAAGTAATAGTTGACCGCTCCGTGAATGCCAAAAGCAAAGACATTGTGGTGGCCGTGGTTAATGGGGAATACACCATCAAGCGCTTGTACAAAGCCGCTAACAAGATTGAATTACGCCCCGAGAATCCGGCATACCAGCCGATCGTATTTAAGGAAGGCAGCGAGCTGGAAATCTGGGGTGTGGTGGTTGGAGTGGTACGGCGCTATGGAAACCAAGGTTAATCCGATTTTTGCACTGGTAGACGTCAACAATTTTTACGTCTCTTGCGAGCGGGCGTTCAACCCCAAGCTCGAAGGCCTACCTATGGTCGTGCTGTCCAACAACGACGGCTGTGCCGTTGCCCGCAGTGCCGAGGCTAAAGCCTTGGGGATCAAGATGGGTGAGCCTTGGCACAAGTCGAAAGACCTCGCCCGTCAACACGGCATACTTGCTTATTCATCAAACTACACGCTCTATGGCGACATGAGTCAGCGGGCGGTCGAAGTACTTTCAGCGTTTACGCCCAGTCTGGAGGTCTACAGTGTTGATGAAAGTTTCTTGCAAATCGAATCAGTGCTCAAGCTGTATTCCTCAGCCAGTGAGATGGGTCAACAGATTCGCCAGCGTATGAAGCAATGGCTAGGCTTACCCGTTTGCGTCGGTATCGGTCCCACCAAAACTTTGGCGAAACTTGCTAATCACATGGCTAAAAAAATGGGTCGCTTCGATGGGGTGTGTGACTTGCACGCTCTGCCCCGCGCCGAGCGTGTTGAAGTGATGTCCAAGATTGATGTGGGCGAAGTATGGGGCGTAGGGAAGCGCAATGCAGTTCGGCTCAATGAGATGGGTATTTATACGGTACTTGATTTGCGAAATGCCAAACCTTCCGAGATTCGAAAACACTTCAGCGTAGTGCTGGAGCGCACCTGCATGGAACTGCGAGGTATTTCTTGTTTGGAACTTGAAGATGTGGCGCCCGACAGGCAACAAATCATGAGCTCTAAAAGCTTCGGACAACCCGTAATTTTTGTAGAGGATTTGTGCGAAGCAATTTCAGTGTATGTGGAGCGAGCTACCCAAAAACTGCGTGCCCAAAAATCACTGGCTGGCGGCCTGTATGTTTTTTTGCGGACCAATCCCTTTGATCCCAATGCCGCCCAGTACAACGCGAATCACCATGTCGTGTTTGGGGCTCCGACTGATGATACGAGAGTGATCTCTGACCTTGCGATTCAGATCATCAAGCATCTTTACAAGCCTGGGTTCGTTTATAAAAAAGCTGGGGTTATGTTAACGGGGCTAACTGAAGTGAAAACCCATCAAAATGACTTATTCACCGACATTTCTGGCCTGGAAAAATCGAGCAAATTGATGAAGGCATTGGATGAAATCAACGGGCGCTTCGGTCGTAACTCCTTGATTTGTGCATCCAGCGGATTCGACAGAAAGTGGTCGATGAAGTGCAGTAATCGAAGCCCTCACTACACAACAAGATGGTCTGAATTGCCTTGTGTATTTTGATCTTCTCGGATGATTTTTATTGTTGAAGTTAGTATTTCACCGATGGTAAGAAGTATTTTCGGAGTGCGGTTGACTGTAACTCGGCCGAGGCAGCTATGAGACTTTCTTTACGTCGTGTGACGATGACAGCGCCGCATTAAATTGTCCATTTTGATTTTCTTGTTAAGAATGTACTTGCTTCGCAGCTAATTTCGATAACTGGTCTTTTGCCTTACCGATCAAATCACCCATTTCTGCTAACGCAATAGCGGTCTCAGCAGTTAACTTTCCTTTTTCCTCTTTGGATGCATCAAATTTAAGAATAAACTCACCCATTGCATGACCAATATATAGATATTTTTTATCTACTTTTTCAAAAATATCTAGTAACTCTGGAGCGTAAAAGGACAGATTCATCCTTAAATTTGTACTTTTTATATCCTTTCTGATCTTATCAGGATTAAACTTCCCGCCATATCCAGCCTCAGAAATCATCTGCATAGAGATATCCATTGCAAAGGCTTGATATAAATCAAACTCCTTATATATGAGTTCATATTTTTCGATTAATAGCTTTTTTCGGTCTTTGGTAAGCTCAAAATCGTTTTGCTGCTTATCTTTAAAGTAAACAAATCCACCTGCTATCGCAGCTCCGATAATTGTTCCTACCAACCCAATAAATGCATCCATGCTTATATACCTAACGTTGGAAGTGACCGGGGCCTGGATACTAGGAGCAGCGAAGAGGCTGACGCAGGGCGTCCGCGTTGCCCGACTGGTTAGATGGCCTTTTCATAGACACCATTGAACGTGACTCCCACTTCATGTAGCTATGAACGATCCAGATAGCCCCTTAGTGCCTCGTGATCCAATGGGGTGAAGACTTGTATTGATTTTCCGATCTTGAAATCTGTACCCGCCACCGACGTGACGGTTACGGCCTTCTTTCGTGCTGCCGTCGCTATTGATGCGGCATTCTGGGCTGCATCATGATCCGTCCAAACCAGAAGAGGAACTTTCTTGCCGCTCGCCGCCCAACGACCGTCTGCATTCAAATACCTGGGGACATCTCTACCGTGTTGTTCGCGTTCTATTTGAATTTGGCCGTGATCCGCCATTGTCAATACGAAGTAAAAATTTCCCAGCATTGGTTGCCCTTGAAAGATTTAGGTTAAAAAAACGTAGGCGCGGCTTCAAATGAACACTGGATTTCGAGGGTCAGGATCATAATCGATAACTGACAAAGTTTCGAAGTCGGCTTTCGCTTATGACCCAGAAGTTTCATCCTTCGGTTTTATGGTCCGCTTCGGTCGATTACCAGCACTAGCTAACGTATTAACTATAGGATAATTTATTTCTGATCTTCAATAGAAGCGATCAAACTTGAAGAATCTTCCCGGTTTTTTCCAACACCGCTGACCGCAAAACTCACTGGCCGGGCTTGAATATCCTTGGATGATTGAATTCTTTTACGTAGTTCTTCAATGTTTTGATGTTTTGGATCAAGCCACTCTTCCCACTCTTCTGGCTTGATCATGACGGGCATCCGGTCGTGGATGTGGGCCAGTTGAGAGCTGGGTGCTGTGGTGATAATTGCGGCCGACATGATCAACTCACCTGTGAATTTGTCCGTCCAGTGGTCGCAGACACCAGCCATTGCAAAAAATGGGGCGTCTGTGGGGGAGATGTAGAAAGGTTGTTTTCTGGCTTTGCTGCCTTCGGGTGGCGCTTGCCATTCGTAGTAGCCGCTGGCTGGGATTAGGCATCGGTATCGCTTGAATCCAGTCCGAAAAGAGGGTTTTTCGTGGACTGTTTCACCGCGGGCGTTGTTCAGTTTTGCGCCGATGGAGGCGTCTTTGGCCCAGGATGGAATCAGTCCCCAGCGGTGCCGGATCAGCACCTTTTCCCCGTCTCGATTGATTCGTACCACTGGAATCTGCATCTTCGGCGCAATGTTGTAGCGGCCACTCTCATAGTCTTCGAAAGCCTCGGTGAGTTTGGCATCGAAGAACTGTTGAACTCGGGATACCGGCCCTTCAAGTACGTAGCGGCCACACATTGTAGGGGTGCCTCCTGGCGGTCACATTTGAATTGATGATAGCGGAAGTCTTTTGTCCGGAGTCAATCCCACGCTTTTCTCGGATCCAATCCTTGCGCGAGAGGCCTTGCTCTGTGGGTTGATGGCCTGTCTGATAGTTATTGGGGCTTGGAGCAAATGGTGCGGTTGGGTTCAGATCCCTCACTGAACCTATTGGGGCTGTGCAGTTGATCTGAGGGTGGTGAACTTGGGTTCGGCTGTGGTTATGTGTGGCTTTGGGTACTCCCCCCTCTTGTTGGGGGTTTCGTTGGGCTGGTTTGTTCAGTATTGTTTTGGTTAATTGCGGTTTTTTCAAACCTGATCTCAAGCCTTTGTTGAAGTGATTCTTGTTGGAACACTTCGTCGACGAAAGTCGTGGCTGGCGTGTGTACTTTTAAGGCGCATTGCAATTGCTTTTTGGTGGACCTTTTTTGGGTCTGAATCATGCAATTTCAGTGAGCTTTTAAATGCCTAAACTCCACATCTTGCCCCCTGAGGGCACTCTGCAGTATCAGCGTAATGTTTCCTTTGAAGATCAAGTCGGCTCTTGGCTGTTGAAAAGCGGTTGGCAGGTCTTTTATCCAAAATCAGATCATGGCCATAAGACTGATTTGGTGGTTTCGAACGGTCCTAACTTTTACCGCATCCAAGTCAAAACATTGGTGAAGCCTGATTGCAACCAGGTGGTGCAAAACAAGTGGCAAGGGTCTTTGGTGGACTATGTAGTCTACTTTGTTCATGACAAGGGTTTTGGGTATGTGGTACGGGCTTTTGAGAACTCACAGATGGTTTTGAGTCGAACCAGTCATGTTCGGTTTAATGCGAGTGATGTTGATTTCTGCCGGGCGTTTCAGAGGATCTGATGGGGCTGGGCAATGGTTGAGAGTCGTTGGGTTGGTCTGAAAGTGTAAGGGCTTTGGGGCCACCCTGAGGGGCCGGGCTTTCGCGCTGCGCGTCGAGCCTGAGCCCTATGGGCCTGTCTCGCCCCATTCGGGCTTCAATCCCTTGTCCTGGCTGCCAGGGCACATCACCTTGGCGGTCATGCCCCCTGCCCTGCTTTGCAGGGGTCGCAGCCTGTTGACGAACCGTGTGGACACGGATCGTCTTGATGATGTTGCATTCGAAGTCAAGTTTTCTTGGCGCGGTCTGGTGCGAGTTCAGCGTTCCATGCGGCGAAATAAGATTGTGCAGATTATTTATCGATCTGATTCCATTGAGGAAAGTGTGTTTTGAGTCGATCCACTGTAGATCGCCATTTTGAAGTGGTCGGTTTGCAAATCGTGTTTTGATTGCCGAACATACCTACTTCTTGCACTGCTTCTGAAGTCTTTATGGGGTCGCCTCAGAAAACGGAAAATAAAGCACGCTAAGCCGGTTGCAGCGGTCGTAGCGGCCTGAACTTGCCCGCGCCGATCTTGGCGCTGCTGCGCCAGAGGTAATCGCCGGTGAGGTTGATGTGCTCCCAACCGAGCGGCGACAGGTACTGCAAGGGGTCTCCTCGTTTTCAGTGCAATAAGTGACGGTACGAAAAGCTAGCACTGGCG
>VFQO010006556.1_pt1 | contig 44923 bp, 78 predicted proteins | sample 3512331 | NCBI WGS metagenome assembly VFQO01 (sample SAMN10412371, study PRJNA504923) | tailings metagenome | isolation source: Replicate 3 from Balatoc abandoned mine | place: Philippines: Itogon, Benguet | collected 2017-08-28 | reverse complement strand
TCCCACGCCGTCTCGCGGCACAGGTTACGCCTGCGGGCAGCCAGCGGGACGCACGCGTCAGCGCTGCTCGGTTGCTGGTTTGCTTGCCGCGGGTTGGCAAGCACGCGGTGAGGCAAGAAAGCAGCGGCAGGAGGGCAGACCGGCAGGAGGGTAGAGCGACAGGGCCCAAGCGGATTCGTGCCGGCCGCCTCAGGCGGCGGCAATGGCGGCGGGCACCCACGTCAGCTCTGCGTGCAGCTTGGGTCCGTCCCTGTCGGCGGCAAAGCCTGGGTAGTAGTACAGCTGGCCGCCCGTGTACTTGGGCAGGGCGCCCAGGGAGGGCAGGTCCATGTAGGCCGACCCAAAGGCAAACACGTCCACGCAGATCTGGAACCTGCGGAGCGGGAAACGGCCGGGGGGTGGGGTGGTTAAAACTTGAGCGGTTTGGGTAAGTCTTGGCAAGTAGTGCCCAGGTGCTGAATGCTGGAAAGCATGGTGCCGAGCTCAAGCATGGTCAGGGGGCCGCCGAGCCCGCGAGCAAGGGGCACGGAGGCATGAACCACACAACCCACACAACAAACCCAACAAACCCGCTCAACCCCCGCCCCACCTGGAGGCCTCCGCCGAGAAGCGCTTGTAGAAGGGGTCGTCGGGCGTGCGCAGGCTGTACTCGCGGTCGGTGCCGTACAGCGCGGGGTTGTCCCGCGCCTTGATGCGCCCAATGCCCAGGGAGGGGGCCGCCGCCTGTGGGGCCACAGCGTGGGTTTGGGAGGGTGGGTGATCCAGGTGAGGAGGCAGAGAGGAGGAGGCTTTGGGACACTGCATGAACAAAGGATTGATCAGCCGGCAGGAGCGTCTTCTGGTCAGCGTCAGCGGAGTAGGCGCACAGTTCAACCGCGGCGCACCTGGAACAGCAGCAGCTTGCCGCCGATGTGGTTCATCACCAGGAAGGCGGCCTGCAGCGCGGGGCCCATCGCACTCTCCACCTGCGCCAGGGAAAGGATGGGGGAGATGGCATCGGCTGCAAGGGCGGACCACACAGGATGGCAGCTTGGTGCCCGTGCCCTTGGCCTTGCAGTGCCAGGGACCAAGGCCAGCACAACCAACACAACAACATGCCTGCTGGCGCCCTCCCCCCGTCCCCACCTGCGAGGCGCGGCCGTACGACTGAGGCAGGGAATCCAGCAGCGCGTCAACCACCTCACGGCTTTCCCGCAGGTTCACCTGCGGCATGAGAGACGGGGCATGGGCCGATGTGACTCCCTTGAGATGTCGTGTGCATGGGTATGAGCAAGGCAGGCCACAACACACATCTCCGACTCGTCGGCAGGTCAGGGCGGCTCAACCAGGTGCCAGCCCAGCGCTAAGGAAGCAGCATCCTGCTTCCAACTGCATCCTGCTTCCAGCTGGCGCACCAGCAGGTCATCGGGCAGCGGCACAAACGGGTCATCGATTTCCGCCACCACCATCTGCTGCGGCACGCTCAGCGTGGACTTCAGGTTGTAAAAGTGCAGCGTGCTGCAGGGAGGGGAGAGGGAGGGAGGCGGTGGGGCGGGTTTTGATGAGGCCGCAAGCAGGGGTGATGCACAAATGCACAAACCATTGGAGGGAGACGCACTGGCACCACCTGCAAGCCATCTCAGAGGGACAATCGGCTGCAACAGCACACCAGAGACCACACTCAACACCCCAACCATCATGCCCACCGCCCCAACCATGCTCACTTGTCAAAGGTGATGAAGGCGACCTGCGTGCGCTCGTCGCCCGGCAGCAGGTCCAGGCTCTCCTTGATGGTGGCGCACACCTGGGGGCAGCATGAAATGAATGCCAGTCAAACTGGGTAAGCGCCAGCTTGGGCGGTGCAACCTCGATGCAGAGCAGCCAGACGGGAGGTGCCCATACCAGGCCCCAACTGCCGCAGACCCGTTCAACTGCAGTGCCGCAGCAACGGAGATGCGCACACGTCCCAGCCTGCTGTCCTGACATGCCAATCGAGTGCCTCACCGCTCCCAGCATGCCCGACGCTGCGGCGGCAAAGGAGACGTCGATGACAAAGACGTAGGTGGGCGGCATGGGCGCCCGCACCTGCGGCGGCAGCAGCAGACCGGATGCAGCAGATCGGTCAGGCCATGGTTGTTGCGGCGGCCAGGGCTAGCCACCACCCAAAAGCTGGAATCTTCTTGTGAGCCTGCTGTGCTCTCCGCATAAGCGCAGCGCACTCCATGCTACCGCTGTCAATAACTGAACCACTGCCCCCTCCACACACAGGCACCAGTCCATTAGGTCAGCTCCTCAACCCACCATGTACTCTGCGGGAGCAATGTACTCCACACTGCCGCTGCACAGCTCGGGGCGCTCTGCCTGGTCGATGCGGCGGCCGGCTGCGTCCAGGGTGCAAAAGTACTCCACTGGCACCTCGTTCACCATGGCGCACACATTGCAGGAGTAGCGCCTGCATGGGGGCAGCGGGGCGCGGGGCGGCAAGGGGTGAGGGGTGGACATGGCAACGGCACATGGCATGGGGAGGGTGGCAGCAGCAGCGGATGGCATATGGAGGGTGGCAGCGGCTTATGCAATGCAAAGTGGCAGCGGCGCATGGCACGGAGGGTCGCAGCGGCACAGGGGCTGTCTGCCACAAAGGATGCAGCCTGGCAGATCAAGAACGAAATGCAGAGCACCAACCAAAGCCGCCCAGCCATGCTCGCTCACTACCCAACTGCCCACCCTGCCGACACCGCCCCTGCCCACCTGCCACCGTCCATCCACTGCATGAACGGGTTCATGTACGTGCGGCAGCGCTTACAGCGGATGATGGGGCCCCCAGTAGGGTTGGCCACCGCCACCGGCCCGGCCAGCTCCGCAAGAGGGTGCACCACCGCGCCGTAGGGCAGGTGCCACCGCGCCTTGAGCGCCTGCAAGGGGCAGAGGAGGTGTAAAGGAGCAGACAGCAGCTGAGCAAACAGCAGCGTGTGCGCTCATGAGTGGCTGCAGCACGCTGAGCATGCAAGTCAGTTGCGGATGCTTCGCAAACTTGCATGCACTATGAAGCCGACCAACCAGCATTCCACCAGTGCAGCTTGCCTGAGAGTTGGGCACTGCATAGCTGGTCATGCGCACACACTCGGGCTTGCAGTTGTAAGGCGAGTAGGCCGGGGGCGGGCCCACCTGCGGCAGCAAGCGGCAGGGCGATGATGCAGCAGCAGGATCAGCACATGCGGAGGCACACACCCACTATCATTCACTGCCTCTGCAGTTGCAATGGCATCAGCCCATGTGCCTTCTCTGCAACTTTGCAGCTGCAAGTCCTCAGCCCAGCCGCTCGCCTGCGCCTCGCCGCCGGGCCCTGCCGGCCGCGGGAAGGCCGCAGGGTTGATGCCACCATCTGCTGGCTGGCCCGGCATGGTTGGCGCCGAGGGGCCCAGCGACAGCGTTTCGAATTTATCCAGGGCCGCTTGCTGCACATGGAAGGGGTGCATGACAGTGGTGCCAGATGTTGGGCCAGACAGAGTGGGGTGAGGCTGGCCATCTCTCACGCCAACTCGCCGCAACGCACAGGGCAGCTTGAACCATGCAAACCAGCGCAAATGCTGCTGCAGGAGCAACCCCAGCCGCTCACCATGCCTGCATCGTAGCCAGCGCCTGGCATACCCATGCCCGGCTGGGGCACACCCAGGCTGGGCACACCCGGCGGGCGCAGGCCGCCCAAGCCTGGCGGTCCCGGCGGCTGCATGCCGGGCACAGCCGCACCCGGGGGCTGCATCCCAGGCTGCATGGGCATGCCGGGCTGCTGCGGGTGGCCGGGCATGCCGCCAGGCTGCATCATGGGCGGCCCTGGCGGCCGCAAGCCTGGTGCAAGCATGCCCGGCCCGGCCATGCCCGGCGCCGCTGCTGCCTGCTGCTGCTGCGGGGCCTGCGGCATGCCGGGCGGGCCCATGGGTGGACGCATGCCCATGCCAGGCATGCCGGGCTGCATGCCAGGCACCTGCGGCTGCGCTGGCTGCGGCTGTTGCTGCTGCTGCTGCGGAGGGAAGGCACCCATGGGGCGGGTCATCCCTGGCGGGCCAGGGGGCATGCCTCCCGGCGCCGCCGGTGCGCCAGGCATGCCAGGCCGTGCACCAGGCATGCCAGGTGCTCCAGGCATGGGGCCGGCAGGACGGGGGGCTCCCGGCGGCCCAGGCGCAAACCCGGGGCGTGCCGCCGGCGGCTGCACACCGCCAGGTGCTGGCGGGCCCGCAGGCCGCGCCATGCCCGGCTGCTGTGGCTGCGGGGCACCAAACCCGGGCTGCGGCGGCCGCGGAGCCGCAGGGCCCGGCACAGGTGCAGAGGCTCCGGGCGGCCGCATGCCTGGCGGCGCCCCACCAGGCTGCGGGGCAAAACCCGCCGGCCGCGCGCCGGGGAAGCCTGCGCAGGTTGGTCGAGGCGCAGCGAGGTGGTTACAGGTTCAACCGCATCTGCACCCAGTGTTGCGCAGCAACAAAGGAATGTGCACTAGCAGCATGGCCGCTGCCCCCCGCTGCCCAATCATCGCACCTGGCATGGGTGCCGGTGCAGCGCCGGGCATGCCCACACCGGCTGGCTGCGGCGGCTTGGGGCCGGGCGGCGCAGCTGCAGGGAAGCCGTTTGCGGCGCCAGGCACCGGCTGCGGCGCATAGCCTGCAATCGAGCACGGGGGAAGGCAGCGGGACGCTTGTGCGAGTGGCGGCAGCAGCGGCAAGGTACGGCGCCGCCGGTGCACCCCCTGGCGGCGCAGCGCGATCCAGGGCTCACCGATCGCCCTTGCAATCACCAAGGACTCACCCATGGGCCTGGGAGCGGCGGCAGGGGCTCCCGGCGGCCTCAAGCCAGGCTGCTGCTGCTGCGGGTAGCCTCCAGGCCCTGCCATCGGCGGCCTGGGACCTGCACACGCAAGTTGCGGCCGTCAGCAGGGCCCAGGGCGAGCAGGGCAGGCGGCGGGACGAACAGGGCGCGCCTGGCGATCCCTGGCTCACCTGGCTGCCCCTGCTGCTGCTGGGCATAGGGGTTGTAAGGAGCGGGGGCCCCTGGGTAGCCCCCAGGGCCGGGCTGCATAGGACTTCGTTCCCTCGCTCTCCTGGGCCTCAGGCGCCGGGCTGAGCCGCGATCATGCTGCAGCCCAATCACGGGGCGCTCGCGATCGGCCGGTCTAGTGTGTCACATGGGCCGCCGACGTGGCGCTCGAGCCTTCACAGCAAGCGATGGCCGCAAGCGCCGCAGAATTCTGCGACAGAACGCGTGCACAGCAATCCGCAACCACGACCCAGCCGTCCCGTGCATGCAGTGGGCGGCGCAAAACAAGTCACGAGCGGGGAAGGCGGCGCTCGCCACGGCCGCAGGCCTGCTGCTAGTGCTGGTCAGCATGGGCACGAGCAGCAGCCGGCAAAGGCAGCAGCAGCAGCAGGGCGGCACCCCGGGCGGCGCAACGCCGGCGGCAGAGCTCCGCGGCGGCACGCCGGCGGCGTTGCGCAATGCTGGGGCCGAGAAAGTGGGCGCGGGCCTGCTGCTGACGTGAGTGCAGGGAGGGTGCGGCCAGGGATGGCCGCGAGTCGGAGCTGCGACATGCATGCAGCCAATAGCCGTTGTGCGGCACTGCTGCATCACTGCCCATGGTGCCCATGTGGCCCCCACTGCACCATGCCACCCTCCCCCTCTCTCCGCAGCTGCGGCGGCGAGGTGCTGCTGCTGCAGCGCACCTCCAAGAACAACTTTGGCACGTGGGGCCTCCCCGGGGGCAACGCGGACGACACAGACGCAGACCTGCTGGAAGTGGCCACTCGCGAGGCCCAGGAAGAGATGGGGCCGCAGCTGCCGCGCTTCCAAGTGCGGGAGAGCGTGCTGACCAAGCGCGGCAAGAGGTGGGTGCGGGAGGAGCTGGGGTGGCAAGGAGGCGTACAGCGCCAGCATTTGCGCGGCTTGGGCTCACACAGTGTCGCTGTGGGAAGGGGCAGGCCAGCGGTGGCACGTGCCGATGTATGTGCAGGAGGCGGCAAGCCTGCTCCACCAACAAAACTCCATCGTCCTCCATCACACCTCTGACCCGCCTCGCCACCCCCTCCCCTCCGCTCCTCGCGCAGGGGCCAGAAGCAGTACATGGTGTTTGTTGCCGGCATCAGTCCTGAGGAGCGGGCCTCGTGGCGGCCACACCTGAATGAGGAGCACTCCGCCTGGCGCTGGTTCCCACTCACGGAGCTGCTGGCTGGCAACACGGCGCTGCACCCAGTGGTTGAGCTGGCGCTGCTGCACGACCCCTGGCGGCGCCCCGTGCTGGCGGCGGTGGGCGGCCAGGCGGGTTGATGAGTGTCGCTGGCCATCTTCTGTTCCCATGTTGTGCTTGCTTCACTATGGCTTTTTGCGTGTAGCCCCTCCTGTCGACTCCCATTGCGCTGTACATTACACCGCTGCCATGATGTGTGCATAACTCCATTATTGTTTGGCATCCCAACCCATACACATTTGCCCGAGTTTCGACGTGCCTGCTGCCCTTTCTGTAAACAAAGCAGCAGGATGATGTCCTCCGCATTCCATACAACAGAGCATAAATTACATGGAGCTCAGCACAGCCATGGCCTCTGTCCAGCCTCGGCTTTGCAACGGATGGAGCATATAGAGGATAACTTAGCAAAGGGCATCACGCCTCAGCTATGCAACAGAAAGAGGCGGCATCTTATATGGCAGACTGTGCCATGTATCACGGTGAAGCAAATCAAAGGCGACAGAGTGCGGTGGGCGTCCAGGAGGAGGAATGCAGGGGATCGATCACAGCTCAGCAATTCGACACACATACGGATCAGAAAAGCAACACGCTACCAGAAAACACAAAAGCACATGAATGCACAAAGGCAGTCGCAGCCCAGAGGCCGCTACGTGGCACGCAATGAAATTATATACACGGGGGATGGTAAGTCTTGCTCATTACTTATTTCTCACAGGGTGCTCCTTCAGCCGTCCATCAATGCGCGGTCCTGCGGCGCAGCAGGCCCAGGCTCTTGAAGCCCCAGCGCCATTTGGCCTTCCGAGGCTCGGGCTGCTGCTCCACTGACCGCTGCAGCTGCTCAGCATCCGCGATGCTTGCAGGGTTGCTGGTGGCCGCCGCTGGCGCTTCAGTGGCTGCCCGCTCCTCTAGCTGCTGCGGTTGCTGTGGGCGGCCCAGGGGGGAGGGCGCTGGGCTGTCCAGCTGGGCGGAGCAGCTGGGCAGGCTCCGCTCCACAGTCAGCTCATCCGCCAGAGGGCCTGCGACATGATGTATGGGAGAGCGGCCAGTTATTAAAATCGGTGAGGCAGGAGCTGCAGCTGGCCATGCATGTGCAAACACGCCCGGGTGCACAACAAACCAACGCACTGCCCTCCAAAGAGCTCACCTGCAGCTGTGGCATCCGTGCCAGCAGCGGCGGTTGGCCGCGCGCGGGGTGTGGCACGAGGTGTGGACCGCGCAGAGTTGACTCGTTCTGTAACCTGGCGCAGCAGAGCAGCATCGTGGTCCGCCAGGCTGGCGCGCACGGCGGCTGCTAGCGCAGCGGCAGTGCCGCCGCAGCGCTTCACCTCCTGGATTCGAGCGTCCAGCACCCGAGGGTCAAAGGGGCTGCGCCTGGCGGCAGGCGGGCGGGGGCGCTGCCCGCCTGCTGTGCCTGCTGCGCCGCTTGAGGGCTGCCTGCCGCCCCCCGGCTGCGGGCTGCCTGGCGCCTGGGCGGGGCTGCCGCTGGGGCTGGCGCGCTGCGTGCAGGTGGGGCGGGGCCGGCAGGTGCCGGCTGCCTCACACTGCAGCGCCTCCTCAGCCATCTTTCGGAACTTGGGGTGCAGCTGCGCCAGCACTGCTGGAACCTGCGGCTGTGCGCTGGCAGGTACGTGGTCGGGCAGGGACTGGCTGCGCTGGCGCTGGCAATCAGACTTGCCGGGTGGGAGAGGAGCGGGCGGCACAGCTTGAGCCGGCGCACCGCTGCTGCTGCCGTTGCCTGGCCTCTTGCCGCCAGACCCGCCGCCGCTGCTGCAACCGCTGTCAGATGCATCCACGTGAATCACGACAGTGGGGTGGCTGGATGCCCCAGCCGGCTGCTTCTTGGGGCTGTCTGCTAGCCCACTGGGCAGCTGCACTGCTTGCAGCACTGCGGCTTGCGGGCTGACCGCTGCCTTGGCTGCCGGGCGATGCGCCGGCGGCTGCGCCACAGGCGGAGCAGCGGCGGGCCCGCTGGCATACCAGCCCGACAGCTGCACGTCCAGGGTGTGCGGGATGCTGCTGGCCTCCTCTGCAGCAGAGCTGTGGCGCGGCAGCGGCAGTAGCTCCAGCAGGCGCTTTAGCGTGCCTGGGTCCACAAGGGTGGTTGCGCCCGGGGTTGTTTGGCGGCGGGAGGCCAAATCGTTGGTCTCCTGAGCCATCTGCAGCACAGGGTCGAATCAGTGGCAGCAGCAGAGTCGCAACCCGTAGTGTAGCTGGCTAGTTAACGCCCACTCGGGAGTGAGGCTGGTTTGTGCCCACTGCCCTCCCAACGCCAACCCCTGCACCGCTCACCTGCTGCGCACTGGCCACAGCGCTACCAGCTGGTGCCAGGCCAACCAGCCCCTGTGCCTGCAGCTGTGCCAGGCGAGGAGCCACAGCGGGGTGCGCCAGCAGCTGCGGCATTGTTATGCGCTGCGTGGGGTCCTGCTGCAGCATGGCCGCCAGCAGCTCTCGCAGCTCGCCGCTGTTATGCTCCGGTAGCGGGGTGGTCACCCCCAGCAGCACCTGCGGCGGGCAGGGGGGAGGCAGCACGACAAACTTAGAAAGCCTGCCTGGGTCACTTAAATCTTGCCTGCATGTGGCTGCCCACAAGAGCCTGGCCAGCATCCCCCTGCACCCCACCAGCCCACCTGCGACCGCAGCTCCCGTATGGACAGGCCGTTGAAGGCGGGCTGCAGGGCGCACATCTCGTGCAGGATGCAGCCCAGCGACCAGACGTCCACTGGAAAGCTCATGGGCTGGCGGTTGTACACCTCGGGGGAGGCGTAGGCGGGCGTCCCCGCCTGCAGTGCAGGGCAGAGGTAGTGGGTGGGGTGTGTGGACCAGTGGCTTGCCAGGAGAATGCCCTGACACCAAGGACAATGATCCACATGCGCTGGCAATGGGGAGCATCATTGGCGGTCACCAGCTAGCTAGACAGTTCCATCAGCCTCGCTTGCTTCTCCTTTGACAACGCCTGAATGCCCCTTCCCGCCTGGCCCCGCCCACCTGCGACAGCGTGTGGTCCACCAGCACCAGGCGGCGCGCCAGCCCCAGGTCCACCACCTTGAGCTGGGTGCGGGTGGTGTCGCTGCGGGGGAGGGGCAGAGTAGGGGAGAGGCAGGAGGAGGTGGGATGTAGGATGGGCAGGGACTACAACAACACCAAGCATCACCATCAAACTGTGTCCACGAAGTGCATGCACAGGCTGCCCTGCCAAGTGCGGCTACCCGCCCACCTAAACATGCAGTTGCTGGGCTTGAGGTCGCGGTGCACCACACCGGCTGCATGCATGTGTGCCACCGCTGTGGCCAGCTGGAGGAAATGGCGCCACACCAGCGGCTCCGGCAGGTGCTGCCTCGCTGCCGCCTGCTGCCTGCGGTGGCAGTGGGAGGCGTGCGGCCAGCACAGGTGAGGCAAGCTGCCTGACAGCAATGCCCTTTTTCCACGGCGGAGCCATGCAGGGCCTTTCGCGCACACGAGCTACACGTCCCATGTCCGGCCACGGCCAGCACAGCACACACAGCGGCCCTCCAGACCACCCCCCGCCTCACTTGATCATGTCGCCCAGCGTGCCGCCTGTCAGCAGCTCCATGGCCACGCACACGTGCTGGCGGTCGCGCGTGAGGAAGGAGTTTTTGAAGGCCACGATGTGCGGGTGCTCCAGCGCTGCCAGCAGGCGCACCTCGTTCAGCAGCGCGCTGCGGTTGGCGGCGCCCAGCTCCGCCGTGTCAAAGGTCTGCAGGGACAAGTTGTTTTGAAAAGACACTTTCAGCATGATGCAGTTATGGTAGAGGTGGTAGGCAGCTTGACCGTGGCGGGGTTGCCCTGCATCCATGCAGCAAGACGTGCGGGTATAGCGGCAAGCACACAGAGCGGCTCCCGCGGCGGCGGCGGCGGCGGTGGCACAGCTGAAACCCTGGCTGCCATTCTTGCCTTGATGGCGTACTCCTTGCCGTTGCCATGACGGACGCGATAGCTGCGGGGCGGCCAAGGGGGCGTGGCAAGCGCGTGAGACAGCGTTTAGCGCAGCAACCCGCAGCAACCCGCTTTGTATCAATCTCAAACAAGGCATATCCATCACAGGAAGCAGCAGCATCGCACTCACACGTCGGCGCTGCCTCCGGAGCCAATTCGCACCGCTGTGCCCGTGTCAAAGGCGTGCTGCCGCATGGTGGGCTATTGGCTGGCTGCTAGAGGTGAATTGCAGCAACTGGGCGCAGCTGAGGGGCTATCAGCGCGTTGCAGCATTGCCTGCTGCGTGCGCTGTGGTCCACTGAGTGGTTGTCGGCAGATTTGCCCTCAGTTGGATAGCAATTTCACAAAGCGTGCTGGACACAAACAGATGAAATCTGATGTACATGAAATCTGAGCCTAAAGGCATCACGCCGCTTCCATCACTCCTCCTTCTTGCCGCCGCCGCCAGCCGCTGCCGCAGCCGCCTGCAAAGCGGGGCCGCCCATGGTCCGCCGCCGCGCCTCTAGAGCACGGCTCGCGGTGCGCGTTGCTGCTGCTCGCTTGTCGTCGTAGTGCTGCACGTAGGTGGTGGCTATCAGGCGCAGCAGGTAGCCCAGCACCAGCTTGGTGACCAGGAGCAGGCCCCAGACGGCCACCGCCAGCGCAACCGCCAGCACGCACTGCAGCGCGCTCAGGCCGCCGGCCGCGCCGCCGCCGTGTGGCCGCGCCAGCGCAGCCGCGGTGAGCGCAATGCGAAAGAAGAGGGCGGCGGGGGCAAATGGCTCGAATCCCACCTGCAAGGGCCAGTGGGGCCATTGGTCGGGTCAGTGAGCACATGCAGCTGGGCAATGTGCAGCGGCAGCGTGCAGCTGCCGGCCGTTGGCCAGGCTCCAGCCTGCTACGGCAGCAGAGCGGCAGCCCCACACGCAGCACAGCACGAGCGACGCCGCACCAGCTTGTGTATGTTGTGGGACTGGGCTGTGGATACTCGGTCGCACAGGTCGCGCATGTATTCGCGGTACACGCCAGGCCTGCGGGGGAACGAGGGGAAGCAAGTAACAATCGCATGCGCTTTCCAAACTGCCGGTCTTCCGGTGAACGGCTGTGGCCGGCCAACAGGCCAATGAGGTGGCAACAGCGCGGCGTGGGCAATCACACCAGTGCACCCGACATGCTGAGAACCCCACGACAACAAGGCAAACAGCCGCCAACCCGCCTGCTCCCCACCTGATTTCGTTGAACTTGCCCAGCACCGCGTGCTTGATGACGTCAATCACCACCTCCCCGGCATAGATGCGCAGGCAGCCCCACAGCACTACAGGGTTGGGCGCGTGCGCGCCGCTGCGAGAAGGAGGCGAGTGGAAGGGGGCGAGGCGGGTGGGGCGGAGGGAGCTCGGCAGAAAGACCGCCCTATTCCTGTCGGTCGGCACCAAGCTGCAACCAGCCGGCATGAGCTCCCAACTACCACTGCCAGGTGTCGATTACTGTCCAAGTCGGCACTGCAGTCTGAGTAGCCAATCGAAATCGAGCAGCAGCAAGCAGCGCAGCAGCCAGCGAGGGGCGCACCTGTTGCCCATCTCCTCCACCACCACAAAGGCCAGGATGAGCAGCAGGTGGAAGCGCTCCACCACGTCCTGCGTGGACACGAAAAGATGCAGGAAGCAGTGAAATGGAGTGAGTGGATCAATTGGTGGTGGGCACAGCTGCCCTGGAGCAGGCAGGCGGTAGGGGAGCACAGCTGGGAGCGGCAGACAGGCCACGTCAATCGACTAAGAGGGACTGAGTGCATGGCACACACTGCAATCGCTGGCATGGCCGGCGCCCACCTGGCAGGCCAGGGTGTAGAGCTTGGTGGCATCAAAGCGCTTCAGCACAGTGCCTGGCAGGGAAGGGCAGAGCAACAGCTTGTGAGCAGCCTGCAATGGGCGGGCAGCTGCTGCAGCCACGCGTTGCCAAGTGCTGAGAACCAGGCTGCCCAGCACGCTTCTCTGCACCTCCAGCAAACCAAACCATTGAACAGCATGCGCGATCGCACCCTTGATCTCCGTGAAGTTGGCGGCAATCAGTAAAGCGACCAGAGTGTTGTTCTTCTTCGAGTTCATGGCCACACCGAACACCATGGCCTGGTCGGGGAGAACGGCAGAGGCAGGCGCACCCGCAGTCAGATGCACCAGAGCTCGCTCGCCTCGGGGAGCAGATGCAGGCAGATCGGCCATAACTGGTGCGCGGGCCGATGGGAAGTTGGGCGGGCACAGAGGCACCTTCTCAAACCCACCCGCCCCCACCTGGCTCATGAGCGTAGCGCCGTGCAGCACCAGCAGTAGCGAAGCCACCACCACGTCACAAGTCAGGTTGAAGGCGGCTCGGGGCGTCCAGGCGGCCGCTAGCTGGGTGCATGAGGCGGCCAGCGCCTCGAGCACGTCCACGCCAAAGGAGCAGCAGATCTGTGGCAGATGCATCAAGGATGCAGGATGACAGGCGTGTCGCAGCAGCCAAGCTGCCATTGGGCCTTGCCTGGCATCTCAACCGCCAAGCCGTGCATGCCACAGCTCAACCGCCAAGCCGTGCATGCTACAAGTCCGCCCCCCAGCGGGCGCGCCTTGTCGCTCAGCTCCAGCGCCGTGTACAGCACGCTCAGCTTGAGCAGCTCCTGGGTCAGGTCCTGCAAAAATAAGCCCATCCATTTGCAAGCCGGGCGATGAGATTGAGATACAGCCTGCTACATGGACGCGGCAGTCATCCACCGCTTTGCAGGCACGAAATACACCTCGCCCCCGCTCCCCCCTTGCTGCCCACCTTCATCCAAAAGTAGAGCGTGCCAGCGTTGAGGTTCCACAGGAACAGCACCACTCCCAGGCTCATGCCCGCGCCCAGCAAGTCGAACAGTTGGTCGCCCCGCAGCTGGCGCAGGCCGCGCAGTGCCAGGGGCGTCCCAGGCTGGAACGCGCCGCGCGCTGTGCCTGCTGCGCCCGCTGCCGGCGTGCCGCCGCCACTGCGGGACAGCAGGCTGCGGCCCAGGGCCAGCAGCGCCAGGCCCACGCGCAGCGGCAGCAGGGTAAAAATGGCCTGGGGGCGGTGACCAAGAGGCAAAGAAGCAGGGAGTGAGGTCCCAGGCAAGGGGCAGGGCGCTACCCGACAGCTGGCAAGTTGCACCATTCGCCTGCCTGTATCACTCCCCCGCCTGCACCTCACCAGGAACGAGTCGAGGCAGAGCGCGACTCCAAACAGCAGGAAGCGCTCCAACTGGTAGGGCACCGCCACCAGCGCATTGTACACTCGGTCGCGCTCCGTCTGGCCCCACACCACATCAGCTGTCGGGTAGCTGGGGCCGGGGTGCAGCTCCGCAGCCAGATAGCGTGCAAAGGGCTGCGCAGCGGTGGCGCTGCCCGGGCGGCGCGGCGCCAGCGCGCTGCCAGGAGCCAGGGGGCTGCCGCCGCGCACGCTCTCTGGTATGCCCTCCAAGCTTGCTGCTGGTGCTGCTGCCCCGCCGCCGGGCTTGCCAGAGGCGGTGCTGCTGCGGGCCGTTTGGACGGTCAGCGAAGCGACATCGCTCTTGGCTGAGCGCAGCGGCGCCTTGCCCAAGCCAGCTAAATCGGACGCCGACCGGCAGTCCTGCCGAGGCAGCGGCAGCATTGGCACCTGCTGCCTCTGCTGCTGCTGCCCTGCCTGCTGCTGCTGCTGCTGCTGCTGCGCCTGCCGTGCCTGCTGTAAACCCTGCTGCGCTGCCTGCTGCGCCTGCTGCCGCCCGCCGTGCTGCCTGCTCTGCTGCCGCCGCAGCGATGCTGCTGGTTGCAGCGGCTTGGCGCTGCTGGCAGTGCTGCCGGGGCTGGCAGCGGGGGCCTCGGCCGCGGCGAGCAACTGCTCATCGTCAAGGCGCGGTGAGGCGATGGGCTCATCGCTGGCTGCCCGCATCAGCACATGGGCCATCTCAAGGTGCGTGGACACCACCTCCGGCTCCTCTGCAGCGGCTGCCTGGCCGTGTGTGACGCTGCCCGCGCTGCTGCCGTCCGACGTATGCTCGCCTTCGGAAGCGGCAGCGGGGCGGCGGCGCTGCCGGCGCCTGGAGGGCACCGTCGTCCATGGCTGCCCGTCGTCCGGCCTCATGGCCCTCTCCCCCCTTGGGTGGGGCGTGCGGAGCGCGCTGCAGGCTGCGCAGAAGAGAAGCCGCGTTTGCAAGTCAAGTTGCAGAGGCGTTCGTCGAGTGGCGAGCTGCAATTTCAGTAGTGATCGTGATCCCACGGCGTGGCAGTTGCGCCAAACGGTGCAGCGCCGCAGGAGAGAGGGAGCAGTGCTGCATGAGCAGCTGATTGCAAGCAGCCTGCCCATTGCGCCTGCAACCGCGCCCTAGCAGCTATTGAGTATTTCTCGTAGTGTTTGCATCGCAGCCAAACACAATGGGCAGCCTCTCCCTCGCGCTGGCTGCGCCAGCGGCGCCTGCGCTCTCCCAGCAGCGGCGCACCCGGCCCACATGCTCGGCACAGGCACCCAGCAGCTGGACCTGCCGGCCTGAGCCGCGCCGCCTGGGCTCTGCCGCCGCCGCCGCCGCCAGCCGCCGCTCTGTGCAGGCGAGCTCCACAGATGTTCAGCAGGGCTGTCACGCTGCTCATGTACTGCTGGTCATTAGTGCTGGGTGCAGGTTCGATGCACAGGATGCTTATCCTCGTACCGTATGCTCCTCCGCAGGCCTCTGCCGCCGCCACCGCTGCCGCCGACCCCGAGGTTGCTGAGCTCAAGGCGGCGCTGCTGGACAGCTTCTGGGGCACGGAGCGCGGCCTGGCAGCTTCCAGCGATGCACGGGCCGAAATCAATGAGCTTATCACCCAGGTGGGCGCTTCAGGGTGATGCAGCTCGGGTCCCGGCACCGCGGGCTGGTGCTGATGCCACAAATGTCCTGCCATCTTTCCTCCAAGCCGCTGCATGGTTTGCGTCTGGGTGCGCGTCATGTTGCGCCCGAGCTCGCCAGATCTGGTACCTCTGCTGCTGCATGGCATCAGTGCGTGGCATGCATGCTCATGGCCCACCTTTCACTGCTGCCACTGCAGCTGGAGGCGCGCAACCCCACCCCCGAGCCCAATGAGGCCCGCGAGCTGCTGTCGGGCGCCTGGCGCCTCGCCTACACATCCAACTCCGAGCTGATTGCGCTGCTGGCGCTGGGCCGCCTGCCGCTGGTCACCGTGGGCGAGGTGTGCGCTGGGTGGCAGGGAGCGAGCTTGTGCTGCTGCCCGCTGCTGAACGTGTTCCGCTGCTCGGCTTATGGCACCGGCAGGCGACTGCGCACTCTACCCACGCTGAATGCAACAGAGTCATGCTACTGCGGCGGCCCTCATGAACTGCTCTGCACCTGCTCATGTTGCCGCAGGTCACCCAGACCATTGATCCGCTGGGCCAGACGGTGGAGAACCGCGTGGAGCTGCAGGCGCCGCTCAGGTGGGCGCGATTTAGGGTGGATTTATCGGCAGCTCCAAGGCCAGAGCAGTGACACCGAAAGCTTGCGGCTGCGGTTTAGGTCGTCCGGCGTCAGCAAGCCATGGCTACAGCCCACGCGTATCACGGCAGCCTTGCTAACCACTGCCGTGCTAACTGCTACGCCTGCCGGCCTGCCCCCCTCGCAGCAAGACGGCGCTGAGCGCCACCGCGTCCTTTGAGATCCGCAGCCCCAAGCTGCTGCAGGTGGGTGGTTGGAACATGGTTTGAACATGGCTGAGACACCCTGGCGAGTTTGCATGTACGCAATCGGCACAGCCTGCCATGCCCGGCCAGCTACCACCCAGCATGCCCTGCCCAGCGTCCCGCCCTGACAGACCGCCCACCCACGTTTGTCTGCCAACTGCCGCAGGTTGCGTTTGAGGAGGGTCGGGTGGCCACCCCCAAGCTCACCGCCGACCTGCAGCTGCCCTCCAGCCTGGATGTGCTGGGGCAGCGCGTCGACCTCGCGCCCCTGCAGGTGCGGCCGCTGAAGTGGCTGGCATTGGCTGGTTGGTGCGGGGCCGGTTGCATGGGTTCTTGGTGAACGGTTGTTGATGCACTTGCTTGCTCCACAGCAGCAGCAGCGGCAACAGCACAGCAGCACCGTCAGACCATGCTCATTCATCCCCCTCACCCCACCCCCTGTCTGCAGTCGGCGCTGCAGCCTGTGGAGGGCCCGCTGCGCTCGGCGCTGGGCGCGCTGGGCGGGCTGCTGTCGGGCCTGCCTGACCTGCGCCTGCCCATCAAGCAGGTGTCGCCCTCCTCCTGGCTGCTCAACACGTACCTGGGTGAGGGGGCGGAGCAGGGGGCATCTGAGGAACCAGCTTGGCTGCTGGGGCAGTTGTGGGGTAGGACCGGCGCAATGCCTGATGCGTTTTTGAGCCTGCATGCCGTGGCCAGGAGGGACACCCTCCCTCTAACCACCCTGGCATCAAGCATCTCACCGCTCAGCTCCTCACCCCTGCTGTGCTCCCGCCCTCCCGCAGACGACAGCCTGCGCATCACGCGGGGCGACGGCGGCTCCGTGTTTGTGCTGGTGAAGGACAGCTATGGCGACACGGGGTGAGGCCTTGTGCTTGGGGTTTGGATGCTTGAGTTCATGTGCCATTACGTTGCTGCTGGTTGCATGAGCCTTTACTGTCCCGTGGCTGGATGCGCGTGTCTTTCAAGGGCGGCGGGCAGGCCAGGTAATGGACGTGTGCTAGTGCAAGGCTCCCTTTGTGTCAACCAACCAGCCCCCACACCCTCCTTGCGCACTTCCCCGCAGCTACGACTTTGCGGCCAACATGCACAGCAGCGACTGGGAGCGGATTGAGGAGCAGGAGCCGCTGCACGGCACCACCATAGTGGCTGAGGAGGTTGTCACTGCAACAGAGGCACAGGCTGTGGTGGTGGAGGTGGTGGAGACGCCTGGCAACGATGGCGTGGACATTAGCGGCACCATCAGCCCTGCCGACAATGGCAGCGGACGCGCGCCGCACGCGCCTTGAGCGGCTGTTCTCTGAGATGCCTGTACTCAACGTAGTGTTCTGCGGTTGCAGTGGCGCTATGTTGGCCTGCACCGCTTCTGCTGCACTGCATGGCACAGCCTGCACGTCTTTCGTTGGGGCCCTCTGCACGCTTTGTCCCGCCTCCTGCCATTTCATCGTGCCTCTATGCTCCTAATAAACCCACCTCCTGCACTTGCTTCGGCCTCTTGAATGAACCGCCTGTGGATTGATTTGTTATGTTGCTGCCACGCCAATTGCAAAGCTAGCGATGCGGATTGAAGAAGATATGCGAAAAGTCGAACGGTGAAATTGGGGCCTGTGGCCATCAACAAACGCAGGAGGAAGCCAGAAAAGAGCGAGTCTGAACAACAAAACGGTGGAGAATATTCAGAACAGGCAGATTGCATCGGAATAGCCCAAAAGCCCACATCGATGGTAGTTCTTCGCCGACGGCGTTGAAAAGTTTCACGCCAGCAGCTACCCTTGCTCAGCTGCTGGCGGCAGGCCCTCTGCCAACCGCTCGCTGCTCAACAGCGACCCTGCAGCACGCAGTCCGGGCCGGGGAGCCGGATGGGCTTGGCCGCATTGGCTGCCTCCAGCTCAGGCACAACCACGTTCTCGCCGGTGGTCACGTCCACAGTCTGCAACGGGAATGGTGGCGGGAACAGGGCTGTTGGCAAGGCCTTGAGGAGCAGGGTTTGACGACGCTGCAATGCAAGACAGCCACAGTCTCGGCAAGGCCGCATGCTGCAACGCCCTTTCCACTGCTACGCTAGCCCTGCGCCTACCTTGTCGGTGTACGTCTCCTTCAGCACCTTGACCAGCTTCCAGACGTCCTCAAACCTGCAATGCACATTGCCGCGGTCAAGGTGACAGATTGCGAGAGATAGCAAGCAGCCCAGGTGTTGAGTGCCAGCTGTCCTAGCAGGGAGGCTACAGTAAAGCCGGCTAATTCGAACTTTGGGGTAATTTGAACTATGCTGTCTGGATTCAACCCCAGGCACTCCCTCCCTTCCCCTTCCCCTCCCTCCCCCCATGCACCACACTGGAGTGGTGTGCCATGGGGCTGGGCTGGCGGCAGCGAAGGCGCCACGGCCTGTGTATGGTGCCCACTTGTTTAGTCGGCACTCTATGTGCTACGTCAGCCAGTTTTGGGCTGTTTCATTTAGGAAGCCTAGGAATTGCAGGGCAGTGGCGCACCTCCGCCGCTGCCCCGCCCAAACAACATTCGGGCCACATATGAAAGTCACATTACCCCGCGTTTCCGCAGACCCGCCTGACCCCGACCCCCCTAACTTATGCACCCACCATCTATACCACCCTGGCGGCGTTTTTTCCTAAGCATGCTGTGCTACAACCCTCTCATATAGCCCTATCAATGGCGGCCGAGTGGGGTCAATCAAGTGCAGCCGGCTGCTGTGGGGCAGGCGAAAGCACTTTGAAAGTTCGAATTAGCCGGCTTTACTGTAGTTGCCCATGGGCGGCATGGCCTGCCTCCCGGCCCTCCATGGCTGCTACTAGGCGCCCTATCCGCTGCTAGACTGCACAATTACTGGCCCTCAATAAATGAACGAAGCCTCACCGGCTCATGAAGCCCATGGACGCGCGCATGGTGCCAATCGGCAGGCGGACCTGCTTCGGCTTGCCGTCCACCACACTGCAAAGGCGGCAGGGGCATGGTTGCGCTGGGTCAGCGCAACGGTGGATGGGTGTGGATGGCGGTGGAGCACCAGGAGCAACGACCTTTCACCGTGGCGCGACAGGACGGATGGCCCTCAGCATGAGAGCGTCCCCCAACAGAACCACTCCGTGAACACAGCTGCTTCACCAACGCCTTACCGGGTGACCACCGCCCACTCCTGGGCAGTGTTGTTGTTCTGGGCGGTGACCTGGAACACCTCGTCGTCCTTCAGGCCTGATTGAAAGTGAGAGAAGGACGGCAGGGTCATTCCAGGTGCAAGCTATTCAACGGTCAACAAGTCGGCTTGCTTGAACCCTGCTCAATGCAGCTTGCGCTGACGACAAAGTCACGGCCACACTGCCCTCCTTCCAGCAACCCACTCCCGCTCCGCTTCGTGCCCCTCAGCTCACCAACGGACGCGTAGCAGCTGCCAGGGTTGGCGAAGCAGCCCTTGCCAACGTCAACGCCGGCAGCGCCGAGGGCCTTGGCGATGTCCTGGTAGCCAAAGTACTCGCCCTGTGACCAGCGGCGGGGCAGTGGCGGGCGTTTGGCAAAGGGCAAGCTACTTGCAGGCCAGCATGTCTGCACCGAGGCAAGCTGAGAACAAATAGCAGGCACACTACCCCGGGGCTGGCCTCACATTGGGGTCCAGGACGTTGAAGTTCACAGTGGCGCCCTCGCCGCTGCACTTCGGGGCAGGGCAGGCAGGGCGGGAATCATGGCGGATCCTGTGGGCGCATCCAGCCGGAGGTGCCGCATGGCGGTGGCGGCCATGACCAGCGCTGCCCACCAGTGCAGTGCCACAAGCGGGGTGCAGGCTGCTGTAGCAGCCCGGCCGCACCTGGGCGAGTTGATCTGGAGCAGGGGCTTGCCGTTGCTGTGCTTCAGCGCGGAGGCCTGGTCGTAGAGCCAGGTCTTGAGCGGGGCGGTGTGGCTGTCCACCGCCTGCGGGCCGCCCAGGCGCTTGTAAGTGGCCAGCACCTGCGCATGGTTGTGATCCAAGGCATGTTGCCTTACTGGTTTGATAACACCCGCAATGTGTGCCTTTGCACGGGGCGCGCTCAATGCGCGCGACGCGTCGCACAATCAGGGCGGGACCGCCGCACGCCCCCGAGCACAGCACGGCACAGTGTGCACAGCAGGGCGCGTCATGACACTCGCCTGCCGAACGGCAATGATGTTCAGATACGGCAGCTGCATGAAGGGCAGAAACCATAACCAGCATGGGAGTTAGCATTGTTGGACAGGAGCGACATGCGGAGTCACACGCATACACTGGTTAGCAAGCTGCGAGGGCGCAAGGAGAGAGCGGGTGCCCAATCAACATCGCACCGTGCCGTCCTCGAATCGAGCGGCTCCGTCGGACAGCACACGCCAGTCGAGGGCGGGGGCGCGCGGGCCGCCGGTGCTAAACACCTGCGGGCAGCGGTGGGGCCACGAGGGTGAGAGGTCCTTCACCCAGTAACCAGTGCAGCAGTTGCGGCAGGGAGCACGTTATGCCTTGCTCCTTCAACATGCTAGAACATCATGCAGCACGCTTTATAAGCGATTGCGTGACGTGCAACATGGCCTGCCCTTGCCCTTGCCCCCCTTGTGGCACTGACCGGGTTCATGGCTGCAGCCACCTCCTTGCGCATAATGAGAGCCCCGACGCCAGTTGGGTACCTGCGGGTGGGTGGGTGGTGGGTGCCCACATGGGTGGGCAGGCCGCGACACGTCAGCGCCTACCTCGTTGCCACTCTTGGTGGCCAATGCACCCCATCGTTCAGCAGCTTGCTCCAATGCCCTTGATGGATTGCACTGCACGGCGGCGGCGGCGCACCCAGTCATCTTGTCTGCAGGATGGGGACCAGATGCGGCAGCTCTGTGACGCGGACTTCACTAACAGGCCTGGGGACATCAGAAGACGCGGACCCTGCCTGGACTCACAAAAGCTAACGGTGGCGAAATCGGCTGGAGTCGATGAGAGGTTGAGCGGCTTGGTGATGACGTGGGCTGCAGTGTGGGGGCGGGACGGGGAGAACGCCATTGGAATGGCAGCTGGACTCCCCGCCGGAGAATGAGGCCAAAAGAACAGGCTGTATCCTGATTTGTGCTGATCACAACTGAGCAGCATTCACACCCCTGCAAGCAGCCCCAGCCCAGCCCACCAGTGGTGTCGGCCAGCACCAGCCACTTGTTCTTGTCCGTGGAGCGCTCCTGAGGGGAGAGGCATGGACAGAAGATGGGTGGTAGTGCAAAACCGCTCTCTCATGGCACAGCAAATGCCGCGTTTAGTGGTCCCTCAGGGGCTGGCACTAAGCTGTTAGACTAGACTGGACTAGCCGCGTTTAGCAGGGCGGGCGCGAGGAAACAAGCGGCGCCAAATGCTCTGGAACTGCACTGTTGCCCCCAGCGGCGCACCTTGACCTTGGTCACCCACTCCATGGGGTGCAGCTCGCCGTTCAGGTTGTCCATGGTGGGGTAGCTGTTGGGTAAAGAAGGGCAGCGGACAGACGGCGGGTGGGGCGCTGCGAGGCAGGCACAGAGGCGTGTGGCAGCGGCAGCTTGACCGCCAGAACAGCATGGCCTACGGCAGAGCAGGCAGACCCAGGATGCCTAGGCAGCGCACAGCAGGGGTGGCACCCAGCCAGCCCTGGCCCACCCTTCATGAATTCACGCAGCAATACTCACGCGAAGAGGTGGTAGGTGGTGCCGTTGCCCTTGGCGTACTTGTCGTCCTTCTTGGGCTTGTCCAGCCACTTGTCCACTTGCTCAGCAGTCACCACGCCATAGGTTGCACCCAGCTCCTGGGCGTTGCCGCGGATGGCTGCAGATGGCGCAGACATGGCGTGTGTGTCAGGCAGAGGAAATTAAATGGCAGCTTAGATTGCTCTAAGGCAGCCGTGCCTGCTCGCCACAATACCCAAGGTGCATGGCAGGCCAAGCTGCAGGCTCACCCAGCAGGGACTGGTGGCTGCCTTGCAGATAGGCAAAGCGGCTGGCCTTGGTGAAGGGGAAGATGTTGCCCACGCTCTGCAGGGAGCCGCTGGCCGAACGCGTCCACACACACTGCGGGGAGGCAGCGGGGGGCAGCAACACAGACATTGATTAACGTTGTAAGTGCAAATCCATGGGTGACTGCTGGTGCTGCCCTGCTCAAGGATGCCTTGCTATGACAGAACAGGACTTGTAAGGTATGAATGCCCGCCCCAGAGACCCAGAAACAAGTCCCTTCCCCCTATCCTTTCCACCCCTCCTCCCTCCCCCCTCACCAGGTACTCAGCGGGGTCTGCTCCAAAGAACTGGAGGGTTGCATTGCGCAGCGCATCAATGGCCTCCTTGGAGCTGGGGCTGTTGCTGGTGTAGTCGTGCGTGAGGTAGTCCTGCTCACGGGGGTGGATGGACGGGCATAAATCAGTGCTACACAGCAGTAGCAGCGGCGGCAGCAGGCACTCGGCGAGGTGCAAGGGCCCCTTGTGCCCAGGGGGCACTGGCCTCCCCCACTCCTCCCCTCACACCTCGCCAGCGTTGTTCACTGTGCTGTTCCAGTACGGGGCGGATGCAGCGTAGTCGAAATAGCTCCTGCATATATGCAGCAGCAGAACAGTGAGCTAGCAGGCGCGCGGCAGCATGCGCATGCGAGGCAGAACACTTCAGTGACAGGAGCAGCGGTGGATGCATGCACCCCAGCGCCAAGGCACCGTTGCACCTGTTGCCATAGCGGCCTTCAAGGCCCTCCGACACCCACAGCTCGTCCACCGTGGCATCGGCATCGGGGTAAGCATAGCCTGGGTACCTGCGGAAGCGGGAGAAACAAGGTGGAGAGAGGTACCTTTGTTGGCGTGGCACGAAACGGCCCTGCTCGCTCCTAGGAGTCCCAATGATCCCTTAGAAATGGTACGCTACCCAGCTAGAGCTTCGCACTTACTTCTTCAGGAACTCGGCCTTGGCAGCCGCAAAACCGTCGTCACCGCCGGTGGCGGCGGCGTCGCGTAGCGACCGCCCAGCCGCGGCAACACCTGCCAGTCAAGCGTCAGATGGGTTCATTGTTGTTCACCGTTAGTGAATTGACGCGCATCAGCGGCTGAGGAGGGAGGAGTCGCGAGCGCCTACTCAGACTCGCCTGCCCACAGCGCCAGGGCGACCATCAACAGCCTCATCGCGCTTATGTCGACAGTTTTTGCAGGGTGCACGTCCCAGTTCGCGGTTGCAGAGCCGGCGACACCTCGCAAGTGGGCGAACACAAGCGGTGTCTCTGATGCGCGGATACGCTCGAACTTTTGTCCTTTCAGCAGCAGAGAAGCTCCCGCGGTGCTGCAACCTGGAGCGAAGGGCACCGCGGCGGGGGCACCAGGTGGCGGCTGCCACCGCCACACGGGCCCGCCACCGCCACACGGGCCACGCCACCTGGCCACTCCGCGATGCAGGGTGCTCACGTCTATCTAGTTACATGCGACTTGATCACAACACGGTGCAGTCATCTCAGGCGTCAAACAGGGACAGGATGTGCCAGAAGACCTCCGAGGGGATGTAGATGTGGAGGCGGCGCAGCGCACGGTGCAGGCACAGGGCAAAGAGGCGCAGCCGCTCGCGGTCGGCCCCCGGCATGTGTGCCACGAGCGACCGGGCCTGCTCCGCTGAAATGGCTACAGCACGAGGCAGCACGCGCCCCAGGCCATGGCAGTTGGCGGGCACGAGCGCCCAATCGTCAGAGGTGAGCGGGATGTGGGCAGCGACACACTCGCAAATCAGATCAAATTTCAACTGCGGCATGACGGCAACTCCAGGTGCATAATGCCAAGGGTCTGGGTAAGTCGGGATGCGCAGACGCTGCAGCACCTCGCTGGCAGGAGTGAACGGTATCAACGGACTCATGGCAGCGTCACTCGTGGCCAGGCTGAAGGGTGTGTGGCCATAAGCGTCACGCAAAGCAGCAGCTGCTGGGTCGGTTTTAACGAGAGCCGAGATGATGGGCGCTGATCCCCATTCCGCTGCAAAGTGTAGCATGGTCTGCCGTGTATCATGGCTCAGTACGGTACTGGCGGCGGAGGGCACAACTGCCAGCAGGCACTCGACAGCCCACGACTGGAAGTGGCCGATGGCCAGCCGCATGGCTGCATGGGCTGTGGCTGCAGTTGGCACCGCCTGGAGCAGCAGGTCGAGGATGTCTGTGCGCCTGCACAGCACACATGCCGCCACGGGGGTTCGAAGCTGGCCGTTGGCCACATTCACTGCCCCGGGGGCGGCCGCCACCAGCTGCTGCACGATGGCTGCATCTCCAATAGTCACGGCGTGGTGCAAGGGAACGTTCCCCTGATCGTCCGCTGCTGTTGCTGCCCTGGGTGCTGTCTTCAGCAGCTGATCGACCACAGCTGCCATCCCAGGCACGGAAGCCGCAAGATGCAGCGGCAGCGAGCCATAGTAAGCCACCATAGCAGTGGTGGGGGCTGCAGCCAGCAGGCAGCCGACAGCTGCAGCGAGGGCTGGCTCCAGGGCTGCAGCGTGAATCGGCAGCATGCCATTGCTGTCTGGGATGGCAGCAGCAGCAGGGCAGGCCGCCACGAGCATCTGCAGCATTGTGGTATCCCTCTTGGCTGCCGCCTGGTGCAGCGCCGTGGTGCCGTCTGGCGCCCGCATTTTTGCCGCTGTCGGCGCCAAGGCAAGCAGGCGTGCAGCCACGCCGTGCCTGCCGTTGCGTACACACCAGTGCAGCAGTGGCTTGCCACCAATGGAAGAGGCTGGCAGGCTGGCGGGGTGGGCTGCCAGCAGCAGCTCTGCTGCTTCGCCATTGCCGCTTGCGACTGCAGCCGCCAGCGGTGTGCGCCCAGATGCATCCATTGCTGCAGCTGCCTGCGGGGCAGCCTGAAGCAGCAGGCGCAGCACACGCGCATCGCCTGCTGCAACAGCTAGGTGCAGCGGCAGCCGGCCCGCTTTGCAGGCTGCGGTTGCTAGCTGGGGCGCCGCCGCCAGGCACCGCTGCACTGCTGCAGCGCTGCCCCCCGCAGCCGCCCAGTGCAAGACAGACTGCCCAGTGGATGCTCGTATGGAGCCGCGCAGCGGCGGCAGCGCAAGCAGCCTGTCCAGACGCTCGCTGCTGTCTGCTGCTGCCCAGCTGCGGTCCTGCTGGGCCATGATGCCTGCGGCAGCAGCCAGGGGTGGTGCCAGATCCAGAAGCACAGCCGCAGCGGCCACACTGCCGGTCAGCAGTGCTCCGTGTAGCAGCAGGCACTCGGCCTTGATGCACGACTCGCGCAGCTGTGTCCCTGCGGAGCAGGAGTGGGGCCGAGTAGCGCAAGTCAGAATACACAGTCGCCTTGGGTATGAAGGCAGTATGGCCGGCCGCCCAGCTTCCATGGCTAGCAAGGCAATACCATGCAATCCTTGCTGGCCCACAATCTGGCCCACAGCTGTCCCACTCACAGCTGGGGCCGCAGGCCCGGACGATGCGAGCAGCCTCCTGCGCAGCTGCCTGCAGCTCCCCCGCCAGCTTGTCAAGCCGGGTGCGGTACAGCTCATTGGCAGCTGCTGCGCTTAGATGCACCCTGCAGGAGGGAGCGCGGGCAGATGCTCCTGCGATGTTGCTTCGTCAGCCAGTGAACAAGCCAGCACTGCTTTATGTATAGCTGCAGGACATCCTCGCAACTTGGCTGTGGTAGACTCACACACCCAAGGCAGTGTAGGTGCACTCACCCCAGCCTGCCCTTCCGCGTTCGTAGGCGCAGCTTGGAACGGTCAGCGTCGTTGTCTAGCGCTTCCTTGACTGCAAGAAAGCACGAGGCAATTACATCTCACCAAGCAGTTTTCGGAGGATGGCAGCTGCTCAATGGGCAGGGAGGAGCGTCAAGGTGACTGCAAGCTGGAAGAAGGAGCATGCACAACAGGCACGCTGTGGAGGAGTCCCTTCCCACCCCCCTCACGTGTGAGCACATCTGTCGCCAGCTCCGCTTCCCGCCGCGTGCGCAGCGGGCTGATTTCAAACAGCTGTCCCCCGTGGCAGAACAGTACCTGCAGCGGGCAAGCAGCGGGACGTGAGGCATGGGAAGGGCGAGAGATGTAGGTTTGGCGGCGCAGCGGCGGGCGCTGAGCAGGCGCCGCTGCCCAAAACAGCCCTGTGGTAGCGCTTGCCACCTCGGCCTCCTCCTGGCGTCATACCTTCAGCCCCCGACCTCCACCCAGGGGCACGATGTCGCCGCAGGCCATTTTTAGCGCAAGGGTGCGTGCGACGGCCCTGGGAGAGGCTCAGCAGAGCTCGCTCAGCTGCACCGGGTGTGATCAGGCAAAGTGATGCGGCGACAGGGCGCTCTGCCGGTCCCTGTGGGCTCCCCATGCCACTCATGCAGGGTGCCTCGTGCCAGCCGACGATGGTTTAGCAGCCTGATTGACTTTGAGCTGGTTTGCACCAAATAGTTGCATCTGAGGCATGTAACAGGTCATCTAAGCTTTGTTTGCACTGCTCCCTGCTGCTTCTGCTCGCCGGCAGCACCGGCAGCAGCTGTACTTGCCGCCGCCGCCCCTTCTTGCTGCTGCTGCTGCTGCTGCTGCTGCTGCGCCTCGCCCGCACCGCCTGCGTCCCCGCCCACAGCCTGCGCCTGCTGCGCCGCCTGCTGCTGCGCCACCAGCTGCTGCTGAGCGCCTTGCGCCTCCTTCTCCTGCTGGGCTGCCCACTGCTGTGCCGCCTCAAAAGCAGCCATGTAGGAGGGCTTGTCACGGTAGCTGATCAGCGGCCGCGTGTTGGCGGAATAGGTGGTGCTCTCCACTTGCAAGTGCGGTGCCGCCACTGCATCGGATGGGCGGGAGGAAGAGCGTGCGGGTTGGGGACAAACGAATGTCTGCTTGGAAGGCTGGTCTGTGGACATCGGCAACGGCAATCACACGCATGGCAAGGCGCCCCCGCCAGGTGCACAGCTCACCGATGTTGAGCAGCCCCTTTGTGTCCAGGCGGCGGCGCCACAGCAGCAGGCTGGACTTGAGGTCGTAAGCAGCCAGCTCGCAGCTGACGCTCGGATCGGCACGCTGCTGCGGGGCCACCTGCGGGCAGCGCAGCAGGCACAGCAGCGTGAAGGAGGGTGGGATGCGCCATCAAGAGTGCAGGGCAGCCTGCCGCTGAGAGGCGTAATGCGTGACCGGCTACGTGTGGAGTCAGGGCACAGAGAACCAATGCAACTTGAGCAACGTGACCATCCAAGGCTGCAGCATGCAGCCAGCTCCCGTCGCAGGCACACGGCCGCACCTGAGGGCAGATGCCGAAGAATGCAATGTCATCCACCACGCACAGCCCCCGCAGCAGCACTGGGCTGTCGCCCGCCTGCGAAAGTAGGGAGGACGGGACACAGCAGGGCTTAACCTTGCCTAGCGCCTAACGCTTGGGTGGGCCAGAGTTGTGAGGGCAGGCCTCGGCAAGTCCAGTGCTAACGAATGGACTGCCCAAATCGGGCAAGGCAACACCTCATGCCACTCGTCCACCCTCCCCACCTGCCACAGCTTGTCGCTCTCGCCGCTCACGGGGTCGGCCCGCACCAGCGCGCCGCCACCCGAGTCCAAGGTGAGGATGAACCGGTCCCAAAACACCAGGCCCTGATGGGACGAAAGCAAGAAAGAATGAATGAAACGCTATGTTCTTTGGTGTGGGTGAGGGAGCTGGCCAGGTATTAAGCCCCTAAGGGCGCTGGCCGGCTACCATAAGGTGGGTTGGAGCCCCAGCCAGGCTGCGGGTCACGTACCTGAGCGCGGTCGCCCACTCCTGAGATGCGGGCCAGCTCCTTGGACTCGCCCAGGTCCACCTGAGCGGGACGGCAGGGCAACACGTGTGCGGTTGTGTGGGATATGGCACGGCAGAGGCAGGAACATGTTGCATTGCAACCCGTAAGGTGTGATGAAGCAGCAACCTGTCTTCCCAAGCAAGCCACAACTCGACCCAAAGCGCCTCACAGCCCACCTGGACAATGTCGGAGGAGGGCGCTCCCTGGTTGTGCAGCACTGCCCACAGCTTGCCGCTGGCGTCCGGCCCCAGCGTGCTGACGTGCTGCTCCGGGCTGAACAGTGCGTGGGCTTGCAGCTGCAGGGTGGTGGAGTGGGGCAGGAGGATTTGCGGTCACCTGTGGCCGCCATGCAAGCCGCTGGCATGTTGCAGTGGCAGCGAGGAAATGCAAGCTATGCACTGCACGCCGCATAGCAACGGCCAGCGCCACACAAGCCCTGCACAACTGATGCCGCTGCGCCACCCCTCACCGGATTGAGGCTGGGATACTCCAGCTCCAGCACCCGCCCATCCCCCGTGCTGGCCACATACACGCGGTCACGCCGCCTTACAGCGTCGTGCGTGAACGTGCTGTCCAGCTGCGCAGGGTGGGGTGGGGTTGGGAGGGTGGAGGGGGCGCTTGGTTGGGTGCGATGAGGCGAGAGGGCAGGCTCGCTGCCGCCAACATGTCCCCACCCAGCCGTGCATGCACCCTGCATCACGCAGTTTGCCGCAGGGCCACACTTCCACGGCCCCCACTGGTTTCGAGCCACACTGTCCTCTGCCCACCTGCGTGCGCCCCAGCTCCCGCCCGCTGTCCAGCGCAAGGTGCAGCAGCTCGTCGCGGCTGCCGGCAGCAGCTGGACGAGACACCACCCACATGGAGGCGGGGCCTCCGAGCACGTCACGCTCGCCGCCGGTGAAGGCGCCATAGTAGGCGCCCTACGCACAAGTGGGGTGTGCAGGTCATGCATGGTGGGCAGAGACAGCAAGGAGGCAAACGGCCGCCAGAAGGACCATACCCCGCCGGTGGGCAATCTACCTGCAACCCACACACCTGCAGTACACGTCACCACTCACCGCCCCCTCGTGCAGCACGCGCAGCTCATCCGTGTCGTATCGGTACCAGGCCAGCCGCCCCGCGCTGGCCAGCAGCACCCGGCTGGCATCAGCCAGGTGGGGGAACGTGTCCACCTGCGGCACAGTGCATTTGAAGGGCACAGGTGGGATACAGAGCGCCCTGGGGATCAAGGCAGCAAGCCCCGGCATATGAGAAGCACTCCTTGGCGATCGGTTACAGGCCAGCGCAGCGTGGTTCCTGCATCCATGTCCATACATGCCGGCACCCTATGCCCACCCACCCACCTTGCCGGGGCCGCGGTATGCAGGGTTGATGCGCATCATGCGTTCGATGCGCGCCTCCAGAGCAGCATCCAGCTTGGCAGCCAGGGCGGGGTCTACAGGCGCCTTGGCCGCCGGCTTCTTCGCGCCAGCCTGGGCGCCACCCTTGCCACCCTTGCTGCTGGCTGCATGGCCGCTGGCGGCGCCGCCGGCCCTGCCGCCGCTGCCGCCGTTGGTCGCCGCAGTCGGCTCCTGGCGCATGGCACGCCGGATGCCGGCCCAGGCGGCCCCTAGGAACAACAGCAGCAGCACGGCCCGGGCGCCGGTGGACAGGCCTTTGCGCCGCTTGCGCTTGCCCGCTGGGTCGCTGTGATATGCCCAGGTGGACTGCATCAGGTGGGCAGAACGGCCACCACGGCCGCCCCGCGGGTACCCGCTGATGTCCATGGTCGTTGGTCACAGTGCCGTGAGCCTCCCTGCGCTGGATCACAAGGTGCTGCACAGTTGCTGCGCACCCAACCGGCTGAACCGCCGCCGCCGCCCGCCACCGCCAGCAGTGGATTCACAGCCCGGTGCAGCTTGGTCCTAGAGCCGCATCGACGATGCAGAGCGCGATGCAGGGTTGAGGCAGCGAGCTGCGCTGCCTGAAGGCGAGGTGGCTGGCCCGGCCCAGTGATCCAGAGAGCAGCGGGCGCGGTGCAGCAAGTGTGATCAGATCGCCGAAGTCAGGGCGGCACACTGATGGCCATTTCCGCCCCGGCAGTGCCCGACCGCAATGCCGAGCGCAGCAGGGAGGGCAGGCTGAGCCCTGTCGGCCTCGGTGCCTGTCCATCGGATTGGGAACGACACTGTGAAGCGGTAGCAGGCGTTCCCGGCTGCAGCCTTGGGCACTCGCTAGTTTTCGAACCCTGTGGGGGCAGGCAGGCCCGTCGTTGCTAGTCTGTGCAGCAGCTTGGATGCTTCGACCCTGAGACACATCCTGAGAGCCTCCAGCGCTGCACCCAGCTGCGGCCATGGTGCACACGCGCGGGAAGGGCTCGTCCAGCGACGAGGAGGAGCGTGATGTGCAGGTGGGGCGGCCACGAAGCGGCAGCAGCGATCCCAGCCCTCATCGATAGGCGTGCCGCTGCTCACCGCTGCCGTCGCTTTGCTGCCCTAGAAGCGTGCATCCTTGCCATCGAGCGCGCTTGCCTCTGCATCCCTTGCTGCAGAAGGGCCGCAGCGGCGCTGAGCGGCGGCGGGTGGATCCCGTGGTGAAAGAGGCGAGTGCATGCACGTTCAATGCCCCCAGGCCTCGCCCAGCTGTCGTGCGCTGCCGACCTGGTGCCGGCTGTCCCTGCCTGCCCAGCTGCTGGTGGCGGCCCCAGCCGTGTGCTCCGGCTGTTTGCCGACCCTGCTGCCACCCCACGCCATCCCACCTCACAGGCCCACAAGCGGGGGCTGGATGTGGACAAGTTGCATGGCAGCCGCACGCCGGCGTGGCGCAACTTGCGGGGCCGCTCCGCCTCGCAGCGCAAGCGCTCGTATTACGAGGGGCCTGAGCCGGCGGACGATGATGATGAGGTGGAGGACCAGCCGTCTGGCAGCGAGGAGGAGGAGGAAATTGAGGAGGAGGAGGAGGAGCAGGTGGGTGGTAGCTGGCCGGCAGGGCAGCGGACCTGAGGTGTCCATGGTGGGTGTGCGGCAGGCGGGCTGTGAAGGATGCATTCGTTGACCAGCAAACTTCGTCAAGGTGCCCACCTGTACAGCAGCCCTGGCTGAGCTCCCAACTGCCGCTGCCTCAACTGGCCCTGCCTGTGCAGTCGAGCGGCGATGATGGGCTGGAGGAGGAGGATGAGCCGGAAGGGCAGCGCCGCTACGAGCGGCGCACGCGGCAGACTGTGCAGCGCTACAGCCCTCCCAAGGACGACGAGCCGCAGCTGGCCAGCCGCGGCGGCGGGAGGGACGACCGGCGGCGGGCGGAGCGTGCAGAGCGGGCGGAGCGGGCGGAGCGGGCCGATCGCCGGCGGCGGCAGCGTGGCTACCAGCAGGACCGGGAGGATAGTGAAGAGGAGGAGGAGGTGAGTGTTGGGGAGGACGGCTAATGTCCATGCTGAAAAGGCAGACCATGAGGCGAGGGCGGAATTTGATGCACACTCTTGCGCTTACAGTTGCTGGAGAGGCGGCAAGCTCCAACCTGCATGCACTGCCCCCACTCCTCCTACGCTCCTCCTGCTCGTTGAAGCAGGAGCGCGCCCGCGACCCCAGCCAAGACAACGAGCTGTTTGCGCTGCGCTACTCCGTGCGGCAGCGCCGCCAGGTGGGCGCAGCAAGGGCCTGCTGCCTGCTGGAGCTGAATGCGCACCACCCCAGCTGGCTGCCACAGCGTGTGGTGTTGGGCATTACGTACATGGCTTCGTCATTCTGCTTTTGCTACATGCCATAACAGCTACATGCCATGATGGCACGCACACTCCCCCCCACATGTTTGATGCAGGTGGAGTTCTTCAACCCGGTGCAGTACGAGGGGGAGATGGGCAGCCAGCAGCCCGCGGACAGGTGGGGGCTGCAGCGACAGCCGGCCTAAGCCACTGCTTTGATTCAAGCATTGTAGTTTGTGTTGCGCTGCTTCGCGCAAAACACTTGCAACGCTGCCATTCATAGCCGGCGCCTTGCATCCTGTGCTGCAGCGGCGCCCCCAGCCGCAAGCGGGAGCGGGACGAGCGCAAGCGCGGCCAGTCGGACGATTCAGAGGTGCGCTCAGCTGGGTGCTGCTACTTTAAACTATGGCTAATACTATGGGCGGGTCAAGCTCTCTGTCATGGCTGGCCCTGGTGATGCAGCACGTTGTGGAGTGCAAGCAGCAGTCCTCCTGCTCTGGGATGTATTGTTTGCACTGGCTTGCCAGCGCTGCTGCCCACGCCTGCCGCTGTGCAACCCGAATTATCTGCGTAGGAGGAGCGGCGGGAGCGGCGGCGCGAGTACTCGTTCAGAGACCGCTCCCTGGTCACCATCAAGCCCGCCAGCCAGCAGCCGCCGGCCAGCCAGGGCGGCGGCAGCGGGCAGCAGGAGCGCAAGCGGCCACGCCACGAGCGTCGGCACGAGCGCGGCGGCAGCGGGCGCCTGCACCGCACCAGCAGCCGTGCGCGCTTCAGGTGGGGAGGCTGGGGCGGGCCTTGTGGCCTGCTGGGCAGGGCAAGGGGTGGCGCAGCAACACTGGTGTTCTCGAGCGGTGTCCCATGCCTGCCGCCCATCTCTATGCTCCTTGTACCCAACCCACCAGCAGGGATGAGGATGATGAGGTGCACGGCGCAGACGACGACCTGCCTGGCACCGGTGCTTACGGCCATGGCGGCCATGCAGCAGGCGGCTACGGCCCGCCGGGCGGCGGCACGGCAGCAGCAGCAGCTGGGGCGGCGCCCTGGGAGCTGGTCAAGGCGGCGGGGGCGGGCCTGCCGCTGTCGCACCTGGGCAGGGAGAAGGCGGGCAATGCGGAGATCACGCCTCTGCAGGTGGGTGGCAGGTGGTGAGGTTGGCGTGTGAGAGGGTGTAATTGGCGGTACAACACTGGCATCAGCAGCCCCAGCCCGCAACAAAGGTAGTGCTGGGCTGGCCCTCCGAAACGTGCAGACTGCTGCCGCCCAGCCGTGCACCTCCGCTCTTACCGGCGCTCTATGTGCTGTGCCTGCTGTGGTCTGCCCACAGGTGGACCCCTCGGTCACCTTTGACACAGTGGGTGGTCTGGACCACTACATCAAGGTGGGCAGCTGGTGGCAGGGCAAGGATGTGCCTGGGGCATGGAGCAAAGCATGCTGTGCACTGCTCCATGTGGCCAGCTGGAGACAAGAAGCGCTGGCTTGCAGCACCTCGCTGCGGTGCATAGCACCCAACCTTCTTCAACCCCATGCCTCTCCTTGCCAGGCGCTGAAGGAAATGATCTTCCTGCCCCTCGTCTACCCCGAACTGTTTGAGCGCTTCCACATCGCGCCGCCGCGAGGCGTGCTCTTCTACGGCCCGCCCGGTGAGTGTAGGGTGTGGGTGGGTGGGTGGGTGGGTGGGTGGGTCGGTGGGTTCATGGGATTGGCATCACGCGTCCTGCTGCAAACTGTGGCTGGCAGGCAGGGAACACATGAGCAACTGCTGTTGTCCGAATGCCATGCGGTGCAGGCACGGGCAAGACGCTGGTGGCGCGTGCGCTGGCGGCCCACGCCAGCCGTGCCGGCAAGAAGGTGGGTGGTCGTCCTTGGCTGCAGCCCCGAGTGTCACTGCTGGCCTGCTGTTCCGAGTGTCACTGCTGGCCTGCTGCTAGGGCGGAAGGCTCGCACAACCTCCTCGCTGCTTGCCAGGTTGGCCCTGGCACATCTTTGGACCGCCTAAGCCTTGGTTGTACTGCAGCAAACAGCCCTCTGCCAATGCCCAACCTGTTCACATCCACCCCACCCCACCGCACCACCCCACTACACAGGTCTCCTTCTTCATGCGCAAGGGCGCCGACGTGCTGTCCAAGTGGGTGGGCGAGGCGGAGCGCCAGCTGCGCCTGCTGTTTGAGGAGGCGCAGCGCCACCAGCCATCCATCATCTTCTTCGACGAAATCGACGGCCTGGCGCCGGTGAGGCGGCGCCTGGAGTTGGTGTTTGTCGCTGCCTGCGGCCCATGCAAAGGACCGCCATAGAGCCTGCTTTCCCCTGGGGGCCTCCAATGCCCATTCCCCTGCAACCAGCAGTCATCTGCCTGCTCAACTGCGCTTGCTCCGCTGCTTGGCGATTGTAACCCTCCTCCGGCCGCCCCATGCGCCCCTGCAGGTGCGCAGCAGCAAGCAGGACCAGATCCACAATTCCATTGTCTCCACGCTGCTGGCCCTCATGGACGGACTGGACGCGCGGGGGCAGGTGCGGCGATGGGGCCAGCTGTCAGACGGTTTGTTGGCATTCGGACGGGCAGTCTGTGGGCAGGCGTGCGCGTGTGATATAAATAAACCCATGGCTGGCGCCAGCACTGGCCTGTCCTCCGGCCTGCCTACAGTAGGCTCCATGTCCTGCTGCCTGCGCCAAAGCAGCCGCCCAACCTGCGCCCTCCCTGCACCCACTGCCCTCCCTGCGTCCCCTTCCCTCCAGGTGGTTGTGATTGGCGCCACCAACCGGGTTGATGCGCTGGACGGAGCGCTGCGCCGCCCCGGCAGGTGCGCCGGGCAGCTGCAAGCCAGGGGCCGCAGCAGCGCCCGCCGCTGCGGCCGCCGTGTCGTGCATTCCGAGCTGTCCAATGTTGCTTACACTAAGCACCCTCGCGTGTTCACTTCCTGCCACCTTGCACCCCCGTCTGTAACCCCATCCGTAGCCCCTTCCTCCACCCCTCCCCACTTCCCCACTCCCCCCAGGTTTGACCGCGAGCTGGTGTTCCCGCTGCCCAACCTGTCTGCGCGCGCCGACATCCTGGGCATCCACACCCGCAAGTGGGCGGAGCCGCCGCCGGGGGAGCTGCTGCAGGAGCTGGCCTCGCTGGCGGTGGGATACTGCGGCGCCGACTTGAAGGTGGGTGGGAAGGCTGTGCCTGGCCGGGTGGCAGCAATCGCTTGAAGAGCTGGCTGTGCTGCCATTGTGCTATTAGATGCAAGCTGCTGAGAGCAGAGCTGCAAGTTAGCCGCAAGACCTACCCCCCTCTGATCTCCACACGAGCAGGCGCTGTGCACGGAGGCATCGCTGGCATCGCTGCGGCGGCACTACCCCCAGATCTACGATGCGGATGACAAGCTGCTCATCGACCCGGGGCGGGTGAGCGAGAGCAGTGGGGTGCGGGTGTTGCTGTGGGCATTTGGGCTGGCCCCTGCAGGGCCATTGTGCTGCTTGCAAAGCTTGGCAGGGAGCAAGGCACTGCCTGGGAGAGCGTGGTGCACCAACCCCTCCTCCCACTGACCCTTACTCTCCTGAGCCTCTGCTCAGGTGCGGGTGGAGCGGCGAGACTTCTTGGCCGCCTTCCAGACCATCACCCCCGCCTCACACCGCTCGGCAGTGGCGCATGCCAGGTGGAGACTTGCGTGCATTGTGGGCTGGGTGCTTGGAGAGCAGCCATGCTTATGCGGAACGATTGGAGCCATCTGCACCACCCACAAAGGCGGCCCATTCCCTTCCCCCATTCCTCACCTTCCTGCCCACCTGTCGCCGCAGGCCGCTGCCGCCGCTGGTGGCCCCCGTGCTGCTGGACCACCTGCAGCGCGTCCTGGCGCAGCTTCAGGCCGGCTTCCCCGCCGCCGCCGCCTGCCTGCGCTCCGGCTTTGGCGGCGGGCGCAACCCGGCGGCCGGCTTTGGCGCCCTGGCTGACGATGTGCTGGATGGGGACGCCAGCAGCAGCGCTACGGGCACCTTCAGCTGGGCATGCGGCGCCAGCCTGGGTGTGCAGCGCCCGCGCCTGCTTGTCTGCGGGCCAGAGGGCACCGGCCAGGCGCACCTGGGTCCCGCCATCCTGTATGCGCTGGAGGGTCTGCCAGTGCACGCCATTGGCCTGCCCAGCCTGCTGTCCGATGCCGGGGCGCGTGCACCGGAGGAGGCACTGGTGCATGCGGTGGTGGAGGCGCGGCGTGCCGCCCCTGCCGTCCTCTTCCTGCCACACCTCCAGGCAAGTTTTGTGCCTTTGCAAGAGCATTGCAAGCCGGCTGTGGGGTCAACCTGGATTCACATGCCTCCTTGCCACTGGGCTGTGTGGTCAATCCAGCCACCTCCCTGCTTGCACTGTCCTTGCCTGTATGGCCCCTGCAGCACTGCCCTGCTCAAGCTGCTTCAACTGATGACCCTCTCCCATGCCCCCTTCTTCACCCTGCCAGGTGTGGTGGGACACGGCCCCCAACTCGCTGCGAGCCACGCTGTGGATGCTGCTGGCCGATCTTCCTGCTGACCTGCCCCTCCTGCTGTTTGCTACCGCCGACGTCCCCGTGTCTGGTGCGCGGCAGGGCGGCTGTGAAACCGTGGGCTTGCTGGCAGGCTGCTGGGTGCTGTTGCCCATCCCCGTGTTGCCCATCCCTGGCTGTGCGCATGCCGTCGCCAGCAGCACAGCAGCTCCAGCATGACATGCAAGCCATCTCAGTTGGGACACAGCCTCTCAACTTGGGACGCAGCCTCTCAACCCAACCGCCCTCACCACCCGCAGAGCTGGACACCACGGTGTGCCAGCTGTTCAACGTGCAGTCGGGCGGCGCATACGAGCTGGGCCTGCCCGATGCGGCGCAGCGCGGCACCTTCTTCACCGGCATTGCAGAGGTGAGTTAACCTTGGTGGCAGCTGGCTGGAGTCTGGGACTGACCATTGGCTGGGCAGTGGTGTTGGTGGACCAGCCTAAAGGCAGGGCAATCAGTTTGTGAGACACTTTGGCTCTCTGCTGTCACAACCACTACAGGCGCTGGCGCTACCTGCGCCGCCGGAGCAGGCGCGTGCGGAGCGGCCCGCGCCGCTGCCGGTGCTGCCGCGTGCTCCGGAGGCAGTGGCTGCAGAGGAGGAGGCACGGAAGAAAGCTGAGGAGGCGGCTGCCCGCCAGCGGTGAGCGCACGGTTGTGGGCTGGTGGGCTGGCTGTGGGTGGCCAGGTGGTGGCCTGTGGGAGTGCAGGGTCAGGCATTGTCAGGCATTGCATCCTGGTGCACTAGCTGGCTGCCGCACCAGTCATTTGGCCCAACCCCAACCCTCCCCTCATCCCCGCCTCATCCACCCTCCTCCTCCACATCCTGCAGGTACGAGGAGGACGCTGCCGCGCTGCGCGCGCTGCGCATGGTGCTGCGCGACCTCACCTACAAGCTGCTGGGCAACAAGAAGTGGGAGTGGTTCTGGGAGCCGGAGGAAGACCCCGAGTGGTGGGACAAGGTGCGCGGCTGGCTGGAATCAAAGGAGGAGGTTGGCCATCCCAAGAGGGAGGCTGGAGGGCTGGAGGGCTTGCTGGGGCCTGACTTGGCCAAGACAGGTGGGAGGCTTGGGGGCTTGTCATGGGCATCCACCGGCCTGGCTCTTGACCTGCCACCCACCACCACACAGGCCAGCTCGGTCAAAGCGTCACATTTTCTCTCTGCCTCCATCTGTGCATCCACGCAGGTGACCCACCCCATGGACCTGGCCACAGTGCTGGCCAACGTGAATGCTCGGGTGTACGCCACGCCGCAGCAGTACCTGGCCGACATTGGGCGCATCGTGCAGGTGGGCTTTTGGGTGGGGCCCACCAGGCCAGCAGTCTGCGCGTGGGCCGAGGCTCCAGGGCTTGGCCTGGCCGTGATCAGTAGGCGGCCAGGGAAGTACCGTTTGTTAGCATTGGCTTACGTGGACGGCTTCTGCACCTGGCCCAGCTGCTGACCCTAGCTCTTCCCCTAATCCGCACCTCCCCTGCACAGTGCTCCCGCGAGTATTGGGGCGCCGACCCGGCGGGCGTGCGCGAGATCAGCCGCGCCTGCGCCCTGGAGGACGAGGCGGCCAGCGAGCTGGGCAAGGCGGTGCCACCGGGCCTGCAGGTGGGTGGGTGTGGAGGCAGGGCTGGGTGGCAGGGGTGGGCCTCAGGCTAGGTGTGGGGTTGTGAAAAGATGATGCACAGTGAGCCTCAACGCAGCTCAGTACGGGATCCGGCAAGCCAGGGCCGACACTTGCTTAGCCAGGATGTCCTGCTTCTCTCAACCGCCCGCAGGCCAAGCTGGAGGAGATTGTGGGTCGAGGAGGCCCCGCACCGCCACCTGCAAGTGAGCCGCCCGCCTGGGGTTGTGGCCGCTGCCCAGTGGTGCTCAGCTCTGCCCTAACCTGTGTACTGCAGGGGAGTGCGCATGCTGGCTTCCCACTCTCTCCTGCTGACCATTGCACGCTCTGTGGCCGCCCTCCCCTCCGCAGGCCTGCTGGCGCTGCCTGGTGTGGCACCGGCCGACGGGCGGACGCCAGGCGCACACCTCATGTCGCGCCGCCCCACCGGCCGGCCGCAGAGCGACGATGCGGTGGCTCGCCGTGCCACACGCCAGGCTGGCGGCGCAGACCAGATTGACGACCGGCTGCTGCACACCGACCCAGAGGCGGCAGCACGCCACATCCGCGCCTTGCGGCGGCAGCAGCAGGAGCAGGCGAGCCAGCAGCTGGGCAGCCAGCAGCAGGAGCACCAGCCAGAGGAGCAGGAGCAGCAGCAGCAAGAGCAGCAGCAGCAGCAGGAGCAGCCTGGCGGCTCGCCCCAGCAGCAGCAGCTGGTGCCGGCGCCGGCTGAGGATGGGCTGCTTGATGGTGCGGGCGCGGCACAAGAGGCGGCTGTGGCTGCGGCGGGGGCGCAGGAGCGGGATGTCCTGGTAGAGAGCACCAAAGAGAACCTGCCAGAGGCGGCAGGGACAGCCACGCCTGTGGCCGACCCTGCAGCAGCTGCAGCCGCGCTTGCAGCCAAGGCTGCAAAGGGCACCCTCACCGCCGTGGTGCAGCAGCATGGGAGCAGCCGGCTGCGGTGGGAGGGGGCCGTGCACCAGCAGCAGCAGCAGCAGCAGCAGCAGCAGGTGGGGCACGCAGCCGCTGCGGAGCCAGAGGCGGCAGAGCGCCCGCAAGAGGTTGCAGCCAACGAGGCGGAGCAGCAGCGTGCAGTGCCGGAGGCGCCGCCTGCATTCCAGCCGGCGCCTGAGGACTATGCGCGCGCTGAGCGGCTGCGTGATGCACTGGTGCAGCAGACGGAGGGCCTGGTGCTGGATAACCTGGAGAGCATCCATGCCAAGCTCAGCAGGTGCGGGCATGCTGGTTGATCAACGGGCAGACAGGCAGGCGGAATGGAAGAATTGCCATGCTCTCTGCTCGGCCCTCCAAAGCTACCATGTTGCACTGATGCGCTGCCGCCGGAAGCACTGAGCCACCCCGCCCTGTGTTTCCGGCTGCAGGCTGGCTGTGGAGCAGCGGCGGGCGCTGGACAGGAATGATGTTGTGGCAACTGCGCTGGCGGCGGTGCAGGCCTGGCGGGCGGCACGGCTGCACGCATGAGCCGGCTTGGTCGCCTTGGCACCCATGGCACCCTCCATGTTGGCTAGCACTGCATCCCTTGAACTGTTCTCCTCCATATTCCTTCAAGATTGATGAACACTGTGTTCACACTTGTGATATGGCAAAAGGGCTGCCCATCGCAGCGAGAAGGCCACAGCCCCACCCTCATGCCCGCATGCCTTTCAGCAGTGCAGCCCGCGCTGTATAGAATCGAATGATGTCGCGATCAGCCGCTGCATTGCCTGTGAGCAGTGGCTTGGCTGCCGCCAGCACTTCAGGGTCAGCGCCAGCCGTGGGGTCGCTAGATTCTGCTGCAGGAGGCGGCGCTGCCGGCGCTGGAGCACTGGGAGGAGACACAGCTGAGGGTGGCACGGCCGGCAGTGCCAGCTTCAGCGGCCTCACTGCTGCTGCAGGGGCTGCTGGCGCGGCACGCAGGCCGGATGCGTCTGCTGGGCTGCCTCCGCTACTGGGTGGCGCAGCCTGCTGCTGGTCAAAGTGGAAGGAGCCGGCCGTCTTCCAGGAGGCAAAAGAAGGCAGTCCTGCTGCTTCGGGTGGCGAAGCCGCTGCGCGAGCGCTCTGCTGCGTGTGGCCCATGCTGCGCCCGCTGCGCGGCCGGGCTGCGGCAATCGCCCACTCATGCCCTGCAGCCTGCGATGGCTGCTGCTGCTGCTGCTGCTGCGCAGTCTGGGGCGGGCTTTGGCTCTGGCCTGCTGCTGCAGCAGGCGCAGTTGCAGCACCAGCGCTGCTTCCGGATGCTGCCGCAACACCGCCGCCAGCAGCGCCTGCTGCCATCGCTGCAAACCAGGCCTGAAAATCCGCCTGCAGCCGTGCCCGGTTGCGCTCCAGTGCCGCCTGCAGGCCATCAATGTCTGCCTTCACAGCCTTCAGCTGCTCATACGACGTGCGATAGGCTGCCTTCTCCTGCTCAACCTGCGCCTTTGCCCGCTCCTCCTCTGCCGCCTCCCGCTGCTGCTCCGCTTCGTCCTCAACCCCGCCACCACCCTGCTGCTGCCGCAGCAGCGCCGCCATGGAGCGCCCCAGGCGGCGGCGCTCCATCGCCGCCTTGAGGTCACTGATGCGCTGCTTGGCGGCGCTGACCTGGCTGCCCAGCGCACGAGCCTCCTCGTAGCGGGCCCGCAGCACGGCCTTGTGCTCGGCAACGGCGTCGTGGGCAGGGCTGGTGGCGCAAAAATACTCAAACTGCATGCATGGTGGTGAGGGAAGAGAGAGAGACACCAGGTGAGGAGGCCAGCAGTGCATGGTGATGCAGTGCCCTGCGCTTCGGCATCCCTCCTGCCCTCTGTCGCAGCACGCCCAATCATGCCGAGCCCTCTGTACTCACCGCCTTGTGCTGATCAGCCAGCAGTGCATCTGAGTAGGGTACAGCAGGTGGAGGGGCTGCGACCGAGCTGGATGGCCGCTGCACCTGCTGCTGCTGCTGCGCCTGCTGCTGCGGTGAAAGCCCCTGCCACCCTGCTGCTGCGCTGCCGCTGCCGCTGCCGCTGCTGCGTGTGCTGCTGCTGCTCATGGGCCGGCTTGTTGGGTCGCTGGGTGTGTTTGCATCAGTGCCCATGCTGCCCACACCCTGCTTGCGCAGCACGCCAGACAGCACCTTGATCTGCTGCTCCTGCCGCTGCACCACCTGCCGCAGGCTGTGCAGCTCTACCTCTGCCGCCGCCCCTGCCGCAGCTGCAACACGTGCCGGCGCTGGCCCGTCCACGGGGCCACCTGGAGCCGCCCCGCGCGCCATGCCTTTCAGCAGGTCAAATGCGGCCTGGATGAAGAGCATGCTGGGCTCCACACCCAGCAGGGCATCTGGTGAGGGGTCCTCCACAAATGCCTGCACCTGCCGCCGCAGCACATGCTGCTCCGCCTCCGTCAGCTCCGTGCGCTGCTCCAGGCCGCTGCCACCCTGGGCAGCATCTGCAGCTGCGCCATCTCCTCTGCTGCCACCGTCGGCGCCGCCACTGCGCAGCAGCGCCAGCTCCTGCCGCAGCAGCGCGTTTTCGCGCTTGAGCTGGCGGATCACCACCTCCAGGTCGAGCTCCTCGTTCACCTCCACCCTGGGGCAAGACGGAGCGGGAGGGTCAAAATAAACACATGATGGGATGGCAGGCACAGGCACTGAAGAGGCGACAACTGATCCAGCAGGAAATAGTGGAGCACAAACTGCACCTAGCAAGCTGGAAGGCAGCCCTCCCCAGCTCACTTGTTGGAGATCATGGCCACACGCTGCGCAAACCGGCACGTGCTGATGCTCTCCTCGATGTGCTGTGCCTCGGGCGCAACCGCCGCCACCATGACGGTGCGGGTGTTGCCACCTGTGCCGTGAGAGTCAAGCAAGCACAAGCTGATGGCAAGCGGAGCATGTTCCCCTGGTTGCTCGTCAGCATGCCCCCCTCCTTCACCTGGGCAATCTCCACCCTCCATCCCACCCGCCACCCAGTCACCCACCCAGCGAGTCACGCAGCACCATGGTGAGCAGCGAGTTGCGGTACGGCACGTGCGGGCGGCCCTCTTGCAGCGAAATGATGACCTGTGCACCAGGCAGGGCCCAGAGATAGTTTGTCAGAAGGCAGAGTAGGGCGTCGAGCAGCCATAATCCATACCAGCTGCTGTATCCGTTGCATGCTGCCAATCAGGTGGCAGCGCTGCCGCAGCCCATCCCAGCACCCAGCGCCCAGCGCTCACCTGCTCCAGAAAGTGCAGCGACAGGTTGATGTACTTGGCCTCTTTCAGCTGCATGTGCGCCGCCAGCCCGCTCTTGCCCACGCGCTCGCTGCCCGCCAGGTCCACAAAGTGCAGCTTGGACCGCCGCACCTGCAAGGCAATTGGGAAGGGCCAAACTCTTAGTGCCTGCAGCACACGTTCAACAATGTGGTATGCTGTCCGTGCACAAACCATTGTTCAACCCAGAGCCATTTCACATGCCAAGCTATTCACAGCAGAGCACAAAACCACTGCTAAGCGCACCAACGCATCGGCGCCGGCGCGCCGCGCCTCGATGTGCAGCGTGAAGACGCAGTGTGAGCGGGAGGAGGCCTGGTTGAGTGGCGTCTCCGCCACCACGCGGTTGGTGTCACCAAGGAAGAGCTGAGGGGGTGGAGATGGCAGGCGTGGGAGGTGTTGTGGGCGTTCATAGACAGTCTTATGATGACACCACGGGTGATGGGTAGCGGTGGTGGGCAGGGGCAGGGCAGGACAGTGCTAGCAGCGCACGGCAGCGCACCATGTTGAGCGCCTGCTCCTCTGTGTCGCAGCGGTGCATGGACAGGTTGCGCATGTGCATAGCGCCCGAGTCGTCCTCCTGGATGTGCACCTGCGGGCAGGAGGGTGGCAGTGCGCAATGCAACGAGGCAGGAGGTGAAAGCAGCTGCTGCAGAGGTATTCCTTGAGCAAACATGGACCACACATATTGGGCCCACAAACCGGTTGGCCGCACCCCTGAGTCGTCCCCTGGCCCTGTCCTCACCCGGGGCAGGTCCTCCAGGGCCCGCACTTCCCGCCCCGGCTCCAGCAGGTCGAAGCCCGACTCGTTGTAGATCTGCTTGTATAGAAGGCAGAGTGGTGGGACATCAGAGGCAGCTGTCGGCGCCTATCAGCGGCTCGCGAACAACTGATTCATGTCCACAGCAGCACCCAGACTTGCATGATCCCATTGCAGACGCAGACATCCAAGCCTTCCCCACCTCCAGGTAACTGATGTGCACGGCATAGGTGTGGCCGGAGCGGGCAGCGGCCTCGGCGAAGAGCGCCGAGATGGCACGGGGGATGAGGCCGCGGTCGGCATACCGCTCCGTGCCGCCGGTGATGGTGAACGTCTTGCCGCTGCCCGTCTGACCAAACGCAAAGACGGTGCCATTGTAGCCATCGAGCGCGGCGCGCAGCACCGGCAGCGCCACACGGTCAAACACCTCGCCCTGCCCCGCATCGGGCGGCAGCAGGCCGTCAAAAGGGAAGCGGTAGCTTTCCCGCGAGTTGTTGATCAGCCTGTGGGTGGGTCAGCAGGCAGCAGCAGGGAGGCAGGGGCGCTGAGCTAGCTGCTGGAGGCGCAGCTGGGTGCCCGCCCGGTGCCGCGAGGCAGTGGCGGCAGGGGCGGCGGCGGGAGACCTCACCCCTGCACCGCGTCCTTGGGCACGTCGAACTGCACCCAACCGTCCTGCGGGCTGGCCAGGATGCGGCCCGAGGGCCTCGCAACTGGCCGCAGGCGAAGGAAGACCCCGATCCGCTGGGCCTGTGGCCCCTGGGCGGGCTCCAGCGCGCCCTCCATGGGCGTGGAGGATCAGTCGGGAACCGAAGAAAAGCGAAGTGCGGCTGGGAGTAAATGCAGGTGGCTGCAGGCCGAATACAGGGCCGCAAAACTGATTGCCACATTTTACTGACATCCCACAGACCTCAATTGCTCGTTCCTTAGCCGGGGCCCGCAAACAAGGCCTGCCGGTTTGATCCAGCGAACCGACACCTCGCCTCCCGCTCGCCTGCCAGCCCACACGGTGCGTCAAGGCGTAGACTTAGCGGCACTGGTGCCGAGCTGCACTCCGCCGCGCCTGCCGAGCTCCCGCCGCCGCCGCCGCCGCCGCTCTTCCGCCGCCCGCCTGCAGCCCAGTCCGCCTGCTTCTGTCGCAGCCTTGCCCCTTCCAACTCTCCACAAACCCCTTGCCACCCCCGCCCTGCCCAGAAGATGGCGGCCAAGGCCACGCCCTGCAAGGAGGCGCTGGCCAAGTGGGCGGCGGGGCCGGGCGGCGGCGCGGCGCTCGACACGCTGGAGCGCGTCGAGCTCTGCGGCCTGTGCCCGCCCATCGAGAAGATGGACTCCAGCCTGGTGGCCCTCAAGCGCTGCCGCCACCTGGCGCTGTCCACCAACAACCTGGACAAGATTGGCAACCTGGCGGGCCTGGAGTCGCTCGAGTCGCTGTCCCTGGGGCGCAACTGCCTCAAGAAGCTGGAGAACCTGGAGGCGGTGGCGGCCACGCTGCAGCAGCTGTGGGTGTCGTACAACCAGATAGACCGCCTGGTGGGTGGCAGGAAGGGCGATTTGGGTGCTGCTGCTTGGCGGGTAATGCCCTTGCTATGTTGCTGCATACGTGGGTGCTGCTCCCATCATCTCACCGCATGCTAGGCTGCAAGTGACCGAGTGCCCCTCCTCAACCCACCCTCCCACCCTCTCTGCAGGCGGGCATCGAGAAGTGCACCCAGCTGCGCGTGCTGTACGCCTCCAACAACCGCATCAAGGACTGGGCGGAAGTGGAGCGGCTGGCGGCGCTGCCGCTGCTGGAGGACCTGCTGCTCATCGGCAACCCGCTGTACTGCGAGTGGCGGGACAACAACGCGCTGCCGCAGTACCGCGTGGAGGTGGGCGCAACCTGTGGTGGCAACTGGGGCAGTGGGAACAGATCTCAGGGGCGTGGGCATCAGCGGCAGCCGGCATGCAGCGTGGTCACAATGGCAACCTTGCAATGTACCAAGTGCGTTTCCCCGCCCACTCTTTGTTGCCCCAGGTATTGAAGCGGGTGCCCACGCTGAAGAAGCTGGATGGGCAGCCGGTGGACGTGGAAGAGCGGGAGGCGGCCCGCAAATGAGGGGCAGCCAGCATCCCCTGCTCGTGTGCTCACCGTGCCCCAACTGATGCCTCACTGTACTTTCGCTGCTGCCCCTGCTATCCTGCTGCCAAACTGCTCCTCCACTATGCTGCCATTCAATGGGCCTGTTACATGGCCACGGGGTGGAGCGCAGCAGCAAGAGACGCAACAAAGCAACGCACCCTTTGGAAGGAGGTGCCAGACGGAGTGTGGAGCAAGGAACAGAGGGTCAAGCGGGTCAGGGTGCAAGTGTGCGAAAGGCAGTTAGAAGGGAGACAAGCAGATGGTAGGAGGCAGGCGTGGAGTACTGCTGCGGGAGCGCAGAGCCGGGCAGCATTCAAGCCCAGCTTGAGCGCATGCGTCACGCCGCAAAGCCTGCCGCGCCACTGCATTTACTGCGGCGGGGGCGGGCGGAAGCCAGGGGGCGGGCCACCCGGCGGCGGCATGCCCGGCCGCCAGCCGGGCGGCGGGCCGCCCATGGGAGGCATGCCCGGGGGCGGCATGCCTGGAGGCGGCATGCCCGGCCTGCATGTGGCAGCGGGCAGGGGATGGGAGGGTCAGATGTGCGCTGCT
>VFQO010006555.1_pt1 | contig 44963 bp, 38 predicted proteins | sample 3512331 | NCBI WGS metagenome assembly VFQO01 (sample SAMN10412371, study PRJNA504923) | tailings metagenome | isolation source: Replicate 3 from Balatoc abandoned mine | place: Philippines: Itogon, Benguet | collected 2017-08-28 | reverse complement strand
ACAACTAAAAGTCTTTTGCTGCTGTATGTTGAAATAGCTTTTTAAGGAACAACTATTTACCTTGCAGAAGAAATATTTTTACAATAGTTAAATATCATATTATTAGCGATTTGAGTGTTAATTAGTAAGCCCTAAAAGGCAACTTTGCCAACTAAAAACAATAGTTAATGTAAGCTGTAAACGGCAATTCTGCCGTTTAAAAAATTAGAATAAACCGTTAATTTCGGCTTGTATTTTGGCAATAATCGAACCTAAATGTTCAGAATTGTCTGCAAAATTTAATTCATCAATCTCAATAATTAAACTTTTATGCGGATAGCTGCTAATCCAAGCCTCGTATCGTTCATTCAGGCGTCTTAAATAGTCTAATCTAATGCTGTCTTCATACTCACGGGCACGCTTTTGAATATTGTTTACCAAAGTAGGAATAGAAGCCCTAAGGTAAATTAATAACTCTGGTGGTTTAATGGTATGGTTTAAGCTTTCAAATAATTTTAGGTAAGTATCAAAATCGCGCGAGCTCATTAAGCCCATGCTGTGCAGGTTAGGTGCAAAAATTTGGGCATCTTCGTAAATAGTACGGTCTTGTATAATGCCTTTTTTTGCTTTTTGAATTTGCAGAATAGATTGGTAACGGCTGTTTAGGAAATAAATTTGCATATTAAAGCTCCAACGCTGCATATCGTCGTAAAAATCGCTGATATATGGGTTGTCTTCTACATTTTCATAGTGGGGCTCAAACTTATAATGTTTGGCCAATAAGGTGGTTAACGTGGTTTTGCCCGAACCAATATTTCCTGCGATAGCTATGTGCATAATTTATTTGATAATCCTTCTGCTAAAAAACAATTTTAATCTTAATTGCGCAAATAAACGTATATTGTTTAAAATTTTATCATTTAAATTGCATGAACGCGAATATTCAGTTTTTTGGTGCAGCCGGTATGGTTACCGGAAGCAAGCATTTGTTAACAACACCTAAAGGTAAAAAAATATTGTTGGATTGTGGGTTGGTTCAAGGAAAAAAAGAAAAGAATGATGCCAACAGGCATTTTGGCTTTAACCCGGCAGAGGTTGATTACTTGGTACTTAGTCATGCCCATATAGACCACAGTGGATTAATTCCGCGTTTGGTAAAAGAGGGTTTTAACGGATTGATTTTTGCACATCCGGCCACCATTTCGTTGTGCGGCATTATGTTATTAGATAGTGCTCGTATTCAGCGCGACGATTTAAAATATGTGAATAAACGTCGCATTAGAAGGGGCGAAACCCCACTTGAGCCACTTTATTCAGAAGAGGATGTAAATAAGTGCTTTAGCTTAATGCAGCCGGTTGAGTATGATGAAGTGTTAAAAATTGACAAAGAAATAACACTTAGCTTTACAGATGCAGGGCATTTGTTGGGAAGTTGTGCTGTACATTTAGATATAGCGGCCGATAAAGGAAAAAAAATAAAAATTACTTTTACCGGAGATATTGGTAAGTACAATGACCCCATTTTGCGCGATCCTGAGCCTTTTAGGCAATGTGATTATTTAATTTGCGAAAGCACCTATGGAAATCGATTGCATCCAACTGGTATAGATGCACAAAAAGAGCTCCTGGAAGTAGTAAAACATACTTGTGTTACCAAAAAAGGTAAATTAATAATTCCGGCTTTTAGCGTAGACCGTACACAAGAAATTATTTATTTACTTGAAAAGGCCGAAAATGCCGGCGATTTGCCCAATATTAAAGTTTTTGTTGATTCTCCTTTATCGGTTAATGCAACACGAATAATTGAAAAACACCAAGAGTGTTACCGTGCTGATTTTATTGAATACATGAAACACGATCCCATTCCGTTTTGCTTTAAAAATTTAAAATACATTTCGGAGGTTGAAGAGAGTAAGTTATTAAATGAGTTTAACGAACCTTGTATTATTATAAGTGCAAGTGGAATGGCCGAGGCCGGACGTATAAAACACCACATAAAAAATAATATAAACGATGCAAAGAATACCATATTAATGGTTGGTTATGCTACACCCGAAAGCTTGGGTGGACGACTAAAAAGAGGCGATAAAGAGGTTGTAATTTTTGGCGAAAAAATACCTGTATTGGCCGAAGTTAAATCTATAGATTATTACAGTGCGCATGCCGACTATAACGAAATGTTACATTATTTAGAATGTCAGAAAAAAAACAAAATTAAATCGGTTTTTTTGGTTCATGGCGAACCCGAAGCATTGCTAACTTATAAAGGTATCTTAATTGGCAAAGGCTATTCGAATGTAGAAATTCCGGCATTTGGCGATGCTTTTGAACTAAAATTGCCTTAAAAGTTAAGCGGCTGCCTAAAAATAGTACAGCCGCTTTAACCATTAAAACAATGAAATTAATACAAATAAATAAGCAACACGAAAATAACTATAGGGCATAAGTTATTTGCCAAAATTTTGTGAATGCGCTGTTTTTTTATTTAAAACGGCAGTTTTAATTTATAAAGCGGTCATTCGACGCATAAATTCCTCTGCTTTTTCATTAGATATAGATACTTCGTGGGTTTGGTTTAGTACCAAGTGGCCACCATCTGCCCTTACATAATCTGTAACATATGCAAGGTTTATTAAAAACGACTTATGGCAGCGCATAAAATATACTTGAAATTCAAGCATCTCTTCAAAGTGTTTTAGACTTTTACTGCTTGTGATGCTCGAACCATCGTTTAGAAATAGCTGCGTGTATGCGCCATCGGCTTTGAAAAAAATAATATTTTTTATGTCAATAAATTTTATGGCATTCGACATGCTAATGGCAATTTTTTCAGGAAGGCCATGCTTTAAGTTTTCTTTTAAAGTAAATAAATGCTCTTTGGTTGGCGTAAGCTTTTTAAACCGGTTAATAGATTCTTCCAGTTCTTCGGCAGAAATGGGTTTTAATAAATAATCAATGGCCGACATTTTAAATGCTTGTATGGCATATTGGTTGTAAGCTGTTGTAAATATAATCGAAAACGCAATATCATCGGCTTCAAAAAAATCTAATAACTCCAGTCCACTATGTCCGGGCATTTCTATATCAAGAAATACCAAATCGGGTTTGTGTTTTCTTATGGCTTTTACACCCGAAGGTAAATCTTCACAGCTTTCGCAAACTTTTATTTCAGGATGTAGCTCTGTTAACATATCTGCCAAGAGTGTTCTGGCCATTTTCTCATCGTCTATTATAATTGCTTTGTAGTTCATTTTAGTGGTATGGTATATTTAAAATAACAGTAGTGCCCAGCGCAAAACCTTCTTTACTTATTTTGTCTATAATTTCTATGCCGTTAAATGTTTTATTATTGTTTAAAATATGTAGTCTTTTTGCATTGGCTTCGGTAGCAAACGATTGGTGTAAACGGTTTTTTATTTTATTTAACTCGGCCGATTTTTTTCTGCCAACACCATTGTCGTCTATCGTAACTGTAATATAATTTTTGTTAACTATGTTAAATGCAATATGTAAACGCCTGTTTTCTTTTAAATGCAGTAGTCCATGTTTTATAGCATTTTCTACATATGGCTGAATTAACATTGGAGGTATTTTGCATACATCAAGCGAAATATCATTGCCAACTTCAATTTGATATTGGAGGTTGTTTTCAAAACGTATTTTTTCAAGTTCTAAGTATAATGTTAATGCATGTATTTCGTCTGATAGTTTAATTAAATCCTTCTCCGACATTTCTAATATGCTTCGTGTTAGCTTAGAAAACATAGAAAGATAATTGCTGGCGCTTTTCTTGTCGTTTCTAAAAATATACGATTGTATGGTGTTAAGTGCGTTATAAAAAAAAATGTGGATTCATTTGAGAGCGTATTGCCACTAACATAGACTTATTAAGGTCGTTTTCTAACGACATTTTTTCTGTTAACAACTTGTTGCGTTTAACAATTAAGTTTACTTGCCATTTGTAAATTAAAAAAGTGCTTGTTACAAATAGCAAAACGCTTAAAAATATAAACCAGTTGGTTTGCCAAAATGGTTTTAGTATGCTAAAAACAACAGCGTTGTTGCTTTGCACTTTATTGTTTAACTTAAACAATAACTTATAATTGCCGGGTGCTAACGAAGCAAACGAAATATTGCGTGTTTCTGATGAGATTGTTTGCCATTTTATTGAATCAAACGAGTAAGAAATTTGATGTTTTTTGGGGGTTAAAAAATCCAATACCGAAAAATTAATGTTTATGTTGTTTTCGTAGTACTTTAGTTGTGTTAATTCGTTTGGTAAAAAGATATTTTCATTGGTTGAAATTTGATTAATTACAAACTTAGGATCTTCTTGTTGTTGCATTGAAAAATTAAGTGGGTATTTTACCAATCCCGAGTGTTTTAATACAACAAAATAGCCATTGTCTAATAAATAATCAGAGGCATCAAACATATTTATGTTTTGCGTTAGTGCTGTGGGTTCAAAACTGTTTGTGTTTAAATTAAATAAATAGAGCGAATATTTATCGGTAATAAATAAAAGACTATCAAATTGTTTTACCTTTAAAAATCTAGCCGCATTTAAGTTGTTTTGAAGGTTTAAGTTATTCCAATCAATAAAGTTTTTGGTGGTAACGAGCTCGCCTTTTGTGGTTAAAGCATACAACGTTTGGTTGTAAAAAAATAACTTATTGGCATAAATGGGCTTGTTTTGTTGCAAAATAAGCACATTGCCGGTTTGGGTTAGCTTATGCAAGCCTTGGTTAGATGTGGCGTAAAAGCATTTGTTTTGCTTGTCGTATACAATAGATTTTGCCCTTATATTAACAATTAAGTGCGAAAAGTTATCAATTGCATTAATTTCAAATAAGCTATCCCATTCAGATTTTATGTTATTGTTTTGATGTGTTTTAAACAAACCTACATTTCCGCTGGCAGCATAAGCGTAATATTTTTCATCAACCTTAACAATATCTTTTACAGCCGAATTAAAATACAATGGCTGTTTAAAGTTGCCATTAAGGTAAACATATAATCCCTTAGATGATACAAAAAAATGGTTTAATGCTTTGTCGTTGTAACAAAAGTATGGAGCCGAATTTCCACTGTGCGATGCCAATAACTTCGTTTCGTTTAGGTTTTTATTAAGACTATAAACCTCATCTTGTTTGCTAAAAATTACATAATCATCGTTATGTTTTGTAATTAAGTTTGGCTCAATAGAACTTAAGTCTTTAAACCAAGTGTTTATATTTTTTACAATAATTATTCCTTTGTTAAGTGTGCCAATCCACACATATCCGTTATTATCGGCTATGGTATTGGTTATGCTGTATTTTTCAAATATTTTTTTTGAACCATCTTTCGATTGAATTTCTATTCCACTGGGTGTTAACACCCAAAGTTGATTGTTTATATGCGAAATTCCTTGAATTTGCTTGGCTTGTATTTGCCCGGTAGCAAAGGTTTTTGTTAGGCTGGTAAAGTTTAAAAAATAGCCAAATTCGTTAAGTTTAGGTACAATGTATAAGTTGTTATTTGCCGCATATAAATTATATGCAATGGTTTTATCTGGCAGTTTTATCGGCAATTTTTTTAATTCTAAGTTGTTGTTAATGGCAACTATTTCGTTTTCCTCTATAATTATAAAATTGTTATTAAAAGCAATGCTGTGCTTTACGTTTTTAAACAAAAGCGGTATGGTTTTAACCTTGTTTAAAGTTGTAACATCAAAAACATCTACACCTTGCTGCTGTAAAACAAAAACATGCTGGTTAGTAATGCCAAATGGCAAAAATCCTATTGGCGCATTTGCATTTATTTGTTTTAAGGAATCTCCTTTGGTGTAATAGCAAAAACCATCGAAATTTTGATACCAAATCCGGCCTGTAATATCTTGTTGAATATTGCTGCCTGACAGGGCCGATTGCTCGGTTTTATGGTAAGATAAGTATTGCATGCCATCAAACCTAAACAGGCCTTCTTCTGTGGCTAACCAAATAAATCCTGTTTTGTCTTGAAAAACCTGGTATACATTGTTAGACGGTAATCCATTGTTGGTGTTTAGTATAGTAAAATCTGGCGTTTGCGCTTGTAGGTTCAAGCCAAAAATTAAAATTACACCAATAGGCATAAAAAACCTGGTAAGCTGCAATTTTAAATGGCAACAGGTAAAGGGTAGCAACAATATTTGCCCTATTAGATTGGTATACAAAGCAACCAAAAGTAGGTTTACATTTAATTTTTATGAAGTAAAGTTTTTAAAATGGCAAAAAAACAGCATAAAACCCCCATTTGGTTTTATAAACCATCATTTTGCTGCAATTTGTTTAAAACCTGATATATATCATTTTTTATTAGAAAGCGAATTGCTTGCTTGCGCACACAAAAACAATTATATTATGAAAATTATACCTTACATAATGTTTAACGGTACTACCGAAGCAGCAATGCATTTTTACAAAGAAGTATTTAATGCGCAAATAACTACCATGCAGCGCTTTAGCGAGTCGGGCATGGAGCATAAAACACATATGGCTGATAAAATTATGCATGCAACACTGCAATTTGAAGACAACAGCATAATGGCAAACGACTATGATGAAACTGATAATATTACACCCGGAAATAATGTGCAATTATCGATTGATATAATGCAAGTGTTTATTCTGGAGGATGTTTACACTAAACTTTCTGCCGGTGGTACAGTAATTATGCCGCTTCAAGATACCTTTTGGGGTGCTCGTTTTGCAATTATTAAAGATAAATTTGGCATAACTTGGATGCTGAATTGCGACTTAAACTAAATTGTTTTACCATTAAAAATCTGGCTAATTCAATACATATTAAGCCATATTTTTCTGCTATTACAACTTACTGTTTTTAAAATCTATTGTGCATGCATATGGGGCTGCAATAAAAAACATGCATATTTTTAATGTATTTATGTAGGGTTATTTATTTTTGAACCAATGGTTGACCCTACAATAAAGCAAAAAATAGCAGATTTAACAAAACAATTAGAAACACACAATTACAACTATTATGTGTTGTCTAATCCCACCATTTCAGATTACGAGTTTGATATGTTGCTAAAAGAGTTAGAAGCTCTTGAGCATGCCCACCCGCAATATGCATTGCCTAATTCTCCTACACAAAAAGTGGGTGGAGAAATTACCAAACAGTTTAAAACTGTTAAACACAAATATCCCATGCTTAGCTTGGGAAATACTTACAATTATGATGAACTAACTGAGTTTGATAACCGCATTAGAAAAGCCATTGGCAACAATTTTGAATATGTATGCGAGTTAAAATTTGATGGTTTAGCCATTAGTATAACCTATGAAAACGGAAAATTGGTAAGAGCAGTAACCCGAGGAGATGGCACCCAAGGCGATGATGTAACCAATAATGTAAAAACCATTCGTTCTATTCCACATGAACTTACAGGTAATGGTTTTCCGGATGAATTTGAAATTCGGGGTGAAGTGTTTATGCACCGAAAAACTTTTGAGCGTTTAAATGAAACGTATAGACTAGAGCTAATTAAAGATGGGGTTGACGAAGAAAAAATTCCTGATTTGCTTTATAAAAATCCAAGAAATTTTGCCAGTGGTACATTAAAACTTCAAAATTCAGCCGAGGTGGCTAAACGACCTTTAGATGCTTTTTTGTATTTTATTTATTCTGATGTAGCCATTGCCGAAACCCATGCAGAAAGCCTGGCTCTGGCTGCCATGTGGGGTTTTAAAGTTAGCGACCATTACCAGGTGTGCCGCTCTATGCAAGATGTATTTAAATTTATTGAACGCTACGAAACAGAAAGAAAACAATTAAGCTACGAAATTGATGGGGTTGTAATTAAAGTTAACAATTACAACCAACAACAAGATTTAGGATTTACGGCTAAAACACCTCGTTGGGCTATTTCTTTTAAGTACAAAGCAGAAACTGCCGTTACGCAATTAGAAAAAGTTACTTACCAAGTGGGTAGAACCGGAGCCATTACTCCTGTAGCAAATCTTAAACCCGTTATGTTGGCCGGTACAAAAGTTAAACGTGCCAGCTTATATAACGCAGATGAAATTGAGCGCTTGGATTTGCATGAATATGATACTGTTTTTGTAGAAAAAGGAGGGGAGATTATCCCCAAAATTACTGGTGTAGATACCTCAAAACGTGATTTATTTGCTAACAGAATAAAATATGCAACACACTGCCCGGAATGCAATACCGAATTGGTAAGAAGGCCCGGAGAAGCACTTCATTATTGCCCGAATGATAGCCATTGCCCACCACAATTAATTGGAAGAATAGAGCATTTTATTTCTCGTAAGGCAATGAATATTGATAGTTTAGGTGCAGAAACTGTTGCGGGTATGTTTAATAAAAATATCATACATTCTTATGCCGATTTATATGAGCTAACCTATGAAAAACTAATTGGTTTAACTTTTGAAATTGGCACAGACGATAAAAAGAAAACACGGAGTTTGCAGCAAAAGTCGGTTCAAAACATATTAGATGGCATAAACAATAGCAAGAAAATTAATTTTGAAAGGGTATTGTTTGCTTTAGGCATTAGAATGGTTGGCGAAACAGTAGCCAAAAAATTAGCACAGCATTTTGAAAATATAGATGCTTTAATGCAGGCAACCAAAGAAGAAATTGCAGCTGTGTACGAAGTTGGAGAGCGCATTGCAGAAAATGTTGTAAAGTTTTTTGCCGATACCGATAACCGTGTAATTATAGAAAAATTGCGAATTGCAGGTTTAAAATTAATGGTAGAATACGATCCGGATATTGTAAAAACCAACAAATTAGCAGGACAAAGTTTTCTTGTTTCGGGCGTATTTAGCTTAAGCAGAGACGAGTTAAAAAAACTTATTGAAAACAATGGGGGGCGTGTAGCTTCCGGTGTAAGTAAAGCCTTAAGCTTTTTAATTGCAGGCGATAAAATGGGGCCTGAGAAATTAAAAAAAGCCCAAGACTTAAATATTACTATAATTTCTGAAAACGATTTTTTGCAAATGATAAGCTAAGATTATAGCACTTGTTTGGGCTATTTTTCGTTTCCATAAATACCATGTAGTTGTTTAACTACCAGTGCTACCGCCGGACAAATAAGGCTATTGTTTAATGTTATGCTTAATTTTTGTAATTGGTTGTTTTGTTGCGTATGTGGGTATTGTCTGCATGCATTGGGTCGGTCGTTGTAAACGCTGCAATAATTATCCTTACCTAAAAACAGGCAAGGTATTTGCTTAAATACATAATCGCCATCCTCGTCTATTTTTATAAATTGGTGGGTAAATTCTGCCGGACGCATTTTTTGTGTTCCTGCTAAACGGTCAATATCTTTGTTTAAAAGCAATGGTCCGGTTGTTTTGCAACAATTAGCACATTTTAAGCAATCAATTTCTTCAAAAGCCTCATCATGCAATTGGTTTATGGTATAATCCAAGTCTTTTGGCTTTAGTTTTTTTAATTTATCAAGCAGTTTTTTGTTACTTTTTACTGCTTTTTGTGCTTGTTCTAAAATTTTTATATACGCGTTAAGCATTTGTTATGCGGTTAATTAGCTAAATTTACTTTATTTTGAACCAATTTTTACTGCAATTGTAATGAAAACCAAGCCATCCAGAAAACCAAAAATTATTGCACGTACTGCTCACCGTTCTGATTTTGATGAGTTGATAGAACTTAGTAAAATTTGTTTCCCTCAAAACGAACCATGGTCGGTAGAAATGCTCGAAAGCCAATACAAGTATTTTCCGGAAGGCATGCAGGTAATCGAATACCAAGGTAAAATTGTTGGTTCGGCCATAAGTTTAATAATTAGCTGGGACGAATACGATGATGACCATACCTGGAAAGAAATTTGTGACAATGGTTTTATTACCAATCACGAAGAGGAAGGCGATACTTTATATGGTATTGAGGTTATGGTTCACCCCGATTATCAAGGGTTAAAAATTGGCAGAAGATTATACGAAATGCGCAGAGAATTGTGTGTTGCAAAAAACCTTGCGCGCATTTTAATTGGAGGCCGTTTGCCAAACTACCATTTGTTTAGCGATGAATTTGGTATTAGGGCTTATATAAAACGGGTTATCGATAAAAAAATTAAAGACCCTGTTGTAACTTTTCAATTAAGTCAGGGTTTTACCATTCAACGCATTATTAAAGATTATTTGCCGGAAGACAAGGAAAGCGAAGGTTATGCGCTGTTGTTAGAATGGGTAAACTTAGATTATATTCCCGAAACGCCCGAACGCAGCGTTTTAATGAAGAAAGTGCGCATTTGTTGCATTCAATACGAATTAAGAAAAATTCGTTCGTTTAAAGAGTTTGCACAACAATGCGAGTATTTTACCGATGTGGCCTCGAATTATAAAAGCGATTTTGCCGTTTTTCCGGAGTTGTTTACTACCCAGTTGCTCTCGTTGCACGAATATAAAAGCATGAGTCCGGAAGACTCTATTAGAAAAATAGACGATTATACCCGCGATTATATCGATTTGTTTAGTCGTTTAAGCCTGGAATACAACATTAATATTGTTGCCGGAACCCACTTACAGGTAGAAGACGAAAATTTATACAATATCTCTTATTTATTTAAACGCGATGGCACTTACGAAAAGCAGTACAAAATTCATATTACAAGTAACGAAGCCAAATGGTGGGGTGTAAGGCCGGGTAACGAAATAAAAGCATTTAATACCGATTGTGGCAAAGTTGCCATAAATGTATGTTACGATATTGAGTTTCCGGAAATGGCCAGAATTGCAACCGCTAAAGGTGCAAAAATCATTTTTGTTCCATTTAGTACCGACGAAAAACATGGTTACTTACGTGTTAAATATTGCGCACAGGCGCGTGCCATCGAAAATCAAATTTTTGTGGCTTGTGCCGGTACCATAGGTAATATTCCATCGGTAGAAAATATGGATATAAACTATGCGCAAAGTGGTATTTATACTCCAAGCGATTTTGCCTTCCCGCCCGATGCCATTGCCGGCGAATGTAGTACCAATATAGAAACAGTGGTAATTGCAGATTTAGACTTAGCCGCTTTAGAACGTGCCCGCAATACCGGTACGGTTTTAAACTGGAAAGACAGACGTCTTGATATGTACGAAGTATTAGAAAAATAAACAAACATGTATCCAACCATATCTCATTTACTAAACGATTTACTGGGCATTCAAATTCCATTGCCCATTCAAACCTTTGGGTTTTTTATGGCATTGGCCTTTATTGCAGCCTATTATGCAACTGCTAGCGAATTAAAACGCAAAACACAAAACGGCTTGTTGCAAACCATTACCAAAAATGTAAAAATTAACACACCTGTTTCCATAGTTGATTACGTTACATCAATCATTATTCATGCCTTTATTGCTTTTAAATTATTCGAAATGGTTTTGGATTACGATGCATTGGTTGCCAACCCCCAATTGTTTATTTTATCAACTAAAGGCAGTTGGTTTGGCGCTTTAGCCGGCGGTGCTTACGGCTATTACATTAAACAAAAAGAAGCAAAGCAATTAGAAGGCAAAAAAGAACAGTTGGTTCAACAAACCATACAACCGCATGAGTTAATGGGAAATGTAGTAGCCATAGCGGCCATTGCCGGATTACTGGGCGCTAAAATATTTCATAACTTAGAAAACATAAACGAGTTATTGGCCGACCCAATTGGGGCATTATTTAGCTTTAGTGGATTAACTTTTTACGGGGGGTTAATTGTAGCAGCGGTTTCTGTATTGTATTACACTTCAAAGCATAATATTCCTAACCTGGTTATGATGGATGCTGCGGCACCTGCTTTAATGCTGGCTTATGCCATTGGTAGGGTAGGTTGTCATTTAAGCGGCGATGGCGATTGGGGTATAGATAATTTGGCACCAAAACCCGAGTGGCTGGCTTTTATGCCCGACTGGTTTTGGTCGTACAACTATCCGCACAATGTTATTAACGAAGGTGTGCCTATTGCCGGTTGCGAGGGCAACCATTGTTATATGTTACCCAATCCGGTTTTTCCTACGCCATTGTACGAGGCACTGGCTTGTTTGGCATTGTTTGGTGTGCTGTGGTTGGTAAAAACACGTTTTAACATTGCAGGTACATTGTTTTTCTTTTATTTAATTTTAAATGGCATAGAGCGGTTTTTAATCGAAAAAATTAGAATTAATACCACCTACCAAATAGGCGCAAACCAAATTACTCAAGCAGAAATTATTTCGTTTGTATTTGTAGTAACAGGCATTGCCATGTTCGTTTATTTGCATCGTAAAAAAGTTTCGGCATAGTTTTAGTAGTATGTTAACCATGCGCGTGTGTATTTTAATTATTTTATTTTTGTTTGGTTTGAACACCACCTTTGCTCAGCTAGACGATGAGCAGCCGGATACTACTGTTAAATATAGCGTTAGTTTACCCGATTTTATTGTAGATGCACAAAAAGACCCCGAATATCAGAAGAAGTATGAACTGCTAAAATACAATATAAAAAAGGTATTGCCGTACGCAAAAATGGCAAGTTTTAGGTTTCAAATGATGGAACAAAACTTACAGGCATTGCCAAGCGAAAAAGCAAGAAAAGAATATTTAAAACGCACCGAAAAAAGCATAAAAGACCAATTTATGGATGATTTAATTAACCTAACCCGATCGCAAGGACGTTTGTTAATTAAATTAATTTACCGCGAAACCGGAAAAACCACCTACGAATTATTACAAACCTACCGTGGCGATATTACCGCCTGGTATTGGCAAGGTTTGGCAAAAGTATTTAGCGCCAATTTAAAAGAAGAATTCGACCCCGTACAAGATTGGCAAATAGAACAAATTATTAAAGAGTTGGGCTTTCAATAAAGTGGTGAAGGTTATTGGGTTATTTGTTTGCGTTAAATCTTAAAAAGTCCTTTTGCATTATTTTGAACATTGTCCCTGCGAAGAAGTCACGAAATTCTTTGTTGTCGTTGAACTCTTTGAATACTTCAAAGTTGGTTTCAATGTGGTCAATTAGTTTTCGTTTTAATACTTCTTCAAAAGTGATTTTGGCGTTCTGTTCGTCTGAATGTCTGAAAGCGTTTGCAAATTCAGCATCTTGTGCAACGTCCGCCATCAAGTCCTCTGTCATTTTTTTAACCTTGTCTTCGTTGGTGAACTGTGTCCCGAAGCGGTCGTTAAATGCTTTTACAATGTTCGATAAATATTCCATTTCTGGCTCGGCTGCACCGCCTCTCATGTCTGTCGGAATGGGTTTTAATTCGTCACCTTGCTGTAATTGGATATTAAATTCTCCTTCCTTTTGCAGTCTGTAGCTGTCCATGTCGATATTGTCCAAAATGCCTTGTGCCAAGTCTTCGTCACGCTGTTTGCCCAATTTGTTTTGCAAGTGGTTTAGGAACAAATACAGTCTTTCCAAATAGGGATTTACAAAAGGAACGATTTGAGCAAGGAAAACATACAAGCGAACATAAGTCTTGCATTTTGCTCTAAAGTCGTCTTGCTGTTCTTCTGTTAATGAAGTTCTGAATACTTCGGCTGCTGCATCTAAAATACTGTGCAATTGGTCAACAGGAACATTGGTAACCATCTTTTGCGAAAACTCCTGAACCTGTTCAGGTGTGTAAACCTGAAAAGCATCTAATGAGCTTTGTAAGTCGAACAACTTGTTCGGGTCTGTTGCTTCGCCTAAAATGGTGGTTTCAAAAAATGGGTCAAACGATTTCTTGATTTCGTCTGCATCATTGGCAAAGTCCAAAACAAATGTGTCTTTCTTTCCAGATGTTGTTCTGTTCAGTCTTGAAAGTGTTTGAACTGCATTAACTCCACCCAATTTTTTGTCCACATACATGGTATGTAAAAGCGGTTGGTCAAAGCCCGTTTGGTATTTGTTTGCTACTATCAAAAAGCGGTATTCCGATTTCTTAAACTCGTCAGGAATGGAAGCACTTGAAAAATGATTTAATGCAGCTTCGGTTTGTCCGTCTATTTCTCCAGAAAATGCTACAATCGCTTTGTATGGATTTCCTGTGTCAGCTAAATACTTGTCAAATGCCTTTTTATATTTTACGGCATTTCTGCGACTGCTTGTAACTACCATTGCTTTTGCCAATCCGTTGATTTTTGATTTACGGATTACATTGTCCATAAAATGGTCAACCATTAAAGCCGTTTTCTTAGCAATGGCGTGTGAATGGCTCTCAACAAATATTTTCAGTTTTTTCTGTGCCTTGTTTTTGTCATAAGCAGGGTCGTCTTCTATTTTCTTTAGCAAGGCATAATAGCTTTGATAAGTGGTATAATTCTGCAATACATCTAAAATGAAATTTTCCTCAATGGCTTGTTTCATGGAGTAAAGATGAAATGCCCTGAATTTCTCTTTTCCGTTGTCGTTGTATTTCTCTCCAAAAAGTTCAAGCGTTTTGTTCTTTGGTGTTGCGGTAAAAGCAAAGTAACTAGCATTGGTCAGCATCTTTCGGCCTTTCACAATATCCACTACCAAATCTTCGGAAGTCAGTTCGTCATATTGGTCTTTGTCCACAAACACAAATTCATCATCATCCACCTGCACTTTTTCAAAGTCCTTCGCTAAAGTTTCATTCAGCTTTCCTGCTGTGTTTCCGCTTTGGCTGCTGTGTGCTTCGTCTATGATGATGGCAAACTTATTTCCGGGCAGTTCTCCAATTTCATTAACAATGTATGGAAATTTCTGAATGGTGGTGATAATGATTTTCTTGCCTTCTTCCAAAGCGGTTTTCAGTTGTTTACTTCCTTCGGTAATGGCTTCCACAACTCCTTTCACTTGCTCAAACTGTTTGATGTTGTTACGGATTTGAGCATCCAATACTTTACGGTCGGTTACGACAATTACAGTATCAAAAACGGTGTTCTCGTTGTTTTTGTCGAACAAGCCCACCAATTGATGAGCCAACCAAGAAATTGAATTTGATTTACCCGAACCTGCCGAATGTTGTATTAAGTAGCGTTTTCCTGCTCCGTTTTCTTTGGCATTCGTTAGGAGTTTATCAACGGCATCAATTTGATGATAGCGTGGAAAAATCAGTTTCTTTACTTTCTCTTTTTTCACTTTTCCATCAGGCAAAATCTTTTCCGTTTCTTCTTCAAACAACTGCACATAGTTCTGAATGATGTTGGTTAAACGGTCTTTGGTTAAAATGTCTTTCCAGAGATAATCGGTTTTGATACCGTTTGCATTAGGCGGATTTCCTGCTCCGTTATTGTAGCCTTTGTTGAATGGTAAAAAGTAGGTGTTTTCTCCTTTCAAATGGGTTGCCATCCAAATTTGTTCACTGTCCACCGCAAAGTGAACCATACAACGACCTAAGCGAAACAATTCTTCCCTTGGGTCACGATTGGTTTTGTATTGTTTAATGGCATCTTTTACGGTTTGCTTCGTAAGTTCATTCTTCAACTCAAACGTGATGATGGGCAAACCATTAATAAAAACCACCAAATCCAACGAGTTTTCATTTTGGGTGCTGTAATGCACTTGCCTTGTTACTGAAAATATATTTTGGTTGTAAAGGGCTAAATCTTTTTCGTTCAGGTTAGAGACGGGTTTGTCAAAAAACAGTTTGAGCTTGATGTTATTGTCGGTAATGCCTTTGCGTAAAACCTCAATAATGCCAAAGGTCTTGATTTGATTGTTTAAGCGATACAAAACCTTGCTTCTGAAATTGCTGCCGTGAATGGTTTGTAATTTCAATACTTCCTTTTCCTGTGTGGCTTGCAGAAAATTGAATAGCAAATCTTCATCCACACAATCCACACGGTTGTAATAACTGAAATGCCTTTCTTCAAAAGCATTCACCAAACACAAATGCTGTGTAAGGTGTGTTTCAAAACCTTTTTCGCGGGTATCGGTAAAAGTAAGTTTACCGGTTTTTGTATCCGAGTTACCACTCTTGGCTTTATAATACAATAGTCCTACCCGTTTTATGTGATCAATAAATTCAGGGTTGGTAAGCGAATTAAAATCAACTAAATCTACCGCTACAGGTAAGCTGCTTTCGGCACAATCGGCCAGTATACGGCTGATGGTTTTGGGTTGTAACCCTGTATTCATAACTGCCAGGTCAATATCACTGCCTGTTTTGTAATTGCCTTTTGCCCTGCTTCCAAACAGATGCACCTCTTTCACCTCGGGGTATTTGCCGAAAATCGCAAACAGTTCCGCAATATTGCGCTCTGTTAGTCCGTATTTGCTTTTTTCCTTACTCATCAAATAAGTCTAACTGCGATTCATTAATTTGTTGCTGGAAAAATTCATAGAGTGCTTTTAGTGCCGGATAGGTTTCTTGGCGTAATTGTTCTTCAGCAAGTTCAAATTTTTGACCATCATAATCGTGCGATAGTTCGTTTCGTAAATCCAGCCCATCTATTAACTCCTGCGCATAACCAATATAACCGCCTTGTTGTGCCTGCCGAAAGGTGTCTTTAGGCGAAGGTTTAAACACAAAACCCTTTTCTTCCAAAAAATCTTTCGTGGTTTTCCATGCCAGTTCGAGGGTAAATTCAAAGCGCTGAACCAGCCCGTTGCGTTCCAATTCATTCAGTTCTTCTTCCTCAATGGCCTCGCTTAGGCGATTAAATGCCCTCTCGTAATTGGCAAATCGCTGCTTCCAGCGTATATCTTTGTTTTCCATTTTTGCAAATTTAGTTTTTGTATGGTTATAGCCAGTTTTTATCAAAAACATTCACCAAACACAAGTGCTGTGTGATATGGGCTTCTAATCCTTTTTCTGTTGTGTCTGTTTTCATGCGGTATTATTTTCTATTGCCTATCATTGTCTTGAACATGATTATTTGATTACGGGATTGACAAGATTTTTGTTATAAACTCTCTTGAAATCTAAACTCTTTGAACCAAAATTAATTAATAATCCATCGGCAATGTTGTACGCCTCGCAATAATTAATTGCTTGTGCTTTATGTACATCTTCAAGTTTTTCAATGGCTTTAATCTCAACCATAACTTTGTTTTCAACAAAAAAATCTACTCTGCGTGTACCTATGTGTTGCTCTCGATAAAATAAGTCCATTTCCATCTCTCGGGCAAAATCAACTCTTTGAAAGGCAAACTCAATGGCCAAGGCTCGTTGATAGATTACTTCCTGAAATCCATTCCCAAGTGTGCGATGCACCTGCATGGCACATCCTATAATTTTGTGGGTCAAAGCGTTTATTTCTTCTTCATTTCTAATCATGTCTATCTTCTAGTTATTTAATGTCTTAAGCAGTATTACTTGCTTAATTGATTGCACGAATTTAAAAATCTTGTCCATCTTCTAATCTATTTAATCCTGTTCAAGACCTTCCCCATCACCGCCTCGGCTATCATGGCTTCTTTATATTCCCGAATAAGTTCAATTTCTCGTTCGGCTTTGGCTATGGCAGTGTCTATGGTGGCGGTTTCGGTTTTTATGTGTGATACAATTTGTTTTTGTTCTTCAATAGGTGGGTGTAAGCAAATTATAGTTACAACTTTCTCTCTGGTTAAATGAGCAATACTAACTTGATTAACAATTGACCTTAAATACCCAACTGAACCTAACATTCCCATCCAAAAAAGATAGAACTCTGGTAGGCAATCTTCAAAGCATGTCAATTTATGAACTGAATTTTGAATGTAACATTCATCAAGCTCATTTTTCCAAATACATGTTTTTCCAACTTCGCCCCCTTCACTGACTAATAAATCATTTTCTTTTACTCGGTAAGTAAGCATCTCCTTTGGTGAAAACCACATTTCATCAACCTCTTCAATAATCACTTTATCCCAACCAATATTCTTTGATTTTAGATACGGTTTTAAAGCATATCCGCCCTTATCTTCATTACACAACATTTTACCTAAAACCACTTCAGCAACATTTTTCAATCTACGCAACTGCCAGTGTTTAGGAATTTTGCCTAGCCATTCTATGCCAGTATCTTTCATTTCTGCATTTGAGTTTATTCCTTTAGTTACAGAGTGATTAATTAACCTCTGCCTCTGCTCCTTCAACAACTCAATTAAACGTTGCTTCTTCTGTATAAACAGGTTTATCTTTTCTTCTTGTGCTTTGATGTATTGCACAATTTTGTCTTGCTCGTCTTTGGGGGGAGTATAAAAATGAGAACCAAATAAATAATCTTGGTTAAGATGAGGAATTGTTGTGCCTGTAGATAATTGTTTTAAATCTTTTTCAAGGCTTTTAAGAAAATAATAGAAAAAATCCTTTATAAAATATTTTTCATCAGGCTCTATAGCTGCCATCGTTGATGATATATAACCTTTTTTAGATTTTAATATCTCACCTGCATTTGCACCATCCCAAAGTACTAAAATTTCATCATTTTCTACAAGTTTTAATTCCTCGTTTGGTTCTACATATTGTATTACTTCTGCTTTTCCTCTTAGATAATCCATTGCTAAATAAGGAAAGAGACTAGTATCATCAGAAAATACTTTAGGTACTTTACCTTTTTGATATTTTGTGATGTATTTCAATCTTACCATTTTCCAATGCTCAGGCACTTCTGGCATCCAGTCCAATCCGGTTTCTTTATATGTTAATTGTTTATTTTCAATCATTATACAATTCTTTCAAAAGGTTTTCGGTTTCGTTTTCAATGGCATCCCGTAGAGATGGATAATTATCCGTCTCTACGGGCGTGGGATTGTTGTTTTGTAGAGATGCATAATTATGCGTCTCTACATTTAATGCATCATTTAACCATTTTTGGGGATTATTAATTATGTATTGACGTATGGCATTTAATTCTTTTTCATTTCTGACAATTCTGTCATGATACCGAGACTGCCATTCAAATTCAATATTATTTTCATTGGCAAATCGTTTGGTTGTTGATTTAAAACCACGGATCACAGCCCCTAAATTTTTTGACTGAATGCCGAATTGATTGGGTTTCCATTCATTGTAATCCTGTTTATTGAAAAACAAAATTCCATGTATATGATTGGGCATGATTACGTATTCATCTAATTCTACAAATGGATAATGCGATGGAATTTCTTTCCAATAATCGTTGGCAATATTTGCGATTATCGTTGGTTGTAGAGACGGGCAATTGCCCGTCTCTACAATGTTTCCGAAATAATATTCCCTATTTTTGGTACAGATGGTAACATAATATATACCATTTGAACCATAATCATATCCTTTTAAACGGGTTGATGGTGTTCGATATTTATTTTGAAATTTTTCCATTCTTAACCAAATTAAAATTGCCTTGCTGTCCAATTGTTTTTTGTCGTTTCAGCTATGTAAAAATCCCTTTTATCTTGATTATCAATGCGAATGAGCGTTCGGTAGTGCGTCCAACTTAATTGCGAACGCAGTGCGTTCGTATTTGGAAAAGTTCGGTAAAACTGCCTGTTCATTTCTAACTGCCGCACTGTAAAACCGCTTCCAAATTGAGATTGGAATTCATCGGAAATGGATTTAATTAGAAATTTGCCATAGTCAGCCCTATCTTTTCCTGCTTGTTCTTCTTCAAATATCACTTTCCCTATTTGCCAATACATCAAAACCCGTTCGGTATCTACAGAACGAATAGCCCTTTCTTTGGCATTAGCAATGATGCTTTGTATTTGGTGGATAATATTTTTATTCAGTTCCATTAGGCTTCAATGATTTCTTTCAATAAACCATCAGTTTCTTGTTCTATGGCTAAAATATCTTTAGCAATTTCAGTCAATGCTCTTGGCGGTTGGTGTTTATAGAAGTATTTGGCAAAGTTTATCTCATAGCCAATTTTGGTGTCTTTTTTATCCCACCAAGCATCAGGAGCAAAAGGCAATACTTCACGTTCAAAAAATTCCTGAATATCTTCCTTCAACGGAATGTTTTCGGTGTCTTTTAGTTTTGGGTCGGGCTTTGGTTTGCCTTTGCTATCGGTTACTAATTTGCCTTTCTCGTCTTTCAATGGTCGGTTCACGGTTATTTGAGCATATCCGAAATCTTCATTGTCAAATATTTTGCTGTATTCGTTCTCTTCAAAATTCAGGAACATTTTTTCAATCGAAGCAATGTGCTCAGGCAAAAACTCCACTCTTTTTTTGCCCAAAGATTTCCGCATTTTATTGTAGAAGTTTTCGGATGTGGCATTTATCAATTGCACTTTACCTTTTCGATTTTTCGCTTTTCGATTTGTAATAAGAAAAATATACGTTGGTATTCCTGTATTGTAAAACATATCGTTGGGCAATGCAATGATGGCCTCCAAAAAATCGTTTTCAATAATGTATTTACGAATTTCGCTTTCGCCTTGTCCTGCATCACCTGTAAACAAAGCCGAACCATTGTGAACCGAAGCAATACGGCTGCCGAGTTCGGTATCTTTCATTTTACTCAGCATATGCAACACAAACATCAACTGTCCGTCATTTACACGGCTGGTAACGGCTTCTTCTTTGTAGCTGCCTTTTAGCATAAAGCGTTTGTCAATAATGGCTCCTTTAGGTCCAACGCCTAATGCTTTTTTATCAGGAGCCCAAGTTTTGCCATAAGGCGGATTGGTAAGCATGAAGTCAAACTTCAAATCTTTGTCAAAACCATAAGCACTCAACGTGCTGCCATAAGCAATTTTGTCTGGGTCTTCGCCTTTTATCAGCATATCGCTTTTGCAAGTCGCATAAATGAAAGGCGTGCTTTCCTGTCCGTATAAATGAATGGTGGCATTGCTTTTAATCAGCCCGTCAGGATTAAGCAAAAAGTTTTTGGCAATGGTGAGCATTCCACCGCTACCCACACAAGGGTCGTAAATCAAATAAGTGCCTTGCTTGATTTTGTCTTTTACCGGTAAGAAAACAAGGTGTGTCATCAAATCAATGATTTCCCTTGGCGTAAAGTGTTCTCCTGCTTCTTCGTTGTTTTCTTCGTTAAATCGTCTTACCAAATCTTCATATACATAACCCATTGCCAAAGGTGGCAACTTATCAGGGTGCAATTCCACTTTTGGAGAACAGAATTTTTCAATCAGTGAATACAGAATATCCGCTTCATCCAATGTTTCAATTTCATTTCGGAACTTGAATTGCTTGATGATGTCCTGCACATTTTCCGAAAAGCCGTTTAGGTAATTTTCAAAATTGCTTCTTAGGTTTTTCGGGTCGTCAAGCAGTTTTTTTAAGGTAAATTTTGAAGTATTGTAAAATGCCAGTCCAGAACCGTGTTTGCTGTTGGTCAGCAAGCTGTCTAAGTTTTGAAGTTTTGATTTGTATTCGTTGAAAGTCTTTAAAACCTGTTCTTTGGTAGGTTCTAAAAGCAAGTCCAGTCTGCGTATAACCACCATTGGCAGGATAACATCTTTGTATTTTCCTTTTTGGTAGGTATTTACCAAAACATCATCCGCAACTGTCCAAAGAAAGTTAATAACGGGTTGCAGTGATTGTGTATTTAAGCTCATTTTAATTTTTTAATAGCTTTTTAGTATTGCATGTAAAAAAAGCAAAATAAATCGAAACTTGCAAAATTTCGAATTGGTTTTTTGCTAAAAAAACTATCGAGGTTGAAAATGACAGATAGATTTACTTTGTTAACATAAGATTTTAATACTTTACTAAGTTTTTATCGTTGTCTCAAAATTTGTAACGTTTTTAAGTAATTGGCAAAATGTATTTTAATTAAATTGTATGTTAATTTTTGCATTGTTAACACTATCCCAAAAACCATGCAACCCTCATCAATAAAAAAGCCGCTCCTTGCGGAACGGCCTTTTAACTAACATAACAAAACAAACAATTTTAACAATTAGTACTTTTTATAGATGGTTGTTTCTAAGGTGTTGTCAAACTTGGTTATGGTTGCAAACCTATTGTTATCTACCTTGTATATTTTTGATGTTAATTCTTCTAATCCGAAAAACGACATGCCAATGCTATCATTGTTACTAAATATGCGATAGTTAAATGAGGTTGTATCCGGGCTCTCCGGGTCGCATTTTATTTGCATATCCCATACCATACCTTTGTTGTTGTTGCCAAAAACAAACTTGTCGTCGCGCATGCAATGAATAGGAAATGTTGCCTGGCGTGAGCCGTTGGTAAGATTGGTTAAATAAACAGAATCTACTCTCCATCCGGCTTGATTTTTAATAAAATCTCCAATGGTTTGTGTTGGAGTTGTAGGAGTTGGTTTTGTGGTTTCTTCTTTTTTACATGCAATAGTTAAAAATCCCAGTGCAATGGCCGATAAAATTAATTTTTTCATGGTGTGTTATTGAATTTATAAGTTAGACATTGAATTTATTGCTTACCCCTATGCTTGTAAAAAATATTACAGCATGTTTTAAAAACAGCGTAATAATTTGGGTTTGCTGTATTTAATCTTATTTGCAATTGTTTTAAGCTTGCCTTTATTCTTAAGTGCTTTAAGTTAGTATTTTTTATAAATGGTTAATTCAGATACGCCATTGCTTACATGCATTTGGGTTGAAAATCTATGGTTATCTATTTTTTGTATTTTACCGGTGTGACTAAATAAACCATAGTAGTCAATTAAAATACTATCGTTGTTGCTAAATAAATTGTACAAAAATCCGGTGGTGTCTTGCTCTTCTTCATCACACTTCAATGTCATCTGATGAATTAAACCTTTGTTGTTTTTAAATTCGTATTTATCATCGTAGGCACATGCTTGTAACTGTACATGGTTTTTATAACCACTTGCTGTATTTACTATATACACTGAGTCGATTCGCCAGCTAGCTGGACTTTTAATAAAATCTCCAATGGTTTGTGTTGGAGTTGTAGGAGTAGATTTTGTGGTTTCTTCTTTTTTACATGCAATAGTTAAAAATCCCAGTGCAATGGCCGATAAAATTAATTTTCTCATGGTGTGTTTTATTTAAATTACACCTCTAAGACAGTGGTTTTTAAAAATACCCCTATTGGATTGTAAAAAAAATGGGGCAGCCTTTCGGCCACCCCTTGTTTTGTTGTAGAGGTACCGAGCAGATTCGAACTGCTGTAGAAGCTTTTGCAGAGCCTTGCCTAGCCTCTCGGCCACGGTACCAAATGACTGCAAATATAGTTTTTTTTTGATTTGTTTCAATTTTATGGTTTTTTTTATGGTTATAGTGTTATTTTTGAAGCCAATAAAGTTTTAAGAATGAAAAAAATAGCTATTTTATCTGTTGCTGCATTGTTTTTTGCAGCTTGTGGAAACAACACAACAACCAATAACCAGGATGCAAATGCAACTCAATCAGCTGGCCTGGATACTGCCGGTATGCAATACTTTGGCGAAAAAATTAACCACGAAAACGCCTTAAGCATTGCTGATTTAAAAACCCAAATGGGTGATAAAACCGAAATGAATGTAAAATTAATGGCTAAAATAGATGATGTTTGTCAGAAAAAAGGCTGTTGGATGAACCTAATCGACGAAAATGGCACAAAAATTCGCGTAACATTTAAAGATTATGGCTTTTTTATGCCACTTGATGCCGCAGGTAGATTAGCCATTGCCGAGGGTATTGCTAAAGTGGAAGTAACCAGCATTGAAGATTTAAAAGAATATGCCAAAGATGCCGGTAAAACACAACAAGAAATTGATGCCATTACCGAACCGGAAAAGGAATTGGTATTTGAAGCCAGTGGCGTTATTTTAAAATAATTCTAACCTAAACCAATACTGCTCGTTTATATACCGGTGGTATTGGTTTTTTTATGCATACAAACGTGAAAAAAATCATTTATTCTGTACTTTCTTTAGTGGTTGCTTTGGCAATAGTTCAGGCGTGTGGAAATCAACAACCACAACAAGCCGAGCAGGTGTCGGTTCAAACAGATACAACCAATGCCGATAATTGCAGTAACACCATTACCGACCCAAACAACACCAAACCTATGGCATTAAATATGCGCCATATGGCCGCTCAAGCAGATAGTATTAAAACTAAACTTAAAAACGGTTTGCAGGTAGATTCTTTGTTGCACCCTTTTGTGCCTTTTTATTTGTCTGAACCAACCGACCCAAATGTACTTGAACCTAAATTTTTTGATAATGCCAAACTTTACAGAGAGGCATATGTTAATTTAATGACTGCCAAAGGCGATCAGGTGCAGGCTTACAATGCCATGATTGGCGCTTGTATTAACTGCCACCAAAGCTATTGCAGTGGTCCGTTAAAACGTATTAGAAAACTAACCATGTAATTGTATTACCTATGAGAAAAAATATTGTATTTGCAGTATTTGCTTTTGCCTCACTTGTTGTTGCGGCTTGCACAAAATCTACTGCAAACGAAGAAAAACCCTTGCCACAGCCGGAGGAAGTAAATCCCGTAAATTTAAAATTAGATACATTATTAACCGGTTTAGACCAACCTTGGGGCATGGCATTTTTACCGGATGGCGGTTTACTTATTGCCGAAAAACGCGGTGTAATGTCGCTTTATAAAAACAATACCCGTGTAACTGTAACAGGTATGCCGGCAGTACGAAGCACCGGACAAGGCGGTTTAATGGATATTGCACTGCATCCGGATTTTAAAAACAACAATTATATTTATTTTACAGCAACTACCGATACCGCAAATGGATTTAGCACAGCATTGTATCGTGCAGTAATAAATGGCAATGCTTTAAGTGGACTTCAAAAGCTATTTCAAAGCAATCAAATTAATACATCGAGTGTGCATTTTGGCAGTAGAATTGTGTTTGACAAGCAAGGTAAAGTTTATGTTTGTTTGGGCGAACGCAACCAAACCTTGTCTGCACAAAGTTTAAGCAGTCATGCCGGCAAGGTAGTTAGGTTAAACGACGATGGTACAATTCCGCTAGATAATCCTTATTACAATACAGCAGGTGCTTTAAAAGATATTTATACTTACGGACATCGTAACCCGCAAGGCATGGTTATGCACCCGGTTACCGGTAATATTTGGTTACACGAGCACGGTCCAATGGGTGGCGATGAAATTAACCTGTTACAAACAGGCGCAAATTTTGCCTGGCCATTGGCTACATTTGGTGTAAACTACAATGGTACGCCCATATCAAAAGATACAGCTTTGGAGGCAACATTGCAACCTGTGCATTACTGGGTACCTTCTATTGCTCCTTGTGGCATGGATTTTTATTTTTCTGATAGCATTCCACAATGGAAAGGAAAATTATTTATTGGTGCTTTGGCGGGCCGACACTTAAATGTAATTAGTTTAACCGGTAACAAGGTAACAAAAGAAGAACGCTTCTTGCAAGGATTTGCCAGGTTTAGATGCGTAAAATCAGGCAATGATGGCTACTTGTACTTTTTAACCGAGTCTCCGGGTTTATTGTGCCGTTACCGGCCAGAAAATTAATGGTAAAATTTTACCATTAATTTTCCGGCTATGTTTTGGTAAAAACAGCCCAATTTATGAATAATGTTATTCGTCAAACCCCGGCCTAATAAATAATTCGGCGTTCGGAAAATCTTTGTGCAAGTGGCGCTTTATGCCTGAAAGTGCTGCCAATAAATCCAATTGGTCGCCAATTTCAGTGTTGTGTTGCAACGCTTCTATTGCACTTATTATATCGTTTATAAGTAGCAAGCTAACTTTTGCTGTGCCATTTGCGTGGCTATTGGTAGTTAACCGTTTGTTTGCCTTATCGGCTGATAATTTATCTTGATAGGCTGTAACTAATTTACCGCTTAATACCAATGGGAAGCTGCACAAAATATACCGGTTGTGATTTATTTTATTTATTGTTTGTACGGCTGTGTCTTCGCTAATAATACCCATGCTTAACGAATTTTCAATAAAATTGATAGCATTGTTAAAAAGCTCTTGTTGTTGCATAAACATAATATACGATTCTTGCACAATGGCCGATAATTTTAAAACAGGCGTATCGTAAACGCTGTTAAATTGAGCCAAGTTTTCGCCAAACGGTGTTTCATTTATTGTTTCGAATTCGTTCAAATACAACATAAAAGAGCCATTGTTGTTTAAAGCTTTCGGGTTTAACTCGTGTATTTCCTGTTGTGGCAAATTATTAAAATCAACGTCAAGTTCTTTTGCTTTTTCATCAAGTAATGCCAAAGCCTCATCGAGCGATTTTTTTATTATTTCAATGGATTTTGCTTCCTCGGTTAACGGGTTATCCAAATCGTTAAAAGATTCTTCATAACTTAATTGTTTGCTGTAAACACGACAGCGGTAGTTAAATGAACAGCGCTCGCACCAGCGGTTGCAATAGTTATAAATACCGGGTATTAAATCTTGTTTCATTAAGCAAATGTATTTAAATTGTTTAGGTTGAACCAACTATTTCTACCCGCAATTGTTAAATTTTGTTCACTTTTTTAATGAAAATGTTGGTTCAACCAAACCTTATTGCAATATTGCAGGCAAATGACAAACACCCCTAAGAAAGAATTAGTAGATAAATGGCTTGTTGAGCCTATTCATACTTTTATTAGCAACAGTAAAACCAGTGGTATTGTACTGTTTTGTACCGCATTTATTGCCATGATTTGGGCAAACTCGCCTTGGGCACACCAATACCACCATTTGTGGGAGCATTCTTTTAGCATTGGTGTAGATGGAAAAATGATAACCAAAGATTTGCACCATTGGATTAATGATGGCTTAATGGCGGTATTCTTTTTTGTTGTTGGCTTAGAGTTAAAGCGCGAAATTTTATTTGGACAATTAAAAGACCCCAAGCAAGCGTTTTTACCCATAGTAGCTGCTATTGGTGGTATGCTTTTTCCGGCTTTATTATACCTTGCTTTTAACCCATCAGGATACCAAGCCAAAGGTTGGGGTGTGCCCATGGCAACCGATATAGCCTTTGCTTTAGGTGTTTTGTACTTACTTGGCGATAAGGTACCGATTGCTTTAAAAGTGTTTTTAACAGCCATTGCCATTGTAGACGACTTAGGTGCGGTTTTGGTAATTGCTTTGTTTTATACCTCGCACATAGATTACATGAGTTTGTTTACCGGTTTAGGTTTTATGGTAGTTCTTGTTGCAGCTAATTTAATTGGTGTAAGAAATACCATTTTTTATGGTATTGTTGGCATTGGAGGTGTTTGGTTGGCCTTTTTACTTTCGGGTGTACATGCTACCATTGCAGCGGTACTTGCCGCTTTTGCCATTCCGGCATCTACTAATATTAACGAAGGTTATTTTAGTAATAAACTCAAAAATTTATACAATCAATTTACCAATGCCAAACCTAACCAGAATGCATTGGTTACACACGAACAGCAAGAGATACTCGAAAAAATAAAATACCTTTCAAAAAATGCCATTCCGCCATTGCAACGATTAGAGCATAACTTGCACCCATTGGTAGCATTTGTTATTATGCCCATTTTTGCATTAAGCAATGCAGGTGTTACCATAAGTGGCGATATAAAAGAGGTTTTATCGTCTAGTGTTACTATTGGAATTGCAATGGGTTTAATTGTTGGAAAGCTAATTGGTATTGCCGGAGCTACTTGGTTGTTTGTAAAACTTAAATGGGCAGAGCTGCCCCAAGGACTTTCTCAACAACATATTATTGCCACAGCATTTTTAGGCGCAATTGGATTTACCATGAGTTTATTTATTGCCGGCCTTGCATTTAACGATGCCGATACTGTTATGCAAGCTAAAGTGGGTGTTTTATTCGCTTCTATAATTGCCAGTTTGGTCGGTTATTTTTGGCTATTACGCTTGGTTAAAAAGTAGATTAGCCATGCCATTTTACCATTTGCTTGGCTATGTTTTGAATTTCTTTTCGTAAGGTAAGCGGCTCTACAACTTCGGTGTAAGCCGCATGCATTAATATTTTTTGAACCAACTCGAAGTTGATGCGCACTTGCAACTTAAACCAAGTATGGGTTTTGGTAACTTTTATTTTTTCTTGCGATGGGTGCAATGGAACTGTTTCTAAATAAGCCACATGTTTGTTGTTTACTTTTAACACAATTGTTGTTACCGGTTGGTTAGATAAACTAATGCCAATAATTGAATTAAAAACTGCTTTGGGGTTTTCTTGTGTTTTGCGCTTAAACTTATTTTTAAGCACTTCAAGCTGTTTGATGCGTTCTAAGCCAAAGGTTTTAAAAACACCTTGTGCAGTATCGACGGCGTAAACATACCAACGTTGGGCATATTCTTTAAGCAGATAGGGTTCTAACAAGTAGCTTTTACTTTGTTGTTCTCCAAATTTTTGATACGTTAATCTTACCTGCTTGTTTTGTTTTATAGCATCTAACAGCAGGTTAAACCATTTTATACCACTGTAAAGCTCATGATTATCGGTTTGTATATACTGCATATTTTTAACATCCAGTTGCTTGGATATACTAGAGCCCTCATGCATTTTTAAAAGCAATTGGTTTAATTGATTTAAATCGGCTTGTTGTGATTCGTCAACAGAATACGAATCTCTGCTGCGATTGTATATAATTTCTATTTTATACTCTTCTCGAATATGCTGAATATACCTTTGTATGGTGCGGTCTGAAACCTTAAAATCGTGGTTGTGTAATTCCTTTCTAATGTCTGCAAAACTGGCATAACCAAATAAGTTAATTCGTTTAATTATTAATAGGTAACAATGTATAGCTCCTTGTACTGACATGCCCGCAATATAAAATTTATTTTAACTACGACACACTTTGGCGTTTTGATTCTTGTATTTTGTAGCATGGAAACGCAACAAACATTTTCGCAACAAATGAATACTTTTATTGCAAGTATTCTTGCCATGCAATCGGTAGAAACACCTCAATGGGTTTTACAATTAAAAAACCGGCTGCCTAAAACACATTTAAAGCGCCATTTGGCCGAAAATAGTAAAGAAATTATTACAGCGTTTGAGTTTAGCAGGCAAGAAATTTTGGAGTTTATGGCCATCAAAAACGAGCGACTAAAGTTGGTTCAGGCACAAAAATACGATGCAGCCAAGTTTTATAGAGAAAAAGAAAAAGCTTTTTTAGCTATTAGCAAATCGCTTCGCATGTATAATTACACGATTCATCAAATAATTACGGCTAACTCGCCTTACCATGTATATGCATATGCCCAAAGTTTAAACCGGCAAGCGCCTGAATTATTGGATGATAAATTGTTTAGTGAATTGTTAGACTGTTGCATGTATTGGGTAATGCTTGAGTATTTATACGAGCACAAGCATTTGCAAGCCATGCATTTAAAGTTACTATTGCGTAATATAAAAACCGACTTGGTTAATTTGTTAAATAGGCAGATTATTAGGTAGTTGTGCTTGCTTTTTTGTGGCTGGGATTAGAAGCACGAATTATACTGTTGCAGGCAATTTTTATGCAAAAAAAACGTTTTGGGTAATTAGTGTCAATTTGTTAATCTTGTAATCTTGTATGAAAGTATCTAAAACCAAACTATTTGTGGCCATTGCATTAACCGGTGCATTATCGCTGTTTGCATTTAAAGCCTCCGATACGTATTTTGAAATAAGTAAAAACCTTGAAATTTTTACTGCTGTTTTTCGCGAAATAAATACCTATTATGTTGATGGCATTAATCCGGGTAAGCTTACCAAAAAGGCCATTGATGAAATGCTTAAAACTTTAGACCCATATACCAATTATATTAGCGAAAGTGAAGCGGAAGATTTTAGGTTTCAAATGACCGGGCAATATGGTGGTATTGGCGCTTTAATTGGTCAAAAAGGCGATTTTGTTATGATTACCGAACCCTATGAGGGTTTTCCGGCGCAAAAAGCAGAATTAATGGCCGGCGATTTAATTATAGAGGTAGAAGGAAAAAGTACAAAAGGTAAATCTACCTCCGATGTGAGTAAAATGCTTAAAGGTGCTGCGGGATCTAAAATAACGTTAAAAGTAAAACGCCAAGAAGATGTAATTACAAAAACCTTGGTAAGAGAAGAAATAAAAGTTAAAAATGTACCCTATTACGGCTTAATTAATGCCGAAACGGGGTATATTAAATTAACCGGCTTTACCAACGATGCCGGCAAAGAAGTTAGAGATGCTTTGGCTCAGCTTAAAAAGCAAAACATACAACAGGTTATTTTAGATGTGCGCGGTAATCCGGGTGGTTTGCTGCACGAAGCCGTAAATGTGGTTAATGTTTTTATTCCGCAAAACCAATTGGTTGTTACCACCAAAGGCAAAGTGTCTGAATGGAATAAATCGTACGGAACTTTAAACCAGCCCGGCGATTTGTCTATTCCACTAATTGTGCTAACCAGTCGTGGTTCGGCCTCGGCAAGCGAAATTGTTTCGGGTACCATACAAGATTTAGATCGCGGCGTGGTTTTAGGTCAGCGTACTTTCGGAAAAGGGTTGGTTCAAAACACACGACCATTAAACTATGGCACACAACTAAAAGTTACTACTGCAAAATATTACACGCCAAGTGGCAGATGCATTCAAGCACTCGATTACTCGATCCGAAACGAAGATGGCAGTGTGGGTGCAGTGCCAGACTCGTTAAAAAAGGTTTTTAAAACCAAAAATGGTCGAACTGTTTACGATGGTGGTGGTGTTGATCCGGATGTGAAAGTAGATGAAAGAAAATTAAGCATGATTGCGCAAAGCTTGTTAAGCAAACAAATTATTTTTGATTTTGCTACACAGTTTAGAATTAAAAATCCGGCTATTGCCGATGCCAAATCGTTTAAATTGTCTGAAAAAGACTTTAATGATTTTAAAGCATTTATTGCCGATAAAGATTACGGTTACAGCACACAAACCGAACGTGAGCTGGAAGAAATGAAGCAAAAAGCAGAGCAAGAAAAATACTTTGATGCCATTAAGGCAACATATGAAAGTTTAAAACAGCAATTGCACCACGATAAAGGACAAGATATTGAAAGAAATAAAGCAGAAATTATTGGCTTGCTGGAAGAAGAGATTGTTAAACGCTACCATTTTCAGCGAGGCAGAACAGAAGTAAGTTTTAAACACGATAACGATATTATTGAAGCATTAAACCTGTTTAAAGACAAAGCCAGATTTGAATTGCTTTTAAAACCGCAAACTGCTCAAAAATAAATAACCTAACGTGTTAGATATTGCCGACATTTTATTGTTGATATTATTTGGTGCTGTTGGCTCTTTTTTGTCGGGCTTTTTGGGTGTAGGCGGTGGAACTATTTTTGTTCCGGTTATAGATTTGTTTCTTACCAAAATGGGTTTGCAAAACACCGAGCTGGTTAAAGCCATTTTGGCCAATTCGCTTTTTGTAATAATTTTTTCGGGAACCATTAGTAGCTACCAACACTATAAAATTGGCAATTTTAACATTAAAAGGGTGCTGCAAACAGCAATACCGGGTATGTTTAGTGCATTTGTTGTTACGTATCTTATAAAAACAGGTTCGTGGTATTCTAAAGCAGGGTTTAATTATGTGTTTGCTGCTATGTTGTTATTTATTGTTTTGCGCATGTTCTTTGTAAAGCCTAAAACCGATCTTGATAATGCAAGCATACCATGGAAATTTTTTAGTATAACCGGACTTTTTGCCGGCATAATTACCGCATTAAGTGGTTTGGGTGGCGGTGTAGTTATGACACCCGTTTTTACCGATTGGCTAAAAATAAATATTAAAAAGGCAGCGGGAATTAGCAATGGTGTAATTCCGTTTTTTGCCATTGCAGTAGGAATTTTAAACCTAACCAATAAACAAGCCGTACAAGTACATAGCTGGCAATTGGGTTATGTGGTTTTCCCGGTTGTTTTACCAATTATCATATCTACGTTATTTTTTGCAGGCTTTGGCGTAAAAGTTGCACAAAAAGTTTCTAAACAAACCATAAGAATTACCTTTGCCATATTATCAACCATTATTTTTTTAAAAGTGCTATATGAAATACTTTACCACTAGCTTATTTTTTATGTTGTTTTACACAGCATTGCTGCATGCACAACAGTTACCAAAGCCGGATGCAGATATTTTACAATCGCTTGAACACAACCTAAGCTATTTAGCCGACGATAGGATGGAAGGGAGGTTAATGGGCAGCCGTGGCGAAAAAATGGCCTATGAATTTATATCTGAGAATTTTCAAAGCTTAAATTTACGTCCAAAAGGTACACAAGGATTTTTGCAAGAGTTTTCAATTAAACGCTTGTCGTACCAATACCAAAATACATTTTTGGTTATTAAAAATAAATCGGGCGAATTAAAGTTTGATAGAATTAATCCTACAAAAAATTACCCGTTAGATGGCACCGGCGTTGGAAAAGTAGATACTAAATGCATTTGGGTAGGTTACGGCATTGAGGCCAACGAGTTAAATTACAACGATTATGCCAATAGAAAAGGCTTAAAGGGTAAAGTGCATGTTATGCGTTTTGGACATCCCGAACCGGATAATCCGCATAGCCAATTTGCCGCTTTTGCTAATGTAGAAACAAAAATAGAGGCTGCATTTAAATATGGTGCAGTTGCAGTTATAATGGTTAATACCAATAACAAACACATTGTGCCCGATTTTAAACCGGTTTTGCGCAGCAGCAAATTGGGTAAACTGCCGCTTTATTTATTAACAACCAACTCGGGTTTAGATTCGGCATCGTTTGAAAATGCATCGGCTAAAATGCAGGTAGATACTACCACTATGGTGTTAAAAGGCCACAACGTTATCGGATACATCGATTACAAAGCCGAAAATACAATTGTTATTGGTGCGCATTACGATCATTTGGGTTATAACGAATTAGGTGGTTCAACCTACAGAAAACAACAAAATGAGCCTCCACAAATACATAATGGTGCCGATGATAACGCCAGCGGCACAGTAGCATTAATTGAATTGGCCGAAATCATTCAAAAATCGCCTTTTCGTAACCACAATTATTTGTTTATTGCTTTTAGCGGAGAAGAGCAAGGCTTATTGGGGTCAAAATACTTTGTAGATAATCCAACCATCAATTTAAGTCAGGTAAATTACATGATTAACATGGATATGGTAGGTAGATTAGATTCTTTAAAAAATGCATTCTCGATAAGCGGTACCGGCACATCTCCAAAATGGGATAGTGTGTTAACTACTATTCCAACCGGCAATATTAAACCAAAGTTTGATCCAAGCGGCACCGGTGCTAGCGACCATACCAGCTTTTACAATATGGGTATTCCTGTTTTGCACTACTTTACCGGCACGCATAGCGATTACCACAAGCCATCAGACGATTGGGAGTTAATTAATTTTAAAGGCATGTTGTTTATTGTAAAGCATATTTACAACTTAATTGGCAAGTTAGACAAACAGCCAAAGCTTGCATTTACAAAAACCAAAGATACACAAAGCACAGGTAGTACATTTAAAGTAACTTTGGGCATAATGCCCGATTATTTGTTTGAAGGTAAAGGTGTAAAAGTAGATGGCACAACACCCGGCAAGCCTGCCGCTAATGCCGGTATTCAAAAAGGAGATGTGTTATTAAAAGTGGGTTCATTCGAAACCAATAATATGGAAGATTATATGGGGGTGTTGGGTAAATTTGAAAAAGGGCAAAAAACCAAAGTTATTTACCTGCGCGCTGGCGCTATGTTAGAAGTGGAAATAACTTTTTAAAGTGTTTACCATTAAAAATCTGGCTGCCTTTTTACCTATGGCAGCCAAATTTTTATGTATTTAGGGCCTGCCGATTAACGCTTAAATTATTAATATTAGGGCTTTAACTACTAAAAAAGATATTTTTTCTGCAAGTGCTAAAAACAATTCTAATAGGCTTAAGTTATTTTTGCTTTGCAGACGTTTTTTGTTTTCGCTAATTCAGCTCTACATCATCTTCTTCGTCAAAGCCTGGACGGCTGTACTACAGTACTATCCGCCAGACTTTTCCCCGAATCTAATGCAGATCTGAATTTAACGGCAAGCCCTATTTATACTGCCACTGGTGCTTTTATAGCCGGATGAGATTGGTAATTTTCTAAAATAAAATCGCTGTAAGTAAAATCAAAAATAGAGGTAATATTTGGATTTAGTTTCATTTGTGGGTATGGATTTGGCGTTCTGCTTAATTGCAGCGCAACTTGCTCAAAATGGTTGCTGTATATGTGTGCATCGCCAAAGGTATGAATAAAATCGCCGGGTTGTAAATTGCAAACTTGCGCCACCATTAACGTTAGCAATGCATACGATGCAATATTAAATGGTACGCCTAAAAACATATCGGCGCTGCGTTGATATAATTGGCAACTAAGTTTACCATCGGCTACATAAAATTGAAAAAATGCATGGCAAGGCATAAGTGCCATATTGGGCAAATCGGCCACATTCCAGGCGCTAACTATCATACGTCGGCTATCCGGATTTTTTTTAATGGTTTCTATTACTTCGCTTAATTGGTCAATATGCTTGCCATCCGGTGTTGGCCAACTGCGCCATTGGTAGCCATAAACCGGACCAAGATTTCCGTTTTTATCTGCCCATTCATTCCAAATGGTTACACCATTATCGGTTAAAAACTTTGTGTTTGTTTCGCCTTTAATAAACCAAAGCAACTCGTAAATAATGCTTTTTAAGTGAACCTTTTTTGTGGTAATAAGCGGAAACCCATCGGCTAAATTAAAGCGCAATTGTGCGCCAAAAATACTTTTAGTGCCTGTGCCGGTGCGGTCGGTTTTAAATGCACCGTTTTGGTATATATGGTTAAGTAAAGTTTCGTATTGGTTCATGAAACAAATTAAAACTTGCAGCCGCTTTAGTTATTAATAAAGTTTCAACAATAAATTATGGCTTACAAATTTTGCTATCTAATGCAAATTGGCGCCAACCAATTTGCAAAAAAAAACCGCACAATGGCGGCTTTTTTAATGGGATTATATTAACTTACTTTAGTTCAACTTTTTTCCAAACATCGGTTCTGCCAAATGCAGATATGCCTATAAAGCCACGAATATTCATAGTATTTGGGTCTTCCATGGTAATTTTACAGTTGTAAGTGCTGCCACTTTCAGGGTCGTAAATGGTGCCTTCTTCCCAAAGATTATTGCCTTTAAACTCAAAACTTTTAAGCATGCGTAAACCTAACAATGGTGTTTGACGTTGGGTTTCATCGGGATTGTTTTTGTCTACTTTGGGTTTTCCTTCTTCGTTGTTAGGCTCTTTTAACCATACAATTCGGCCATAATAGTAGTTACCACTTTTAATAATTTTAACGCGTGCTTTTCCGCTGCCGGTTTCCCATACGCCAATAATGGCATCGCCTGCGTTGGTTTGAGCCGATAATTGTGCGCTAAAACCAAGCATTAAAGTAAATAAAAAGATTCCTAAGTGCTTTCTCATTTGTAATTTTTTGTTTGTTTCAAACTGCAAGATGCAATTTTTGTTTAAAACAACAAGCACAGATAAGGTAAAACTTAATGTTGGTACCATGCGATTAATTGTAATGCATTGAAATACAATTTTTTAGTTTGGTGTTTCATCGCAATAGTTTACAGTATGCAAGGTGCTTATTTTTTGCATATAAATTGTTTAAAATAAAGCCTTGAACCTACATTAAAAACCATAAATTTGCCGCTAATTTTTACAACTCAGCAAAAAATGAATATAGCATCCAATCAATCAGATCGTTTTATTAACAGGCATATTTCGCCTTTGGCAAACGATACAGAATCTATGTTGCAAACCATTGGCGTTAGCAGCTTAGAACAACTAATTAATGAAACCATTCCGGCTCATATTCGCTTAAAAGAGCGCATGAACCTGCCGGCTGCTTTAAGCGAAGCAGAATTATTGCAATTGCTAAAACAAATTTCTGAAGAAAATAAAATTTATAAAAACTTTTTAGGTCAAGGCTACTATGGTACACACACACCAAATGTTGTGCTAAGAAATATTTTCGAAAATCCGGGATGGTACACTGCCTATACGCCCTACCAGGCAGAAATTGCACAAGGCCGTTTAGAGGCATTGTTAAATTTTCAAACCATGATTATTGATTTAACAGGTATGGAAATTGCCAATGCCAGCTTGTTAGACGAAGGAACTGCCGCTGCCGAAGCCATGCACATGTTGCACGCAGAGGCAAAAAATGCCAATGCTAATAAATTCTTTGTAAGCGAAGCCTGTTTTAAACAAACCATAGATGTTTTAATTACTCGTGCCGAGCCAATTGGTGTTGAACTGGTAATTGGCAACCACGAAACAGTTGAATTAGACGAAACCTATTTTGGTGCGCTTATTCAATACCCGGCAGGTAATGGCGAAATTTACGATTACAGCCATTTTATGGCCAAAGCCATTGAAAAAAATGTAATGGTTGCAGTTGCAGCCGATTTGTTAAGCTTAACAGTGTTAACCCCTCCGGGCGAGTGGGGTGCCGATGTGGTGCTTGGTTCAAGCCAGCGTTTTGGCGTACCAATGGGATATGGTGGTCCGCATGCCGGTTTCTTTGCTACTAAAGATGCATACAAACGTCAAATGCCGGGCCGTATTATTGGTGTTTCTATCGATAGCCAGGGCAATAAAGCGTTGCGCATGGCTTTGCAAACCCGCGAGCAACATATTCGCAGAGAAAAAGCTACCTCAAATATTTGTACTGCGCAAGTATTGCTTTCTATTATGGCCAGCATGTACGGTGTTTATCATGGTCCTGATGGATTAAAAAACATTGCCGGACGCGTTCATGGCCTAGCTTCTCAATTATCAAATGCATTGAATCTGGTTGGGTTCAAACAAAAAAATAAGCACTTTTTTGATACCCTTTTGGTTGAAGTGCCAAATGCAGATGAAGCTGTTGCCAAATGTTTGGCCAAAGAAATTAATATTAGAAAAGTAGATAATACCCGTATTGGTATTAGCATAGACGAAACACATACCATTGCCGATATAAATGAGTTGGTTGCTACGCTAAGTGGTAAAACTTCTAATTTGCAAATGCACCATGAGGTGGCTTTAGCCGCACCATCGAGCTTTGCGCGTAAAAGTGCTTACATGACGCATCCTGTATTTAACAGCCACCACAGCGAGCACGAAATGTTGCGTTACATTAAGCATTTAGAAAGCAAAGACCTATCGTTATGCCATAGTATGATTGCTTTAGGCTCGTGTACCATGAAGTTAAATGCAACTGCCGAAATGATTCCGGTTACCATGCCGGGTTTTGGTGCATTGCATCCATTTATTCCGCGCAACCAGGCCAATGGTTATACTAAAATTTTTAACGAGCTAACCGATTATTTAAAACAAGTTACAGGTTTTGCAGGCATTAGCTTGCAACCTAATGCGGGTGCACAAGGCGAATATGCCGGTTTAATGGTTATTCGCGAGTATTTAAAATCTATTGGACAAAGCCATAGAAATATTGCTTTAATTCCTGCATCGGCGCATGGCACAAATCCTGCCAGTGCAGTTATGGCCGGCATGAAGGTAGTTGTAGTTAAAAACATGGAAAATGGCTACATAGATTTTGAAGATTTAAAGGCCAAAGCCGAGCAATACAAAGAGAGTTTGGCTTGTTTAATGGTTACATACCCAAGTACCTATGGTGTTTTTGAAGAAAATATTACCGATGTGTGCGCTTTAATTCACCAATATGGCGGTCAGGTTTACATGGATGGTGCCAACATGAATGCGCAAGTGGGCTTAACAAGTCCTGCAAATATTGGTGCCGATGTTTGCCATTTAAATTTACATAAAACGTTTTGTATTCCACATGGTGGAGGTGGCCCGGGTATGGGTCCTATTGGTGTGGCAGCACATTTGGTGCCGTTTTTACCCGGACATAGTGTAGTTGACATGGGCAATGGCAAACAAGCCATGCACGCTGTTAGTGCTGCTCCTTGGGGCAGTGCAAGCATTTTATTAATTAGCTATGCTTATATAAGGTTAATGGGCACCGAAGGTTTAGAGCGTGCTACCGAATATGCTATTTTAAACGCCAATTATATTAAAGCCAGATTAGAGGCGCATTATCCAATTTTGTTTGTTGGCAGCAAAGGCCGTTGCGCTCACGAAATGATTTTAGATACACGCGTGTTTAAAAATTCTGCCGGTGTAGAAGCCGAAGATATTGCCAAGCGTTTAATGGATTACGGTTTTCATGCACCAACCATGAGTTTTCCTGTAGCCGGTACCATAATGGTTGAACCAACAGAAAGTGAACCAAAATCGGAATTAGATCGTTTTTGCGATGCCATGATTAGCATTAAACAAGAGATTGATGAGATAATTTCCGGTACTGCCGATAAAGCAGACAATGTGCTAAAAAATGCACCACATACCGCACAAATGGTTACAGCTGATGAGTGGAACCACAAATACAGCCGTCAGCAAGCTGCTTACCCACTAAGCTGGATTAAAGACAGTAAATTTTGGCCAAGTGTAGGCAGGGTTAATAATACCCATGGCGATAGAAATTTAATTTGTGCTTGCTTGCCTGTAGAGGCTTATGCAGCAAGCGCTAATTAGGCTTGTTTTTATTAAAAAATGGCCGCTTATGTAATGTAAGCGGCCATTTTTTTATGGTAAGTTGTGCAGTAGTGCCAGTTTTTGGGTGTTTTAACCCATTGCTAACATATTAGGATAAAATATAAACCCACGTAATGGCTACAAATTGCAAGCAACAGTATGGTGGAAAAATAAATTCTGGCTAAGTTTTGGTTACACAATATTTGTCTATTTTTGAACCCACACCCCTAAAAGGGCAACGCATGAGCATAATAAAGAAATTTGAAGGACTAAAAGCATTAATTATTGGCGATGTGATGATTGATGCATATTTATTTGGTAAAGTAGATCGTATTTCGCCGGAGGCACCGGTGCCTATTGTTGCTGTTACACACAACGATAACCGTTTGGGAGGGGCAGCAAATGTGGCTCAAAATATTAAATCTTTAGGTGCTATTCCTATTATTTGCTCTGTTATTGGTAACGATGCCAATGGCGAAAAACTTATTCATATTTTCGAACAACAGGGAATTAGTACCGGTGGCATTATAAAATCTCAAGATCGCATTACAACCACAAAAACAAGAATTGTTGGTCATAATACACAAATGCTTCGCGTAGATGAGGAAATAACAACTCCATTATCTGAATACGACACATTTGTATTAAGTCAGAAAATTATTAATGATTTATTACCTGCTGCCGATGTGGTAATTTTTGAAGACTACGACAAAGGCGTTATTACCCCAACACTTATTGAACATGTAGTGCACGCTGCACAAAAATTAAATATTCCAATTGCGGTTGATCCTAAGAAACGCAATTTTATGAATTACCATGGCGTAACACTATTTAAACCAAATTTAAAAGAATTGCGCGAAGGCTACAACAAAGATATTACCATAGATAACAAAGGTGAATTTGAACTAACGGTTTTGGCATTAATGACTGAGCTTCAAATTCGCAACTGCTTTGTAACACTTAGCGAGCATGGTGTTAGCATAACAGATGGCAAACAGTTTGAGTACATTCCGGCTCATTACCGAAAAATTGCTGATGTAAGTGGTGCCGGCGATACTGTTATAAGTGTTGCAGCGCTTTGTTTGGCGCTTGGTTTACCCAATAAAACCATTGCAGAAATTGCAAACCTGGCCGGTGGCCTGGTTTGCGAAGAAGTGGGCGTGGTGCCCATAAACAAAGAACGTTTAAACGAAGAAATAATTCGCCTTAAGTTGGCTTAAAAACCTAAATAACCAGCCAGATTTTTAATTGTAAAATTTAATTTAAATCAAAAAAATAAATATGTCGGCAAACAGCAAACACCCCAAAGGATTACCTTATTTATTCTTAACCGAAATGTGGGAGCGTTTTGGTTACTACCTTATGTTAGGCATTTTCTTTTTATACATGACCGATGTTGACAAAGGCGGTTTGGGTTTAGAGAAAAAAGAAGCCTCTGATATTTTTGGAACCTATATTGCCTTGGTTTTTATAACACCATTTGTGGGCGGCTTATTGGCCGATAGGGTTTTAGGTTATCGTTTAAGTATTTCAATTGGTGGTGCACTTATGGGTTTAGGCTATATGCTACTTGCCATTCCGGGTTATACTACCTTTTATGTTAGCCTTGGTTTAATGATAGTTGGCAATGGTTTTTTTAAACCAAATATCTCAACCTTATTGGGCAATTTGTATAACAATCCGCAATTTAAACCGCAAAAGGATTCAGGATACAATATTTTTTATATGGGCATAAATGTTGGGGCGTTTATTTGTAACTTTTTTGCTGCTTACTTAAGAAATAATTTTGGATGGGGCTATGCATTTTTTGCAGCCGGTGTGGGTATGTTTATAGGCTTAATTGTGTTTTGGATTGGCAATAAACACTATAAAGAAGCCGATGTTAAAAAGCCTGCTAATCCGGAAGATATGAGTGTAGGTAAAATACTAAGTATTGTATTGTTGCCGGCATTTATTGCAGGTATTTTAGGTTGGTATATTCCGGGTAATATTTTTGGTACCGACAGTACCGATGCGTTTATTTTTGGTGCTATTCCTATTGTGTTATTTTATATATCGCTGCTTATTAGAAGCAACGAGGAAGACCGTAAACCCATTGCGGCATTATTGGCCATTATGGGAGTGGTGGTAATTTTTTGGGCAGTATTTAAACAAAACGGTACTGCTTTAACCACTTGGGCCGAAAGTTATACCAACCGCGAGTTGCCGGCCGCGGCTGTACCTGTTGCCAAAACACTTGGCATGGTACAGGAGGTTAATTACAAAAAAGATTCGGTAATTGCAGTCGATAACCAATTTAGAATTTTAAAAAATGAATTTGGTAAGTCGTACAAAACCATAGACTACCCGCATTACTATAAAAATTTACAAACCCATTTAACACCTCCCGAAGGAGGAAGTGTTCAGCTCATATCAACCGAGTTGTTTCAAAGTGTTAACCCATTTTTTGTGGTATTACTAACACCATTGGTAATTGGCTTTTTTGCTTTTGCCGCACGCAAAGGTTTTGAGCCAAGTACACCGGGTAAAATTTTCTGGGGTTTAATTATAACAGCTCTTTCTACATTGGTAATGATTGCCGCAGTTTATGTGGGTTCAAACGGACAAGAAAAAGTAAGCATGTGGTGGTTAATTGGTACCTATGGTGTAATAACGGTTGGGGAATTGTGTTTAAGTCCGATGGGATTAAGCTTGGTTAGTAAATTAGCACCACAGCGATTAACCGCATTAATGATGGGCGGTTGGATGTTAAGCACCTCGATAGGAAATAAATTAAGTGGTGTTTTGGCAAGTTTATGGGATGGTTACGATAATAAATCGTACTTTTTTGCCGTAAACTTTGTGGTAGTATTAATTGCTGCAATTGGTATTCTGCTTATGCTAAAATGGCTTACAAAAATTATTAAAGAACATAACGCTTAAATATTTTGCAAAACGCCAATAAGTATGTTCAACTACATACCATTATTTTTATTTGGGGATTAACACCTGTTTTAGGTAAATTAATTAGCCTGAATGCTTTGCCACTTGTTTGGTGGCGCTTGCTAATTAGTGCCATTAGCCTGTATGTATTTGCGCGTTTTAAACAAATAGATTTACGTTGCAGTAAGTTAGATTTGTTTAAATTGTTAGGCTGGGGCCTAGTTATTGGCATTCATTGGTTTTTCTTTTACCAAGCCATTAAAGTTAGTAATGTTAGCATTGCCCTTGCCGGTTATAGTACCACCACTTTATTTGGCAGTTTTTTACAACCCATTGTACTTAAAAAGAAATTCTTTTTTGGCGATTTAATTTACGGTTTGGTGTTAACCGCTGCCATTTTTATTATTTTTAATTTTGAACCAACCTATTCTATGGGTTTGTTTTATGGCATTGGTGCCGCATTAACTGCTGCGTTGTTTAGTGTGTTTAATGGCAGGTTTATTAAGCGCATGCCGGCTACGCAAATTACATTAATTGAGTTTATTGGTGCTTTCTTTATTATTAATATTATGATGGCATTTAATGGTAGCATAACAGATTTGTCGTTGCCCGGCCTAAGCGACGGTTTTTACCTGCTTGTTTTAAGTGTGGTTTGCACCACGCTGGCCTTTACATGGAGCGTAGAGATTTTAAAACAAATAGATCCACTTACCGTAATTGTTACCAATAATTTAGAACTTATTTATGGTGTGGTAATTTCGTTAATGCTTTTTGGCCAAAGCGAATACATGAGTACCGGCTTTTACATAGGCGCCACCATGATTTTAATAAGTGTGTTTAGCTATCCGGTTTTAAAAGCAAAATTGCAGGGCAATTAAATTTTTCTTGCCATTGTATATTTTATGTTATATTTGTGATAACCAATTGCAAATACCATGAAACAAGTTAACAAATTTTTCTTTTCTGCCTTTTTGGGGTTGTTGTTGCTACTGCTAGGTTTTAACAATTCAGTTAAGGCGCAAGTTTCGGGCATGTACATTACTTACCAATGTACACAAACACCGGGGGTTTATCAAATTACGGCAAGGCTTTTAAGAAATTGTGCCGGGTTGCCATTGTGTGCATGCGAAATAACCGGCGGACCTTCTAGCAATTGTACCATACAAATGCAAATTTTTGGCCAAAATGGAAATAACTTTACCCAATATGGTACGGTTAATTTAAGTGTTGTTCCTTCTATTAGTGGTTTTGATGCATTTGAGCCGGAATTAAACCAACCCTCTTTATGCAGCAATTGCAATAGAAAAACTCCGGGCACCATTTCGCCGGCAGCTGAGTGGTTTACTTTTCAAGGAACAGTGAATTTAAACAGCATTCCTGCCAATGTTTGTAATGTTAAAATTGGTTATAGTATTTTAGGTAGAAATGCAAATGTTGCATTTCAGGAATCGGTTAATGCCGGTTATTACAGCGAATGTACCATTAATCGTTGCGTAAGTGCTTGCAACTCGTCACCGGTTGTAAATAATTTTAAGTTTTTGTATAGGGTTAATACGCTGCAAACATATGCGCCCATTATATCAGATCCCGATGGAGATTCTGTTAGCATTCATTTAGCACCTTCACTTTCAAACTTAAACCAATCTGTGGTTTATAATCCTTCATACAGTGCAAATGCACCTTTTCCTTATTTGGGCTTTCCTAGTAGCAGTCCGCCTTTAATATTACCTTCAGGAATAGAAATAAACCAAGAAAATAAAACCATTTCTTTTAGGCCAACTGCAACTTTTACAGGCGCGCTTGTTTTGGAATTGCGCGAATGGCGAAAAATTAATAATGTAGATTCATTTGTGGGTTCAACCAGAATAGACCACAATATTTATGCAGTAAATATTTCAAATAATCAACCCTTTGTTAGAACCTACAATAACGTTAATTCGCTTACGGCTCCACAACCGCAAATTAATTATACAATTGTGGCCAATCAAAATTGGTGTATTACTGTTGCCGGTGTTGACAATGATGTAACCGATACAACCGATATTTTACTTGGTAATTCTAATATTGCCAATGAGATTACATTTACAAAGTTAATTAACGAAAACACCAGGCAAACTGCAGGACCAAGACACGATAGTGTTAGAATTTGCTGGACTCCCTCTTTAAGCAGGGCCCGAACCACACCCTATGTTGTGCCGCTGTTATTAAGTACCAGAAATATTAACGCTGCCAATAATCCATTTAAATCAACGGTGTACCAACCATTGCAAATAACTGTTAATGCAGTTGTTCCTGTAAAATTAATACAGTTTGAAGCCAATCAAAAGCAACGTTCTGTTGAGTTAAACTGGCAAACTGCACAAGAAATAAATAACAAAGGTTTTTTTATTGAACGCAACACCGATTTAAACAACGAAGGTGCATGGCAAGAAATTGGTTTTATTAACGGTAATGGCAATTCGCAACGCATAAATGCCTATAATTTTATCGACGATGATATAATGAATAGCCATGCAACTGTTATATATTATCGTTTAAGACAGGTAGATTTTGATGGTGCATTTGAATACAGTAAAATAGTAGCTGTATTGATAAATAAAAAGCCCGTGGTTTATCCGGTACCGGCAAAAAACGAAATTTTTGTAGATTTTACCGAGCCGCATACCGAACCTGTTGTAGCAATAATTTACAACGCAAATGGCAGCATTGTTAAAGAAGAAGTTATTCAACCCAAATCAAACACATTAAAAATTGATGTTGAAAAGCTTAGCAATGGCTTGTATTTTTTAAGCATTCAAACAAAATACAAACCAGCCGAAACTACCAAGTTTTTTATAAGCAAGTAGAAGTTTGCTGTAAAATTTATAACAACGGTTCAACCCAAGTTTAATTGTATGGTTTGATTTTGTGGTATTGCGGTATTAAAATCGGTTTTAGTTTGTAAAATCCTGAAACATATATCAAGTTGTGGTTATCCTCGTGTAATCATTTGTTCGCATTTACTAATGTTCCTCATGTCTAATTCGTCAGCCCTTAAAAAGCCTCTAAAACATTTAAATGTATTATTCATGTTTCAGGTACATTCAAAATTCAGGTAATATTTTCTTTTTCCACCTTTGCTTCTCCAAAGGTGGAGCCAAAGGAGCCAAGCAAAGCCAAATTTTAATTTTCTCGCGCAACCCAACCCTTCCTAATGCCTGAAAATTAAAATTTCGCTCCTTTGCTTGCCCCCCACCGCACACCGCGTATTCGCCAGGTAGATTTGTGTTGAATTAAATACACTCTTCAAGTGGAATTAACATGAGGAATAAAATGCCAAAAAACATCACTTTTTCGAGGATGCCCCGATGAGCGCAGCGCGTGAGAGGGGAAAGAAAGCAACGGCAAGGGAAAATTTTGCGTGGCTGGTTTGCGCGTTGGCAAAGCGCCTTGCTTATCGAAGTTTTTTGCTCCACTATTATACCAATTCTTGGTTCAGAACAAACCATTGAAATTTAACGCATTTGTTTTGAACCTTAGAATGGTTATGTCGATTACTCGGTATTGCAGTAAAAAGTGGAAAGAAAATCGTGGGATGTAGCATTTTGGGATATAGTTTCTTAATAAAAAGCAAGCTCAAAGGTTGGAAAAAATGCACTTTTACCACATAGCTAATAGATGATTATCAATCGTAGTTTTAATA